>ERZ826613.3109-NODE-3109-length-14510-cov-2.922311_pt1 | contig 14510 bp, 9 predicted proteins | sample MGYA00519925_ERZ826613 | MGnify/ENA primary metagenome ERZ826613 (study PRJEB31778, sample SAMEA3449236) | human gut metagenome | biome: human gut; feature: human-associated habitat; material: faeces | place: United Kingdom | collected 2010/2012 ... | reverse complement strand
CCTGAGGCAAACCCCGGACCTGAATCCTTTGAAGCCAGACTCTTCAGTGAAGATGAAATACCTTGGGACAAGATTGCTTTTAACTCGGTCGATAAAATCCTCAGGCTCTATTTTGACGATGCCAAAACCGGAAACTTTCCTTTCCACTACATCGAGCGACACAAACAAGGAAAAATACCTTAATTACCACTGAAAGCATATTTTTCTTCTAATTACTTGCAAGACGGCCTTGGTTTTCCATATCAAGGCCGTTTTCGTTTGATTTTCGCTGCCTTCTGAGTCCGATCACCGCATTGATTCGGTATACTTTTCCGTTGATATTGAATTTGCCTTCCGGCAGCTCAATGGCGTTCAAACCGTCCTTATCGGCGGATAATATCGGGATGACCTTATTAAAGTCCTAAGCGAAAAAAGAAAATGAATTCAATTTACAAACTTGCCAAGTCAGTTTTGTTCCGTTTTACCCCTGAACAAGCTCACCACATTATTCTTTCGAACCTTGACTGGGCTACTCAGCTCGGCGCTCAGAAACTTGTCACTCGATCCTTCCCGGAAAATCCTATTGAAATCATGGGTCTGCGCTTCCCGAACTGCGTCGGCTTAGCTGCAGGCATGGATAAGGACGGCGAGCATGTCACAGCCTTCGGCGCTTTGGGTTTCGGTTCCGTTGAAATCGGTACCGTAACACCTAAAGGACAGCCCGGCAATCCCAAACCCCGCCTCTTCCGCCTGATCCCTGATGAAGCCATCATCAACCGCATGGGCTTCAACAACGTCGGCGCGATTCAGGTTGCTAAGAATCTTCAGAGCGCCAGAGCGTTCCGAAATCGCGGCGGCATCTTAGGCATCAATATCGGCAAGAACAAAGTTACGCCTAACAGCGAAGCTTTATCGGATTACAAGAAATGTATGGATCGTCTCTACACCTCCGGTGATTACATCGCGATCAACATTTCTTCTCCGAACACACCTAACCTTCGTGACCTGCAGGCTGATGCAGAACTCGACAAGCTGCTTCTCGGTATCGCCGAACATCGTCAGCGTTTAGCCGATGAAAACGACGGCAAAGTCGTTCCTATTGCCGTCAAGATTGCACCAGACCTGTCAGACGACGGCGTCAAACACGCGCTGGACATCATCGTTAAACACGGCATGAACGGCGTGATTTGCACGAACACAACCATTTCCAGAGAACCGGTTGAACACAACCCGCTCGCCAAAGAAACAGGCGGCTTGTCCGGCAAACCTCTGATGGCTCGTTCTACGGAAGTCACCCGTATTGCCTCTGAGCATCTCCAGGGTGCGCTGCCGATCATTGCTTCCGGCGGCATCATGAGTGCTCAGGACGCCGTCGAGAAAATGGAAGCCGGTGCTTCTATCGTTCAGCTCTACACAGGTTTCATTTACAAAGGTCCGGAACTGATCGCGGATTGTTCCGAAGCCATCGCTCAGTGGCGCGACCAGAAAGGCAGATAAGTTTTATGAAGTGTTTTATCGGACTTCCCGCTGCGCCTAGCGTTATTAATAAACTAGTGGACGCTCAGGATAGAGCTTTAAGTTTCGATGCGGGCGCGCGGCCTGTGCCGAAAGAAAATTTTCATTTAACTTTAGCTTTTATCGGGGAAATTGAACCCGATAAGGCTCGGTTAATCGCTCAGCTTCTGCCGCTGACAAAGGACTTTTCCGGCAAAAGCTGGTTGATCGACAACAGCGGCCTTTTCATTCGTCCTCAAGTGGCTTGGGTCGGCGGCAGCGCCTGTCCCGAAATCGAACACTTGGCTAGGGAATCTCGTGAGATTTTGGATCGTCTCCATATCTCTTACGACAAAGGCCGTTTTAAACCGCATATCACCATTCTTCGGAAATCGCATTTGGCGGAACCGGTCATTCAGCATCCTTTTGAATGGCCGATTTTGCGTCCGAGAATCTTTGAATCTCGATTAAACGCCGACGGTCGTCGGGAGTACGTACCCCTATAACTTAGAGAGATTGACTATGAACGGAGTAGACATCGTCACTCGCCCGGGATTTTGGAATATTCCCGTCTGGGCCATTATCGGCATCTATGTTCTCGGCATTGCGGCTGCAATCTGCTGCGCGATCGGCATCCGCAAGTCCTACCTCCTTTGGCGTGCCGGCAAGCCCTACGCCATGGACAAGGAAACCAAACGCCGCTGGGGGTTCTTCGTTAAGGAAGGTTTGGAGCAGAAACGAATCATCCGCAAGCCCTTAGGAAGCTGGCTTCACTTCTGGATCTTCTGGGGCTTTGTTTTCCTCTTCTTCGGCACTTGTCTTGCGGTTTTGGACTGGGACATCGGCAAGCTTATGTTCGGCAAACAGTTCTTGGCCGGAAATGTTTATTACTTCTATAAGTTCATTCTCGATATTGCCGGTGTCGTCTGCTTGATCGGCTTAGGCATGGCCTTTTACCGCCGCTTTATCAAGCAGGGCAAACAGTATGAGAAATCGGTCCGCTTCTTGTGGATCTTAGGCTCTCTTACCGTCATTATTCTTACCGGTTATATCGTTGAGGCACTCCGTTTAGCTGCCGAGAATCCTCCCTATGCCTCTTGGTCTCCTGTCGGAAACTTCCTTGCCAAAGTTTTCTACTCCGGCATGACCAAGGAGCAGCTGGAAGCTCAGCACCTCTATATTTGGATCTTCCACGGCATTATTTCCTTAATGTTCGTCGCCGCCATTCCGATGACGTACTTCGCCCATATGTATAAGAGCCCGACGAGCATCTACTGGCAGCGGACTAAGCCGCGCGGCCTCGTGGAAAAAATCGACAACATCGAAGAACAGGAAAGCTTCGGTATCTCCAGGTTCGGTCAATTCAACTGGCACGACCGTCTGAACTTTGATGCCTGTGTTGAATGCGGCCGATGCACGGCTGTCTGCCCGGTCAACCGTGCCGGCGGTCCTTTGGATCCGCGAGAGATCATTCTTTCTCTGAAGAAACGAATGATGGAAGGCTACACCAAGACCGAAGAAGTCTTGGTCCCGGATGTCGTTTCCAAAGAATCGCTCCTGGCTTGTACCACTTGCGGTGCCTGTGTCGAGCAGTGCCCTTCCCGCATTGAAATTGTCAATACGATTCAGCAGATGCGCCGCTCCTTGGCTCTTGAAGAAGGCCAATTCGCCGAAGGCGTGGCTAAAACGCTTCAGAATATTCAGTCTGTCGGCAATCCTTGGGGCTTGGACCCGGATGCCCGCTGGGCTTGGCTGGAAGGTTTAGACGTCGCCTTTGCCGAACCCGGCGTTCATTACGACATTCTTTATTGGGTCGGCTGCTCTGCTGCCTATGACAAACGCAATCAGAAGATTGCCAAGGCAATGATCAAGATTCTCAAGCATTCCGGCTTGTCTTTTGCCGTGATGCAGGAAGAAATGTGCAACGCCGAATTTGCCCGCAGAGTCGGTGAAGAGTATCTCTATCAGATCCAGACACAAACCAACATTGATAATCTGCGTCAGTACAACTTCAGCCGTCTGCTGGCTGCCTGCCCGCACTGCTTCAACACACTGAAGAACGAGTATCCGGAGTTTGAACGCGGTCAGTTCAACGTGATTTCGCACCTGCAGTTCATTGCGGAACAGATGGATGCCGGCAGACTCAAGGCCGAACTTTCTGAAAAAGAAAGAGTTGCTATCCATGACGCTTGCTACTACGCTCGTTACAACGGCATTGTGAACGCGCCTAGATTTGATTTGAATAAAGTCAAAGGGTTAGAGACGGTTGATCCTAAAGAATGGGGTACCTGCACCACGTGCTGCGGCGCCGGCGGCGGACAGTTCTGGACCGATACGGATGCGCCGGAACGTCTGAACGTGATTCGTCTGAAGGCGGTTGTCAACGATACGGGATGCGATAAGGTTGCGACCAGCTGCCCGTTCTGTTTATCTATGTTTGATTCGGCGAAATCTCAGGAAAAATCACTATCTGAAATTTCTATCTCAGATATCGCAGAAATTATTGCAAAAAATCTAAAATAACAATCAGGGGCGGTTGATATAACCGCCTTTGATTTATCAATAAAAACAGATGCAGTCCCATGGATCAGTCCGTTAGTAAAGCAAATATTCAAGTACTTGATCGGGCCAGTGCAATTCTTCGCGTCCTGACCCAACATCACGATCCCGTGAATTTGAAGGTCATTTCTGACGAAACCTGCCTTCACATCTCTACTTGCCACCGTATCCTTTCCGATTTAGTTCGCCTTCGCTTTGTGGAAAAAGGCGCTTCTGCCGGCACATACCGCTTAGGCCTGCGATTTCTTCAGCTCGGAAACTTGGTAAGAGAAAGAATCTCGGTTCGCGATACGGCAAGAACCGGAATGCAGCGTCTTCATAATCTCACGCGTCAGACAGTCAATCTCTCGATTCGTCAAAACGACAACATCGTCTATATCGACCGCATTATGCGTGAGCGTCCCGGCATTCAGGTCGTACGGACGATCGGCGCCACCGCTCCCCTGCACACGACAAGCTCCGGAAAACTCTTTTTAGCAGAAGATTCTTTTGAACAGATCCGCGCTTATGCGCTAAGAACCAATCTTGAAAAGTCCACACCGAACAGCATCGGAGATATCGACACCCTTCTGACTGAAATCTCTAAGATTAAAACGCTGGGCTTTGCACGAGATGAAGAAGAACTGGAAATGGGTGTTCGCTGTGTCGCAGCCGGCATTCGAGATGACTCCGGCAAATTAGTCGCCTGCCTTTCGATCTCCTCTCCGGCCAGCAGTTTCTTGGAAGGCTGGATCAGCGAAATCAAACACACTGCGGATGATATTTCCGAACATTTGGGCTTTGTGGCAACGCCCGGTGAACTTTACGTCCGGCCGGACTTCACCTAAAACTATTTTTCACTTAGTCCTCTTTTGCGAGGCCTTTTTTCTATCCGTAAGAACAACAAATATTAGGTTCTTTCTTCTTAATTGCTGCGTATCTTTGTTCGCTAATCATTTGTTGAGAGGGATTCTCGTTCTTCCTCTTCCTCCTAGAAAACGCTTACTCGTTTCTTCCTAATTCATACTATTGACCTAATCTAAAGGGACCACCTAAAATTAGGTTAAACAAAGCCCCAAAATCTTTGTTTTACCCACCCCAAATTAAGAATAAGGAGAACAAATGTTCAATCTTCCTCAGAGCACTTTCGGAAGAAGAAGTTTCCTGCGTTTTTCAGCCCTTAGCGTCGCTGCAGGCAGCTTCTTGATGAACCCGATCTCTAAAGCCGTTGCTCAAGCGGTCAAAGAAATTGAACCCTTCTATTGGAACGCCTGCGTGATCAACTGCGGACAGCGCTGCCCTCAGCGCTGCTTTGTCAAAGGCGGCCAGGTTATTCGCGTTGAAACCGATAACACTGCAGGTGACGCGTGCGATCATCGTCAGATTCGCGCTTGCTTGCGCGGCCGTGCATTAAGACAGCGTCTGTACTCACCGGATCGACTGAAATATCCGATGAAACGCGTGGGCGAACGCGGAGAAGGTAAATTTGAACGCATCACTTGGGACGAAGCCATCAAGACTGTGGCTGACAACCTCAAGAGAACCGTTGAAAAATACGGCAATGAATCTCTTTACTGGCAGTATTGCTCCGGCCAGCAGTCACTGGTGAACTCCAGACGTGCTTGGTGGCGCTTGCTCAACCTCATGGGCGGCTACCTCAAGTACTATGGTTCTTACTCCACCGCTCAGATCGGCGCAGCGATGCCCTACACCTACGGCGGACGCCCCGGCTCCGATATGAGCGAAATCGCTAACGCCAAACTTTATGTGACTTTCGGCGGCAATACGTTAGTCACACGCGGCTCCGGCGGCGGAAAAGGCTATCAGCTCGAATGCGCTAAAGATAAAGGCCATCCGAAGTCCATCATGATTGACCCGATGTACAACGATACTGTTGCAGCGGGCATGGATCAGTGGATTCCGATTCGTCCAGGTACAGACGCTGCCTTGGTCGAAGCTATTGCCTACGAGCTCATCAAAAACAACTGGGTTGATCAGGACTTCCTGGATAAATACTGCGTAGGCTACGACGAGAAAACACTCCCCGCCTCTGCCGCAAAAGGCAGTGACTATAAGAGCCACATCCTCGGCAAAGGCAAAGACGGAATCGCTAAGACTCCGGAATGGGCCGCTAAGATCACAGGTATCCCGGCAGAGACCATTGTTCAGCTTGCTAAAGAAATGGGAACCACCAAGCCTTGCTTCATCTCTCAGGGCTGGGGTCCTCAGCGTCAGGCCAACGGCGAAGAAACCGCACGCGCCATTGCCATGCTTCCGATTCTCTTAGGTCAAGTCGGCCTGCCGGGTACGAACCCGGGTGATGCAGAAGGCAACTCTTCTCTTCCTGCTGTTTATCTGCCGATCGGCAAGAACCCGGTCAAAGCGACGATTCCTGTCTTTATGTGGACGGATGCTATTGTTCGCGGCAAAGACATGACCGACATTACTGACGGTATGCGCGGCGTCAAGAAGCTGGATCACGACATCAAGATGATCGTGAACTCCGGCGGCAACACCACGATTAACCAGCATTCCGATTCCAACGCAACGGATAAGATCCTGCGCGACACTTCTAAGTGCGAATTCATCGTTGTCTGCGACAACATGATGACTCCGACCTGCCGTTATGCGGATATTCTTCTTCCGGACGTCCTCGGTCCTGAAACCGACGACATTGCCTGTCAAGGCGGCTCCAACGGGGGTACGACTTCTATGCTGCCGATGCACAAGGCTGTCGAACCTCAGTGGGATCAGAAGACCTCTTACGAAATCTGCCGCTTAATCGCCAAAGAACTGGGCAAAGAACAGGAATTCACGGAAGGCAGAACTCAGCTGCAGTGGCTCGAATGGTGCTACAACGAAACACGTAAGAAAGTACCTCAGCTGCCTGATTGGGATACGTTCTGGAAAGGCGGTCCTGCTCAAGTCTACGGCTGGAGAAAGAATCCGGTCGCACTTTCTGAATTCAGAGCCGACCCGGTTAAGAACCCGCTTAAGACACCGTCCGGCAAGATCGAGATTTATTCCGAACGTCTTAACAATATCGCCAATACCTGGAAACTCAAGCCCGGTGATGTGATTTCTCCGATTCCGGTCTATTTCAGAAACTGGGAAATGTATGGCGACGACCTGCAGAAGAAATATCCTCTGCAGTGCTACGGTTTCCACCATCACGGCCGTATTCACTCCACCTTCCACAACCTCCCCTGGCTGCGAGAACAGCATCCGGACGTTGTCTTCATAAACGTTTTGGACGCTAAAGCACGCGGAATCAACAACGGAGATTTAGTTCAGATCTTTAACGATCGCGGTATCGTCGAACTTCCGGCAAAAGTCACTTCAAGAATTATGCCGGGCGTTGTGAGCATTCCTCAGGGCGCTTGGTACACGCCGGTCAAAAAGAACGGCAAGGTCGTGGACATTGGCGGCAACATCAATACGCTTACCTCGCTGCGCCCGAGTCCGCTTGCTAAAGGCAATCCTCAGCACACCAACCTTGTAGAAGTCCGTAAGGCCTAGGAGAGAATAAGATGACACAACTTGGATTTTTTGTTGACGTATCAAAATGCTCCGGCTGCAAGACCTGTGCCGTGGCATGCAAGGACGCACATAACCTTCCTGTCGGCATGAACTTCCGTAAAGTTCATGAGTATGCCGGCGGAAACTGGAAACAGGCTGCTGACGGATCCTGGGCACAAGACGTGTTCGGCTACTACGTCAGCTTAGGCTGCAACCACTGTTCGGACCCGGCCTGCGTCAAGGTTTGCCCGACAAAGGCACATCACAAACGCGCTGAGGACGGTTTGGTGGTTATCGATGCGACAAAGTGCATCGGCTGCGGACTTTGTGCTCAGGCCTGCCCATACCATGCACCGGTATTAGATGAGACTGCTCACAAGATGCGTAAGTGCGATGCTTGCTTAGATCGCTTACAGAGAGGACTTCAGCCGATCTGTGTAGAAAGCTGTCCTAACCGCGCCATCGAATTCGGAGATATCGAAGAGCTGCGTAAAAAACACGGCAAACTTGCCGAAGTTGCGCCGCTTCCGCAGGCTTCTAAGACCCAGCCGAACTTGGTTTTAGTGGTTCCTGCCCAGGCAAGACCTGCCGGAGATACTTCCGGAACCGAGTACTAAACTTAACTAACTGAAGCAGAAACAGGCGCCAAAAGCGCCTGTTTCTGTTCGGGTTCAAATGATTCAAGAAAGCTTGAACAGTGCTATAGAGCTCCCCGCTCTATTGCTTTCTGCTCTTCTGCTTCCTCCTCTCGGATCTTTTGATCCTCAGACTCTTTGCCGAATCGGCTCATTGTGAATTGGACAATAGCCTGCGCCAAGAGTTCGTCCGGCACAAAAGCCTGAGCGACACCGTCCGCCTTTAGAGCTTTAGCGTCTTCCTCATTTTCAGCAGGCATGACCGTTTCAATCGTCGGACGAAGGATCTTGGCCGTTTCCACAATCTTGCGGCAGAGGATCTCGTTATCGATGGCAAGAACGAGAATAGCCGCTTCGTGGATATGAGCTTGAATGAGAATCGCCGGATCGGTCGCGTCGCCGTAAATGGAGTTGACCTTCTTTTCCCGCAGTTCTTCAACCACCGCATGGTGATCGTCCACGACCACGACAGAAAGGTGTCTTTGCAGAAGCTCATCAAGAATAATCTTGCCCTTTTCTCCGTACCCCACCAAGACAACATGGCCATGGAGAATGTCACTGCCGACACTGTCCGGCATGAGAGACATCGGATCAATTCGTGCATCCATTCTTCTGGCAAAAGCCCAGCGTTTCTTAATGAAATCACGAGCCGGACCGATCGTTGCAAAAGCAAACGGATTCAAAGCGATAGAAATAATGGCACCGGCCAAAACTAAGCTCATACCCTCCTGCGGCAGAATCTTCAGTTGTAAACCGAGAGCCGCAAGGATGAAGGAGAATTCACCGATCTGTGCAAGCGCGGCTGCTACCGTTAAAGCGGTATGAAGTGTGTAGCGGAACAGCAGCACTAAACCGAAAGCAACCAGACCTTTGCCAAGAATAATAATGGCGAGCACTGCCAAGACATGCAAAGGCTGTTCATAAAGAACTTTCGGGTCAAACATCATGCCCACGCCGACAAAGAAGATCACTGCGAAAGCGTCTCTCAGCGGCAGCGACTCCATGGCAGCTCTGTGGGAATAACGGCTTTCACGCATCACCATGCCTGAGAAGAAGGCACCCAAAGCGAAACTGACATGGAAAATCTGTGCGGCGCCATAGGCTATACCGATTGCGAATACCAACACTGAAAGCGTAAAGAGCTCGCGGGAACCCGTCTTAGCAACCTGGCGAAGAAGCCAAGGGAGCAATCTTTTCCCGACCACCAGCATCAGGATGATGAAGCCGAATACTTGAGCCAGCGTGATGCCGATAATCTGCCAAAGCGGCAAAGAAGCCTCGGTGTTTTGCAGCGGAGAACCCAGAAGAGAAGCCAGCGGAGGCAGAAGCACCAGGATTAAAACCGTCATGATGTCTTCCACAACCAGCCAACCGACCGCAATTTGGCCGTCGCCACTCTCCAGAATACCGCGGCTTTCCAATCCTTTAAGAAGCACAACCGTGGATGCGCACGAGAGACACATGCCGAAGACAATGCTTTGTCCCCATGGCCAGCCCCAGAAATGGGCCAGCACTGCTCCCAAACAGGTGGCAAGTCCCATCTGGAGTATTGCACCGGGAACCGCAATATTCTTGACCCGTATGAGGTCCGACATTGAAAAATGCAGGCCGACACCGAACATCAGCAGCATGACACCGATTTCGGAGAGTTCGGAAGCAATATTGACGTCACCCACAAATCCGGGTGTTGCCGGCGAAATAATAATACCGGCGAGCAAGTAACCGACCAGTGCCGGTACTTTGATGCGTTCCATGAGGAAGCCGAGCGCCCAGGCAATCGCAAAACCGATCGCCAAGGTCGAAATCAAGCTAAAACTATGACTCATCGTTAGTTTGTCCTACGCGGGCAAAAATTTAATGCAGATTGCGAAAATTTCATCAAACCTGACTAAGCCGGGCCGGCGTTGTCAGTCGATTGATTCTCCTGATTGGTTGAAATTATTCAGAACATCAGGCAAATTCACGCAATATTCTACTGTTAGGAAAGAGTTCTGAGGCTGACAAATCGGAGCTCTCCGCCCATCTTAGAATCGCCAATTTTTCAGCAAAAAACTTCTAATAATCAAACAGAAAAACTCTTAATCCGCTCATTTGTCCTTTTTGTATAAAAGAACAAATCACATTTGTTGTTTAGAGCGACTCTAAAGGAAGCTGAGAATCTCTGCTTCCGGATAAAGAAAGCATCAAGGATTGACCTCAGGGTGCTGAGCCGGAGGCGCCGGGTTGACGTCACTATTGACCGCGATTTCTTCGTCAACCGGAGAGTCACCTTTAAGGATTGCTTGGCGAACCAATTTATCCATTTCTTGGGACAGGATTACCGATGCCTGAACAACGGTTCCTAAGTTATCCGCTCTGAAGTGGTTAGCTTCTTGGTCGGTAGCTGCTCGAAGGATAACCTTAATACCTTGATTGATCAGCTTGGCAGTTTCGACAACCTTGCGTTCTAAAATCTCATCGCGGATCGTGAGAACGATCACGGCTGCGTTCTGCACGTGGGCCTGAAGCAGAACAGAAGGATCAATCGCATCACCCTGAATAGCGGTGTAACCGTTTTTGCGCAGCTGAGCCACCAGAGAATCGTCTTTATCGACGATGACGGTAGGGATTTCATCTTTCTGCAGGGCTGCGGTTAACTTGCAGCCTACGTCACCGTAACCCACAATCACGATATGACCGGTGATTTTCTTCTTTTCGATTTCATCCGGCATAAGAGACTGCGGATCCGGACGAGCAGCCGAAATACGAGCCAGTTTGCTGCGTTTTTTAAGGAATTCAGCAACTTTCGGCAGTGTGGCAAAAGCAATCGGGTTAAGCGCAATCGTCAAAATCGCGGTTGCCAAGACGAGATTCATGCCCTCGTCGGAGACGATGCCCATGGACTTTCCGAGGCTCGCCAAGATGAACGAGAATTCACCGATCTGTCCCAAACACGCGCCGAGTGTCAAGGCAGTGTGCAAGGGATAACGGAACAACATCACTAATAACGCGGCAATGATCGGGTTAATGAAGAGGATCAAAAGCAGGACGCAAAGCAGGTGCCAAGGATGTTCGACGATCACCATCGGATTGAACATCATGCCGACGCCGACGAAGAAAATGACCGAGAAGGCATCTCTCAGCGGAAGGGATTCCACGGCTGCTCTATGCGCATACTTGGATTCGCGCATCACCATGCCGGCGAAGAAAGCGCCCAAGGCAAAGGAGACATGGAAAACTTCAGCAGCACCGAAGGCAATGCCGATCGCCACTGCCAAGACGCAAAGCGTAAAGAGTTCGCGAGAACCGGTTTTAGCAACCTGCCAGAGAAGGTACGGCAGCAGACGGCGACCGACCTCGAGCATCAGCACGATAAAGACGACAACTTGAGCTAAGGTTATAAGAAGCAGCTGCCAGAGCGGCTGAGAAGAAGTCTGAGCCTGACCGGTGAACACAGAAGCCATTGGCGGCAGGAGAACTAATAGCAAGACCGTGACCATGTCCTGCACGATCAGCCAGCCCACTGCAACGTTGCCGTCGAACCCCTCCAGCATGCCTCGGGCTTCCAAGGCCTTAAGCACGACTACGGTAGAAGCGCAGGACAAGCAGCACCCTAGAAGCACGGAGTGTCCGATATCCCATCCCCACAGCCAGCTCAAACCGAACCCAATCAAGGCAGACAAGAGCATCTGGCATATCGCGCCCGGAACGACTAGTCCTTTGACCTTCAAAAGATCCGTCAAGGAGAAATGAAGTCCTACGCCGAACATCAGCAGCATGATGCCGATTTCAGCCAACTGGTTGGCCAAGTTCAAGTCCACATCAAAACCGAAAACCGACGGGGAAACCAAAATACCCGCGAGCAAGTAACCGACCAGCGCCGGAACTTTTAACTTTTCTGCCAAAAAGCCAAGAACCAAAGCGACACCGAAACCGATTGCTAAGGTAGAAATGAGAGAAATACCTTCCATACTTTTACCGAGTGCGTTTATTCGTTATTCCGCATCCTTTTGTGAGGACAAGTTTCCTTCACCAATGAGTGACAAACTTGACGCCCCTCCTCTTAATCATCGTTGCCGTTTGTCGGCAAAAATGTGCTCCAATTCTAAACACTCAAATCGAAGGAATCCTCACAAAATATAGAAATAGGTATTTTTTGTTTGTTATGTCGCAAGCTAAATTAATCAGCGGCAGTTTTTTGACTTCTTGTGGAATGGATTTCTCTTTATTTTCAATTGATTAACGCCAAAAATTTGTTTTATCGACAGCGGTGCCATTGAAACTTGCAATCAACTTCGCCCATTCTTGGTAGTAAGCTGCTTGCTAACCCGCACAGACCATGTTTTTTTTCTCATAATGCAGGCACGGATCACGAGACCCACATTAATTAAGAAAAAAAATGAACAAGCCAATCATCGCCAAAATTAACGACAAATTTGAAACCCTTCTTCTGATCATTCAGGCAGGGGCCCTAATCATTATCACAATTGCGACAGCAGTCGCGATTGTGGCTGAAGGCTATGACATGTTTGTCACTAAGAGCATCGGATTAGCCAACTTACTGCTCTTGTTCTTATTCATCGAGATTTTGTCGATGGTCAGACAGTATTCTCTCGGCCAACATGAGTTAAAACTCAAGACGCCTCTGGTCATCACTGTCGTGGCCGTTGCTCGTTACCTCATCATTAATATGGAACATCTGACGAGCAAGTGGATTCTTCTTACATCCGTTTCAATTCTCATCTTAACGATCGCCCTCCTTATATCACGTCAGATTAAGGGGCTTCATGATGACATCGAGGAAGAGAACCTCTCTTCGCTCCAGAAGCTGAGCGACAAGCTCTCCGGAATGGTTGGCAAAAAGAAGGACAGTCAGAAAGACGATAACTCATAGTATTTATACCTATTCATTTTCTCCTATTGACTCTTACAATTTGTAATAAGTACCTCTTGTAGGTACTTTTGTAAGACAACGGTATGGACCTTTCCCGTACCTACCAAAGGAGAAAACTAATGCTTTTGACCAAACTTCCCGTGGCTGTCGGACTTGCCGGCGTTGCACTCGCAGCCAATGCAGTCACTTATACACCCGGAACTTATACTGAAAAAGTCAACGGTCATAATGCTGCCTTCACCGTCAAGGTAACCGTCAGCAAGAACAAGATTGAAAAGATTGAATATCCTGACAACCTTGAAACCATCGGTGTCGGCAAAGTCGCTCTGGATAAACTGTCCAAGAAGATTATCGATCGCCAGTCTCTCGGCGTAGACAATGTTACCGGCGCAACGATTACTTCCTTCGCATTGAAGGGCGCAGTTAAGAAAGCACTCGAACAAGCCAAGGTTTCCAAGGCTGACATGGCCAAGCTGATGAAGAACAGCGAAAAATACACTGCTCTTCCTGCTGAAATCAAGACCAACGTCGTTGTTGTCGGCGGCGGCGGATCCGGTTTGGCTTCCGCTATCGCTGCTCAGCAGGCCGGTGCCAAAGTTATCGTTCTTGAAAAACTCGGCATCCTCGGCGGCTCTACTAACGTTTCCGAAGGCGCTTTGAACGCAGCTGACCCGCAGCGTCAAGGCAAACAGGGTATCGAAGACTCTATCCAGAAACACTATGAACAGACCATGAAGGGCGGCCACAATATCGGCAATCCTGAACTCGTTCATTACCTGACTGACCATGCTTTAGAGTCTGTTCACTGGCTTGAAAGCATCGGCGTTAAGTTCAAAGATGAAGTCGGTACCGCTACCGGTGCTCTGTGGCAGCGTTCTCACTATCCTGCTACTCCGTCCGGCAACACCTACATTCGTTCTTTTGAAAAATACATCGCCGCTCATGGCAACGACATGAAGGTCTACACCGACATGGACGCTGTCTCCCTGATTCAGGACAAGGCCGGCCGTGTTATCGGAGTTATAGCTAAAGACAACCACACCGGCAAAACCACCAAGTTCATGGCTGACAAGGGCGTCATCCTGGCAACCGGCGGCTTCGGTGCTAACGTTGCTCTTCGTCAGAAAGTCAACACCGGCGTGTTCAAAGACTATGACCTCGGCAAGGGTATCGGCTGCACGAACTTCAACAAGTCCGCTCAGGGTTCCGGCATCATCATGGGTGAAAAAGTCGGTGCACACGTTATCGGTATGTCCGACATTCAGGTTCATCCCTGCGGAACACCGGGTACCGGTTTGATGGAAATGGTTCGTACATCCGGCCGCAACCGTCTGTTCATTAACAAGGAAGGCAACCGCTTCGTCAACGAAGGTGCTCCTCGTGACGTTCTGGCTAAGGCTATCTTTGCACAGCCCGGTTCTACTTACTACGTCCTGGTTAACCACCTCCGCTATCCGTCTCTTGACTGGGTT
>ERZ826613.3104-NODE-3104-length-14522-cov-4.602613_pt1 | contig 14522 bp, 12 predicted proteins | sample MGYA00519925_ERZ826613 | MGnify/ENA primary metagenome ERZ826613 (study PRJEB31778, sample SAMEA3449236) | human gut metagenome | biome: human gut; feature: human-associated habitat; material: faeces | place: United Kingdom | collected 2010/2012 ... | reverse complement strand
CTGTCGGTATGGCGAACAACAGGAATCCGATCGTGATCGTTGTTCCATGTCACAGAGTGATCGGAATGAACGGTTCACTGACAGGATATGCAGGTGGTCTGGAAATGAAAGAATACCTGTTGGATCTTGAAAAGCGTAATCAAAAATTAAAGGAAAGATATTGACAAAGATTCTCAGTTGAGATATGATACATAGGCACATTTTGCCGGAAGCACATCCGGTATGATCTTATAGATATTTCCGTGAGGGAGTAGTTAGCAGAGAATCTGTGACAGTATCAACATAATGATGAACGACATCTGGTGCTGTCTTAATTAACGAGACTCACAGACGATAAGCTTTTGTTTATAACAAGGCTTTCGTCTGTGGGTCTTTTTCATATCATAGGAAATTCCGATGGAATCCCCTATGATATGAAAAACTTACGATATGGAGGACGTTTTTATGGATTTACTTACGTTATTAACACTGGCTGTTGGATTGGCGATGGATGCATTTGCTGTTTCTATCTGCAAAGGACTGGCGATGAGAGAAAAAGTTTTGAAAAAAGGGATCATTGTTGGTTTATGGTTTGGAGGATTTCAGGCACTGATGCCAACAATCGGATTTTTCCTTGGAACACAGTTTAAAGACCAGATCACATCGATCGACCATTGGATCGCATTTGTGCTTCTTGGGCTGATCGGAATCAATATGGTCAAAGAAGCATTATCAAATGATGAAGAACAGGCAGATGATTCGATCGCAGTGAAAGAAATGTTCATGCTTGCTGTTGCGACAAGTATCGATGCATTAGCAGTTGGGATCACATTTGCCTTTTTAAATGTGCATATTGTATCCGCAGCGTCGATGATTGGAGTCTGTACTTTCTTGATTTCATTTGCAGGAGTAAAGATCGGAAATATTTTTGGAACAAAATATAAATCCAAGGCAGAGCTCGCAGGTGGCATAATACTGATACTTTTGGGATTTAAGATTCTGTTTGAACATCTTCATATTCTCTAAAATGAAAAATTAGCTCTTTCTTTTTTATGAAAAAGAGTGTAATATAATAAAGGCAATGGCACAAGATATAGTGCTGATTGGTAGAACGACAACAAGATTTTGTGCCAGAAAATGGAAACACACAGAATCTTGTAATTTTATATAAATGAGGGAGAAACTATGAATGGTGATGTAAAAACAAAGATTATCAAGAGAAACGGTGAGGAGGTAACCTTTGATCTCGATAAGATCATCAATGCGATCACGAAGGCGAATGAAGAGGTAACAAAGATCCATCAGATGAATCAGTATCAGATCATGGCGATCGCAGAGAAGGTTGCAGATCAGGTAGCAAACTCTTCTCATGCGGTGAATGTAGAAGATATCCAGAATATGGTCGAGACAGGGATCATGGAGATGAGAGGATATGAAGTTGCCCAGAAGTATGTAAGATATCGTTTTAAGAGAGAACTGAGAAGAAAATCAAATACGACCGATGATGGAATTCTTTCTTTACTTGATAATATTAATGAGGAAGTAAATCAGGAGAATTCGAATAAGAACCCAGTGATCAATTCCACGCAGAGAGATTATATGGCAGGAGAAGTCAGCAAAGACTTAAGTAAACGTGTCCTTCTGCCAAATGAGATCATTCGTGCTCATGAAGAAGGAATCATCCATTTTCATGATTCTGACTATTTTGCACAGAGAGAACATAACTGTGATCTGATCAACTTGGAAGATATGCTTCAGAATGGAACGGTGATCAGTGAGACATTGATCGAGAAACCACATTCATTTTTTACAGCATGTAATGTGACAACACAGATCGTTGCTCAGGTTGCAAGCAACCAGTATGGAGGACAGTCTTTTACATTAGCACATTTAGCACCATTTGTAGACATCAGTCGAAAGAAGCTGCGTAAGAATGTCGTGAAGGAACGTAAAGTAATCGGAGAATCTATGGATGATGCGATCATCGACAAGATTACAGAGATGCGTCTGTATGATGAGATCAAACAGGGGATCCAGACGATCCAGTATCAGCTGGTAACTTTAATGACATGTAATGGACAGGCGCCATTTGTCACAGTCTTTATGTATCTTGACGAAGTACCAGAAGGACAGACAAGAGACGATCTGGCTCTTGTGATCGAAGAAGTTCTGAAACAGAGAATTCAGGGTGTTAAGAATGAAAAAGGAGTCTGGATCACTCCAGCCTTCCCAAAACTTATTTATGCATTAGATGATGATAACATCACACCAGATTCCAAGTATTGGCATCTGACAGAATTAGCTGCAAAATGTACAGCAAAACGCATGGTTCCAGACTATATCTCAGCGAAAGTGATGAGAGAACTGAAGAATGGTGAAGTATATCCTTGCATGGGATGCAGATCCTTCTTAACGGTTGAAGATTCCCAGAGAAATGCAGATGGAAGCCATAAGTTCTATGGAAGATTTAATCAGGGTGTTGTAACGATCAACTTGGTTGATGTCGCATGCAGTTCTAATGGAGATATGGATAAATTCTGGGACATCTTAGAAGAGAGACTGGAATTGTGCCACAGAGCATTAAGATGTCGCCATGAGAGATTAAAGGGAGCGGTATCTGATGTTGCGCCGATCCTTTGGCAACATGGAGCACTTGCGAGACTGAAGAAAGGCGAGAAGATCGATAAGTTATTATACGATGGATATTCCACGATTTCCCTTGGATATGCAGGACTTTATGAGATGTGTGTCCGTATGACAGGCAAGTCTCATACATCCGATGAAGGAAAAGAATTTGCATTAAAAGTTATGCAGAAATTAAATGATAAATGTAATGAATGGAAGGCAGCAGAGAACATCAGCTATTCTGTATACGGAACACCAATGGAATCAACAACTTACAAGTTTGCAAAATGCTTACAGAAACGTTTTGGTATCATTCCGGGAGTTACAGATAAGAACTACATCACAAACAGCTATCATGTTCATGTAACAGAAGAGATCGATGCATTCAGCAAACTGGCATTTGAGTCAGAATTCCAGAAATTATCTCCAGGCGGAGCGATCAGCTACATTGAAGTACCAAACATGCAGGATAATATTCCAGCCGTCTTATCCGTGATGAAATTTATTTACAATAACATCATGTATGCAGAGTTAAATACAAAGAGTGATTACTGTGAATGTTGTGGATACGACGGAGAGATTCAGATCAAAGAAGATGAATCAGGAAAACTGATCTGGGAATGTCCAAACTGTGGAAATACAGATCAGGATCATATGTTTGTTGCAAGACGTACTTGTGGATATATCGGAACACAGTTCTGGAATCAGGGACGTACACAGGAAATCAAGGATCGAGTCCTTCATTTATAAAACACGATGACAGAGGAGATCATATGCACTACGGAGAAATTAAAAAATGTGATATTGCGAATGGACCAGGAGTCAGAGTCAGCTTATTCGTATCAGGCTGCCGAAATCATTGTCCAGGATGCTTTAATAAGGAGACATGGGACTTTTGTTATGGAAAGCCATTTACGACGGAGACAAAAGATCATATCATGGGATTGTTAAAGCCAGATTATATTGAAGGTTTTTCGCTTCTTGGAGGGGAACCATTTGAACCGGAGAATCAGGAAGAACTGGTTAGATTATTAAAAGAGATCAAAGAAAATTATCCAAAGAAGAATATCTGGTGCTATACAGGATATACTTATGACAAGGATTTGCTCGAAGGTGGTAAAGTATACACACCGTTTACGGAAGAGATGTTATCTTATATTGATACGCTGGTTGATGGACAGTTTATCGAATCCCAGAAAGATATCACATTAAAATTCCGAGGAAGTGCAAATCAAAGAATTTTAGATCTGAATGAAAAATAGACGAGAGAGATGTAGTTTTTTACACTGCATCTTTTTCTTTATCATCTGGAAGAGAAGCTCTTGACAGACTGTGCTTTATATTATAGTCTATGTATAACAAAATATCATAGATAAGTTGTAAATTTCGAAAGAGGAAAGAAGGGTTGCACAATGATACTGGAGATTGATTTCAATAGTGACGAGGCAATCTATGTACAGTTAAGAAATCAGATCATTATGGGAATCGCATGTGCAGAATTTGCTGATGGAGAATCACTTCCATCTGTCCGTCAGTTAGCACAGGTGCTTGGGGTGAACATGCACACGGTGAACAAAGCCTATGCGATCTTAAGAGAAGAAGGATACCTGAAACTAGACCGAAGAAAAGGTGCAGTCATAAGTGTTGAAACTTTGGAAAAACAGCAGGAATTAGCAAGCATTCAGGAGAATTTAAGGATGTTAGTTGCAGAAGCTGTCTGTAAAGGAGTTACAGAAGACGAGATGAACCGGTTGATTCATGATATGTACCAGAAATTAGACAGAAAGTAATAACAGGAGGAATTATGAACCGATTACCATTTACAAAATATGCCTCCAAAGCATTGAATGAAGGACGAGAGATTGCTGGATATCTTGGATTTAAAGATGTCAGCAGTATTTTTGTTCTGCTAGGACTTTATGGGGCAGACGGATCTCTTGCAAGTGAAGTGCTCAAGATGCACGGAGTGACAAGAGAATTAATAGAAGAAGCAATCAAAGAGAAGTCAAAGATGCCAAAAGACCGAAGAAGAACGGTAATGGATACTCCGAAGACAGAATACCTGTTAGAAATTGCAGGAGAACTTGCAATGAAATACGGGTGTGAAGCGATCGGATCAGAACATATCTTGATGGCGATGATCAAAGATGGAGATAATGAAGCATTCCGTTTTCTGGAAGATCATAAGATTTCATCCGAAGGAATCTATACAGATATTTTAGTTACTGCAGGAATTGATTTCAGAAGTGCGAAGAATGAATATAATGAAGCGATCTCTGATGGCGGTGATATGGAAGATGGAGCAGGAGAATATATGCTGCTTCAGTATAGTACAGATCTGACAGAGAAAGCAATGCTTGGGAAGCTTGATCCGATGATCGGACGTGAAAGTGAGATGGAACGTCTGATGCAGATCCTTTGCAGAAGGACAAAGAATAATCCATGTCTGATCGGTGATCCAGGGGTTGGTAAAACAGCGATCGTTGAAGGCCTTGCGCAAAGGATCGCCGAAGGCAATATGCCAAGAATTCTTAAGAATAAGAGGATTTTGTCCTTAGACCTTACGAAAGTGATCGCTGGAACGAAATTCCGTGGAGAATTTGAAGAACGAATGAAACGCATCGTAACCGAAGCAACACAGGATGATTCTATTATTTTGTTTATTGATGAGATTCATACGATCATTGGAGCTGGAGGTTCTGAGGGAGCTATGGATGCATCTAATATCTTAAAACCAGCATTGGCAAGAGGAGATTTTCAGCTGATCGGTGCGACAACGAGTGAAGAATATACAAAATATTTTGAAAAAGATGCAGCATTAGTTCGAAGATTCCAACCAGTCAGAGTGAAAGAACCAACCGTAGAAGAAACGATCACGATCTTAAAAGGGATCAAACATCGTTTTGAAGATTATCATAGGATCCTGGTATCAGAAGATGTGGCAGAGGCGATTGCCTCTCTTTCTGATCGATATATCAGTGATCGTTTTCTGCCAGATAAAGCCATCGATCTGTTAGATGAAGCCTGTGCAAGGAAACGAATGGAACAGCTTGGAAGTCATGCAGGTTTTAAGAAAGAACGCAAGGAGATCAGAGAGATCATAGAGAAGATCGAAGCAGCGCTTTCTGATGGAGATATTACAGAAGCAAGAGAGCTTAAGAAAGAGAAGAACAAACTTGAGAAATCTCTGGAACGTAAGATGAAGAGAAATCAGAAGAAGCAAAATGAGATTCCAGAATTGACAACAGAGGATGCCGCAGAAGTCGTTTCTTTATGGACACAAATTCCAGTAACACAGCTTACAAAGGGAGATATGGAACGATTAAGACATTTAGAGAAAGAACTTCACAAACATGTGATCGGGCAAGATGAAGCGGTCAATGCAGTTGCCAAAGCTGTGAAGAGAAGCAGAGTCGGTCTTAAGAGTCCAAACCGTCCGATCGGATCATTCTTATTTTTAGGGCCAACAGGAGTTGGTAAGACAGAGCTGTCAAAGACATTAGCAAAAGCTTTATTTGGAAGAGAAGAAGATCTGATCCGTGTGGATATGTCTGAATATATGGAGAAGCACAGTGTATCAAAGATCATCGGATCTCCTCCAGGATATGTTGGATTTGGAGAAGGCGGACAGCTGAGTGAACAGATTCGAAGACATCCTTACTCCGTCCTTCTTTTTGATGAGATCGAAAAAGCTCATCCTGATGTATTTAATATCCTGCTTCAGGTATTAGATGACGGACATATTACAGATTCCAATGGAAGAAAAGTCGACTTTAAGAATACTGTTATCATTATGACTTCCAATGCAGGTGCAAACCGTATCATTGCACCAAAACATTTAGGATTTTCTATGGATGATACAGATAAAGCCAAGACTCATGAACGTATGAAAAAGGGTGTTATGGAAGAAGTGAAACAGATCTTTCGCCCAGAGTTTTTAAATCGAATTGATGAGACGATCGTATTTGCCGTCCTTACAAAGGAAGAAGTTAAGAAGATCGCAAAATTATTTATGGATGAATTGAGAGCCCGTTTATTAAGCGAACATCAGATCACATTAAAGATCACATCTGGTGCGATGGATCTGTTAGCAGATAAGGGATATGATGAGAATTATGGGGCAAGACCATTAAGAAGGATCATCCAGAATGAGATTGAAGATGTACTGGCAGATAAGATCTTAGAAGGAACTCTTACGAATGGACAGACGATGACGATTGGTAAAAAAGATAAAAAACTTACTTTTTCGGTAAAGGAAAACTAGTAAATAATACTGAAATATATTATAATATACATACGACGACCGAAACATATATTAGGAGGAAAAGACAATGGCAGTGGTAACTGAATTATTCCGCAGCGAAGACAATGGAACACTTAGCTTTGGTGACTATACATTAGCACAGAAAGCGAAGAAAGGAGATATCCAGTTTGAAGGAGATATCTATAAGATCAAGACTTTCAAGACAATGACAAAACTGGACAAGAACGGACAGCTGATCTTTGAATCAGTTCCAGGTTCAGCAGTACATAACTTTGTTGCAACAACAGATGGAGTTGCATTTGAGATTGAATCTTCATCTGATGTCCAGGTTACTTTAGAAGTAGAAGCCGGACAGGAATATAAAGTTTTTATTGATAATACGAATGTAGGAATGATGAAAGCAAATCTTGGAGGAAAATTAACTCTGAGTGTTGAGTTAAGCGAGGGAACAGCAGCAGCTGTTCGTGTAAAGAAACAGTAGTAACATAAAGGAGCACCAATGGCAAAACAAAAGACAGTTTATTTTTGCAGCCAGTGTGGTCATGAGTCTTCCAAGTGGATGGGGCAGTGTCCTGCCTGTAAGCAGTGGAATACTTTTACAGAAGAGAAAGTTACAGAAACGAAAAAAGGAGGGGCGAAGTCTTTAAAGACTTCTGCCTCTCCTATGAATATATCCGAGGTAACAGTAGAGAATGAAGAGCGGATTCCAACAGGCATTCATGAACTGGACCGTGTGTTAGGCGGCGGGATCGTCAAAGGTTCCCTATCGTTGGTCGGAGGAGATCCGGGAATCGGGAAATCCACGTTATTATTACAGGTATGCAGGAATCTTGCGAACAGCAAACGTAAGGTTTTGTATATTTCTGGGGAAGAATCTATGCATCAGATCAAGATGAGAGCAGAGAGGATCGGAACATTTGAAGAAGAGATGCTTCTGTATTGTGAGACAGATCTTGATGCGATCACGAATGCGATCTTAAAGACGAAACCAGAATTTGCGGTGATTGATTCGATTCAGACAATGTACAGCGAGGATCTTTCCTCGGCAGCAGGCAGTGTGTCTCAGGTAAGAGAAGTGACTGCAGCGATGATGAGAGTTGCGAAAGAGAATAATATCGCAGTTTTTATCGTAGGACATGTGACCAAAGAAGGAGTGGTTGCAGGACCAAGAACACTTGAGCATATGGTAGATACGGTCCTTTATTTTGAAGGGGAAAGAGAAGCGGCATACAGAATCTTAAGAGGTGTCAAAAACCGTTTTGGATCCACGAACGAGATCGGTGTGTTTGAGATGTGTAACAATGGACTTGTAGAAGTGGAGAATCCGTCAAAGACGATGCTTAATGGAAGACCCCTTGATGCGTCAGGATCCGTTGTTGTATGTTCCATGGAAGGGACCAGACCGATCCTGATCGAGATTCAGGCATTGGTATCACCAACAAGCTTTCAGATGCCGAGAAGAACAGCAGTTGGAATTGATTATAACAGGGTGAATCTTTTGATGGCAGTGCTTGAGAAGAGAGTTGGACTGCAGCTTGGCGGCTGTGATGCGTATGTGAATCTGGCTGGAGGTATGAAACTTGGCGAACCAGCGATCGATCTTGGTATTATTATGGCAATCGCATCGAGTTATAAGAACCGGCCGATCTTAGAAGATACGATCATTTTTGGAGAAGTTGGTCTGGTAGGAGAAGTAAGAGCCGTATCAGGTGGAGAAGCAAGGATCAAAGAAGCACAGAAACTAGGATTTAAACGATGCATTCTGCCTCAGGCGAATGTAGATCAGATCAAGGTCCAGACAGACATGAGACTTGTAGGAGTTTCAAATGTCATGGAGGCATTAGATCTTATATAGAAGGATCATCTGTAGTTCAATATGATACAGAAATTATATGATTGCAAGTGTATAGAAGATACATTATAATCAGAATAGAAAAAACTATATGGAGGAAGACATGGAAGAAACGATTTCTAAGAATTTTATCGAACAGATCATAGAAAAAGATATAGAAGAAGGGCATTGCAAGAAGGTAGTTACAAGATTTCCACCAGAACCAAACGGATATCTTCATATCGGACACGCAAAATCTATCTTATTAAACTATGGACTGGCTCAGGAATATGGCGGAGATTTCCATTTCCGTTTTGATGATACAAACCCAACAAAAGAGAAGGAAGAATATGTAAATTCTATTAAAGAGGACGTAGAATGGTTAGGAGCAGATTATCACGAACATATCTATTATGCTTCCAACTACTTTGACAAGATGTATGAATGTGCAGAATTCCTGATCAAGAAGGGAAAAGCATATGTCTGTGATCTGAATGCTGAACAGATCAGAGAATACAGAGGAACTTTAACAGAACCTGGAAAGAACAGTCCATACAGTGACCGTACACCAGAAGAGAACTTACAGTTATTCCGCGAGATGAAGGAAGGAAAATACCCAGATGGAAGCAAAGTTCTTCGTGCCAAGATCGATATGACATCTGGAAATATCAACATGAGGGATCCAATTCTTTATCGTATCGCAAGAATGGAACATCATAATACAGGAAACAAATGGTGTATTTATCCAATGTACGATTTTGCTCATCCATTAGAGGATGCATTTGAAGGGGTAACACACTCTATCTGTACACTGGAATTTGAAGATCATAGACCACTGTATGACTGGGTTGTTAACGAATGCGAATTTGAGAATCCACCAAAACAGATCGAATTTGCGAAGTTATATCTGACAAATGTTGTTACAGGAAAACGTTATATCAAGAAACTGGTAGAAGATGGAATCGTAGATGGATGGGATGATCCACGTCTGGTATCATTATCAGCACTTAGAAGAAGAGGATATACACCAGAATCCATCAAGAAGTTTATGGAACTTGTCGGGGTTGCAAAGAGCCACAGCTCTGTAGATTCAGCGATGCTTGAATACTGCATCCGTGATGATCTGAAATTAAAACGTCCACGTATGGCAGCGATTTTAGATCCGATCAAACTGGTGATCACAAACTATCCAGAAGGAGAAGGAGAACTCGTTGACGTTCCAAATAATCAGGAAAACGAAGAGATGGGAACAAGACAGGTACCATTTTCAAGAGAATTATATATCGAACGAGAAGATTTCAAGATTGAGAAGCCTAAGAAATACCGTCGTTTATATGTAGGTAATGAAGTGCGTCTGATGAATGCATATTTTGTGACATGTACAGGATATGATGTAGATGAGGACGGCAATGTAACCTGTGTATATGCGACATATGATCCAGAATCCAGAGGAGGAAACAGTCCGGATGGAAGAAAGGTCCGCGGAACGATCCACTGGGTATCTGTACCAACTGCGAAAAAAGCAGAAATTCGTCTGTATGAAAATATTGTAGATGAAGAAAAAGGTGTATATAATGAAGATGGAAGTATCAATGTGAATCCAAATTCACTGACTGTGATCAAGGAAGCATATGTAGAACCTGAGTTAGAGAAATATGATAAGGAAGACAGTTTCCAGTTTATGAGAACAGGATATTTCTGTTTAGATTCCAAAGATTCTACAAAAGAACACATGGTATTTAATAGAATCGTAAGCTTAAAGAGTTCTTACAAACCAAATTAATCAAATTTGCCGTAACAGGCAAGATGTGATGAGAGAGAAGAGAGGGAAATTGATGAAGGTAATCGTGGTATCTCATGGAAGTTATGCAAGAGGACTTGTGGATACAGCACAGATGATCGCAGGGGAACAGGAAGACCTTGAGGCATTTGGGCTTGAACCAGAAGAATCAGTGGATACTTTGAGAGAGAAGATTAGAGAGAGTATTGAACAGACATCAGAAGGAGAAGAAGTCCTTATATTAACAGATCTGTTTTATGGAAGTCCGTTTAATACGGTCATTTCTTTAATGTCAGAATACGATCTCTACCACGTAACTGGAATCAATCTTCCGTTGATGATGGAAGTAGTTATGGGACGTTACGCGGGAAAGAGCGCACAAGAGGTGTGCAAAGATCTTCTTAAGGCAGCGCCAGAGACAGTGAAAGATGTGCGTGAATTATATAAGGAGGTAGAAGAATGAAAAACATTGTATTAGCGAGAGTTGATGACAGGCTCATACATACGGAGATTTTGACATTATGGGTGCCGGAAGTCAGAGCGAACAGGATCATTATTGTAGATGATGTTGTGGCGAAGGATAAATTCCGAAGCAAAGTGATCAAAGAGATGGCGCCCCAAGGCCTTATAATTCATGTATATGGGATCGATCGTGCAACGGAGAAATTAAAAGAAGCCCCATCCTTTGATGGAGAGCGGGTGATCGTAATTGCAGAATCCCCACTGGTATTTGAAGAATTGATCAAACGAGGGATCAAGATCAATCAGCTTAATATCGGAGGTATGGGAATTCGTGGAGAACGTAAAGCAGTTGCAAGAAGAGTTGCGTGTGATACCATGGAGATGGAAGCTATTCATGAACTGATCAAAAAACATGTACATGTATATTTCCAGACTGTTCCAACAAGAAGTTCAGAAGAAGCAAAAAAATACATCAAAGAATAAGTAAAATACCAAAGAATGCAATCTCAGTTTATGGATTTTTTATAAAAAGGGGGTTGCATTTTTTTTGTCTGGTGTTATACTAAAGAACATAGAGTTAGCACTCGATATAAGCGAGTGCTAACAAAAGATAAAAAGAACAATAATTCTAATATATTTAGGAGGTAATATCATTATGAAGTTAACACCATTAGGAGATAGAGTTGTATTAAAACAGCTGGAAGCAGAAACAACAACTAAGTCAGGAATCGTCCTTACAACAGCAACACAGGAAAAACCACAGGAAGCAGAAGTTGTTGCAGTTGGACCTGGAACAGAAGATGTGAAGATGGAAGTTTCTGTAGGACAGAAAGTTATTTATTCTAAATATGCAGGAACAGAAGTAAAATTAGAAGATGAAGAATATATCATTGTAAAACAGAATGATATTTTAGCAGTTGTAGAATAGTTTTATTATAATACACAATTATTTAATTTCATTAAAAAATTTAGTCGGAGGTAATGAAGATCATGGCAAAAGAGATTAAATACGGAATTGAAGCAAGAAAAGCACTGGAAGCAGGAGTTAACCAGTTAGCAGATACAGTAAGAGTTACAATCGGACCAAAAGGACGCAACGTTGTATTAGACAAATCTTTTGGTGCACCACTGATCACAAATGACGGTGTAACGATCGCAAAAGAAATTGAATTAGAAGACCCATTTGAGAATATGGGAGCTCAGATCATCAAAGAAGTTGCATCTAAAACAAATGATGTAGCAGGAGATGGTACAACAACAGCTACTGTACTTGCACAGGCTATGGTACATGAAGGAATGAAGAACCTGGCAGCAGGTGCTAACCCGATCATCCTCAGAAAAGGTATGAAGAAAGCAACAGATGTTGCAGTAGAAGCAATCAAGAACATGAGCCAGGCAATCAATGGTAAAGAGCAGATCGCCAACGTAGCAGCAATTTCTGCAAGTGATGAGCAGGTTGGACAGCTTGTTGCAGATGCTATGGAGAAAGTTTCCAAAGATGGTGTTATCACTGTTGAGGAGTCCAAGACTATGCATACAGAGCTTGACCTTGTAGAAGGTATGCAGTTTGACCGTGGATATATTTCCGCATACATGTCCACTGATATGGAGAAGATGGAAGCAAACCTTGAGGATCCATATATTCTGATCACAGACAAGAAAATCTCCAACATTCAGGAAGTTCTTCCGCTGCTGGAGCAGATCGTACAGGCTGGAGCAAAACTTCTTATCATCGCTGAAGATGTTGAGGGTGAGGCTCTTACCACTCTGATCGTAAACAAATTAAGAGGAACCTTCCAGGTAGTAGCTGTAAAAGCTCCTGGCTATGGTGACAGAAGAAAAGAAATGCTTCAGGATATCGCAATTCTGACAGGTGGTACTGTAATTTCTGACGAGGTAGGTCTTGAACTGAAAGATGCTACAATGGCTCAGTTAGGACGTGCAAAATCTGTTAAAGTTGCAAAAGAGAATACTGTTATTGTCGATGGTATGGGAGATAAAGAAGCAATTGCCAATCGTGTTGCCCAGATCCGTGCTCAGATTGAGGAGACAAAATCTGATTTCGACAGAGAGAAGCTTCAGGAAAGACTTGCAAAACTTGCAGGCGGTGTAGCAGTGGTTCGTGTTGGTGCAGCTACTGAGACTGAGATGAAAGAAGCAAAACTTCGTATGGAAGATGCTCTTGCAGCTACCAGAGCAGCTGTTGAAGAAGGAATCATTGCAGGAGGCGGTTCTGCATATATCCACGCTTCCAAAGAGGTTGCAAAACTTGCGGCAGATCTTGAGGGAGATGAGAAGACTGGTGCAAACATCATCCTGAAAGCACTGGAAGCTCCGCTGTTCCGTATTGCTGCTAATGCAGGTCTTGAAGGTGCAGTTATCATCAACAAAGTAAGAGAGTCTGAGCCAGGTGTTGGTTTTGATGCTCTGAACGAGAAATATGTAAACATGGTAGACGAGGGAATCCTTGATCCTGCAAAGGTTACAAGAAGTGCTCTTCAGAACGCAACAAGTGTTGCTTCTACTCTGCTTACAACTGAGTCTGTTGTTGCAAATATCAAAGAAGATACTCCGGCAATGCCAGCTGGCGGTCAGGGTATGGGAATGATGTAATTTCCGGCAGCGGAAAACAGAACGGAAAATCCATGAAAGGATTTTTGAAGGTATAATTCAGAACTCATAAGGGTCGGTGTCAAAGACGCTGGCCCTTTTGCATTCAATAAAAGTCATTTTTTACTGTTACTGTGTATTGGCAATATTCCGTGTTTTATCAGGAACAATGTTCACAGGAAAACTTTTGTGTGTTATACTTAGAACAACATGCCGGCTGGCAAAAAAAACAAAGGAGAATTGTAATATGAGCGATTTGTATTCCGAGCTGCTTGTAAAAAAAGAGCGGACCGCAAAGGACAGGCTGGTAAAAGGCAGTATCATTGCACTGATCGTGCTTCTGGTACTCGCAGGACTGTTTATTATGCCCCCGCTTCTGATCGCGGCAATTGTACTGGGAGTCTGTGCCTATCTTTTTATTTTTCCAGGAACTGATCTGGAATTTGAGTACTTGTTTGTAAACGGAGAACTTGACATTGACAAGATCATGGCAAAGTCCAAGCGAAAAAGAGTAAAAAGCCTGAATATTACAGAATGTGATATTATGGCACCCCTTAATTCACACAGAATGGACTATTACAACAGCAACCAGAAGCTGAAGGTACAGGATTTTTCCTCCGGAAATCCGGAACATAAGCGTTTTGCAATTGTCTGCCGCGATGGCGCAGAAACCTGCAAAGTAATTATCGAGCCAGATGAAATATTGGCAAAAACCATGAGAAACACTGCTCCGAGCAAAGTATTTTTAGATTAATTTACTAGATTGACACACTTTTAGTTTTTTGCTACACTAATCTACAAACCAAAGACACAATAAGACAAGGGAGGAAAAGCAATGGGTACTATCATTGGTGAAGGCATTACTTTCGACGACGTCCTTTTAGTTCCGGCGTACTCCAAAGTAATCCCGAATCAAGTTGACGTTTCAACTTACCTTACAAAGAAGATTAAACTGAACATTCCCATGATGA
>ERZ826613.3099-NODE-3099-length-14532-cov-3.411273_pt1 | contig 14532 bp, 18 predicted proteins | sample MGYA00519925_ERZ826613 | MGnify/ENA primary metagenome ERZ826613 (study PRJEB31778, sample SAMEA3449236) | human gut metagenome | biome: human gut; feature: human-associated habitat; material: faeces | place: United Kingdom | collected 2010/2012 ... | reverse complement strand
CCTGTCGATCTGCCCCCTCCGTTATACCATCCATTGTCTCTTTGACATTTTCAATGCTGTGAAAAGTCTGATGTGCCGTCTGTTCTAATGAATCAGATGAATCACGCAGAGAATCTGTGCTTCCCTTAATGCCACTTATAATGCCAAGCAATTCCTGCTGAAGCTTGCGGATTGCCCGCGACAGATCTCCAATCTCATCTTTGCGTCGAGCCAGTTTATCTGATATCGTCAATTGCAGATTTCCGGCAGATACCTGCTGAACTGATGCGATACCTACTTTAAGTGCCTTTGTGATCGAGCTTGCACAAATACTGACAACGATCACGCACACGATCGTAACAAACACTACAATCGCTATAATCGTGTTAATAATCTTTATAACGCTGCGAAATGTCTCCTGTTTGGGACTTCCTGCGAACACCATTCCAATTGGTGTACTTTTATCATCTGGCTGATATACCGGAGTAAAATATCCATAATACATAGTTCCTTCAATAGAAACATTCTCACTAAAATATTCGTGCCCTGCACCTAGAACTTCTTTTTGGATCTTTTCTCCTGCCTCACTCTGTAAAATACGATTGCCATCTTTGTCCTTGGCAGAAGTCATAATGCGCTTGTTTCCATAAAAGAAGGTAACTTCCATGCCGGATTCTTCTTTGATCGTATCTACCAGATTGTCGGACTGGGAAATGTTGTAACTGCCTTTCCATACATCACCATTCTTCGTTTCCAGATAAGATCCGGTATTTTGATCATATGCTGCCTGTGTCGCTGTTGCTGTTCCTCGCAGAGAATTTTCTACCTGTTGGATGATCGCACCCTTCATGATCGTTGCTGCCACCAAAATAACAATTGCCCCGAGTAAAACAAGTGGGAGCAGTGAGCAAACCAACACTTTCTTACGAATCGTAAATTTCATAGCCACCCTCCTATTTCACGATCACTACATTTTTGTAGTACCAGTTAATGTTTCCGGTAATCGTTGCATCGTCTAATGTACTGTTTGCTGCCCCAATCTTCTTCCCGGTATTTGTTTCTAATACACCATCGAATACGTTGTTTTCACCACTAAGGATCGCTGTGGTCGCTTCATCAACTTTTTCCTGCGTTCCTTCCTTTGCAAACGATGCCAGGTCGGTGATCTGAATCAGCCCCTCTGCCATGCCACCATAATAATTTTCACCGGTCCACGTTCCATCCATAATACTTTGTACTGCCGACGTATAATAAGCACTCCAGTTCCAGATCACACTTGTCAGGCAGGAATCCGGAGTTTCTTTACTCATATCCGAGTTATAACCGATACCATACACACCCTTTTCCTGCGCTAATGTCTGAGGATATGCCGTATCACAATGCTGTGCCATAACATCGCAGCCCATCGACAACAATTTTTCTGATGCCGCCTTTTCCTTCGCTGCATCATACCAGCTATTGGTTATTTTTACATAAATCTTTGCCGATTTATTAACCGATGCCACTCCAATGGCAAAAGCATCAATACCACCCGTTACCTCTGAATTTGAAGAATCCTGTGCTGCAACATATCCAATCTTGCCGGACTTTGTGTTCATCCCTGCCACGATTCCGCTCAAATACCGTGCCTGATAGATTCTGCCAAAATAATTAGTAAAATTCTTGCCATTACTCTTATAACCGGTTCCATGAGAAAAATAAACTTCAGGATACTTTTCTGCCATCTTTTCTGTGGTATCCATGTAGCCCCAACTCGTTGTGAATATAATATTGCAGCCATCCGAAATACAGGCTTCGATTGCTTCCTGCGTTGCAACAGCATCGCTATCATCCACGATCTTACGCTCTATCTGATCTTCCTTGAGTCCGAGATTAGACTGCATACCCTTGACACCTAGATCATGCGTATATGAATAACCGCTTCCCTCTGACGGATCCGATATATATAATACGCCGACTTTAATGTTATCTTTGCTGATGCCACCACTTCCTGTTTCGCTCTCAGTCTGACTGCCTCCGTCATTTGTCGCCACATCGTCCGGTGTGCCGTTAGCTGCCCCACAGCCGGTCATACACAACAGACTGATTACCAACACAGCTGCCAAGGTGCGCCTTTTCTTCATTATTTTGTTGTTCATTCTCCCACCCTTTCTACACAGCAGACAGCACGCTTCCAACGTTTCAAAAAGCACACTGTCCCACTATGTTTGATTATGCTTTTTCTTGTATCGTTGCCTCCATATTCTGTGGTAAAACCAAATTCAATATGATAGAAACCAAAAATACAACTGCCACGCAGTTCTGCCCAAATACATTTTGTACCATTTCAGGAAAGATTGCGAACAGTTCAGGAACCTGTGTAAAACCAATACCAACGCTGAGTGATAATGCAGCGATCGTAATATTTCTCTGCGTATAGCCACATTTTCCGATCATCTGCAGACCACTGACAACGATCGTTCCAAACATCATGATCGTGCATCCACCTAATACCGCATCCGGTAATGTTGCCAATAATGCTCCAAAGATCGGGAAGATTCCCGCTAAGATCATGATAGCCGCACCTGTTGCGATTGCAAATCGATTCACTACTTTCGTCATTGCGATCAAGCCCACATTTTGGCTAAATGAAGTAATTGGCATACAGCCAAATACTGCTGATAATGCACTGATAAAACCATCACAGGCAATTGACCCGGCAGTTTCCTCCGGTGTGACATCACGATTTAAACCGGAAGATGCCATCGCAGATGTATCTCCGATCGTCTCTGTCGCCGACACCAAAAAGATCAATACAATGGATACAATGGCGCCAGCATGAAATTCCGGCTTAAATGGCATAAGATGTGGCAATGCAATGATCGAACTTCCCTTTAGTCCGGAAAAATCCACCATTCCCATTACAATGGCCAAAATATAACCAACTACTAAACCGAACAAAACAGAAAGCTGTTTGAAGTAAGATTTGGCAAAAATATTAAACAAAATGCAGGCAAGCAGCGTAACACCGCCTAACACCCAGTTCTCCCAAGCACCAAAGTTTTTACTTCCACTGCCACCTCCAAAGGAATTAGCCCCGACAGATAACAATGAAAAACCAATGGATGTAACAACACTTGCTGCTACGATCGGTGCAACAATCTTGATCCAGTACTTGGCAAACAATCCCAAAACGCCCTCTACGATACCACCGATCAACACGGCACCAATAATCGCCGGATAACCATATTTTGCTCCTATAACACATGCAATGGACACAAACGTAAAGCTGATACCCATAACAATTGGTAATCCGGAACCAATCTTCCATACCGGGAACAACTGAATCAATGTACCAATACCGGCAATGATCATTGCACTTTGGATCAACATTGCCGTCTGAGTCGAGGACAATCCACTTGCTCCTGCAACAATGATGATCGGTGCAATATTAGCAACGAACATAGCTAATATATGCTGCAACCCAAACGGAATTGCCTTAAGAAGTGGTACTTTTCCGTCTAATGTATAAATATTTTGTACAGATGTTTCATTTGTTTTCATGTTCTTTATCCTTCCTGTTTCTCATTTCGTCTTTCTGCATATAGAAAAACGTCCTTTTCATTTCTTTGCAATCCACCCGATCTTATATCTATAGTTCTAACAGATCAGCTTACTGCTCACGAAATACAATTTCTTTCGTATCTGCATTCATGCTGTCCACAATTGCGAGAGACTCTAACTGATAACCGAGATTGCGGATCAGTTTGCCACCCATTTGAAAACCCTTTTCAATAGCAATTCCAATACCCTCCACAGAAGCTCCGGCCTCCGTGATAATTGAAATCAACCCCTGCAGTGCACAACCATTGGCAAGAAAGTCATCAATGATCAACACCTTGTCCTCCGGAGATAAAAACTTTTTGGAAACTATGACCTGATTTTTACACTTATGTGTAAAGGATTCCACCTCAGCAACATACATATCTCCCTCAATATTGATACTCTTAGATTTCTTAGCAAATACAACCGGAACGTTAAAATACTTTGCTACCACACATGCAATTCCTATACCGGAAGCCTCTATCGTAACAATTTTATTAATCTCCTTACCGGCAAAACGTTTTTTAAACTCTTCTCCCATTTGCTCAAATAATGAAATATCCATCTGATGGTTCAAAAAACTATCCACCTTCAACACGTTACCTTCTTTTACTATACCATCCCTTAGGATACGTTCTTCTAAAAAGTTCATCTTGTCCTCCTTGTATGGCGCATTATGCCGTATATACAAATATTATACTGAATATATTTTGCAGATTCAAGAACAATTTGAGGCGTTACCGTTGTAATTTGAAATTCTCAGAATTCCATGGTACAATGAGCCTTGACATGCATAATACAGGAATATTATGACCACCTGTGATCATGCAAAACATTTTTTGAGAAAGGTATGGTATTAAAATGGCAGAAAATTATGTATTAAGCTGTTGTTCTACAGCAGACTTAACAGACGAACAGTTTGAGGCCAGATCTATTCATTATATCTGTTTTCATTTTGAATTAGGCGGCAAAAGTTATATGGATGATCTCGGCAAATCAATTCCTTTTGATGAATTTTATAAACGTATGGAGCAAGGCGAAGACACTAAAACATCTCAGATCAATGCAGAAGAATTTGAGCAGTATTTTGAACCTTTTCTGCAGGAAGGCAAAGATATTCTACATGTCTGCCTCTCTTCCGGCATTTCAGGCGTCATGAATTCCGCCTGTATTGCCAGAGATATTCTCGCCGAAAAATATCCAGACCGCAAAATCTATATTGTTGATTCACTGGCTGCCTCCGCTGGATATGGACTATTGATGGATCGTCTGGCAGATCTGCGCGATGATGGAATGACTATTGATGAACTGCGTGACTGGGCAGAGGCCAATAAGCTTCATTTACGTCATTGGTTCTTCTCTTCCGATCTGACTTTCTTTATAAAAGGCGGTCGTGTATCAAAATCCGCCGGTACCATCGGAAATTTGCTGAACATCTGCCCATTGCTGGATGTAAACAGCGAGGGCAAGCTGATTCCGCGCTTTAAGATTCGTGGAAAACGTAAGGTGATCCGTGAAATTGTCGCTAAAATGGAAGAAGATGCCGAAAATGGCTTAGACTACAATGGGAAATGTTTTATATCCCAATCTGCCTGCTATGAAGATGCCAAAGCAGTTGCCGATCTGATAGAGGCACGCTTCCCAAACTTAAACGGCAAAGTAGTGATCAACAATATCGGCACGACCATAGGAAGTCATACCGGTCCGGGTACAGTAGCACTCTTCTTCTGGGGCAGTGAACGCACACTGTAAGTCTCTTTGCCTTATCATAATACACAAAACGCCTGCCAGGAACTCGTCCGCAGGCGTTTTTATTATTTAGTAACTGAAACTTCCCACACCTCATTATCTCACGCAACCACATATTGCTTATTATGTCAAAGAATGCTAAGTGTTTTGCAGCCACAACATAGCGGCTTCTGTCGACAGAGAACTATAGTAATTGCCTTGCCGCTTTTTCGTTTTTGGTGATTTCTAGATTTTGTTGTCTCTGATGATTGATCTAATGTGGTTCTTGCAGTAGCTTCCGGTATGGGAAGTTTTAGTTTCTGCGCAAGTCTATTCGTCTGGCAAACTTGGGATCAATTCCACGTATACCTGGTCAAATACTTGCTGCAGCTCCGCACGAATATCATTACGTAACTGCAATAATATCTTGGTATTGATAATGCGATTATGACTGGTCAGATAGATCTCAACCCAAGTTTTACGTCCTGTCTGTATCACATCCAAAAATTCAATGTCATAATGAATCTTATCCATGTGATATTCTGCAATCTGCCGGATAGAATCCATGATTTCCTGATCCGGTGCAAACAATATCAGACTTTTTACATTGTGTATGATCATTTTGACCGGCTCTACTAAAAGCAAACACGACATGATAATGGCAACGATCGGATCAATATAAGCTGCCAGATGATTCCATGTTGTCTTTTGCAAGAACTGTTCTACAAAAAATGCAAGAGAAACACCCAAACTGGAGATCACATCCAGCTTCCATATGTAAATCTCTGCCTGTATCGTCATAGATGCATAACGTCTGCTAAAATAATGCAGTAACATATAAACGATCAGACAACATGCACAAACAATCAGCTCAAACACTGCAATCTTACCGCCGTCCACTTCACGACCACCATGCAATATCGCATAAAAGTTATCCCAAACCAGTCGGACCGTGATCGCCAATAGCACACTGTACTTAATAACGACAAACAATGACTCCACCTGGGCAAAACCGTATGGCCTGCGCTCTGTTACCGGCTTATACAGCAACGGCACCAGTAATAAAAACGGACCGATCATGATCAAATCTGTCAAATCAAAGATACAGTCCATCAAAATAGAATGTGATCTCGTCCAAAATGCCATGACACCTTCTGCGATCATAAATAGAACGCTTCCGATCAGGGATATATTCATAATATATTTTTCGTATTTTAATTTGTTTTCATTTTTCATAATAATTGCTCACATAATTTCAAATAATCCATGACGGGGCTACGCACTCACATTTATGACCACTCATAAGGCGTATTTTGGTATACGTAGTAATTGACCCAGTTAGAAAACAAGGCATTGGAAGCACCTCTCCAACGAAGCAATGGTCTTTGTGACGAATCGTCATCCGGATAATAATTCTCCGGCAGATCAGGATTTAAGCCTTTTTTACTGTCACGCTTGTATTCGTAATCCAACGTCAGACGATCATATTCCAAATGTCCCATCACAAAGATCTGCTTACCATCATCAGATACTAATAACAGTTCTCCCACCTTGTCAGAGTCTGCAAGTACAGTTAGCGTATCACACGCTGCAATCGCCTCATGATCAACTCCGGTATAACGGGAATGTGGTGCATAAAATACATCGTCAAATCCGCGAAGAAGCGGTGCTTTTCGATGGTGTACCCGATGTTCATACACACCAACTATTTTCTTCGGAAGCAGATGCTTCTTGATTCCATAATGATAATACAGTCCTGCCTGAGCCCCCCAACAAATATGCATTGTTGACGTCACATTCGCCTTAGACCATTCCATGATCTGCTTCAGTTCTTCCCAATACTGCACTTCCTCATATTCCATCTGCTCCACCGGAGCACCCGTAATGATCAAACCGTCAAATTTACGTTCTTTTACATCATCGTAGGTCTTATAAAACTCATTCAAATGACTGAGCGTCGTATTTTTACCAATATACGATGCTGTTGTCAAAAATGTAATCTCGATCTGCAATGGCGTATTGGATAAACTGCGTAGCAGCTGAACCTCCGTATCTTCCTTTAGTGGCATCAGATTGAGAACAGCAATATACAGTGGACGGATATTCTGCGTCGTTGCACGCGTTTCGTCCATCATAAATATATTTTCCTGCTCCATGATCTTTTTCGCCGGAAGATTATTTTGTACTTTAATTGGCATAATAAAACCTCATTTCTGCATATCTGCACTTTTCTGCTAGGACAAGTGATATTGTTCTATAAACGCTTGCTCCGTCAAAATCGGTATTCCAAGCTCTCTTGCTTTTTTATTTTTTGTCGAGTTGCTCATCGCATCGTTGTTGATCAAATAGTTCGTCTTAGAAGTGACACTGCCTGTCACCTTTCCGCCATGCGATTCAATCAGCTCTTTCAGCTCTTTGCGGTTTTTGAACCGCTCAACGGATCCGGTAATTACAAACGTGATTCCCTCCATATCTTTCGATACATTATCATCCGCAATTTTCTCGAGCGTAATATATTGTAACAGATGTTGCACTACTTGTCGATTCGCCTCAACCGCAAAATAATCTGTTACCGCTTTGGCGATCACAGCACCAACGCCATCAATCTGTGTCAGCTCCTCTTCAGAAACCGCCAAAACACGATCAAAATCATATGCGCAATAGCGACAGATCAGTCCGGCATTGGATAATCCTACATTCGGAATGCCTAAACTATACAAAAAACGAATGATCGTCGTATGTGCCGCCCTTGTCGCTGACTGAACCATTTTTTCGTAAGATTTTTCGCCAAACCCATCCATTGCAATGATCTGGTCTTTATATCGATCTAATCGAAACAGATCTGCAGGTTCATGGATCATATCCTGATTCATCAATTTCTCGATCGTTGCTTCTGACATGCCGTCAATATTCATCGCATCCCTGCTGACAAAATGTGAAAAACTTTTGATCTTCTTAGCCGGACAGGATGCATTTTCACAAAACAAAGCCTTCACTCCATTTTCTTCATGAATGGCTGTTGCACTATGACACACCGGACATTCTTCCGGAATAGGTAACGTCCCGCTTCGTGTCATATTTTCCGCAATCTGTGGAATGATCATATTTGCTTTATACACCTGAATATGATCACCAACCCCCAAAGCAAGCTGTTCAACTATGCTGACATTATGCACACTCGCACGACTTACCGTTGTTCCTTCCAATTCCACCGGCTCAAACACTGCAACCGGATTGATCAGCCCCGTTCTCGAGGCACTCCACTCCACTTCCTCTAACACCGTTTCAGCTATTTCATCTTCCCACTTAAAAGCCATCGCATTTCGCGGAAATTTAGCGGTTCTTCCCAAACTCTCTCCGTATGCGATCTCATCCATAAGAAGTACAAGGCCATCCGACGGAAAATCATTGGTGACGATTTTTTCTGCAAATTCTGCCACTGCTGCAGGCAATGTCTCCCCGGTAACACGAACATATTCGACAACCGTAAATCCCTGTTCCTGCAAAAATTTGAATTTATTCTCCTGCGAATCTTCGAAATCAACACCTTCTGCCGTCACGAGCGAAAAAGCAAAAAAGTTCACATGTCTGCTCTTCGTAACACGGCTATCAAGCTGGCGTACAGAACCGCTGCACAAATTACGCGGATTTTTGTATTGCTCTTCCACCGGAAGGGATTCATTGATCTCCCGAAATCTGGAATACGTAATCACCGCTTCTCCGCGCAGTACCAATTCTCCCTGAAACGGGATCTGCAACGGTACATTATCAAACATACGGGCATTACCGGTAATGACTTCTCCTACCTGACCATTACCGCGGGTAACTGCCTTTTGCAGGGTTCCCTCCTGATACGTAAGTACGATAGTAAGCCCATCCATTTTCCACGAAAGCAGACCCGGATGCTCACCAAGCCAAGCCGCTAATTGTTCTGTATCCTTTGTCTTGTCCAAAGAAAGCATCGGTGAAGGATGTTGTTCTTTTGGCAGCTCACTAAGCACCTCATAGCCTACACGCTGCGTTGGACTGCCCGCCAAAACAATCCCCGTCTCCTTTTCTAATGCCTGTAATTCATCGTATTGTTTGTCGTATTCGTAGTTACTCATAACCTCATCACGGCCCTGATAATACACTGCCGCCGCGTGATTTAACTGCTCTACTAACTCTAAGATCCTAGCTCTCTTCTCTTCCATATCATTCCCCATTCTTTCTGAAAATGCTGACGTTACCGCTCCAGTTCTTTGCGAAGCACGCGGATCTCCATTGGCGTCAAGCTGCGATAACGGCCTTTTTTCAACCCTTTTAATGTAATATTCATCACGCGGTCACGCCGCAAATGCGTTACCCGATAATCCAAATATTCACACATTCGTCGGATCTGACGATTTAATCCCTGCGTCAATATGATATGAAAACTATCCGCATCTTCCCGCCACACTTTGCACGGTTTTGTTACAGTGTCCAAAATCGGAACACCGGCGGCAAGTTTACGTAAATCTTCATCGCGGATCGGACGATCTACCTTGACAAAATATTCTTTTTCATGTCCGTAACGGCTGCGCAGAATTTTTTCCATTACATCGCCTTGATTGGTCAAAAGCAATAGCCCTTCCGAAGCCTGATCCAATCTGCCGACAGGATAAACTCGCTTTGGATAATCAATATAATCTACAACATTCTTGATCGGTTCTCCATTTTCCTCCTGCGCTGTCGTGCAAACGATCCCCTTGGGCTTATAAAACGCCAGAAAAATCTCTTCCTCTTCTTTGGTCACTTGGCGTCCATCTACCCGCACAACAGCTCCGTCATGCACTCTCGTACCGGCTGTTACCGGCTTATCATCAATCGTGATGCGCCCCTGCTCCACCATTCGATCAGCCTCGCGCCTCGAGCATACCCCCGCTTCACTTAAAAATTTATTAATCCTTACTCCCGTATTGTCTGCCATACTATTGTTACATTCCTTTCTCCATCCGCAAAGTAACTCTGCGAACTTCTTTTATGCTGCTTCATGCCTGTATACCCCAAAACGCAGTCCCATCAGTGTTGCCTGCTTTCCTTATGGAAAAAGGTGACTCTTCAAAAGAATCACCTTATCTTACCTATACTTCCTCATTTACTGTGCAGCCTGTGTAGCGGCTGGTGCCTGCGTCGCTGCCGGTGCCTGTGTTGCCGCCGGAGCCTGTGTCGCCGCCGGTGCTTGTGTCTGTGCCCCCTGTGCGGTTGGCACCGGGGTTGCGCCATTCGCACTTCCGGCTTCTCCATCAATATTAGCCGTGCTTTCCGGTCCATCGCCCGAAGACTCATTCAACATATTGCAGAAATCACGAACTTCTTGATTTGTACTTTGAAGCTCCTCTAATTTCTTATTAACCGAATCCTGCAACGCCTTGACGTCTTTGCTGGCATCCAGCTTTTCAATCTTCTTCTGCTCTTTGCCGGACAAGGTCCCAAAATGCAACATAAATCTTCCATCCGGCTGCATCTTGATGTATAATGCCGTAAGCGATGGAATCTTTGTATCAATATCATATAATTTATCTTCATGATAGGCGTAAACACGATAACTTCCTGTTTCATAGCCTTCCTTGATCGTGCAGGAAATATTCTCATATTTTTCAATATATTCCGCTGCCGCCACCAACTTGCGCTCGTCAATGTTGTCCACATCGGTCACACAATCTGCCAAGTCATCCATATCTACTTTCTGTCTGGCATCAAAATATTCTTTCACAAGATCGGTGATCTCTTCTTTAATATCTTTATCCGACTTGCCTTTTATCGCATCCGCTATATTCTGTTCATCACTCTTCGTGGCTGACAACGAAAAATTAAGGTCCGGAGCCATCAAAGAAAATGTTCCCAACCCAATAAACATAACTGCCAGCGTAAAGATTAAAATAAACTTTTTATATCGCAGCGGCATATACCCACATCCTTCCTCAAATATCAAAACGCACCTGGAGGGACTCGAACCCCCGGCACACGGTTCCGGAAACCGTTGCTCTATCCACTGAGCTACAGGTGCAATTACTTTTCTAAAAAAGCCGAGAAATATAGGCATTTTCTAGCTTTGCACTATTTATTTGTTACCCCATATTGGCACTTTCATAAGAGAGCTTTTGATACTTTTTAGTCCCTTATAGTACATAAACATCCTTTCATGTACTCTAGAATTGGGGTACAAATTGGGGTACAATAGATGTTACCCCAATAGTTATTGGATGTACCCCAATTAGGGGAAATCTCAATAACTTTCGGTAGTATAATACAAATATATTTAATTGTCAAGAAAGGATGGTATGCAATGAGAAGAGGAAACGGCGAGGGCACATGGGGAACAAAAGTATTACGTGGGAAAGAATATATTCGTTTTCGAAAAACTTATAGCGGCACACGTAAAGAATTTTATGGTCAAACAAAAAAAGAAGTTCTATCAAAAGTTAAAGCTTTTGAAAACACTTTGGCTGCCAATGTAAATCATAATGCTGTAAAACAATCATTAAGTCAGTATGTACTAAATTGGCTGGAAAATGTTCGTGTATTTGAAATTTCAGATGGCACATATGCAACGGATTTCAACACTTATAAAAGCTATATAGAGAAATCCAGATTTGCCATCAAACAGCTTGGAACGATCAACACTAGGGATCTTCAAGACTATATTAATCAATTATCGTTAAAATATGTGAGAAATTCGTATAAAAAAATATATACATTATACAACCTGTGTTTTAAATATGCTGTTCGAGTTGGAGATATTGCATATAATCCATGCGTGGTAACTTCCATCCTCTCCAAAGTGCAACGGTTGCGTTTTGCCTTCGTTGCGTAATGTCAGCTCCGCAATATCGCTAGAACCAATATATTCTTTCCGTTCCTTGTAGTCGTAATTAGTCATAATGCTACTTCCTTATTTTTGTGCATAAAAATAGCGCCCTGTTTTGGGTGCTTGTGTTTGCCTTATTTCAACTCAAATGTGCCTGTTTTGGTGCATTGTTCTAGCTCTGCCTTATATGCTTCGCTGTCGAACACACCGAACCCGGTTTTGTCTCCGACTTTACGGCAACCCCAATCGCTTGTATTTCGTGCGATCGTATAAAGGTATTGTCCGTGCAGACGTTGACAAAGTTTGCGTCATTGTAAAATTTGCCTGTAATTTTAGTCATGGTTTACCTCCTTTATTTGCTTTTTTAAGTTCTTGTAATTGTTTCTGTAAATCTTCGATTTTCGCTTGCAGACGTGCCTCTTCAGGGTCTACTTCTATCCAGTCCATTATATCATTTGGGTGAACATGTAAATAATCGCAAAGAGTCCCTATTGTTTTAGTGCTTATATTGCCGTTATGACGTAGATTTTGCAACGTCGTACCGGCAATTTTCGTATCTTCTATTAGTTTCTTTTGTTGTATATTCCTATGTTCAAGTAAACGGAATAGTTTGTTATAGTTTGGGTATATCATTTTGCCTACCTCCTTTATATATCATCTCCATTTTACCATTTTGCCTAACAAAACGCAATTACCATATTCTACTTCGTGCGTTTTGTATTTGCGTGTGTATAGACAAAGTACCTTTGGTTTGGTATTCTATCCATAATGCACGGATTTCTTCGCAGTCAATTTCCGTTGTGTTATACAATCGGAAAATTAAATCTAAAACCGTTTCGTCATTTTCAGCGTATTCTGCCTTGTTCCGTAAGTCTCTATAGATTTCACAGCATACGCCGTACATATCCAACATATTCATAGCTTTACCTCCATACTCTATGAAAATCGTGTAAAGGTTCTTTTGCACATTCGTAGTCCGTAATACTACTATCAAATATTCGCGACCCACCACCGCCTCCCTTATGGTGTCTATCGTGACGCATCATTGCAGCATAGTTGTTATTGTCTCGCTTTGCCTTTTTCGCAGTACCCCGGTAAAAATTCCACATTGCCTCTGTTGCGTCATTTTTGCATATACCAACAACCCAGTTATTCCGTTGTGGGATGTATGCCGTCACATGCAACGGATTTCTCCGTGATGTTCTAAAATTGCTACAAGCTAGAATACAGCCGTTCCCTAACCAATATACAATCGTTCCAATAGGGAAAGATTTCCCTTTGATAACTTCGCCAGGCATTGTGATTTTTCGTATCATACCATTTCACCTCCTGTCAATTTCCGTTTCGCTTCTGCTCATCGGTTACGGACTTACACCGTAAGACGGAAGGCAGAATTTAATCTGCCTTGTATCCATAATCATATGGAGTTGCTAAATCCAGAACAATTTGCGTTTGAGCTTCTTTAGGTAAAGCGTCAATAAACTCCCATTCTGCTTCGTTGTATTCTGTTACACAACAATTCTCAGATAACCATACATGCATCATAATTTTATACCTCCTTTCCTTAAAATACCCACTCATGGCGTGCCACGTCAGGCAAAGCACAAACGGCTACCTTGCCGCCCCAGCAATCAGGTACAACGCCTTCAATTGCACAACCGTAACGGTTAGCAGTCAAAGACAATTCCGAAAGATGGAACGCAACGCAGTCCACTTCGTCACCCCAAATTTCGGATACATCTGCAATTTCCCTTGCGACACTTCTAATGTCACTTTTCTTGAATTTTAACATGATAATTCCCTCCTTATTTGTTTCTGTTACCTCTGTATTATTTCTTGTCATGTTATTTTACCTCCTGTTTGTAGTAGTCCCCGGTTTCCCTATCAAAATGCCATAGAGTCACTGTAACTCCAAGTTCTCTTGCGGCATTGAAAACCGCAATTAGTGCCACGGTTAGACCTGTAACATACAAGTCTAATTTCTCTGCCTGTAATTCCGTCAACTGTTTCAACGCACACTTTTCCAGTCCTGTTGTGTCCATTGGGTCTACTTCGTTTCCAAAAATAGCCCCATCAGTTGCTGGTGTCGTGTGTCTTGCCTTGCAAAGCTCCATTGATAAATTTTTCATGATAATTCCTCCTTTTAATTGTCGCAACTGAAGTCGCTATCAAGCACTTCATATCCCTTGCGACGTGCAATGTTTTCAGCGTCAACGCAGGACGCTGCGGTTATTTTTACAATATCGTATCCGTATTGATACGACCGCACAAGCACGTCGTATATTCCAAATTTTACGGATGTTATATCTTTTAATACACACCATGTGTCATTTTCCCGCTCTTCATTTCTTGCTATTGTTGTTTCCATGATAATTTCCTCCATTTTCTCAAAAATAAAAGACTAGCACCATGTC
>ERZ826613.3097-NODE-3097-length-14533-cov-3.478105_pt1 | contig 14533 bp, 14 predicted proteins | sample MGYA00519925_ERZ826613 | MGnify/ENA primary metagenome ERZ826613 (study PRJEB31778, sample SAMEA3449236) | human gut metagenome | biome: human gut; feature: human-associated habitat; material: faeces | place: United Kingdom | collected 2010/2012 ... | reverse complement strand
TGGCGCATGGTATCCTCACGCATGTAATCGCTTACTAATTCCATGTTTTAACCCTCCTCTTTTCCCTTTTGATCCTTAAAGTTAAAAGCTGCAATGCAACACCCAAAAGCACCTACCCACACTAATGCAGCGTAAATCCATCGATCTATAAGACCAAATATGCAGCCGGCTATCACCAGCAATATGCCTGCTGTTCTTAATAAACGAATTGCTTTTTCAAACATCTTCCCCTTCCTCCCTGTCAATTCCTTTCTTCTCTCGAAATCAATTTAAAAAGTTTGATTGTTTTAACAGCTCATTCTGACCAGGTCTTATAAAGGGTTCCTTAATTTCTTTACTTAACAACTGACTGTATGCTTCTACCTTACGAAATGTATTTCCTAACATTTCCCGCCTCCTATAATCTCTAATCGCTTCCATATCAAACTCCGCATAAAAAATCCCCTCTGTTTCATCGTCTGCCAGCAATACTGTGTTATCAACACACTCTCCATTTCTGTCCCAGCAAATCGGGCTAAATGCACAAGAACATCCGGCATTATCTCCATTCGGATTTGCCATAGCAACTGCAACCATATTTTCATATGCTCTTGTAGAAAGTGCTCGGATTCTTGGCTGCATGGAACAACAATCATTCGGCACAAGAACAACTTCTGCACCTTTTAACATCAGTATTCTTGCACTTTCCGGATACTCTCTGTCATAACAAATCATAACGCCCAATTGTATTCCCTCAAAATCGCACACCTTAAATTCCTTCCCTGATTCAACATTTCTTTCATCGGCAAAATCACAGGTATGTACCTTTGAGTATTTCATTAATATATTGCCTGATTTATTGATAACAAAGGCTGAGTTCTGCGGTTGCTTATTACCTTTTGTAAATGCCGTGAGTACTACACCTATTTTATATTTTTTCGCTTTCTCGCATATTTTTGCAATGCTTTTATCATCATCTGCAATGCTTTTCTCATACGACATAAGCAGATCATACCCGGTAACAAAGCATTCCATCCGATAGTTTAATAACATTTTCACACTTCATTGCAACATCCATATCATGCGTTACGATCACAACTGTTTTTTTCAATTGATGCATCTGGACAAAAATATCCATAATCTCTCCGGCAGTTTCCTGATCAACATTACCGGTTGGCTCATCTGCAAGTATCAGATCCGGATCATTGATTAATGCTCTTGCGATTGCGACACGCTGTTTTTGTCCACCTGAAAGCTCTGTTGGCAAATGCTTCTCTCTTTCTTCCAATCCTAACATGGAAATAAGAGAGTGATAATATTCCATATCTATTTTTTTCTTTGCAATTAATCGTGGAAGCAAAATATTTTCCTTCGCCGTGAGTTCGTCAATCAGTCTAAAATCCTGATATACAAACCCGACCTCCATATTGCGATATTTCGCCTGTTGCCCCGCATTATAATGGCTAATATCAGATCCCTTAAAGAAGATCTTCCCCTCTGTTGGCAGATCAAGTAACCCGATCATATTCATCAAAGTCGACTTTCCTGAACCGCTTTTCCCAATAATAGCGTAATTATGTCCCTGTTCAAGTTCTAAATCAATCGACTTTAATGCCTGGACCTGATTCTTTTTGCCTTTTCCATATACCTTACTTACATTTTCAATCTTAATCATAGCACTCATTCGCATTTATTCCTCCCTTCCTTTTGTCCGCATGTGCAGATAATAACAATTGTACCAATAATAAGTAATGAAACTGCTACACTTACCAATACTGTCTGTAGAAGATTACCATTCCATAAATCATACTTTGGAATGGCTTCCACCCACGGCTTGCTAAGTATGAGTGCATCATATGTATCATTCTCATACGCATTCCGCATCAAGTCGTTTGCATATGCTGCAATTCTGGAATACACCCACACAGGCAGTATACTGATGCATCCTCCAAAAAGACCTATTTTTCCAAATCTCATCCAAAGAAGAAGTCGTATTTTCCTTTTTGTCATTCCCAAATCAGTTAATAACATTCTTTCTTTTTTCATGGAAAAAATATTCATGGATATCGTATTGCCCGCACTGAGAATGCTTAACAAAATTAACACAGCAAGCAACAGGTAAAAAATAGCCATCACTCTTTTGCTGATCATCTGTTTTTCCCGAAGTATACTAAACACATCTATTTGCGCCATATACTTAGCCTCGCTGACATATTTTGACCATGTCTTATCAAAGGATTTTAATGCAGTATCGTTGTATTTTTTCAGTGTAACTCCTACTCTGGTATAATTTTTATTAGGAAGTTTCCATTTTGTAAATGCATCTGTTGATGTTAGAACATTAACAGTGTTCACGCCATTATCGTCCTCAAAATAAAACGAATCCAAATCAGCATCAACCAGTACAATTCCACCTATCCTTGCATCCAATGGAATCATTTTTTCAAAGCACAAAAATTCTTTTGTCACATTTTGCACGGTAACCTTATAACTGCTTTTTTGATTCTCGTATCCTTTTGGAATCTGTCCTAACATGCATTCTGTGCTCTCATCTAACGCCTTATCTCTTATAAAGTCTACCAATGGTAACTTGTCCCCCACCTTAAAGTAACTTTCCAGATCCTGATCCGTGACCATCAATAGAACTTCCTCTCCTGTTTCTATCTTCTTTCTGTCTATCTCTCCCGCAATAAGATTATTTTTTGCAAAAGACATCACTTCCTCAGTGAAGAGTCCGATGGTTGGCGTATGAAACACCTGCTTCTTTTTCAGATCTACACCCAGATACTTCAAATACTCAACACTTGCCAGCGCATCAATCTGATCATTCACAGAATCACTTATTGCTTCTGAAACTTCTGACTGTTGCATCAGCTTATTTGACAACATATCCGTCTTATTAACCACAAGAGCGGTAGAATAATCTACAATTGCCCCCTTTGCACTTTTAACATTCTCGTTTGATTTTAACTCTTGAAACATCTCCGTAGTTACTCCGCTATTATGCATATATTGTAAATAACCGGAATACACATCTACCGGTGACTGTTTCATATAGTAATCAAACCCCTTTATTCTTGCCTCTTTCAATTGAGCATCATAGTTGCCTGTATCGTCAGCAATCTTACATTGAAAAAATTGATATCCAAACACTGCCGAAACAAGCACAAGGCATATTATAATATTAGGCAGTATACGATACCTGATTTTGTCAATTCCCATGTAATGATTTAAAAGATAATAGAGATTTTTACACTCAAATTTTCTTTTCTTCTTTGTGACTTTCTTCATTTCATATTGTATTGGTTTCATACGAATTAACTGCACAAGGTTGATGATTGTAGCAACGACAACACTAACACCAACAACAAAAGCAGCAGTGGTATATGGGTTCCATGTCACCTTGTTAATATACGGAATATAAAATGAATCAAAATCAACCACAGATAGTAAATGTATATTTAATAAATCATTTGCGAGGCTGATAAGAAATTCATATCCCCATTTTCCACAAAAAATTCCTGCTAATATGGTCACTGCCAATACAATCAACATTTCCATACTATAAAACAGTGCAATCTTTTTGCTATTCATTCCCAGCCGAAGCAGAGTCCCATAGTAATCATACTTTCTACGGATATCCATACGAATCGAGTCAAATATCCCCACCAAAACCAGTGTAAAAATTAACAGCAATAATACCGGCATAAGATACTTTGTATATCCATCGACTGATATATTTCCATTTTCCATACTGCTTGAAACAACATTTGCCAAACTATCTCCATTCGTATCTGCTCCCAGTATATTCGCTATTGTCCATTCTCTGCCAAAAGACCTGTCAGTAGTAATATGTAAGTCTGATAATAAATCAGAATCATCTAAATAGGACTGTACTACATTGGCAGAATTTTCCTTTTTTACTACATCCGCCAAAATATGTATTCCTTTTGGATTCTTTACTTCTTCCGGATAAATATATGCATATGGGAAATTTACATTGTTCATATTACTGGTTGAAAACATTTCTTCCGGATAAAACCTTGTATCATATGTTTCACCTGTATCATGTTTTTGAACCTCTATAATTCCAACCAATGTATATGTTACATTTTCTGACGTATCATCGCATGTCAATTGAATCTTTTGTCCTAACTTTTCCGCCAAACCATTCGATTTTAACGTGATACGATCTATGCATATTTCCCCTTTTTTATTCGGATACCTTCCTTTCACCGGATTAACATAATACATATCCTCTGTTTTTTGATCCTTAACCGCACCAACTTCAATACTATTTCCGGTTTCCAAAAAGCGATACTTTCCCTGATCAAAAACATACCCCAACTCCGAAAAACGATTGTCTTTTTCAATAACATCCTTTAATTTATCACTCACTTGACAGAAAGCAACATCATAATTGCCATAATCTGATAAAAGTGTATCTGCATATAGCAGCTTTCCTGTCCTCGTTAATAACAGGGAGATTACAATTGCAATAACCCCTAAAAAAATCGTGCAACCAAACAATGCAAAATTTCTTTTCGACTTTTTTATATCTGTTCTAATAAATCTCCAAAATAGCTTCATAAAATTCCTCCCCCAAAAATTTTATTGTAATAACTTATAGATTTAGTTTAAATAACTATTGTTTAAGATTCAATGTGATTTTTGTTTAAGATTTGTTTAAGATTTGCTCAAAATTTTCCCCGACAAAGTATGCCCTGTCAAGTTGAATACTATTATGACTATCTACATGTCTGATATACCATTTATACTCAAAGTTTTTTCATAATACTAATAAACTGCAACACTGCATCAAAGAAATCTCTTTCACAAAGTAACCTTCCGGGAATCCAGTTGTCAATATATTATTTTGTTGCATCTGTAAACTGTGTATGACCGTCATGTCTACAATTGATCCAACTGTTTTATGGCAGGATTGCACTTCATAATCGTTAATGCGACAGTCCCTGTTACTCCTGCAATAACAAATATTAAACCTATTCCGGAACCACTCTGCCGTCCAACAAGAAAGGTGATCATATTTTTATGCAAAGACATCTTTTTCATAAATGGTTCAAAAATATAATCAGCCAGCATACCTCCCATTAAAAATCCTAATGGTGTTAATGCCTGTGTAATCATGCCTTGCAAAGAAAAAACACGACCTTGCATCGTTGTATCAACTTTCTCTCTTATAATAATTGTCTGATATGTATGATATATTGGGCTTCCAAAACATCCAATAAATACCACGATACACCACCACACGAGATTTCTTCCCATTCCAAACAATGTAATTCCAAGCAAACATAGATAACTGCCAAAATACATGACTGGCAATTTTTTATGAGGCTGTTTTAAGATAGACAATAGGACGCTTGCCACGATACAACCTATTGCCATAAACGACGAAACAATTCCCACGATCGTTTCATTATTGTTTGTTCTCGCTAAAAGAAGTGGTGTGCACATACCATCAAAGGAAATTGCGCCTGTAAATTCCAAAATGCAATACATCACCAAAAGCATCAAAATTGATCGATTACCAGCTATAAAATTAATGCCTTCTTTCAACCCATCCCATATTTCTGAAATCGATGTCTGTTTACCCGAAGAAATTTCATCAGGTATCTCCACAACAAATAGTAATACTAAAAAAGCAACTAGAAAGGTGCTCAAATCAATTATTAAAATCCATTGCAAGCCCAATGTATTAAGAATGGTGGTTGCCAGAACTGGCTGAAATATACCAACTATTGCGCCCATTGTTGATTGAATCCCACCAATTCTTGCATAATCTTTTTGATCCACCAATAAGGTTACCATAACTTGAGAAGCGGGATTTTGAAATGCATTCATAAATCCATTGATCACATTTACCAGACACAATACCCATAACTGTAAACATCCCAAAATATAACAACTCAAGAGAATGACAGAACCTGTTGCTGCAATCGAATCGCAAATAAGCATAATTTTTTTCTTATTCATTTTATCAGCAACCGCTCCACCGAAAAGACTTACAACGAGATATGGCACTGTACTGCATATTGCCAGTAAAGACGCCGACATCACCTGTCCACTATTAGAATACATCCAAATAACAGTTGCAAATCCAGTCATGGAAGTTCCTAATTCTGACACCATCTGGCTAATAAAAAAAATCATAAAATGATACATCTTATTTTTTGTTCTTTTCATAAGTAATTTCCCCTTTGATCTTCTACGACTTCGTTATCATAGTGATCAACCGGTTATCAGACGCATACATCAGTATTGGGCAGTCACTATGTTCACTTGCCTTTGCACCAATTATAGCATTTAATTACGACAACTAGCTGTCGTAATTAGATAAAAAATTTCTTGCCGTATCAATCAATTCCCTTTTATATTCCTCTGGTGCTACTACTTTTACACGGTCTCCAAAACTTAATAAAAGTGCTTTCCATAATCGTTCCTTTGCTGGTACACCAATAAAAGTTCTACACACTCCATTCATCATTTTCTCTATTTGACAATCCGGAAAATATTCTTGTATTAAACCACTTTCTTGCTCTTCAAAGTGTACTTCAATATTTATACAAGTTTTGTAATAATTTTGTTCACTTTCTTTCATACGCTCTTCGATATCTCCATGATCTGTCATGGATTTTTTATTTAATATTTCAACATCTTTCATTCGTGCAACCTTAAAAGTATAATAATGCTCCTTTTCATCACGATACGCAAAAAGATACCATGCATACCATTTATAATGTATTGCTAAAGGTTCTACTGTCAGATCAGATTCTTTTCCACTGGCATTTCTATAGTGAAAAGAAATATATTTCTTCTCTGTTATCGCTTGTTCCAATGTTTTATTAACATTTTGAACCTGTTGATTCTCTTTTGTAACACCAAAATCCCAAAAAATTCTTTGTCCACCTTCTTTTCCGATAATGGAATTGTATTTTTCAATGATTGAATCCAATGTATGATTCGTATAGGAAGTGGATAAAGTTTCCAGTGCCTTAATAATCATCTGTTGTTCATCATTTTTAATATTTGTATTTTTCAGTTTATATGTTGATAAAATAGAATAACCACCATTTTTTCCATTATCCGAATAAATAGGTATGCCACAAGACGCAATATTCACCATATCACGCTGAATCGTCCGAACCGATACATCATATTTTTCAGCTAGAGTTTTCGCTGAAACCTTATCATGATTAAAAAGATAAATAATAATTCCAAGTATTCTGTCAATTTTCATCTCTATTTCCCCCATTATAAATGTTGTTGTCCTTTCAGTATCATATCTACATACTGATTTACAAAGAACAACTTCTTGATGACTGCATCAAAATTATACCAAATGAACCATTATCCTTCTACAACGATTCTTTTTCATATTACACTGGTGCTGATCCAGCTCCTGCTCTTGCGGGAAAATTTTAAGCGTGACCAGTTGCTCGGCAAAAACGCAGAAGCATTTTCCCCGGTCACAGAAGCCACATCCCAATAAAAGGGCTGTGATACGATATCACAGCCCTCCTTTTGCTATTTCCAAACTTCTTCTGCAATTTCTTTTACCAGCTTAAGCTTTGCCCACTGTTCTTCCTCTGTGAGTTTGTTTCCAATCTCACATGATGCAAATCCGCACTGTGGACTAAGATATAAACGATCCAATGGAACGTATTGCGCAGCCTGCTTGATTCTCTCTACAATTGCTTTTTTATTTTCCAGATCAGGTTTCTTGGTGGTAATGAGTCCCAAAACCACTTTTTTGTCCCCTGATATTTTTGCAAGCGGCTCAAATCCACCAGATCGCTCATCATCAAATTCGAGGTAATAGGCATTGACATTTTCTTCCCCAAACAACAGATCTGCCACACCATCATATGCACCTGAACTGAAAAATGTTGAGTGATAATTACCACGACACACATGTGTATTAATCGTAAGATCCTGTGGTGCTTCTGCCACAACATCATTATTAAGTTTTAGGATGATTCTCTTATATTTCTCTAACGCCTCTCCTTTTCTGCCCGTAAGTTCAACCGCTAACTCTGGGTTTACCATGCCACCCCATACGCAGTCATCAAACTGCAGATTTCGGCAGCCAGCCTCATAAAGTTCCTTGATAAACTCACCGTAAGCCTTAATGACATCCTCAGCAAATGCTTCCTCTGTGCCGTATATTTTCAAAGTGTCTTCCAAAAGCTGTGTTCCGGTAAAATAAGCATAAAACTGTCCCGGAGATGGTATTGTCTGTTTGGCAACGGTATTTTCATCTTCCAGTGCCTTTACAAATTTAAAATGTTCAACAAATGGGTGATTCTTTACGGAAATTTTTCCAACCATATAGGTATCGTCAATCATGGCAGCTTCCGCATCAAACGTGGTATTTCCATCTACTGTTTTTTTATGTTCGATCCCTTGAAATCCCCACATAAAATCCAAATGCCATGTTGCTCTTCTGAACTCTCCATCTGTGATCACATGATATCCAAGCTCTTTTATTTTGTTGACAAGTTGTATAATGCACTCATCTTCTACGCTCTTCAACTGTTCTGCACTAATTGTTCCAGCCTCATAATCTGCCCTTGCTTTCTTTAACTTTGCAGGTCTCAAAAAGCTTCCGACATAATCGTATCTAAAAGGTGTTTTCAAATTACTCATCTTGTTCTCCTTTCATTGCATCACATATACAAATCTATTATAGGTAGCATAGAAATCTTTGCAAAATACAAAAAAAAGAGAGTTGACCATAGCTTTTTTCTATGGTCAACTCTCTTTTTTTATTTTACATAATTGCTGAATCAACTGCCCTTACCTTTATGTTAATACTAAAGTTACTTTTCTGTTGTATTAAGCACGTAAATCGTACTTCTTGAAGCGCCCTCCTTTCTTAACCAACCATCCTCTATCATATTGAACAAAATCTCTCTAGCCCGACGTTGTTTCAAATCAAGAAGTGTCATAACTTGTGCCCTTGTGATATATGCGTTTTCCAAAACGTATCGGTAAATCTTTTGTTCCTGCTCACCTCTCGGCAATTCTCCGGCGGTTCTCCGGCATTCCTCTGATATTTCATTGTATAGCACCAACTGATCTCTCACACAATCGGGATAACTACTATTATCTGGACTGTTACTATTATTTCGATAAAATTTGTGAATATCCCTCCTTCATTCGCTCCAAAGTCTGCCCCATTGGAAGCTTGCCTGGAGAAGTAATTTCTAACCGATCATCGTAGATTGCGATCTGAATATTCCCATGATCCAGATAACTTCGATGCACAGCCGCATTAATAATCAACTCACGAATAGCATCTGGCGGAATTTTATAAACATCTTGTCGATAGATTGACAGAGAGAATCAATATCCTCATCTGTAATGCTTAATCCCATACATAAAGTTTGATCAAAATGGCGATTGCTCCCCTCAAACATCAATTCCTTATAATTATTTTATAATGAATACATCAAAAAAACAACCTTTCATAGTATTCACCTTATCACCTATAATTCAATAAAATATATGCTACACGTCTCTGTCAAGCTTCTAAAAAACTACTCTGCCCGCCATTCTTTTAATGCCGCAGAAAGCTTTTTGTCAATATCTTTTCTCGTTGCCTCACACTCCTTCGGATATTCTTTGGCTGCTCTAAAAATAAACCGCAGCACAAATTTTAGTCCTACAGGCAATGCCATACGGAGCATGGATTCCGGCAATACAAAATGAGTCCCGTGCTCATACACAAGCGGTACATATTCACAAGTATGAGGTCGCTCTTTTAATCGTTGGTCCATGCGGCGTATATATTTTCCTGCTTCCCAGAAAGAATCATCCTCCGCACCCACAAGAAAAAGTTTTCCTTTAATATTCTCGACTTTGATCATTTCCTCTTCCGTATGCTCTCTTGCCTTCTCGGAGTCAATAAACAAACAAGTGCTTCGCTCGATATCACCGGAGCCTTTTGTTTCCTCTTCAATCTTCTGCCAGTACACCGGATGTTCATACACAAACGGCATGTAAGGCAACGGCTCTCCTTTCCACGAAAGGGTAGATGTCTCTGGAATCGGCCATTCTTTGCAGCCATCTTTATTTCCCTGCTCAAATCCCTGCCATACAAAATCACTGGCTGTAAGCGCAAAAGTCAAGGTAATATCCGGGAAATAAGAAGCTGCGACCAGCGAATCCATCCCCGCCGTGCTCATTCCCATAATGCCAACTTTACGATTGCCGTTAGTCTGCAGCCATTTGATCGCTGTCTCGATTCTTTCTAACGGGTTATTGACATGACTATAATTTTTCTTACCGGGAGATACGCACAAAGCATTCACTCCATTTTTATGTAACCATTTTGCCCCACACTTTGCCATGTAATCATTTGGATCATCTCCAAATAAACCAATGACCGCACAATCTGATCCTGTGGGATTTTCATAATAAGTTCCATAGAAACCGTCTCGTTCAATTTCAAAAAACAGCTTTTTCATCACAATTCCTCCTATGCCACTTGCAAAGGCTTGTTTCATATTACAATGTATGCCTATATGACATTCATCATTTACGCCTTACTCAAGTTAGCATATACTAACCAAATTGTCAAACTTTCTTCCCACTTGATCCTACGCTACAGTCCTAACGGTATAAACTTTCTGACATTCAATTTTACGCTGCATTCCTAGCAATATAATAATGTCTCTTCCCGCATTATGGTTACATTTAAAATAAATCCAGCATATTGTCCAAATAAATCTTTTCACGAACCACTAGCTGATATTCCGGCTTTGTCAGGTAATAAAGCAAAAATTCTAAGATCAATGCACTGCCGAGTCCCCGTCCCTCAATCTTAAAATTGGTAAATCCCATCGGCAAATACTTTTCTTGTATATCAGTAACACCAATAAAGCCCGGATTTTTCATCGCTTTCGAAAAACGATACCCTTCTTCCAGATCATTGGCTGTGCAGCGATGCCCGCAGCCGCTTTCTCCTAAATTTTTGCGGCTTACCGCTTCATAACAACGCTTCCTATCTTTGCAGGCAAACGAGCAGCACTCGTTGCACAAAAATTCCACTTTATCTTTCTCTGATTTGGATAATGTCTGTAACTTATCAAACTGTTTATTGAAACGAAAATCCGGCACGACATAGCGAAAATCATCCCGCTTTACTTCGCTCACAAATTGCTCAAAATCCGTCAATACCTTTGTCGTTGAAGATACAAAATAAAGCTCTGGATAGTTTTCTTGTAAATATTCTAACAACAAATCTGAGTGAATGATAATACCATTTTGCACGCCTTTATTTCCAGCAAATAATGCACAAAGGGCATTACATTTTGTATCCGACAGGTGTTCTTTTTGAAGCAGAGAATTACTAAAAGTTAAACGGCCTGATATTCCATATCGCCGCAATAATGCTAGCACTTCTTCCGGATCTTCCGCACCGAAGGAAGTTCTTCCTCCACCCCAAAGGCAATCGGCGGGTGCGCCATAAATAGAGCCGATCTCACACCAGTTATAAAAATACTCCCTGTGTTCATAAAACAGCGCTAAAAACAGACGATATAATTCATAAAATTCAAACAATCCGGGCAAATGAAAGTACGCAGTCTTATTTATTAAATTGTTCTCTTTCATTCTGTCACCAGCCTCCGTTATTTTCTATCGTTCTTCCCTTCACTCTCTCGTCCTATCGTTTTCACTGTATTGTATCTCGTCCTATCGCTCCCGCTGTATCCTATCTCGTCCTATCGTTCCCACTGTATTTATCTTGTCCTATCACTCCCACAGTATTCTATCTTGCCCTATCGCTCCCATTGTATTCTGCCATCCCCCATAGTCTCGGAAAACGCACAGTATTTATCCACAAAGCAGACAATCCACGCCTCCAGACATCGTGGCGGCAACACCGTCAATGGGAACATATGTCTCGCAATAATATTTCTCTCTTTCCTATTCAGCGAAAAATCTTTGCTTGCATTATAAAGTGCGAACGCCGGATGTCGAAATCCATGCAGCCGATGTCCGCCATCCTTTTCATGCCAGTCATATAAAAAATAATCATGCAGCAAGGCCCCTCGCACTAATGATTGTTTATCAACTGGCAGACAAAAATTCTCCGCCAACAGAAGGCTCTTATAGGCAACGTTAACACTATGCTCATAGACCGATGTACTTCCATGCTGCATCGCATTCTGCTCCTCCAACAAACGTCCCTGCTCACACAATTGGTGTATCACTTCATCTAACAAGTCATAATTTTCTTCCGATAACTCTACCTTTCGATTCATACAGCCCCTCATTTCTGTTATCTAAGTCATCTGCATCAAGTTTACAACTACTGCGATCATTATAGCACACAACATAATGCAAGCAACCCCTATCTGATTGCGCTCTAATCCCTAGATTCGATCACGATCAATTCCCCATGTGTAAACGAGATCGTTGCCGTCTGCGCTTCTGGTGCAAACTCATTGCTGATCGCGCGTCCATCACCATATGTAAGCGTATAATCTTTCAGTCCATATTGAAATCCGGTCAAAGTCACCGGATACACTTTTTCGGAAAGCGGCTGCAAGGATATATATTGGCCAAATACCTGCTCTCTGTGTAAGGTTGTCTCTCCGTCAATCAAGTATAACCGATTATGCGAATCTACAATATACGCCGGGATTCTCTGCTTAAGTGGTTTCATCAAAATATTTAGATTGGATAGAAAATGATCCAATCGTCCCCCGGTAGCACCCAGAATAGTGATTTCTGATGCCCCTTCCGACAATATCCATTCCAATACCATCTGCGTGTCCGTATAGTCTTTTGCCTTAGGATACTGTACAAACTTTGCAGCCTTATTCGCAGATCGATACTCTGCCAGTGTCTCTTGCGATACACTGTCAAAGTCCCCCATAATATAATCCACATTAACTCCTACTGCGTGTGCCGCTTCCAAACCGGAATCTGCACATGCTACCGTATCAAAAGACTTGTCGGCCAAATATTGTTTTATAAATGCAATATCATACTTTCCGCCGCTAAATAATATTGTTTTACCAAGCATTATACTTATCCCCTCTCTTCTCTTACAGAAAGTAGTTGCTGTCCCAAAAACGGCACTGCAAACATCTTATCCCATTACACCTTATAAGATTGCTGTCCCAAAAATAGCACTGCATACATCTTATCCCGTTACATCTTATAAGATCGCTATCCCCAAAAAAGGACAGTATACTACTGCCCTCTGGTTTTCTTCAAAATATCTCTCTGTATATCATAGATGTATTTCATTAACTTACGATCTGTCATCGTCATCTCACATCCATAATAAAAGTTAAATTTATGATTGGTGGCACGTAGCTCGTCACGACGCACGACCTCTGCTCTGCAATGCAGCATACCATAAGGTGATGGAATGTCGAAAAACATGCCATCCTCCAATTGAAACTCAAAGTCAGAGTATAACCCCACTCCGCTTTCACTGACATCTTTGATCACACCACGCACGATCTCTGGTTCTATCTCCTCGATAACATCTGCATTTTCTTCTTCATCTGCAGGGCTTGGTGGTTCTGATAATCTGCGAGGTGCTCCCGGCACATCATAGTAGCCAATTAATGTTTCTTCGCCGATCTGGACGCGATATGCATTGCGTCGATTGTATGAATGACCCTTATCGTTAATCTGAAATATATGCACCGGCTCTCCGTCCAACTTCGCAATGCCTGCCTTCACTTTTGTCCATTCCCACAGTCTGTCTGCATCGCGATATACAATGCATATATCATCCTCCGCATGAAACTGAAAAGCTCTTCCATTGGATGCGATCAAACTAACACATACCTGATTTGATTTGGCTTCCTCTACTTTACTGACTAACCGATAACGATAACCTTCACGATCAATATAAATTTCTAATGTTCTTCCTAATGGAATATTCTCAAGAAGCATTTTGTCCCTCCGTGTTGATTTCTTCTTGCAAAACATGAATGTTCTCCTCGATATCCCCACGAAAAACAGCGGTTCCAGCCACGACAATATCCACACCGCATGCAGCAACAGCACGTGCATTTTCCTTTGTCACGCCGCCATCAATCTCTATTTTGAAGAACAATCCTTGTTCTTTGCGAATCTTGTGCAGCTGTTTCACTTTTTCCAAGGTATCCCAAATTAGAGTCTGACCCCCAAAACCAGGCTCTACCCCCATTATAAGCACCATATCAACTTGATCCAAAATACCATCTAACTTGCTTAACGGTGTTTTGGGACTCAAGCACACTGCCGGCTTCGCACCACTTTCCCGAATGGCCGCAATCGTCCCCGGCAAATCAGCGCACGCTTCCGCATGCACAGTTAACCCATCCGCTCCGGCCTGACGCAAGGCGTTGACATAACGGATCGGTTCCTCTATCATCAGATGCACGTCAAAAAACATGTCTGTTAAATGCCTGCGAAAGCCTGAGGCTTGCAGAGGAGGGCATTGAAAATGGGATGCCGGAGGATATGCTGACAATCGACATGATGGATGCTTATACCAGTTTGGGAGAAGTAATCGGCG
>ERZ826613.3076-NODE-3076-length-14710-cov-4.908291_pt1 | contig 14710 bp, 15 predicted proteins | sample MGYA00519925_ERZ826613 | MGnify/ENA primary metagenome ERZ826613 (study PRJEB31778, sample SAMEA3449236) | human gut metagenome | biome: human gut; feature: human-associated habitat; material: faeces | place: United Kingdom | collected 2010/2012 ... | reverse complement strand
GTAATGAGGGAAATAAAATAGTCCGGCTGATAAGCCGGCTTCATTTAGACCTTCGGCAATAAATTCTTTTTGGATGATTGCAAGTCCGACTACGCCATATTTGGATTTAAATTTTAACCCGTTTATACCCGTTGGAGTATATGATGTCTGATTTAGATTACGGGGTATAATTACATATTCACTTGGTAGGAAACTATCTCCCCACTCGATAGTTCGGGCTTGTACATATCCACCGTCTTTGGCAAAAAAGGAAATTCCTGTACAGGCAAGAGCAGATGAAAGCCCGCTGAAGAATAATGCGAAAGTTAAATAAAGTATTTTCATAATTCTTATGTGTTTATATATTAAAACAGTTATTTTGATGATATGGTGAGAGATTATCCTATTAAAGTTTCTGACATAAGTTTAGATATTTGTTTTGAATTTGAGGGCAATACACCCATAACAATTACCCAAGAAGAATATATTAATCAAAGAAAGGAAGTAAATTAAAATGGCAGATAACAGAAATATTACCCCGGAGGAATATACGGATAAGGATATGCAGGTAGTAACTCAGCTTGCGTATATTAATATTATATAATTGTTTATATACTTTTTAGGGAGAGTCACATGAAAATAGCAAAAAGACTACTTTTAATACTTATGTCGGCAGTTATGATAATTGGAGGCGGTGGTTGTAGAATGGATAAGTCTGGAACGAGCAGAAATATTGTTTATAAGCAACGTGATGAGATTGAGGAAGATGTAAAAACATATCTGAGTAATAAATATGGAAAGGAATTTGAAGTAGCCGTTACGGATAATCCCAATCACATTTATTCCAGCTATGAAGCATCTGCTTATGCGGTAGATGATGAGAGTAAAACATCATGTACAGTGACAATTAATTATGTTGATGAAGAAAATTATAGCGTAACTGATGATTATTTTATGTATTCCATCAGTGATGATTTGGAAGTATGGTTTAAGAAGCTTGCCGATCCATATATTGATTGTGAGTATAAAGCATATTGGCGAACTGGAATAACTACGCTATCTAGTGATTATAACGAATGTAAAACAGCGGAAGATTTTTTGAAGTTATCACCAACTGCATCATATTATGGATTGCGATTTTTAATTGTATTGCCAAGCCAAGCGGCTGACAGCGACATTGATACTATGACTGATTCAATTGCAGCTGCAATGCTGGAAAAACGAATAAGGGGGCAAGTTACAACAATTGTTTTCATGGATGATGTAGTATATGATAAAATAAATTCAAAAAAAGATGAACGACACTTTTGGTCACATAATTACAAAAATATATTCTGTACAAGTACAGTAAGAATGGATTTTAGCTTTTCTAAAGCTGAAATTCAGAAAGGAGGCTTTTGGCATTTAGACGATGAAACCTATAACAAGGAAATTTTAAACGATAATTAGGAGGAATTTTAATGGCAAAATTAACGGATAAGCAATTAATGGTTTTGGATAATTTGATTTATCTGAGAGAAATTGCAAGTGGCAATAACGAGATTGAAACAGTTAAAGATTTTATCGAATCTATTATTGACGAGAATGGAAATGTAGACGAGATAAAAGTCAAAACAGTTGAACGAGAAGCAAAAATATCCACGCTTGAAGCAGCGGGACAATATGAGGAAGCAAATAATGTTCGTGCGATTGCAGCGGAAGATTATGAGGTGGATGCTCTTAATAATGGAAGTTATCAAAAAGCAATTGACATGGTAAGTAAAGATGAGGAATTGTTAAACCTAAGAATTGCTTATACTTCCGGAGAGTATGAGGAGAAGTTGATGTCGCAAGGTGCAGACAAATACTGCACAGATGGACTTACGGCAGTGTGCTTTAAGGATGACGAAAACAACGCTTATGTCATCTACAGAGGTACTGACGGATATACTGCTTGGTCGGAAAATGTTCAGGCGGCAATGGTGGCGGATACATCAATACAGCAATTAGCACTTAATTTCTTTGAAAGTATTCCCGGCTTAGAGAATTTTCAGGATGTTCAACTCAGTGGACATTCCAAAGGCGGTAATATGGTGCAGTATGTAACGATTGTTTCTGAGTATTCTTATCTGATTTCTCATACCGTAACATATGATGGACAAGGTTTCTCGGATTATTTTATGGATAAATATAGTGCATTAATTGCGCAGAATAAAGATAAAATAGTATCGTATTCTGCGGAGTACGATGTTGTAAATGCGTTACTTTATCAACTTGATATTCAGAGATATTATCTGGAATCATCTATCATAAGCATAAATCCGTTTGCACATCATTATCCCGATGTGGTTTTTGATGAAAATGGAAATTTAAATAATTTTACATGTGAAAGTGAAATTCGAAAACAGGTAAATGCTATTATACAGTATACTATAGAGTATCTGATAATCGAATATGACGACGATACCGTTAAGAAGGATCTATACAATGTTGGTGAAGTTTTAGCTGGTGCTATGGTTGGTGATCCGGAACTTTCTCTTTTGTTGGATAACGGTACATTGTATCATTTATTGGATACTGGTGTGTTAGAGTTAATAGTCTTAAGTCTTGATGAAGTTTTGGTAGATTGGGCTATTGGAAGTGGCTATGATAAGTTGGAAGAAGTTGTGGAGGACTTTTTATCTGAATACATTGGTGAGGGAGCTGCTTCATTTATTGCAGAGCATGGTACTGATTTTTTGGAATCGATAACTCGGTTTGCATTATGGAATTTCTTTGCAATAAATATTGACGCTGAAATTTATGCTGATATGTATCATATGTTTTATGAAATGGCATCAAATTTGAATGAAACAGTTTGTGAGATATTCCAGTTCATTCTGGATCCAGTAGACGAACTTTATGATTTTATTATCACAAAGCTGTGTGATTTTGTTTATTACTGTATTTCTAATGGAAGAATCGAAGGAACTGATGGTAATGACAAGCTTTATGGTAATAATAGTGATAATGCAATTTATGGGCTTGATGGTGATGATTACATCGAAGGAAAAGGTGGCAATGACACCATTTATGGCGGAAATGGAAACGATGAGATTTATGGTGATGAGGGTGATGATTTAATTTTCGGTGAGGCAAACGATGATGTGCTTCATGGCGGTACTGGAAGTGATGAAATTCACGGCGGCTCAGGTATAGATACGCTTTATGGCGAAGAAGGTCACGATAAATTATACGGTGGAGATGATGATGACACCTTGTATGGCGGCGAAGGAAATGATGAACTCTACGGAGAAAATGGAAACGATATTCTTTACGGTGAATCAGGAAATGATAAATTGTTCGGCGGTGACGGAAATGATGAAATTCATGGCAATGAAGGAAATGATGAACTCTTCGGTGAAGAGGGCAGCGATGTACTTTATGGAGATGCCGGCAATGACTATATAGAAGGCGGCAACGGTAACAACACCATGTACGGTGGTAATGGCGACGATGTGTTTGTCGGCGGAGAAGACACTGACTATATGTATGGTGAAGATGGAAATGACATATTCCATGGTGGAAACGGACCAAACTATATGTATGGCGGTGATGGTGATGATAACTTTACCGGTGGTGAAGGTTATGACTACATAGAAGGCGGTGCTGGAAGTGACACCATGAATGGCGGAAATGGTCACAACGAAATGTACGGTCAGGACGGTGTTGATTACATCTATGGTGGTAACGATAACGACTATATCGACGGTGGCATAGGTGACGATCATCTTTACGGTGGAAACGGCAATAACGAAATTTACGGTCGTGAAGGCAATGATAATATCACTGACGGTGACGATGCAAGCCATATTTATGGTGGCGAAGGTGATGATACTATTCATGCCGGCGGCGGAGACGATTATATTGACGGCGGAATAGGCAATGACTATATTCAGGATGACCACGGTAATGATACTATTGTATTCAAAGCAGGCTATGGTGTAGATACAATTGCTGATGCTTCCGGATACAACACTATTGATCTTTCAGGATTAGATATATCTTCTGCACAATTCTCACGCAGCGGAAATGATCTGACAATTTCTTTCGGTGGAGATGCCATTGTTTTGACGCAGTACTACGACTTCTATAACTTCAACATTAACGGTACTGACGTTTCCGAATTGATTAATTCTCTGCATGGTTCAGATAATGATGATTGGATGAACGTTTCAAATGCAAATGGCGATTCACTTTATGGCGAAGGCGGTAATGATAACCTTACCGGAAACAGCGGCAATGACTCATTGTACGGCGGCTCAGGCAACGATTACCTTTACGGCAACGACGGCGACGATATTCTTGACGGCGGTACAGGCGATGATTATCTTTACGGCGGCAATGGTAATGATACATACATTTTCGGCAAGGGTTACGGAAACGACACCATTGAAGATTGGGGCGGAAGCAGCACGGTTGTATTCAAGGACGTAGGTTCAGATGATGTGACAGTTTCAAATTTATGGGATTCTACACTAGAAATGACTGTGAACAGTACTGGAGATAAGTTGACTATCAATGGTTATAAATGGAATCAGGGCGGTTATACTTTTGAATTTGCAGATGGTGCAACAGGAACAGTAAACAGAGATACATGGGAATTAGAACTGAATCAGCCGGCAGAAAATGCGGAATTCACTTCGGAAAATGCAAATGAAATTGGTGAAGAAGAAATTATTCAGACTAATGCAAATATTCTAGATGATATGTATGCAGAAGACAGTATTACATCTGATTTGCTTAACGAACAGAATGATGCTATAATTTCCGATGTTTCTGACAGCGTATCTGATACAGATGAAACTAACAGTGTATCAGACCAGACAGATCTTCAGGTAATGATTTTGACAGAAAATATGTCAGCATTTGCAACGGAAGATAATATTTCTGACAATGCAAATTTGATGGATCCAATGGTGGATATGTCTGTCATGGATCAGCTTTTGGTTGGTACGTCGGTACAGTAATTCTTATAAATATTATTTATTGAATAATATGCAGTGGAGTTTGTCTGCTGCATATTTTTTTTGAAAAGAGAGGTCGAAATATGGAGAAAAAGCAAGACAGCGGCTTAGCCTGTTTTTTAATTGTCATGAAATTTCATGGAATTCCAATTACAAAAAAGCAAGCTGAAAACTTATCTGTATTGGATGAGGCAAAACAAACTGGAGAAATTGAAATAATTCAGTCGGCGAAAGCATTAAAAATGCGGGCAAAGTTATGCCGATTGAAATTAAACAAACTGAAAGACGTAAAAGCTCCGATTATAGCAAAAGATAAAAATGGAGAATTTTTTATTATAGCCAAATCCAAAGATGACAAATTCATGATACTTTTTGCCGATAAGACGCAGCCGGAAGTGAAATCCCGTGAAGAGCTTGCGGAAATATGGGACGGTACGGCGATACTCATTACCAAAAAAGGTATCATGGACAGAGAAGCCGTTTTCAGTTTCAAGTGGTTTATTCCTACAATACTGAAATTCAAAAAAGAGTTTATTCAGGTTCTGATTGCTGTTTTCACGATTCAGATTTTAGGTATTCTCACTCCTGTTATGACGCAGGTCGTTGTAGACAAGGTGCTTGTTCACAGGAGTATTTCAACGCTGAACGTACTTACAATCGGCATCGGGATCGTGTACATTTATGAATTGATTTTAGGACTTGCCAAAAATTATGTGTTTACCCACACCACCAACAGAATCGACGTTATGCTGAGTTTCAAGCTGTTCAAGCGTTTATTTGCGCTGCCTTTGAAATATTTTGAGTCACGCAGAGTTGGTGAAACTGTTGCAAGAGTGAGAGAACTGGACAGTATCCGTAATTTTCTTACGGGTACGCCGTTGGCATCTATGATTGACTTTATTTTTATTATTGTGTATATCGTGGTGCTTTTCTGCTACAGTAAAATACTGACTGTTATTGTTCTTTGTTCAATTCCTGTTTATGCGATTTTGTCTGCGATAGTAACTCCGTTGTTCAAGAAAAGACTTGATGAAAAATTTGAAACCGGAGCAAATACACAGTCCTTTCTGGTGGAATCTATTACGGGCGTACAGACGGTAAAATCCTACGCATTAGAACCAAAATTTGAAAAGAAGTGGGGAGATTTACAGTCTGATTATGTCAAGGCAAGCTATAAGACTTCAATGGTATCGGCAACGGCAGGAACGACAGGTCAGTTTATTCAAAAAGTGTTTGACCTGTTGATTTTATTCTTTGGAGCAAAAGCTGTTATGGACGGTAACTTCACAGTCGGTCAGCTTGTAGCTTTTCGTATGCTTTCGGGCAGAGTAAGCGGACCGGTTTTAAGACTTGTTCAGCTTTGGCAGGAGTATCAGCAGGCATCATTGTCCGTAAAGCGAATTGGTGACATTTTCAACACTGCTCCGGAACCTATGCTAAATACAAATCAGACGGCTATGCCAAGCGTGCAGGGCAAAATCGTATTTGACAAGGTGCATTTTCGATATAATCCGCAGGGCGGCGAGGTCATTAAAGGTATGAGTTTTGAAATCGAACCCGGAACAATAGTCGGTGTAGTAGGGCGAAGCGGTTCGGGAAAAAGTACGATTTCCAAACTGATTCAAAAACTTTATCTACCGGAGGGCGGAAAAATATCCGTTGACGGCATGGATATTTCCCTTGTCAATCCGGCAATGCTGAGAAAGCAGATCGGCGTTGTATTGCAGGAAAATTTTATGTTCAACGGAACGGTTGCAGAAAACATTTCAATTCATATGCCAACCGCTTCTATGGAACAGATTGTTCATTGTGCGAAAATTGCAGGGGCGCATGATTTTATTCTGGAGTTGCCGAACGGCTACAATACGATTATCGGCGAAAAGGGTATGGGACTTTCCGGCGGACAAAAACAGCGTGTTGCCATTGCAAGAGCCATTCTTGCAAATCCAAGAATTCTTATTTTTGACGAGGCAACCTCCGCTCTCGATTATGAATCCGAGAGTATTATTCAGAATAATCTGAAAGAAATTTGCAGAGGCAGAACAGTTCTGATTATTGCTCATCGTTTGTCTACATTGAAAGACGCACAGAAAATCATGGTGATCGATAAGGGAAATCTGGTTGAGTATGACACGCATGAGAATTTAATGAAGCAGGAAGGGCTGTATCATTACTTATACAATCAGCAGCAAAGGGGCGATATAGATGGATAACAAAATGACGGAATACATACTAAAGCACAGCCGAAAAAAAGATAAAGAACTCAAATATGATTTTATGCCGTCGCTGCTGGAAATCATTGAACGTCCTGCCCATAAAGCCGGTACGATAATCATTTTAGGAGTATTTACGCTTTTAATTGCCGCAATCATATGGGCTTGTCTTTCAAAAATAGATGTGGTGGTAACCTCAAGCGGCAGCGTACAGCCAATTGGAAATATCAATGTCGTTCAATCCTATGCAGGCGGATTTATTAAAGCAATCGACGTAAAAGAAGGCGATTATGTTCATGCCGGAGATCTGCTTATAGAGTTGAATACGGAAACCCTTGATGTGGACGAGGAGCAGTTGGAAACGCAGAAAAAAATACTGGAAGCGCAGCAGAAAATTTATAATAAAATAAAGTCAGATGAAGATATTTCTAAAATAAAAGCATCTGATTATGAAGCGGATTTACAGCCTTATATACAAGCGATTCTCGATTCGGATACCAGTTATAAAAATACTTTGTCAAACTTGGAAAAAGAGAAAAGCACTGCTGAATTAAATCAGCAAATCGGAGAACTACAATTAGAAGAATATCAGGAAAGCGGTACATCTCGTCAGGAAGAATCTCAGGAATTGAGTAATCAGCAGTATGCCTTGGCGGTGGAACAGGCAGAGTTGAAAATAAAGGATACTAAAACGCAGTACAGCACTCAGATAAATTCTAAGCTTTCGGAAATCGGCAGTCAGTTAGATGAAATAAATACTAACCTCGAAAAATACAGGCTGTCAAAAGAATATCAGAATATTACTGCTCCCGTAAACGGATATGTGAACAGCGTAGCTGTGAATACCATCGGAGAAACGGTAACCTCAGCACAAGAGCTTATAACTATCGTACCGGATAATACTCCGGTAGAAATGGTCTGCTATGTAAAAAATATGGATATTGCCGATATCGAAGTCGGAATGGAAGCGGAAATCAAACTTGAAGCATATCCGTATAATAAATATGGAACAGTTAAAGGTACTGTGAAGTATATCAGTCCAAGTTCGTTTAACAGCGAACAGCTTGGAAGCGTTTATCTTGTAAAGCTGGATATGGATGATTCAAATGAAAATATCGATGTTATTTCCGGACTATCAGGAGCGGTTGAAATCAAAACCGATAAGAGAACCGTTATGGAATATTTCCTCGATCCTATTATGAAAGGCTTTGGGGAAAGTTTGAAGGAGAAATGATTATAGAGAAATATTATTCTTTTATGGGAGGAATATTATGCTTAAAGAAATTTTTGTCCGTATTGCGATATTTTTAGGTTTAATATTAGTTGCATGTTTTATTTATAATTATTTGCCTTCATATTTAAGAACTACAAAAGTAAAGGCAATTTTAACAATTGCTACTACTTTATTAAGCGTTTTACAATTTATAATACCTTCATTATCCACCCCGTTTTTTAATAATACCGAAGAACCCAGTAACAAATTCTCACAATCTGAGATTGTAACAACTGCAGAGATTACAACGGCGGCAATTACAAGTAATAAAAGTTTCACTTCTACAGAAACGAAAACTACCACTGCTATTGCGGCAACTGAAGCGCCTACAGAAAAAAGCGGTAAAACATATATTGACGCTATTCCACTGACAATAGGTGAAGCGTATGAAAGAGCTTTTACGTATTCGGATGATAGAGACAACTGTGTGTGGTATATTGTAAGTATTTCCGAAGATGGTTTATTATCATTAACATTGAATGCTTCTGTAGGAGTATATTGTAACATCGCTTTAACAAGTATTAATGGAGATGATTCAATAAATTATGATTATGGACAAGATCGCATATTGACTTTTAATACTCCTGTTCAATCAGGTGAGTATTATATAAAAATATCCTATGAACAATCAGGTACATATTCTTTAAACAGTCAATTCAGTACAAGCGAATACAGCAACGATACGGAAGTAAATTCACCATATCAAAATGCCAAGTCAATTGAATCAAATACGTTAAACGGACATATAGGATATAAGAGTAATTTGCCTGATGAAACTGATACCAATGATTTTTATAAGCTAACTTTGAGTTCTTTTCAATTATATACTTTTAGTCTCACTATGGACTCCAATTTGCAGGCAAAGCTATATGTCGTTGCTTCAGATGGTGCAACAGAAATATACAGCGATTATGGCAGAAATAAAGAAGTAAAACTCACTTGTCCTCTTCAATCAGGGACCTATTATATTCGAATTGAGTGTTTAGACAATTATGGCGGGTATCAGTTAAAAATGGATTCTATTGAAATCAAAAACTTGGACAACGAACCAAATAATACATATCAAAAATCAATAGAAATCAAGTCGGATGATACAATCAGCGGCTGTATAGGATATGTGAATGATAAAAAAGAGTATGACCAATATGATTGGTATAAGTTTAATATTGATGAACGTAGGCACATCATGATAAAAACCACTTCTTCAGAGCCATTTCAATATGAGATCAGATTAATCGGCACAGATGGAGAACAATCTTTATCCTATTCCAATTGCCGCGGTGAAATAGAAACTATAGAGTATGACTTAGATCCCGGCAAGTATTACATAAGAGTTTATTCTGATAATTATGGTGAATACGAATTCAGCTATAGTTTGAATTCTAATTTTACTGATAACTAAAATAAATTAATTAAGTTGTATTGGGAGTGTAGCGGATTTAAAACTTTCGTTATACTCCGTTTCTTTACTTCATTATGCATTAAGGGCAAAATGGAGTTTTTTATGTCTACACAAAAATTTAATAACGTATCAGAAAAAAATAAGGATACAAATATATTCGTTTTGCCTAATGAAGCGAGTATATTCGTACCCTTTTTTTGTGTCCTTTTTGAAAATTAAGAAAGGACACAAATATGATATTTAAACACAAATGGCTGTGTTTTACAGCAAAATATCCATAACCTTCGTTTGATTTTAAATCGAACGGAGGTGAAAAAATGAAGAAAAACAGAGTGTGTGTTTTTGACACAATATCTAAAAAAGTAGTTGAAGTTAAAGTGAGCGATGAAATTTACACTCATTTTAAAAGGACAAAATGGGCGATTGAAAACAACAATAGTTCATTTTATGATCATGAGATACAATTTTCTGCACTGATTGGTGGGTATGAAAATGCGTTTTAAAACTTCAGGGAGTTTAAAACAGATTATGATGTAGAAGAAGAAACAGATCGAAAAATGTTTGTTGAACGGCTTTATAGCTGTCTTGAATTATTGTCGGAATCCGAACGAGAACTGATAGTTATGCTGTATTTTGAAAATAAAACAGAACGTGAATGCGCTGAATTTTATGGTGTGAATCAGAAAAATATCAACAAAAAGAAAACTAATATTTTGTGCAAACTTAATAAACTTTTAGAAAAATGAAAATTTAGGGGGTATCAAAATGACCGTATCTTACCGTATACAAGCGAAAGGAGAAATAAGTCCTTTCAGGCAATTTGAAAATTGAATATCAGCTTTGCAGGTACGTTAATCACACGGCCGGTATAAAATCTCGGCAGCCGCAGAAGCCATACGCCATAACCTTGAAAGAGCGAGCGAGAAATATGAAGCTTCAAGACTAAAATAGCTTTTTAGGGGCAATGAAACGTGTGAGGATAATGATACTTCCGTCTAGCAAAACATGCCAGTGACATGTTTTGGGCACCCCTTGATCGGGGGATCAGGCAATGAGGATGGCTTTGTGAGAACCACAGAGGAATGAGATGTCCATGAGGTCGGTAAGCTGCCGACCGCCTGCAAAGCTCCGTGTGTAACGGGTATTGTGAATAAATATTACACAGGCAAAACGAATTGTTACTGCGGTTTGTGTTTTACAAGCCGCAGTTTTACATAAAATTGGAGTGAAAACAAATGAAAGAAAAATTAAAACATATGCGTGGATTTTACGGAGTTAGCATTTCACCTGCTGTCTGCATTTTACCGGAATATCATCCATGCTGTCAGTGTGTTTGGCGTGTAAAAGATACCAATGTGCTATTCTGTCCGTTTCAAAGCTGTGTAAGAAATAAATCAGGTTTTACTATGCCGAAAACAAGAGGTGAAAATGATGTTGATTAAACGTGGCGACATATTCTATGCCGATCTTGACCCGATAATCGGTTCGGAGCAAGGCGGTATCAGACCTGTGATTGTGGTGCAGAATAACGTTGGTAACAAGTATAGTCCAACGCTTGTGGTACTCCCTTTGTCTGCGGCAAAAAAACCGTTCCTTCCAACGCATATCCACATTTGCGGTTCAAAATTATTGCCCAAGAACTCAATCGTTCTTGCGGAGCAGATACGCACAATCGATCGAAACCGATTGCTCAGATACGTGGGTTCGGTAGGATTAGAGATTATGGAAAAGGTTGATAAGGCAGTAAAAATAAGTATTGGAGTGAATGTTAATGACTAAATTTGGACAGGCAGAATATATTGATTTTATGGCAAAAATATTTGCCAATAAGCTTGGGAAAATTCTTGAGGAAAATGAAAAACAAAATTTCAGCAGTAGAAATACAGAAGATATTTACAAAAAGTTTCCGTCCGCAAAGGATGCAATGTAAGGGGGGATTAGACTCAATCCCAAATTCTGTGTAACCGCAAAATAGCATATCAAAATAAAAGATCAAATTTCTATGATGAGACCGTCGGGAACCCCGTCGGTCTTATCTGCATATTATCATAAAAGAATTCTGTTGTCAAGCTGCCAAATGTTATTCCGGAATTCTGTCTCCGTAGAAAACAGCCAACTGAGCATAAATCTGACTCCAATCCTGACGACGCCCTGTCCACTTTTTCGTGATGTCTTTCATTGCCAAATACAGCATTTTGAACAGGCTTTCGTCAGTCGGAAATACCGATTTTGACTTAGTCACCTTACGCAGCTGACGGTTAAATCCCTCAATCGCATTGGTAGTGTAAATCAACTTTCTCAACTCCTGCGGAAACTTGAAGTAAGTGCTTAAATTCGCCCAATTTTCGTACCATGACTTTGAAATCTTAGGGTACTTTTTGTCCCATTTTGATGCAAATTCGTCAAGGGCATCATGGGCAGAGGGTTCATCAACAGCGGCATAAACACGTTTTAAGTCAGCCATAAGCTCTTTTAAATCCTTGTAAGACACATATTTGCTTGAATTTCTCAGCTGATGAATTATACAGTTCTGAATGTCAGTCTGAGGGAAAACCGCATTGATTGCCTGTGAAAATCCGCTGAGGTTATCGGTGCAGGCAATGAGAATATCCTCTACACCTCGATTTTTCATGCTGTTAAGCACATTAGCCCAGAACTTAGCACTTTCATTTTCGCCAACCCACATTCCGAGAACGTCCTTTTTGCCGTCCAGGCCGATTCCGATAGCGATATACACAGCTTTTTTCACAATTTGTCCCTCACTGCGGACATGGTAATGAATCGCATCAAGAAATACGACAGCGTAAACGCTTTCCAACGGTCTCTGCTGCCATTCCTTTGCCTCAGGCAGTATCTTGTCGGTAATACGGCTGACCGTTGAATCTGACACACTCAGACCGTAAATATCACGGATATGCTCTTCAATGTCTGCTGTTGACATACCTTTCGCATACATTGAGATGATTTTGTTCTCCATATCTACAGAAATGCTTGTCTGATTTTTCCGAATAAGCTGTGGCTCAAATTCACCGTTTCTGTCACGAGGAATATCAATTTCTACCTTACCCATGCTGGTTCTGAGCGACTTTTTTGCTGTGTCCGTTACGGCTATTGTCAGTAGTCTTGTTTTTTACATCATAGGGTTCATAACCAAGCTCTTCGTCAAGCTCGGACTCAAGACTGCCTTCCATAAATTCTGCGATTGTTTCCTTAAACAGCTCTTGTATGTCATCTATACTCTGCACATTAGCTGTTGACAGCAGTTCGCTTATCAGTGCTCGTCTTGCCTGCTGTTCGGGTGCTCCTCTTTTTCTTCTTGCCATAATAAAACCTCCTAAGTTGTGTCTCTTTTATTGTACACTACTTTGGAGGTTTACACAAGATTTGGGGGTGAGTCGGGGATTAATTTGTTAGGATTTATTTTAGGTGCAGTTTTCGGCGGTACAGTCGGAGTGTTTACAATGTGTCTGTGCAGAGCCGCTTCGGACGCCGACAGATGTATGAATCAAACAGATTATGAAATTGTCAAGTATTATTGACAATTTCAATTTCAGTCTTTGCTCTTTCCCGACTTCTGACGGCTCGCTGCGAAAAAAGCGGCGGCATCCTCTAAGAATTCATTCAATTCTTCCAAATGACGATTTTTCTTTTCAAGCTCTTTAATGTGTTTATTTGCTTCTTTCAGCTGCTGTGCAAGGCTAAGAGATTCTTCCAGCGTGCGTGTGCCTGCACCTTTGTCTATCTCGCCGGCATTGGCTTTGCTTACCCACGTCCCGATGGTTCCTTTGGGGATTCCTAGCTCCTCGGCTGCTGCCTTATTCCCTATCTCTTTTGCTAATTTCACCGTCTCCTTCTTGTATTCCTCACTGTACTGCTTTCCTGTTCCCATTTTGTTCACAACCTTTCTTCTTTTATTATATTTCGGTTTTGCTGGTTGTGTCAAGTTTTATTATACAACATCATTATAAGGATTAATTTTGTCAGGTTTGGTGATACCATTCCGGCGAAAAATGTGGTATCCTTGTTGGTGAAACGGAGGTGAAAATATGCCGACAGTTACAGTAATTCAGCCAACGATAACGGAAGAAAAAAACAGAATAATCCGTTGTGCAGCATACTGCCGAGTGAGTTCAGACAGCGAAGATCAGCTTAATTCCTTTATGGCACAGCTTAAATATTACGAGAATTTTCTCGCTGACAGCGAAACGGAAACCCTTGTAAATGTTTATGCTGACGAAGGTATAACGGGAACTCGTGAGGACAAGCGTGAAGAATTCCAACGCATGATGAGCGACTGCCGAAAAGGTAAAATTGACAGGATTTATACGAAGTCAATCAGCCGTTTTGCAAGAAATACAAGGGATTGCTTAACAAATGTAAGAGAACTGAAGTCCCTTGGAATTACAATATTCTTCGAAAAAGAAAGCATTGACACCGCCAATATGACCGACGAAATGATGATAACAATTATGGGCGGTCTGGCACAGGAGGAATCAACTTCAATATCGCAGAATATGCGGTGGAGCATTCAGAAAAGAATGCAAAACGGCACATATAAAATTGCCCGTCCGCCGTTTGGATTTGATATTGTAAACAACGAACTTACGATTAATGAAGAACAGGCACAAATTGTGAATCAAATTTTTAATTGGTATATCAGTGGTCGCGGATTGCAGAAGATAGCCGATATTTTAAATGAGAAAAATATTCCGAGCAATCAGCTTAAAGGTAAATGGACAGCTGATGTTGTGAAATATATTCTGAAAAACGAACGATATATCGGTGACGCATTATTTCAAAAAAAGTAACTATTCAGTCCCCCACTAAAAGCATAGAAAATCCACAATGTTGAAAGGTT
>ERZ826613.3062-NODE-3062-length-14784-cov-10.107271_pt1 | contig 14784 bp, 8 predicted proteins | sample MGYA00519925_ERZ826613 | MGnify/ENA primary metagenome ERZ826613 (study PRJEB31778, sample SAMEA3449236) | human gut metagenome | biome: human gut; feature: human-associated habitat; material: faeces | place: United Kingdom | collected 2010/2012 ... | reverse complement strand
AAGAATACAAAGGGGAAGAGAATACAGAATTTCATGACATCATAAAACTTTTTAAGATTTACCGAGTAGTAAACTGGCAAATGCAGATTAAGATCAATCAGGTAAGTGTCATGCTTTCGCTTATGTATCAGGCAAATCATAGGAGTTCGAATTACTGGTTACGAAAAGGAACTAATATTTTTTCTGTTCTTTTTTCCTTGTTTATGATATGTGGAAGATTATTATATGGTGTACACTGGTGTACAGATATCATCGGAGGTGTTCTATTGAGCTTCGGATTGTTTGGAATATATCGGGGAGCCACTTTACTTTGCTGTAGGAATCAGTGACAGATTGGAGAAAAAACGGGTAGAGAAACATATGCAATAGCAGTAGGGGTGCTGTTTCTGATAATAAAAAGAATCATCCTTTGTATCGTGTGAAAAACGAATAAAGTTTTATAAAAAGGGATTGTTCAGAGTGAACATTCCTTTTTCTATTGGAAATTTGCCATAAATTGTCAAATAACAGTTGCTTAAAGGTGCCAAATAATATATAATTGACTATAATCAATAGTTGAAATATCATTGTAATTACAAGAAAAGGCAAAAGCATTGCCAAAAGGGAGGAGGAAATGTATGAAGCATTTCAGAAAAACAATTGCACTCTTTCTGGTGGTAGTTATGCTGACAATCACAATGGGAAGTACTGTGCTTGCAGGAAATGAAAATCAGGGATTTTCGGATCAGGCAGAAACGACCGTGGATAGCAGGTTTCTGGATGGAATTGATACAGCTGGTTACGATTACGTGATCACATCCCAGGAACAGGCCGATGAACTAAGGGTGTCGGATGATTCCAAATCCATTTTGGTTGCATGTGGGTCGGTTTATCTTTCCGGCATCACAGCAGGAACCATCACAATCCGCAATACAACAAAGATCCAGCTATCTAATGTTACTGCGAAAGCACTGGACATCAGCCAGGGTACTGCGATCAGCTTCACTGGTGTGAAAGCAGACCAGCTGTTGATAGCCGGGGAAAAGACAGAAGAGTCTTCCCTGCAGATTGATTCTGAAACGAATATTTCCAAACTGGAATTAAACGGCGGCCAGGCAGTAACACTGGAAGGAAGCGGAACCATCGGAGGTGTGGAAGTAAAAGAACCGGTAAGTTCCCTGGCGGTTTACGCCACCTGTAAAGTAACAAACCAGTCCGGAAAAGCACTGGAACTGGAAAAACCAGACGGAAGCAGTGAAACCCTTCCAAGTGGTGCAGCAAGCTCTCTGAAACTGGAAACTTACACCGTTACATTTGTAGCTGATGGCAGCGAAGTGGCTGTCCGTCAGACAGTTCCCGGAACTCCGGTGGATGTTACCGGGATCACGCCGGAAAAAGAAGGATACATATTTACTACCTGGTATCAGGATGCAGCCTGCACAGAAGCATATTCCCAGTTTGACTGTGTGAACGGACCTCTGACCTTATATGCAGGATTTACAGATGCTGCTGAAGCTGTGACTGTTACCTTTGAAACGTTTGGTGGTACACCGGCAGCACCTCTTACCTTTGCAAAAGGGGAAACACTTCTTTCCAAACCAGTATCCAGAATTTCTACAAATAAGGAGGGCTATACCTTCGGCGGATGGTGCCGTGATGAAGCGTGTACCGAATTATTTGCATATACAGAGCCGATTCAGGAAGATATGACTCTGTATGCGCTTTTTACTTCCAATGAAGCCATAAGCCAGGAAAAGGATGGAAGCTGTGCGGAGTTAAATGATTTCGACTGGCAGGGAGAGATCCCGCTGATTACAGATACCAAAATGACAGAAGACGAGGTTCTGTCCGCTGTCTCCTTAGAGCCGGGAGCCGGTGATCTGGATCCGATCCTGTCTGTAAAAAAGACACCGAACGGTTTCTCCATTTTCGGTGAATATTACGAAAAAGATGGAAAAAAAGGATTTGAGCCGGGAGCCACATTTACAGTAAGGCTTCCTAAAGAAATTAATTTTGCAGATTATTCCAAAGATGTTCGCTCAGTTACAGTTTCTGTTTATAAAGAGAAGGTGGAGATTGTTGGTTTTTCAGAAGATATCGATTATATTCTCTGGGACCAGGTAATATCCTACACCCCTGCTGTTGAGAAAGAAAATTCAGAAGAAACAGCAGGACAAACAGAAAAAGAAACAACTGAACTCCTTCAGGAGGAAGAAAAGGAAATTCTTTCCCGGCAGGAAGCGGATGAGCCTTCCACAACAACAGAAGAAAATGAAGAACTTCCTTCCGAAGAAAAACCGGAAATTGAAACAGAAGAGGATGTACCGGAAACCGAAACTCCGGCATATGAGCCTGGGGAACTTCTTGTAAATGGGACGCTTAACTATGAGCCCGGGGAAATCGTAGCCTTTTATGACGGCGAAATCGGCCGGGATGAAAAGAGCATGGATTCCTATACCGAAGGCTCTTTTGACGGATATGTGCTTTTTGCTCAGGTTGTGGATGTCCAGAGCGAAGGGGATCAGACAAGGATCTGGTTCGGATATGCCAATCCACAGGATTACCTGGCAGATTTTGATGTAAACACTACAGATGATGTAGATCTGGAGAGCCAGCTGTCCGAAGAAGAACTCCAGGTAGTGGAATCCAAAATCGTCAGCCAGGTAGAGGAAAACGAGGAATTAAAAGCCCAGATGCTGATGGCGGTTATGACTTCTGAGGAAACCCAGAAGATGATCAATGAAAAATACGGGGAAGGAGTTTATTCCCTGGCAGGAATGAATGCCACCCTGAAGCCGGGCAAACCATCCGTAAAGATCTCTGCATCCGGCAGCAATGTAACTGCGACGATCAGCATCTCGGCAAGTGCAGCCATTAAGAACGGTTCGAAGACGATTCTTACCATTTCACCTAAGCTGTCCTTTACCCAGAGCCTGTCCGTACAGACTAATGTAAAAGGTGGAAAATTCTGGATCGATATGTCCGTAACTTTGCGTTCCACATCCAAGATTTCCCTTACGGTTACCGCATCCTCCGGCGGCTCTGTAAAGCTGTTCAATGATGCGAAGAAAACACTTTCCGAGATCGTAAAACCAGAAGGGTTAAAGGATTCCAACGACTACAGCCAGTATGACAAAAATGTTTCCGAACTAATGAAGACAGTTGGTTCCATTGTAAATTCCTCCCTGGTCTACAATGATATTTTCAACGTCGTTCTTTTGAAGCTGCGGTTCTCTTTCTACGGAATCATTACCTTGGGTGTGGATATTGACCTTGTGGGCCAGGTCGGTGTGCTGGCAACCTTTGGCGTGGAAATTGAGGTAAAAAGCGGAGAACGCATTGGATTTGAGTATAAGTTCCTGAAGTTTGAAGGAAGCTCCTATACACAGAAGCTGGAAAGCAGCGTGACCAGCAGTGTTTACCTGATTGGTAAAGTAGGGGCAAGGGTGGGAATCCGTGTTACGATTTCCATTACCTTCTGCGGCTTCATCTCCACCAGCATAGAAGGCAGCGTCTACGCTTACGCAGAATTGTCTGGCTTCTATTATAACACCGCGAATCTGGTAAGCGGTGCAAGCACAGAGCTGGGCGCATTGAAATTTGAGGTCGGTATTGATGTGGTTGTCAAGCTTCAGCTGAAAGTCAAGCTTATCTTTAAGACCAAGAAAAAGAGCTGGACCGTATACAGCGGCAGATGGCCGTTGTGGTCGAAAAGCTATTCCAGCGGTTTTTCCTATATGAACCAGACCACGTTGGCTGACATGTGGAAGGTTGTGTCCAAAAATGCAGACCAAAAAGATTCCTTCGGTTTTTCTTCCATTCCGATGAAAAACTGGGATATGGCGAAAGGCACATGCAAAGAAAGCTTCGTTCTGGCGACCCAGAAGGATGCAGGTATTTCCCTTCAGATCCAGAATCTGAAAGTTGATGGGAAAGCAGTATCGGACAAAGATCCCCTGGCAAAACTCTTTTATGTAGGAAACGGAAAGAACAACACCAGCCCCGGATTTATTTATCTGGATCAGGGCCTAGCGGCAAAATATAACTGTAAAAAGGCAGAACTGGACCTTGTTGTAACTTATACCAACAACAGCAAATCTGCTATCGTGAAAAAGCAGGTCAGCAGGTTCCATCTTAGTAAAAAAATTTATGTTGCAACCACAAACCACACGATAAAAGTCGTGCTCAGGGACTGGTGCGCAGACGAATGGGGACTGGATCCTGCCGGCTGGGACAATGCCCTGGTTTATCAGAACACTTTTACCAGTTATCTAAGTACAGGCCAGAAAACAGCAGAGTGGAAAACCGTCAGCCTGAATTTAAACCAGATCATCCAGAAAGCAAAAGATGCTTATCCGGAACTGGCAGGTATGGAATGTAAGTGGATAAATGGAAGCGGTTCCCTACAATCCGGAATTGGTTCCGTGAAGGACTGTTCACTGGATGCGCAAAATGGAACCTTAAGATATAAAGTTTTTGCGGATGACCAAAATTATGAAACAACTTATTATCTTTATGTACACAGATTCCCGGGTGAAAGCAGCCAGGTAAATTATCACATAAGCCTGAACGGGAAAGAAGCAGATACCACTTATAAGCTGTGGGTAACTGCTGCGGACGGTACCGTGAAGGAATTTAAGAAGCAGAAGAACGGCAGCTATGACCTCACCATAAACAAACGGGATTTTAACGGGGAACAGCAGGCGGTGATGATGTCCGTAAATAACGAACCGGAGCAGAAGACCAGCCTGTCCATAACCGGCAGGGAGAGCCAGAAAGACGTCTACCTGAAACTTGATCTCCGTCAGGTACAGCTTGTCATACAGGCTGGAGACGGAATCAGGACTTTTAAGGCATATCGGAAATCATTTTTTAGAAATGTGCTGATCCGTTCTGAGGAGATCCGTTCCGGAACGAAAGTGGAAATAAGGACTGTGCTGGACCCGGATTACAGTGACCTGGAAGTCGTCAGTACATATGATAACTTTAAATACAGCGTTACTGGTAAGAATAAAATCACCTTTACCATGCCACAGAGAAATATCACGCTGGTTCTTCGGGCCTATAAACGCCATAAGATCACATTTGATTATAATTTAGACGATTACGGGGTTTATAAGACCATTTACTCCACAGAAAAGCAGGATGTAACAGCACCAAAGGATCCGTCTGTGCCTGGTTACGTATTTAAAGGCTGGTATCTGACAGCAGATGGAAGCGGGGAACCGTATGAATTTGACCGTAAGTTAAAAGAAGACAGTACACTTTATGCACAGTGGGAACCATTAGTTTCACCGGAGCAGATACTGGAATCTATAACAGGAGTTTTATCCAATCATTATACGGACTCCCTGGAAAAGTATCTTCCACTGGAAAATACCCCCAAAAAGCTTCAGGCAGAAATCACTGGAAGACTGACAGAAATCCTGGAAAAGGAAAATGTGTATCAGCTGTATGGGAACCGGATTTCTTTCCATGTGGTGCTCTCTGACAAAGTAGAAGAGACAGAAAACCAGTATATCTATACTTACCGGGCAGATATCCTTTATAAAGGTCTGGCTGGAAAAGAATGGGAAGGTACTGCCAAGGGCAGTTTCGTACTGGAAAAAATGAAACCTGAGGTTTCGGTACTGCCACTGGCTGGAAACCTGAAATATCAGGAAAAACTGGCGCTCAGTCCGTTTACGGGAGGCGAAGTGACCTACAAAGAACACAAGGTGACCGGAAGCTTCCGCTGGAATGAACCGGAGCTTGTGCCTGCAGGAGAAGATAACGGAACCGCAAAATACAAAGCGACATTTATACCGGATGGTGACAGCGCAAAGCTTTATACCCCTGTAGAATTTGAATTACCAGTGAAAACACAGATCGGTGTCCGCGTAAGCTGTAAAGCTGACAGCCGAGATTATGAAAAAGGTAATGTTACCACCACCGGAACCTATGAACTGACACGTGCCGGTGACGGTATGAAACTGGAAAATCTGGAACTGACAGACGGTATATTTAAGTTTGAACAGGAAACACCTGGTGAAAACCTTAAAGTTACCTTCAGCGGTTATAAGATCCGGGAAGACCAAAATGCAGATAACCTGTATGTGCTTCTGGATACTACAGCTGAAACAACAGCAAGTATCCGTGAGCCAGTTCCGGCTGATCAGATTTTGTCCCAGCTGATAGAAATAATTAACGGAGGTTATGAGGATTCCATTGAAAATTATCTGCCAATAGAAAAAATGGAAGAAAAGGTAGAAAACTCCACAGTTTCTGTTATTAACGAAGCATTGGGACAAAATGAATTCCTGAAAGAATACCAGAACCTGATCTCCATTACGGCAAAGATTCAGGAAAAAGGAGAACCTCTGGCGGATGCTTACACATATACCCTGGCCATTGAAGCAGTAGTTACAACCTCGACTGGGAATACCTATACAGAAACCGGAACCTATCAGGCTATAATAAGAAAGCTTACACCGGAGTTAGGAACGAAACCTGAAACAAACATTCTGGAATATCAGAAACCGTTATCTGACTGCGTCCTGAAAGGCGGAAAAGTAACATGGAATGGGCTGGAAGTAACAGGGGAATTCAGCTGGAAGACTCCGGAAGTAAAACCATCTGGAGAAAATAACGGAACCGATAATGCAAATTATACGGTTGTATTTACGCCTTCTGAAGCCAACATTTATCTTCCTGTAGAATTTGACCTTCCAGTAAGAACGCAGATTGGTGTCCGCGTAAGCTGTAAAGCCAACAGCCGTGATTACGAAAAAGGTAATGTTACCACCACCGGAACCTATGAACTGACACGTGCCGGTGACGGTATGAAACTGGAAAATCTGGAACTGACAGACGGTATATTTAAGTTTGAACAGGAAACACCTGGTGAAAACCTTAAAGTTACCTTCAGCGGTTATAAGATCCGGGAAGACCAAAATGCAGATAACCTGTATGTGCTTCTGGATACTACAGCTGAAACAACAGCCTCTATCTACTGGATCACGCCAGTGATCGAAACTGTGCCAACCGTAGCACAGGAATTTGAAATCGGTACCAGATTAAAGGATATCCAAAATTCACCAGAAAAGGATCCGGTCTTAACCGATGGAAAAGCTACATACAATCAGAAAGAAATTCCAGGAACCTGGCAATGGCAAAATCCTGAGACAATACTTGACCAGGTGGGTGAAATCCGATACACAATGCTGTTTATTCCAGAAAATACAGCTGGATTTAAAACAATTCAGGCAGAAGTAACCGTATCCACAATAAAAGCAGTGGTGACGCCTCCTGAGATCCCGGAAATGGTCTATAATGGGCAGGAACAGGCTCCGGTTATTCCAGAAACGGAATTCTATAAAACAGTTCAAAATGAAAAGCATTTAGATGCTGGAGAGTACAATGTAACGATGGAACTTAAGAATCCTGCACTGTACAGATGGCCGGAAAGTGAAGAAAAAATTACGATCCTGCCCTATAAGATTCAAAAAGCCAAAGCAGACATTACAGGAACTCCGGACCCGGAAAAACTGACCCTGATTTATGGGCAGATGCTTTCAGATGGATTGACGTCAGAAACAGAACCGGACAGAGCGAAAAAGAAAACTCTGATTGCAAAAGATATGATATCCGGAATCAAGGTGAAGGTCGCAGAGATGGAAACAGCCGGAGAATGGCAGTGGAAGCTTGAAGAATCCGAGAAAAAGCAGCTGACAGTTACTGAAAACGCTTATAAGCTTCAAGCAGTTTTTCAACCTGCTGATGAAAGCGTGGCAAAAAATGTAGAACCGATTGAAGAGATATTTACCGTAAAAGTAAAGAAGGCGGTACCTGCATTGACGTGTAAAGATTTCAGCGGAAAACTATTTAATTCAATAGATAATGAAGGAAATGTGGTTGGAAGTTATCTTTCAAATGCAGAGATTAATGGCTGGGTTGAAGCGAAAAATCCAATTACTGGCGAAACTATTGTGGGAACCTGGAAGGCAACACCTGTTGAGGACAAAGTCATCACTAAAGAGGGTGAAGAATTTGCATATAAGCTTACCTTTACTCCGGAAGATACAGTAAACTATTCAGAAGCTGTTGTTGAAAACTTGATGATTTATATTCATGTCGACTATAAGCCTGTAGTTCCAACGGACGCCCCTGCTCCAACAGAAACTCCAGCTCCGACAGACGCACCTGCTCCAACAGAAGCTCCAGCTCCAACAGAAGCTCTAGCTCCAACAGAAGCTCCAGCTCCGACAGACGCACCAGCTCCAACGGACGCACCAGCTCCGACAGACGCACCAGCTCCGACGGAATCCACAGCTCCAACGGACGCACCAGCTCCGACAGACGCACCAGCTCCGACGGAAGCTCTGGCTCCAACGGACGCACCAGCTCCGACAGACGCACCAGCTCCGACAGACGCACCAGCTCCGACGGAAGCTCTGGCTTCAACGGACGCCCCGGCGCCAACAGAACCTCTGGCTCCGAAAGAATAAATTAGCCACAAAAAACTGACTGATCAATTGAATTTGACAAAAAAGATGCTATGAAACACAAACTAAAAATTTTTTCAAAACTTCCATTAATTGCTTTGTGCCTTATGTCTGCAATCGGAGCATATACTCCGGTTCTTGCAGACAGTGAATCCCAGGTAACTGTGTGTATTCTGGATTCAGGCTGCAACATGGAAAACATTACAGGGTGGAATTATCTGGAAGGCAGCGATAACCTTTCTGACAACAGCGGACATGGAACAGGCGTCTGTGAAATCCTGCTGGAAAAGGCACTGGATGCAAATCTGGTCATGCTAAAGTGTTTTGATGGGGAATCTGAAAATCAGACAGACGATAATACCATCATCCAGGCCATCTATGACAGCGTAGATAAATACCATGCAGATATCCTTAATATGAGTTGGACACTGAATAGAGATTCGAACCTCCTCCATGAAGCAATTCAGTATGCCAGCGAAAACGGAGTCCTGATACTGGCTGCAGCCGGAAACCTGAGCTTCCAGACACCTTCTGGAAGCCAGGTATATCCGGCTGCCTGGGAAGAAGTAATCGGCGTGGCAGGAGCTGATCTTGATGAAAACGGGAATCCCATAAGTTCGCTGTGGTATCTTGGCGGTGAAGCAGTATATGTAAGCGCAAACGGAAGCTATGAAGATCAGAAAGGATCCTCCTATGCGGTCCCCAGAGTAAGTGCAGCTGTAGCAGGGTACCTGCTGGAGAATCCAGGTGTAACGCAGGAAAAAGTACTGGACTATCTGAAAAATAAAGCTGTTGATGCCGGAGACAAGGGATATGACCTTCAGTTTGGGTGGGGGTATATCGAATGAAAATTGATAAGTAGTTAGAATAATGCGGAATGTAGATATAAAACAAAAAGAATGTAGCCGCAGTGTTGCATTCTTTTTGTTTTATAAAGCCTGCAAAAAAGAGCGATCATTTTTCATAGGTCTTTTTTCATAAATATAATGTGGAAATTTTGTACAAATTATCCAAATAATAGTTGCGAAAAACTTTAAAGCAATATATAATTGATTATAATCAAAAGTATATGCAAAATTATAATTACAAGGATGGATTGATGTAAAAATGCCAAAAGGATTACAACATAAAGGAATCGTCAGAAGAAACAAAATGATCTATGCAGCAGTAAAATTATTTCTGGAAAATGGATACGAGAAGACAACAACAGCCTCTATTGCAAAGGCTGCCGGGATGTCCCCCTCTTCCTTTTTTGCAGCATTTGATAATAAAGAAGCCTTGCTGCTTACCCTGGTCAAAACAATGTTTGGAAGCCAGTTTGATAAGGCGGAGAAATTATTAGGGGAAACTCCGGATCCGTTGCTTGTCTATGGAGTAGAAGTTTCGATACAGATGTACATAGCCGAATTGTCAGAACCGTTGAGGGAATTATATGTGGTAGGATATTCTCTTCCTACTACTTCAGAATATATTTATATGAGCACGGCGCAGAAGATTCAGCATATTTTTTCACAATATATAAAAGAAGCAGAATTGAAAGATTTTTATGAAATGGACATTGCCTCTGCCGGAATCACCAGAGGATTTATGGCAAAAAAATGCGACCTCTATTTTACCATGGAGAATAAATTAAGAAGATTACTGAAATGCTGCTTTACCTTATATAAAGTACCGGAAGCCAAACAAGAGGAAGTAATAGGTCAGATCTTAAAAATGGATCTGAAACCAATTGCAGAGAAAATCATAGAAGACACAGTAAGAAAAGCAGAAGAAGGATTTGAAGCAGTTTTGGCAGAAAAGTAAATATTTTGAAAATTATATAAGTATAAAAGGACTGACAAAAACCTGTCAGAAGTAGCAGCGACCTGCACAGAAGATGGATTAACGGAAGTAAGATACTGTGAAATCTGCGGTGCAGTATTTGCAGCACAGAAAGCAGTGAAGGCAACAGGCCATAAAGAAGTAATAGACAAAGAAATAAATGCCACGTATTTTACTCTTTAAGGATCCTGAACCTGAGGAAATTAATGGATTTAAAGACATTACAGAAGCTGTAAACTTTTTAGATATAATTATCCAGTGTGACGGACAATCAATAAATAATAAAGAGCATTTCTGCTTCACTCATAGAACAATTGAACCACATGAGGAGCGAAGTATTGAATATAGCGATGGAAGAACCGAAATGGGATGCTTTAAGTGCGAGGCATGCGCCTGGAGAAGAACTATTCGGTATATAAATGAACCACCGTGGTATGCAGATTAAAGATATCCGGGGCACAAATTGTCATGTTGTTCATATCTGTAAGGAAATTTACAGGAAGTAAGGGGCTGGAAACAGTCCCTTTTCAAATATTTTTGGAAAGTTACAGAGAAAACATATGGATAAAGTTTTGAAAAAATAAAACAGACCCTGTTTTATGGCGAGTTAGAAAAAGAACAGTATCAGATGATCTCAGCAAGTATCGAGGAAGCAATATGATCTGATATTAATGGATATCCAGATGCCAAATATGGATGGATACGAAGCCACAAGAAAGATCCGCTCCTTAAAGAATCCTAAAAAGGCAAAGGTTCCCATCCTTGCCATGACTGCAAATGCGTTTGAGGAATACAAAAAGAAGGCGATTGCTGCAGGAATGAACGGTCACATTTCAAAGCCTGTAGAGGTTTCGGTGCTTCTGGAGACAATAAAAAAAGTATTAAAAGAATTATAATTATTCATGTTGGCATAGGAAGATGATTATTTCGACAGTATTTCTGACTCTCAAATTTTATAGGTAAGAAAGAGGAATGCGGTATGAATGATAAACAGAACGACAGTGGAAGTATAAAAAGATCGGACTTTAAACTACGTCTGGAATATTACGGTCTTAAGACCCACATCTATTTATTAAAAACTGGACAATATGCGATACAGCTTTTAAACTATCCTGAACTTTATGATGAAATAAAAGAAAATTTTGAGCATACGATTCGCCAGGTTGGAGACGATGTGGAACTGATAATTGAGAAACCTGATAATATAAGAGAAGAAATTACGCCGATCAAGAACACAGCAGATAATCAGGGGCTATTTCTTAACAATGAAATGCTGCAGAGTCTTCTTGTAAGCCGCTTTACAGACATTGATTTTCGGAAAATAGAAGTAGATTTCCAAAATGGCGTATGTTTAAAATTAATCCTGGGACATACGGTATCAAAAGAAAAAGAAAAGGAAGTTAAGACATTTCTTTTAGATATGAAAAACGGTTTTACCGATGTAGAAATACAGATAGATGAACACCTATCAGATCCTATACTGATAAAAACAGTAGATTTGGCATGTACAGACTCAAGATACAAATTTTCCATAGAAGATTCTGAGTTCTGGTTTTCCAATGCTCAAAAGATCTATTCCGGAAATCTGACAAGGGAATCCTTGCGCTTTTTTGATCCCGAAAAAACCAAGTGCTACATGGATTTTAGTATATGGCAAAATAGAAACGTAAATATCCGAAGTGCAGTACTTCTGTATGATACAGTTTATATTGCGTTTCCCCTGCAAATGAATTTTGAAAAATTTTTAGAACAGCAACATTTGACAGTAAAGGATTTATATACACTTATAGAAAATCAAAAACTGGTTATTCTCCTGCCAAACACCGAAAGTAGATACGATAAAAATATTCTGGATGAAATGTATGGGATGAATCCAAATTGCATTGTTTCTAAGAGGGGGATTAATGCATTGATGGCCATGTATTATTGTGAGCTGGAAAAGCAGTACATGAAGATCTGGAAAGGAAAAGAAGAAGTCTTAAAAGAGTTTTGCATGGACTGTGCAAAAAAGAAAGATCCGTTAGCAAAAATGTTTGCAGATATGCTTTTATGGCCGATAAGAGCGAAAAATGAAAGTTATGAATTGCTGACAAGTTATAGTCCGCTGTCTGTTTCAAGTATAGGGGTAAACAATTATTTATTACTTCCACAGCACAACAAAAGTAACATTGAATTTGAAATGACAGTAAATGCTCCTGCTATTCACATTGCAACGGCTCTTCACGCTACGTATTTTCCATTTTGCATCGAGCAGGAAAATGGAAGTTATTCCGACCTGGGTGTTGCGACACTACTGGGGGATATATTAAATATGTATAATTATCTTGGAAAAAATCAGCTGGAGCATATGAAAGAATATAGTGAACGTGTGAATAAAAAGAACCATAGTATTTGTTTGCTGAGATCTGAAAACACTGTAGATCTGAAACATATTCTGGATTACGAAAAGAAATACCATACTCCCCATACTTTGAAAAAAATACTGGAGGATCTGGCATTTCTGGATGACAAAAAATGTGAAGAAAAAATCAAAGAATATAATAATGCAATTGCTGAAGCAGGAATGGAAAAAGCAGGAATCGGAACTATTTTAAATTATATGCTTTCCGTAGGAGGATTTCTTCCGGGAGCTGGTACCGCTTTTTCAATTGCAGGCTTGTTTACGCAGATTTTAAATGATTTGGGAATAAAAGAAAAAAAGACAATTGCAAGAATCGAAAATGGTACGGCATCAGAAAAAGATAAGATATTTTTATTAGATAAAGTAAACCGTGTCGCGCACCTTGAAAGAAGTTCATTTTAAATTCAGTAAACAGTTTAAACATACAAAGACTTGACATGAAAAAATACAGCAGACGAAAATTTAATCCGTATTTTGATATAAAAAATTTGAATAGGAGAATCCCAAAATATGACAGAACTTGAAAAATTAGAAGCTGGATTGGAATACTGCTATGATGATCCAGAGGTCGAGGCAGGAAAAGAAAATGCAATCATTCAATGTAGAAAGTACAATGCTATTGATGATTTAGATTATGAGGGACAGTATGAACAACTCAAAGAGATGTTTGGCAGTGTCGGAGAAAAGTAAAGAAATCCTTTAACTTGAATATTTTTTATGTGTAATATAGTCTGATGGGGCTGGAAACAGTCCCTTTTCACTTGCATAAATATTGGAAAACTTTTTTATTTGTGAAAAGAATACTACTTGCACTATTTTCCTGGGATTGTTATCCTTATAGAAATCACAGATACCAAGATTATAGAAGACCGTCTTCAAAAACTGGCAGAAAAATATTACCCTACAGTAGAAGAAGTAGAAAAAGAAATGAATGGTTCTGCAAGAAGCCGTGTCCAGCTATTTGCAATCAGAATTGAGCATATGACAGGGAAGCTTGTAAATGAGAAATAATATGTAAGAGAGTTTGCTGACATAAAAAAGAAGGGAACACATTTATGATTATTCAGACCGGTATGCGGACGGATATCCCGGCGTTTTATTCGGAATGGCTGTGTAACCGGATAAAAGAGGGCTACGTGATGGTTCGGAATCCATATCAGCCGCAGCAGGTAACAAGATATACCTTTTCGCCTTCTGTGGTAGATCTGATTGCGTTCTGCTCGAAAAATCCGGCGCCTATGCTTTCACACATGGATTTACTGAAAACATATGGAATGTACTGGTTCGTTACCATTACCCCTTATGGAAAAGAAATAGAGCCTCTGGTTCCAGATGTAGAAGCGGTAATAGATACATTTCGGCAACTGGCTGAGATTACAGGACCGGATTCCATGGGATGGCGTTATGACCCTATATTCCTGAATGAGACTTATACGCCAGAGGTCCATATCCAAAAGTTTACACAGATCGCACAGGCCCTTGAGGGCTATACCCATACCTGCGTGATCAGTTTCATCGACCTGTACCAGAAAGTGAGAAGAAATTTTCCGGAAGCCCAAGCTGTACCAAAAGAAAAACGTCTGTCACTTGGGAAAACCATGATACAGATAGCCGCGGCACATGGAATGAAAGTATATCCCTGTGGAGAAGGAACAGAATTAGCCTGTTATGGGGCAGATTGCAATGGCTGTATGACACAGGAAACATACGAAAAAGCCCTCCATACCACGCTGGATATACCGAAAAAGCAGCCACTACGGAAAGAATGTGCCTGTTTTATGGGAAATGATATTGGAGCATATAATACCTGTCTTCATGGATGTAAATATTGTTATGCTAATTACGATACCAAAACGGTTCGTCAGAATTATGCTTTGCATGATCCGAAATCCCCGTTTTTGATTGGAAATTTAAAAGCGGATGATAAAATACATCAGGCGGATCAGAAAAGCTGGATCGACGGACAACTGGTTCTGAAATTTGATTGATAGAAGGAAAAGCTATATGGAAAAGCTTTTGAAAGAACACTGAGCATAAGGAGAGTCTGAAAATGGCAAAATTATATTTCCGCTACGGAGCAATGGGAAGCTCGAAATCAGC
>ERZ826613.3061-NODE-3061-length-14792-cov-3.170523_pt1 | contig 14792 bp, 15 predicted proteins | sample MGYA00519925_ERZ826613 | MGnify/ENA primary metagenome ERZ826613 (study PRJEB31778, sample SAMEA3449236) | human gut metagenome | biome: human gut; feature: human-associated habitat; material: faeces | place: United Kingdom | collected 2010/2012 ... | reverse complement strand
ATATGGACACTTTCGATTATATATTTTACAATTATGGAATGAATCTGTATGGCAACATGCCCCTGATCGAGCCGTTGGAGACCAAGGAAGAACGGAAGGTGGAGGATTTCGTCATCGTCATCGACACTTCCATGTCCTGTAAGGGTGAACTGGTACAGAAGTTTCTGGAGGAGACCTACAGCGTGCTCAGTGAATCGGAGAGCTATTTCAGGCGGATTCATGTGCATATTCTCCAGTGCGATGAGAAGATCCAGTCCGATGTGGTCATTGAGAATGCCATGCAGTTAAAGGAATATATGTCCCATTTTACTGTGAAAGGGGGAGGGGGTACGGATTTTAGACCGGCCTTTGCCTATGTGGAGCAGCTGATGCGGGCGAAGAAATTTACAAAGCTTCGGGGACTGATCTATTTTACAGACGGCTATGGAATCTATCCTGCCAAAATGCCTCCTTACGAGACGGCTTTCGTTTTCATGAAGGAGGATTACCAGGACATTGATGTGCCGCCCTGGGCTATTAAACTGATTCTGGACAGTGAGGATCTGGAGAAGTAAGATGATCCAGACGTGGATGTGGATTTTGGCAATACGAGGAGAGAGATTATGAATATTAAGCGAGCGAAAGAAGAGATTCGAAATACAATAGAAGCTTACCTTCTGAAAAATGAGTACGGGGAGTACGAGATCCCGGTGATGGCACAGCGTCCCATTTTTCTCATCGGGGCACCTGGAATCGGCAAGACCCAGATCATGGAGCAGATTTCCAGGGAATGCAAGGTGGGCCTGGTATCCTACACCATCACCCATCACACCAGACAGAGCGCCATCGGCCTGCCCTTTATTTCCAAAAAGGAATTTGACGGCAGGGAAATGGCGGTTACAGAGTATACCATGAGTGAGATCGTGGCTTCCATTTATGAAAAAATCCAGGAGTCCGAAAAAAGGGAAGGAATCCTTTTTATTGATGAGATCAACTGCGTTTCCGAGACGCTGGCCCCTGCCATGCTGCAGTTTCTCCAGTGCAAAACCTTCGGAAGCCATAAGATCCCGGAGGGCTGGCTGATCGTGGCAGCAGGAAACCCGCCGGAATACAACAAATCCGTCCGGGAATTTGATGTGGTGACCATGGACCGTGTGAAAAAGATCCAGGTGGAGCCGGATTTTGATGCGTGGAGAGAGTATGCCTATACAGCTGGTGTGCACCCTGCCGTGATTTCCTATCTGAACACAAGGCCTGCCAATTTCTACAAGATGGAAAGTACTGTGGACGGCAAAAATTTCGCCACACCAAGAGGCTGGGAGGATCTTTCCAGGCTGATCCAGGTCTACGAGAAGCTGGATAAAACGGTGGATCGGGAGGTGGCTGGCCAGTACATCCAGCATCCTCAGATCGCCAGGGATTTTGCCAATTATCTGGAGCTGTTTTATAAGTACCGCACAGATTATCAGATCGATGAGGTATTAAATGGCCGCATCGACGATATTCTGGTGAAAAAGGCAGCTCACGCATCCTTTGACGAGAAGCTGAGCGTCACCGGGCTTCTTCTTTCCAGGCTGAACAAGGGGTTTGAAATGGTCCGCGAGGAAGAAGATGTGCTTGCCGCTGTTTTTGATATTTTAAAGGAAAGCAAGGAGCCTCTTATGGAAGGCCAGAGGGAGCAGCCTGTGGTTTATCTTGAGGATGTGAAGAACCGTTATCAGGCAGAGTCCGCCGCCCGAAAGAAGGCAGGGCTTTTGTCCAGGGAAGACATTCATCACGACCAGCAGGTGCTGGACACTTTGGAGCGCTACGTGATGAACCTGAAAAAAGAAAATGTCCAGGACGGGGAAGCAGCCTTCGCTTTTCTTCGCCAGTGGTTTAATGAGTCTAAGGAAAAGTATGACGAAGATTTTGACCAGGCAGCCAGACAGCTGGAATATGCCTTTGATTTTATGGAAAGCGCTTTTGCAGGAGGACAGGAGCTGGTGGTGTTTATCACAGAGCTGAATACCAGCAGCCCGGCAGTTTCCTTCCTTCAGGAGTACTCCTGCGAGAGATATTACCGTTACAACAAGGAACTTTTGTTCCGGGAAAATACCAGAGACATTCTGGAGCGGATCCGGCAGCTGGGATAAGGAGGCCAAATGCGAAAAAGAAATCCCTGGAAGCTTATTTTTATCATTCTGTTTGCAGCGGCGGTTCTGGTGGGAATTTATGTGTATCAGCAGCAGTATGAGCCTGGAAGCCTGCTGGAAAAGGCGGGAGAAAAGCTTTTTGAAAATGCTCCTGAGATTTTTTCGGGAGAGCCCAAAGAAGTGCGGGAGCTAAGAAAGCAGGAGATTGCCGGGACGGATGAACAGTCCGGCCGCCAGGAATATTATTTCGGGCTTTTGACAGAGGAGGAGCAGCGGGGATACCGGGAAATGCTTACCGGGATCCAGAACCGGGAGAAGGAATTTTACCTTACGGTCTATGAAGATGACACGGTAAACCGGGTCTATCATGCGGTTCTTATGGATCACCCGGAACTGTTCTGGGTCCATAACCGGAAGTCGGTTTACAAAACCACATTCTCAGACGGCAATTACTGTAACTTTTCCCCGGGATACAGCTACACAGAGGAAGAGATCGAAGAAATCCAAAAGGCGGCGGAAAATGCCTGTCAGGAGGTAAGTGCGCTGCTTCCAGAGGGGGCAGATGACTACGAAAAAGCCAAAACAGTGTATACCTATCTGATCAATACCGCAGAGTACCAGGAGTCTGAGGATGACCAGAGCATGGCAGGCATCTTCTGGAAAAAACAGGCGGTGTGTGCCGGGTACGCAGGCGCTGCCCAGTATCTTCTGGAATATCTGGGAGTTCCCTGCATCTATGTGGAGGGCAGCACGGCGGGAAGCACAGAGGGGCATGCCTGGAACATCATCTTGCTGGATGGGGATTACTATTATTTTGATGCCACCAACGGAGATCAGCCGGAATTTCTGGAAGGAGATGCGGTTCAGCTTGCAGAACACAAGACGATCCTGTATGATTATCTGTGTCCCTTCCCAAAGGAATATGAGATGACTTACACGCCGTCCAGTGAATTTACTTTACCGGAATGTACGGCTACTGCTAAGAATTTCTATGTGCTGAACCAGGGGTGCTTTGACACCTATGATTACCAGGAGATCCTGGCGTACTGTCAGATGCGGCTGAATAACGGGGCGGCGGTAGTGAGATTTAAGTTTTCCACTCAGGAAGCTTTTGATGCGGCCAAGGCAGAGTGGATCAACGGGGACTCCATTCAGGAAACTGCCAGATATTATATGACCCTATATGGAATGAATCAGGTGGAATATCACTATGGCATTCTGGAAAATATGAAAACTATTTATTATATGTTCTGATTACAGTGTTTTGAAAAAAATAGTATATAATGAGGATTGCGGAAGCTGCTTTGCAGTGGAGCAATTCGTGGATATCAAGTTAGGGGCAAAAGACCTTTTGCCCCTAACATCATAGAATCAATTGTGGGAGGAGGCGTTACTTATGACAGATATTCTGAAAAATGTTTTAAATATTGCCGCCAGAATCCATGACATGCAGGCAGCCGGGACGCTGGCAATGGCGTTCTTTGGAATCGTGCTTGTATTTGGTCTGGTCAACTGTATTCTGGGCTACCGGCTTCTTCGGTTCTGGATGATGATCTTTGGCTTTCTGATGGGCGCCGGGGCTGGCTTATTCGGCGTATATGAGGCGGGAGCCAGCGACAAAACCATTTATGTGGTGGTTATGCTGATCGCAGGCGTAGTCCTTGCGGTAATATCCTTTGCCATCTTTAAGGCTGGTATTTTTATCATCGGTGCCGGAATTGGGCTGACAGTAACCATTTACCTGATCCATCCTACCACATCCTTTACCTTTTTCCTGTGCCTGCTGACCGGTGTGGGGCTTGGTTTTCTTGCCCTTCGCTATGAGCGGGAAGTGATCATTGTGGGAACCAGTATCCTCGGCGGAATTTTAAGCGGCTTTGCCACTGCCAAGCTGACAAATATGGAGGAAATTCCTTTTGGAATCATCTTTTCCATCGGCTTTGCCCTGGTGGGAATGCTGATTCAGTTTGCAATCAACAGGCTGAAATACGAGGATGAGGACGAGGGAGAAGCTGAGAATTCCAGAAGAACTTTCCAAAAGAGAAGACCTGCAGTATACGAAGAAGAACCGGACACCGATTTCCAGGAAGAGGACGAAGCACCAAGGAAAGTTCGCCAGTCAGGAAGAAAGCGCCGGGACACCTACGAGGAATATGACCAGGAGGATGATCTGGACTATGGAGTGAACGGTTTTGACCTGGAAAATGATGAGCTTCCGGAGGATGACCCGGATGCTATGGAAGAGATTCTGGATGAATATTCGGTGGATGAGGACGAGGTAATCGAGGAATACTTAGAAGATTACTACGGTGAGAACAAAAAGAAGAAAAAGAATGTCCGGAATTTTCGGTTGATATTTTAATGGATGCCTCTTCTTCGAGAAAAAAACAGCAAGAATTTATTTCTGCACAAGCCTGTGTGCTTACAAAGGCACTTAGAGCATGCCAGATTCCATTTCAGATTTCTTCTTATTGTAGTATCCGGGGATTTACTGTGATGCGCATTTTTAAAGAGTATGAAAAAAAACAAAGGGAAGAGGAGCTGTTTCACTATGTTTCGGCCGGAAATAACAGGGATGGTCTTGCGCTTCGGGCAGCGGGATATCTGATGGAAAAGAGCCAAAGAGAGAAAAAACTGCTTTTAGTGCTTACGGATGCAAGTCCGCAGGATGATCAGGAAATCGGAGAGGGAGTGTTTTACAAAAATAATGAATATATGGATGAAATTGCCGTTTTAGATACCGAAAAAGAAGTTCATGCACTAAGACAGAAAGGAATCGAAGTAATTGGAATTTTTACGGGAGGCAGTCGTGAGATGGAAACTGCGCAGAGAATTTTTGGAAGAGACTGGATAAAGATTCAGGATATGAATCAGTTTTCAGAAGCAGTTGGAAAGATTCTCAGGCAAAAGCTGTACGAGAGAGGAGGAGTTTAGATGAATCAATTTACGGGATATGAATTATTATGGCTGTTTCTAATTTATTCTTTTTTGGGATGGGTGCTGGAGACAGTAATTGCAACCGTAAGACAGCGAAAGGTGGTAAATCGAGGATTAATCAATGGTCCGTTTTGTATTATTTATGGAATTGGCGCAGTATTGATTACCATATGGTTACAGGAACTGAGCGGATTATGGCTGTTTTTATTTTCGGCAGTTTATGCTTCTGTGGTAGAATGGATTGCAGGGCATCTGATTCAGAAAATTTACCATGAGAGATGGTGGGATTATTCAGATATTAAGTGGAATCTGGATGGATATATCTGCCTTCCATTTTCAATCATCTGGGGTGCATTAGGCTATGTAATTGTAAAATGGAGCAATCGGCTCTTGCTTGATTTTCTAAATATCTGTCCGGAATTTTTAATTCATTTTATTCTTTTGATTTTAATCGGAGCTTTGGCATTTGATGCACTGGCCTCTTATATTTTGCTTCGAGGAACAAGTGAAAAACTGGAAAAATGGGAGGAAGCAAACAATCGTTTTGTTTCTATCAGTGCTAAAATTGCAAAATGGATTACGGTACATGTACAGTCACGTATTCATAAGGCGTATCCAAAGGCTGTGAAAGCCGAGGCAGTGACTGCCAGTAAAGAGATATTTGCAGCAGGATGTGGTTTTTATAAAATAGTGATGCTGTTTTTCATCGGGGCATTTTTAGGAGATATCACAGAGACGATTTTCTGTCGTATCACAGCAGGCATATGGATGAGCAGAAGCAGTGTGGTGTGGGGACCTTTTAGTATTGTATGGGGGCTTGCAATTGGTGCAGTTACTGCCTTACTTTATAAATATAAAGACAAAAGTGACAGTTTTTTATTTACCGCAGGAACTTTGCTTGGCGGAGCCTATGAGTATTTGTGTAGTGTATTTACCGAAATGATGTTTGGAAAAGTATTCTGGGATTATAGTAAGATTCCATTTAACCTGGGTGGAAGAATTAACCTATTATATTGCTTTTTCTGGGGAATTGCGGCTGTTGTATGGTTCAAGAAATTATTTCCGTTTTTTGAAAAAGGAATTGAAAAGATACCGATAAAAATAGGAAAAATGGTGACCTGGGTTTTAATTGTATTTATGAGTTGTAATATTATGATGTCCTGTCTGGCACTCATTCGATATGATGAGAGAAGCAATCAGGTGGAGGCAAAAAACAGTCTTCAAATCTGGCTAGATCAGCATTATGATGATAAGACGATGCAGAGAATTTATCCAAATGCAATAGAAGCAAAATAAATGAGAAATCTTTTTTAATGGATATTCAGATACCGATTATGGATGGCTGGGAGGCTACAAAAGTAACTCGTAAGAGACCAAAAGTGGATGCGAATCTTCCAATTTTTGCAATGTCTGCAAATGCATTTTTGGAGGAACAGAGGCGGTTACTTGAGGTTGGAATGAATAGTCATATTAATAAACCAGTGGACTACGATGAAGTACGTCGGCTGATGGGGGAACAGATGTATCTGAGAAAATAATTATTGGGGACGGAGTTTTCTGGCTTAAAATGCCAGAAAACTCCGTCCCCAATGTCTTGACAAGTGGGAACAGATATTATAAAATCAACATATTAGACGAATAGGTTATGAAGGCGGATGTAAGGAAAGATGCATCCGCCTCTTTATGATATAAGGAGTGAAGAAATGTTAAATCAATTTTCAAGAACAGAATTGCTGTTGGGAAAAGAGGCAATGGAACGTCTGGAAAATTCCAGAGTTGCGGTGTTTGGTGTCGGAGGTGTTGGCGGTTATGTCTGTGAAGCACTGGTTAGAAGTGGAGTCGGAGCATTTGACTTGATTGATGATGATAAGGTCTGCCTGACCAACTTAAACCGACAGATTATTGCGACAAGAAAAACGGTGGGTAAATACAAGGTAGATGTGATGAAAGAGCGAATCCTTGAGATTAATCCAAAGGCGGATGTTCGAATTCATAAGACCTTTTTTCTACCTGAAAATGCAGATGAATTTCCATTTGAGGAATATGATTATGTGGTAGATGCAGTGGACACCGTGACAGCGAAACTGGAACTTGTCATGAAGGCAAAAGAGAAAAATATTCCGATTATCAGCAGTATGGGTGCAGGAAATAAATTAGATGCGAGTGCATTTAAAGTAGCAGATATTTATAAGACAAAAGTCTGCCCGCTTGCAAAAGTCATGAGAAGAGAACTGAAAAAAAGAGGTATAAAGAAATTAAAAGTCGTTTATTCAGAAGAACAGCCAATCCGTCCAATTGAGGATATGTCAATCAGCTGTAGAACCAACTGTATCTGCCCTCCCGGAGCAAAACATAAATGTACGGAACGACGTAATATTCCGGGAAGTACGGCATTTGTTCCATCGGTAGCCGGTCTGATTATAGCAGGTGAAGTGATTAAAGATTTGTGTAAGAAAAACGAATGTTTTTTATAGACAGGAACTGTCTCTGTGAGGGGACAAGGGTTGAAAAAATCACTCCATTCTGCTATAGTAAAAAGACGAACACGTGATGAACCACGTTACTAAAAATTACTGGAGAAGTTTTATGAGTGAAAAAATACAAGTTCTGGGTATTTCAGTTGAGAAATGCTATGTGGACGAAGTAATGGACAATATTAACGAGAACTGGAACAGGGATGATGTTCTGGCAACTTACGGTGTGATTAATATGAAAATTCTTCTTGCAGCACAGAAAGATGAGGAACTTAAGGAATACATCGACAGTCTGGATAAGGGAGTTGTGGATGAACCGGAAGTATTAGAGGCTGCAAATATGGATGACACGCGTATGGAAGAGGAAGTGCTTGGGCATAGTTTCTTTGCAACCTTGTTCTGGTATCTCTCCCGTTATCAGAATCAGATTTATCTGCTTGGAGAGACGGAAGAAGAGGCCAATGCATTTTTTAATTACGTCAAGGAGAAATATCCTGAAATCGTGGTTCTTGGAAAGGGCAGTTTAAAAGATGGCAGTGAGGATGACTGCGATAAGATCATCAATGATATTAATGCACTTGCACCACAGGCGGTTTTAGGATGTTCCGGAGATTTCAGTATCGAGCGTTTTGTAAAAAAACATCGAAAAAAAATGAATACAAGAGTTTTTTTCTGTCTTGGAGAACGTGCAGAAATTCAGAAAGAAACCGGTGTAAAAAAACGCTGGTTGGAAAAAATACTGGAGAAAAGTTCTTTTAAAAAATTAGTCTCCCAGTTCAATGAGGATGAGAAAAATTAAGAGACATCACTGCAAAAATGATAAAGAGAAAATATGAACAAAATGTTACATTTTGAAAAAAATATGTAATATTTTGCATTTTCCCTTTATTTTTTTTCTGTTATGTATTACTATATAAAGTGAGGTTTTTGTTTTTTGGGGAAAGAACAATGCGTGTCAGAACAGCCAAAAGAAGAAATTTAAAGCTGTATGGCGTAGAATAAACTATATGATGAAAGAGGGTATATACATGATTTCAAACCAGGTATTACAGAACACGTTAGATGGACTTCGTTCCATAACCAGAACAGATTTGTGCATTACTGATACAGAAGGGAAAGTGCTCGCATCGACCTTTTCTGAAACTGTATGTACAGAGGATGAAGTGTTGGCTTTTGCACAGTCACAGGCAGACAGTCAGGTAATTAAAGGGTATCAGTATTTTAAAGTGCATGATGACCATCAGTTAGAATATATATTGGTGATTAACAGTGCAGGGGAGGATGTCTATACACTTGGAAAACTGGTTGTTTTTCAGATTCAGAGTCTTCTGACTGCATATAAAGAGCGTTTTAACAAAGATAACTTTATTAAAAACCTGCTCTTAGATAACTTACTTTTGGTTGATATTTATAACCGGGCGAAAAAGCTCCATATTGAAACGGAAGTAAGAAGATGTGTATTTATTGTCGAGACAAAGAATGACAGAGATAATAATGCATTTGAGACAGTTCGTAATATTTTTTCTGCGAAAACGAGAGATTTTATTACTGCGGTAGACGAGAAGAACATTATTCTTGTTAAGGAAGTGAAGAATGGAGAGGGATACGATGAACTGACTAAGACAGCACAGGTTATCGTTGATATGCTTAACACAGAAGCGATGACAAAGGTTCATGTTGCCTTTGGTACTATTGTGAATGAGATCAAGGAGGTATCCCGTTCTTATAAAGAAGCGAAGATGGCGATGGATGTTGGAAAGATTTTCTTTGGTGAAAAAGAAGTAATTGCCTACAGTTCACTTGGTATTGGACGTCTGATTTATCAGCTTCCGATTCCACTTTGTAAAATGTTCATTCGGGAAATATTCGACAGCAAATCACCGGATGATTTTGACGAAGAAACTTTGACTACAATCAACAAATTTTTTGAGAACAGCCTGAATGTTTCAGAAACCTCCAGACAGTTGTATATACACAGAAATACCCTGGTTTACCGTCTGGATAAACTGCAAAAGAGTACAGGTCTGGATTTGCGGGTGTTTGAAGATGCAATTACATTTAAGATTGCGTTGATGGTAGTAAAATACATGAAGTATATGGAAACACTTGATTACTGATATCTTAAAGAGGGGTCAGATATCAGGAAAACAGGAGGATTTTTATGATTGATTTAAATGGCGTGAGTAAATCATACAGCAAGGGTCAGCCGGCACTTGATAATGTGAGTCTGCACGTAGATGAGGGTGAATTTGTTTTTATCGTAGGAAACAGCGGTTCAGGTAAATCTACCCTGATTAAGCTTCTGTTGAAAGAACTTGATCCGACAGCCGGAACAATTACAGTAAATGGCTATGCATTAAATAAGTTAAGACGCGGAAAGGTTGCAAAATACCGCAGGGGAATTGGAGTTGTATTCCAGGATTTCCGTCTGCTCAAAGACAGAAATGTCTATGAAAACGTGGCATTTGCACAGAGGGTAATTGAAAAACCGACACGTGTGATTAAAAAACGAGTGCCGGAAGTATTGACTTTGGTAGGTCTTGCAGAGAAATATAAATCTCGTCCGGACCAGCTCTCCGGTGGAGAACAGCAGAGGGTGGCACTTGCAAGAGCACTTGTAAACCGTCCAAACATTCTGCTTGCCGATGAGCCGACCGGAAACCTTGACCCGAAGAACTCTTTTGAAATTATGAAACTGCTTGAGGAAATTAATGAGCGCGGAACGACCGTTCTTGTAGTTACCCATAACAGAGAAATCGTAAATGCATTTAAGAAACGTGTAATTACGATGAAGAAAGGCGTCATCATTAGCGACGAACAAGAAGGTGGATATCAGTATGAGAGTTAGTACGATGACATACATATTGAAACAGGGATTTAAAAATATCTGGAGAAATATCCGATTTTCCCTGGCATCGATTGCAACTATGGCAGCCTGTATTTTCCTGTTTGGAATTTTCCTCTCTCTGGTTATGAACTTCCGTTATATGGTTCATTCCGCAGAAGAGGGAGTAGCAGTTGTCGTTTATTTTGATGAGGGTGTGAAACAGGAACAGATTGATGATATCGGTTCTAAAATCAAAAAAATGTCGGAAGTAGAACGTGCAGAGTATGTATCTGCAGACCAGGCATGGGAAGCATTTCGGGATGAATACCTTGGTGGTGATGACACACTTGCAGAAGGATTCCGTGACCAGGATAATCCTCTGGCAAATTCAGCGAGTTATCAGGTTTATTTAAAAAATGTAGAATCACAGGATAAAGTAGTAAAAGAAATTGAAAAGATGGATGGCGTGCGTCAGGTAAGCCAGTCACAGTCGGCTGCAAAAACCCTGTCTACATTCAATAAACTGATTGGATATGTATCATTAGCAATTATTTTTATTTTACTTGCGGTTGCATTTTTCCTTATCAGCAATACTATCACAATGGGTATTTCTGTACGACAGGAAGAGATTGGAATTATGAAGCTGATTGGTGCAACGGATTTCTTTGTAAGAGTTCCATTTGTAATTGAAGGAATTATTCTGGGAATTATCGGTGCAGTAATTCCGATGGCAGTGCTGTATGGACTTTATAATCAGGTCATTAACTATGTAATGACAAAATTCCATCTTCTTACAGGCTTCCTTCAGTTCCTTGACGTATGGCATGTATTCAGAATTTTACTTCCGGTCGGGTTAGGTCTTGGAATTGGAATCGGATTCTTTGGAAGTATTCTTTCTGTAAGAAAACATTTAAGAGTATAATAAAAGTGTCAACAGAGATATTTAGGCAAATTAGAAGGAGGTATAGCCAGGAAAATTCTGGCTGTATCTCCTTGTTTTGTGAAAGGAGACAGAAAAGTTGGAAAAAAACAAAGTAAAGGGGTTTGTGACCGGTGTATTGTGTACCGTACTGGTAGGCGGTGGGATATTTGGAGGACGCTATGTCTTGTCAAATAAAGACCATGCGGTAAATCAGGAATCGGTTCAGAAAGCAAAAGCAATCGAAAGCCTGATTGATAAATATTATCTGGATAAAATTGACAATGATGAACTGGAATCTTATCTCTATAAGGGGTTGATGGCTGGACTTGGCGACCCGTATTCTACTTATTATACAGCAGAAGAGTATAAAGAACTGACAGAAGACACCGAAGGGGTTTATCGTGGAATCGGTGTGACGATGCAAAAAGATGTGTCTACCGGAGCAGTGATCGTCGTAAAATGTTTTGAGGGAGCACCGGGAGCAGAAGCAGGATTACAGCCGCAGGATCAGTTAGTCAAGGTCAATGGCGAGGATATCACAGACAAAGAACTCAGTGAAGTCGTAAAAATGATAAAAACTTCGGAATCAGATACCGTGACACTGACTATTTTAAGAGAAGGCGAAAGCGATTACCGCGAAGTAGAAGTAACGCTTGATACCGTAGAAGCACCAATGGTAGAACATGAAATGCTGGATAATAAGATCGGTTATATTACGATTAACCAGTTTGCAGAAACTACGGCGAGCCAGTATGAAACAGCTTTAGAAGATTTAAATAATCAGGGGATGGAGCGTCTGATTGTAGAGATAATCCGGGCGGACTTTTAACTTCTGTATGTGATGTCTTGGATTCGATGCTTCCGGAAGAACTGCTTGTTTATACCGAAGACAAAAATGGCAAGAAAAGTGAATATAATGCAACAGGCACTGACCAGTTTGACAAGCCGATGGTAATACTCGTAAATGGAAACAGTGCAAGTGCAGCAGAAATTTTTTCCGGTGCGCTTCAGGATTACAAAGTGGCAAAACTGGTAGGAACGACCACATTCGGAAAAGGAATTGTTCAGCAAATCTTTAATCTTTCTGATGGAAGTGCAGTAAAAATGACGATTTCCAAGTATTATACTCCGAGCGGAAGATGCATCCATGGAACAGGTTTAGAGCCGGATATTGAGGTGGATTTGCCGGATGAGTTAAAAAATCAGGTTAGTATTGATAAGAGTGAGGACACTCAGCTTCAAAAAGCGATTGAGACTGTAAAAGAAATGAAGTAAAATAAAAAAATAAAAAAGTTAGGAGAAACAGCCTATGTATAATTTTGTAATTCTGACAGATAATACCGTAGATATGCCAGTTGAATGGTTAAATGAACATGAGGTAGGTTATGAATGTCTTCCGTGCAGTATGAACGGAGTAGTTTATGATAAAAAGAATCCGATTGATACAAAGCTGTTTTACAGGCAGATGAGAGAAGGAGCAATGCCGACAACTTCCCAGATGAATCCGGCAATGGCAGAGGCAATGTTTGAGACTTATTTACAGGAGGGAAAAGACATTTTATATCTTGCCTTTTCTTCCGGTTTGTCAGGGACATGCAACAGTGCCCGCATAGCAGCAGAGGAATTAAAAGAAAAATATCCGGAAAGACAAATCAAGATAATGGATTCATTAGCTGCATCCATGGGGGAAGGGTTACTGCTCTATTATGCAGTAAAATTAAGAGACAAGGGAAAGAACCTGGATGAAATCTGTGACTGGCTGTTGGAAAACAGACTGCATCTGTGCCATGTATTTACAGTAGATGATTTAAATCATTTACACAGAGGCGGAAGAGTTTCCAAGGCAACTGCAGTTTTAGGAACACTGGCAAATATTAAACCGATGCTTCACGTAGATAATGAAGGAAAACTGATTTCAATTGGAAAAGTCAGAGGAAGAAAGAAATCTCTTGCGACGTTGGTTTCTATGATGGAAGAACGAATTGGAAGGTATTGTGATAAAAATGAAACCGTGTTTGTCAGTCATGGAGATTGTGAGGCTGATGCCGAGTATGTGGCAGGACTGGTAAAAGAAAAATTTGGAATTGAAAATATTATGATTCATCCGATTAGTGCAACGATAGGAGCACATTCTGGTCCGGGGACAGTAGCACTGTTTTTCCTTGGAGAATACCGCTAAAGAAAAAATCAGAGCTAAAAAAGCGATAGGAAGTAATTTTGGAGGAAGCAAATGAATTTAAACTTTAAACCGGTAGAAGCAGAAGATTTGGAAAAACTAAATCCGTTTTTCTGTAAACGACCGAATAAAACCTGTGACAGTGTGTTTTTAGACAGTTTTATCTGGAGAGAGTATTATAATGTAAGATATGCCGTCAGCGATAATAAGGCAATTTTATGGCTGATGGATTTAGATGGAAAAACAGGTTCTGCAATGCCGATTTGTGGTGAAGAAGATTTAGAATATTATTTTTGGAAATTGGTGGAATATTTTAATACAGAATTAAAGGCACCACTGTATATTAATCTGGCAGATGAAGAAGCCGTAGAACAGTTAGGTTTAAAAAATATGCCGGATAAATTTAAGATTACAGAACAGGTGGATTTAAAAGACTATCTGTATGATGGAAATGCAATGCGTACCTTGTCTGGAAAAAAACTGCATAAAAAGAAAAACCATTTAAATGCCTTTAAACGAGAATATGAGGGCAGATATGAGTACCGCCGTTTGTGCTGTTCGGACAGAGGTGATGTCTGGAAGTTTTTGGATCGCTGGAGAGAAGAAAAGGGCGAAGAGGTAGAAGAGCATCTGGATTATGAAGTGCGTGGAATCCATGAGATTTTAAAGAATTGTTCGCTTCTGAATGTCAGAATGAGCGGAGTTTATATTGATGGTCATTTAGAAGCCTTTACGATTGGAAGCTACAATCCGTTGGAACAGATGGCGGTGATTCATATTGAAAAGGCAAATCCGGAAATCAGAGGATTGTATCAGTTTATTAATCAGCAGTTTTTGATTGAAGAGTTTCCGGAGGCTGTTTTAATTAACCGTGAGGACGATTTAGGTTTAGAGGGATTAAGAAAAGCAAAACTTTCTTATAATCCAATTGACTATGCAAGAAAATATCAGGTAGAACAGATTTGGTAAATCGGAGTGTTGATTTGATATGAAGAATAGATATTTAAGCAACGAGGAAAAAAGAGCCTGTGAAGGGCTCTGGAGTGAAGCATTTTTCGAGGACAGTGATTCCTTTCGGGAATATTATTTTACAGAGAAAGTAAAGACAAATCGGATACTCGTGGCAGAAAAAGACGGACAAATTTTGTCTATGATTCATCGAAATCCCTATCAGTTGAATATTAAAAATCAAAAAGTAATCTGTGATTATCTTTATCAGGCGCGTGGGGTGAAATGTGATCCCCATCAGATTATAGTAGGAGCAGGAAATGATTATCTTCTGATGATGCTGTGCTCTGTAATCGGAAGAAATCATGTGATTGCAGTAGAGAATCCGGCATAT
>ERZ826613.3052-NODE-3052-length-14835-cov-3.239648_pt1 | contig 14835 bp, 6 predicted proteins | sample MGYA00519925_ERZ826613 | MGnify/ENA primary metagenome ERZ826613 (study PRJEB31778, sample SAMEA3449236) | human gut metagenome | biome: human gut; feature: human-associated habitat; material: faeces | place: United Kingdom | collected 2010/2012 ... | reverse complement strand
GGGATGAAGGTCACCAGCGTGATGACCATCATCAGCCGCTTGACCGTGCGCTCGCGGACCTTGTCGATGAAGACCTTCTTCTCGTATTGCAGAAAACGCACCATGGCGTAGGTCGCCAGCGCGATGAACACCGAGTTGATGAAGAAGAGGTAGAAGGCGCCGATGAAAAAGCGGAACTGCCCCGTGGCCAGTCCGAAGCCCGCCGTACAGAGGGGCGGGATGAGGGCCGTGGCGATGGCCACGCCGGGAATGACGGTCGACGTGCGGTCCTGCCGCGTCTGCGCCACGATGCCCGCCAGGCCGCCGAACAGGGCGATCAGCACGTCGTAGGTCGTAGGCACGGTACGCGCCAGCAGCTCGCTGCTGTTCGACGAGAGCGGCGAGATGAAGAAATAGACCGTCGAGGTGATGATGGCGACGATGAACATCAGCGCCAGGTTGCGCAGCGACTTCTTGAGCAGTTCGAAATCGTTGATGCCCAGCGCAAGGCCGACACCCATGATCGGGCCCATGATCGGCGAAATGAGCATCGCGCCGATGATCACCGCGGCCGAATTGACGTTCAGGCCCAGCGAGGCGATCATCGTGGCGAAGATCAGCACCCAGAGGTTGACGCCGCGGAACTCCACGCCCTTCGAGACGGAGGCCACGACCTCGTCGCGCTGCGCCTTGTCCTCGTCGAGGCTGAAACGGCCCTTCATAAATTCGCGCAGCTCCCCGAGCCACGCCGAAAACGAACGTTTTACCTTTTGTGTATCGTCTGTACGGTTCTCTTCCATCAATGCGTTTCGATTTGAGTTACTCCTCCCCGTCCTCCCGGACGCGGCGGACTTTGGGCTTTCCGGCCACGACGATCACGAACTCGCCCTTGGGTTCGGTCGTGCGGAAATGCCCGAGCACCTCGGCGACGGTTCCGCGCACGGTCTGCTCGAACTTCTTGGTGATCTCGCGCGACACCGAAACCCGGCGGTCTTCGCCGAAAACCTCGGCGAACTGCTCGAGACACCGGACCACGCGGTAGGGCGATTCGTAAAAAATCATCGTGCGCTCCTCGCCGGCAAGCGCCTGCAACTGCTTCATCCGCCCCTTCTTCTGGGGCAGGAAGCCCTCGAAGCAGAAACGGTCGCACGGAAACCCGCTCTGCACCAGCGCCGGAATCAGCGCCGTGGCGCCGGGCAGCGTCTCGACCTCGATCCCCGCCTCGACGCACGTGCGCACCAACAGGAACCCGGGGTCCGAAATGCCGGGCGTCCCGGCGTCCGACACCAGGGCGGCATTGCGTCCCGCGGCGATCGCCCCGGCAACCATTTCGACCGTGGCGTGCTCGTTGAACTTGTGGTGCGAACGGAGTTTCTGCTCGATGCCGAGGTGCTTCAGCAGAAACGACGTCGTGCGCGTGTCCTCGGCGAGGATGAAATCCACCTCGCGCAGGACGTTCACCGCGCGCAGCGTGATGTCGTCCAGATTCCCGATCGGCGTAGGTACGATATAGAGTTTGGCCATCGTGTCAGGCGAATTTGCGTTCGAGCAGTTCCATCATAAACTTCGCGCCGTCCGAATTGGGATTCCAGGCGTAGTTCTCGGCAATGTGGATCATGCACTCGTCAAAATCGTCGAAGGCGTTGAGCGTCGCGATCGCCTCTTCATAGGCTTCGCCGTCGCCGCCGAACAGATCGCGGATCAGCAGGAACTTGTCGTTGATGCCGATGGCGTTGCGAAGGTCGGCGACCGGTTCGCCGCGGCGCAGTTCCGAAGCCATGTCGCGCCGCGGAGCGATCGTGTCGGCCAGCGTCTGCACGTCGTGGTTGATCACCTCGCCCAGCACGGCCCCGACAGGGACCGCAACCTCCCTCACTCCGGATTCGGCCTCCTCCGGCTCGGCGGCGGCAGGCGCTTCCGAAACGGTGACGGGTTCCGCCGCGGACTGCGGCACGGACATTCCGGACTGCGGCCCGGGACCTGCGGACGCAGGCGCAGCCGCCGGTTCGGGAGTCGCGGCAAACCCGGGACGGACAGTCGGTCCGGGCGTCGCAGCGGGTTCGGGACGGGCAGCAGGTTCGAGCGTCACAGCAGGTTCGGGACGGGCAGCGGGTTCGGGACGCTCCGCCGGTCTTTCCGCCGTTTCGGGCCTTGCGGGCTTTTCGGCGGGCGCAGGCGTATCGTAGAGCGACATGATGACGCGCTGTTTGTGACGGTGGCGGACGGTCTCCTCCTCCAGCCCGAACAGCGTGGGCGCGATGTATTGGGGTTTCTCCGCAGGAGCGGGTTCCGGAGCTGGCGCAGGAGCGGGTTCCGGAACGACGACCGGTTCAGCCGCAGCGGCAGGTCCGGGCGCAGCGACCGGCTTCGCAGACGGTTCGGGCACGGCGTCGGATTCGGATGCTGCGACCGGTCCGGATTCGGCGGCCGGTTCGGATTCTCCGGCGACGAATGCGGCTTCGGACGCCGCTTCGGGATCAGGCTCAAATCCGGATTCCCCCTCAAGTTCCGGCTCGGAATCCGACGCCGCAGGCTCCGCCATTCCGGGCGTCTCCGTATCGGGATTCCCCCCGGCAAACGCCCCGGCAGAATCGGCCGCGACCGTCGTATCGGGTTCGGAAAACGGCTCTGCGGGTTCCGCCTCCGCATCGAACGCGGGTCCGGAAACGGCATCGGGACCGGGTTCGAACACGGCTTCGTCCGTCGGGTCGAGCGAAAGCACCGCCCCGAGGTCGATGGGCACCGGAGCCGCCGCAGGCTCCGTCTCCGCAACCGGGAATTCCGGAAGGGATTCCACCTCCGTAAAGCGCACCGCATCGTAGAGCGTCCGCAGTTTTTCCAGCGCCAGGTCGCGTTCGAGGGCCGGAATCTCCCCGGAAGGCTCCCAGCCGTCGACAATCGCGGTCAGCTTGCGCAGTTCGGCACGTATCGTCTTCAAATCCATCATTGCGTACTGTTTTGACCTCCAAAGGTAGAAAAAATTTGCGAAAGCCCAGCCATTCCCCGGAACCTTTTGTCCGAAACATCTCCGAACGGGTTTTTCCGGGACATCCGGACCGTCCCGCCGGGCACGGAAAAGGGAGCGGCGGCCGAAGCCGCTGCTCCCTTGCAGCTGTCCCGCACCCGCGGCGTCGGCCGCCGTGCCGGAGAGACGAATCATTCGGTGATCCGGAAACTGCCGCCGAGCGTGCAGTCGGAGTCGTGCCCTACCCAGACATGGTACTCGCCCGGCTCCTGGCCCCACTTTTTGTCGAGACGCCAGAACGAAAGGTCGTCGGGCGTCAGCGTGAAGGTCACCTCGCGGCTCTCCCCGGCGCGAAGCATGACCTTCCGGAAACCTTTCAGTTCACGAACCGGACGCGTCACACCGGACAGCAGATCGCGCACGTAGAGCTGCACGACCTCCTCGCCGTCGCGGCCGCCCGTGTTGGTCACGCGGACCGACACGCGGACCTCGCCGCCGACGACGGTTTCGGGCGTCAGCACCCGCAGGTCCGAATAACCGAACGTCGTGTAGCTCAACCCGTAGCCGAAACAATACTGCGGCGAATTGGGTACGTCGAGATAGCGCGAAGTGTATTTGTTGGGCTTGCCCGACTCGTCGGCCGGACGTCCCGTGCTCTTCATGTCGTAATGGATCGGAATCTGCCCCACCGTGCGGGGAAAGGTCATCGGCAAACGCCCCGAAGGGTTGTAGTCGCCCGACACGACATCGGCCAGCGCCTCGCCCGCCATCGTGCCCGGATACCAGGTCAGCAGTAGGGCGTCGGCAAGTTCCGCTTCGCGGGCCAGCTCCATAGGACGGCCCGTAACCAGCAGGACGACAACCGGTTTCCCGGTTTGCTTCAAGTTCTCCAGCAGGTCACGCTGCGCGTCGGGCAGCGCAAGCGACGCAAGGCTTGCCGCCTCGCCGCTCTCCCCCGCCTTCAATCCGAGCGCAACCAGCACCACGTCCGACTTCGCGGCTGCGGCCACCGCCTCCGAAATACCGCCTTCGAGGGCCTTGTGCGGGTCGCATCCGCGGGCATAGGTCACACGGTCGGCTCCGAAACGCGCCCGCAATCCGTCGAGAAAGGTCGAAGTCCGGCCGGCCTCGGCGAAATGAACCCACGAGCCGATCAGGTCCCACCGGGAATCGGCGAAAGGTCCCACCAGCGCGATCCGGCTCCCCTTTTTCAGGGGCAGCACGCCGCCGCGGTTCTCCAGCAGCACCATCGAACTGCGGGCCACGCGACGCGCGGCATCGAGATGTTCCGGGGCGTAATAGCACTTCTCGCGCTCCTTCGCCTGGTAGCGGAAAGGATCGTCGAACAGCCCCAGGCGGAACTTCACGGCCAGCACCTCGCGGCAAAGGCTGTCGATCAGCGACTCCGGGATACGCCCCTCCCGCACCAGTTCGGCGGCATGGAACAGGTAGGCGGCGCTCATCATGTCCATGTTGACCCCGGCGCGCAGGGCCAGTTCGGCAGCCTGCGCATCGTCGCCCGCCACGCCGTGAGCTTTCAGTTCGCCGATCGTGCCGTAGTCGGTCACCACGAATCCGCCGAAGCCCAGTTCGTCGCGCAGCAGGTCGCGCATCAGCCAGCGGTTAGCCGTGGCCGGAACGCCGTCGAGGTCGTTGAACGAGGTCATCACCGTCGCGGCCCCGGCATCGAGCGCCGCCCGGTAAGGCGGCAGGTAGCTGTCGCGGAAAACCCGCTCGGACATATCGACCGCATGGTATTCGCGCCCGGCCTGCGGAGCGCCGTAGGCGGCGAAATGCTTCACACAGGCAAGGACCGACGAGGGGTCGGACAAGTCGCCCTGATAGCCCCGCACCATCGCTTCGGCGACACGCGCGCCCAGATAGGGGTCTTCGCCCGCGCCCTCGGAGACACGACCCCACCGGGGGTCGCGCGAAACGTCGCACATCGGCGAAAAGGTCCAATGGATGCCCATGGCCGAAGCTTCACGGGCCGAAACGCGGGCCAGCGACTCCGCGGCGGCAGGGTCCCACGAGGCGGCGACGGCGAGGTTGATCGGGAAGATCGTCCGGAAACCGTGGATCACGTCGGCGCCGATCAGCAGCGGGATGCCCAGCCGGCTCTCCTCGACGGCGATCCGCTGCAACCGCTCGGTCTCCTCGAAGGACTTGATGTTGAATACGCTGCCGCAGCGCCCTTCGCGGACCAGCCGTTCGACGGAAAGTTCCGTCTTGTCGGGTCCCGTGACGGCGCCGCCTCCGCGCTGCTGGACCAGCTGGCCGATCTTTTCGTCGAGCGTCATGCGTTCGACCAGTTCCGCGGCGCGCCGCCGGTCCTGCGGGGTGACGGGCTGCGCCCCGGCGGGATACAGCACGAGGGCCGCCAATACGGTAAAGATGCTATTTTTCATCGGTAAAAGTTTGAAAAGACATGCGAAGGTAATGAAAATACCGCAAAAAAAGGGCTTCGGAACGGAATAAACTCACTCCCGCCCGAAGCCCCCGCGATCGCAGCGGCGTCACTCCTTCACGCAGCGCATGCCGTAGGCTGTGGTCATCTTCCGTTCGTAATAGGTCCCCTCGCCCGTGGCGTCGCCCGCCTTCCAGTCGTACATCGGGAGCGGCTTGCCGCCGGCGAGCGTCGACGAACAATAGGCTGCCGAACGCCCCGGATAGTGGATGCGGCCGTTATCGCCCTTGCGGAACATCGTCGACGGGCCGATGAGGGGTCCGCCCGAATTGAGCACATACCAGCGGCTGTACGTGTCGCCCGAGTCCTGGTTCTTGGCGGCGTTGCCGTCCACGTAGGCAAGCAGCGACTGCCATTCGGCCGCCGTCGGCACCCGGTATCCCACCGGGCAGGGATCGTTCAGCCCCTTGCCGCCCTCGGTCCAGCCTTCGGACATCGCTGCGGACGACCGGGTATAGAACGTCGTCGGATTGCCGTTTGCCGTTGCGGCGGTCATCTCCTCGCCGCTGACCTGCCAGCCGGCGGTGCGGGAGGCGTTGAAAACCACCTCGCGCGTCATCGCGCCGAAAGCATCGGGATACTCCGCATGCCCCTCGTAATATTTGTTCTTCGAAAGAATCTTCGCGCCGATGAACGGCTCCTTGCGGCCCCACTGATAGAACAGTCCGTAGGAGCGGAAATCCTGCACACAGGCCTTCGGGTCGGCCGAATGGTATTCGGCCCCGACATTACGGTCCTGCCAGGCGATACCGCCGACGGTCACGTCCGAAGGCATCTTGTCCACGACCCAGACCAGCCACGACCAGACAACCGCGCCTCCGGCGTCGAACAGCGCGACCAGCCCGCTGCCCTGCTTCGACTTGGCCGCAGTGCAGGTGATTTCATTCCGGGAAGCGTCGTAGTCAAGCCCCGAAAGCAACTCTGCGTCGGTGGTCCAGACCCAGTCCGCCGCAACGCCCTTCACATACGCGCCGTCGGTGCGCCGCGCCGGAAACGCACGGGTTTCACCCGCCCGGACCACGACCGTATTCGCTCCGGTCGACCGCTGCACGACGGTCACCTGCTGCGGTTCGACGCCCTCCATTTCGGAGGAGACGGTCAGCGTCGCGCTGCGCGGACGCACGCCCTCGCCGTCGTCGGTCAGCAACAGTTTCACGACCGAACTTTTCGTCCCTTCGGACTGCGACACGGCGCACCAGTCGGTCGCACCCTCGATTTTCCATGCCACGGATGCACGCAGGTTCAGGGCCGGTTCGCTCCCGGCGCCGTAGACGGTTATATCGGCGCCGTTCTCCGCCAGCACGAGGATCGGCTCGAACTTCTCCTGCGTCACGGTCACGGTGTGCTTCTCTTCGCCCGCGGCGTAAAAACGCACCGCGGTCGTGCGCTCCTCGGGCTGGAAACTCTGGTCGACCGTCAGAACGATCTTCTTCGTGTGCGAACCTTCGGCGACGTTGGTGCGGCACCAATCGTCGTCGCAGGAGACCGTCCACGGCGAATCGGCCGTGATTTCAAGGACGCTGCGCCCTCCGAACATATCGAACGTCACGTTATCCTCGAGCAGTGAAAGGTTGGATTCGGCGACCTCGGGATCGTCGCTGCACGCCGCACAGCAAACGGCTGCCGCGACGGTCAGAAAAAGAAAAAGTCTCTTCATCGTTGAAGTTGTATTTAAGGTTTTGTTCGAATGTCGTATTTACCAGGACACGGACGATTCGTAGGTATGCCCGAAACTGTCGGTGACCCGCACCATGCCGCCCCGCTCGCTGCCCGGATCGACCCGGAACATATGCCACGTATTGGTCGGCGTCCCTCCGCGCACACCCGTCGCCAGCACCTCCTCGTAATAGGGATCGGTGCGCTGCGTCCGCTCCATCGCCACCGCCTGCCCGCCCGAAGCGGGAATCCACTCCACGGCGCTCCAGGCCGTGTCATAACCCCAGACATTGGCATAGACACAGGCCGAATTGGTGCGTCCGGGTGCATAGAGGCGCATCTGCATATCGCGCTTCCCGCCCGCCGGCTTGTAATACCACGAGAGCCGTTCGCCATCGACCTCGACCACGGCATAGCCGCGCGGCGTGCCGTCGCAGTTGACGTCGCCGTTGATGAACAGGTCGCCCGGCGTGCGGGCGATGCAGTGCATGACCTTGCGTCCGTCGTCGTAACGGTAAATGTCATGGTAGTGCTTGTGCCCCCCGAAGGCATGGACCTTATAGGGGCTTATCGCATCGAGGAAACGCTGGAAATTGCGGTGGTTGCGCGCTGCGGTGTTCTTCGTGTGATAGAGAATCGGGCAATGGGACGAGACGACGAGCGTGCTGCCCGCCGGAACGTAGCGCAAATCGGCTTCGATCCAACGGCAAATTTCGTCCGTAAGACCGATCGTATACTCCTCTTCGGCGGTCGGCGCATGGTCGAAAAGGATGTTGTCGAGGAACAGATAATGGATTTTCCCGATGTTCACCGAGTAGTTCGCCGGACCGAAATAGCGTTCGTAGCTCTGCAAGGCGAGCGAATCGGTCAACTCGGCCGGATCGTGATCGTGGTTGCCCGGCAGGCTGAAGGTCGTGAAGCCAAGCGTCTCCAGCCCCTGACGGTACTTCGGGAAAAGCGACATATCATTCCAGACCAGGTCGCCCAGGCTGACTCCGTAAACCTCCGTCGGAAGCCCCTGCACGGTTTTCAGCACATCGGGAACGACATGACCGAGATAGGAATCCACCGACGTGTTATCGGCAGCCAGCTGAATGTCGGCCATAACGATCAGCGAATGGCGGTCGGACGGAGTCTTGCGTCGTGTCAGCGTAAAATCGGCCCGGTTGACGGCCTGTTTGCGGTCGATTTTGCGGTAGAACCGCGGACAGCCCTGCGTGGCGGGAATCTCGCAGTCGGCAGGCACGGAGACAAAGACGAAATTGCGCCGCGCGAGGTCGGAGGCCAGATAGTAAATCCCCCGTTCGTCGGTCGCCGTCACCTCCAGGCCGTCGCTCACCACCACCCCGGCAATGCCATTGCCGGCGCTGTCCTTCACGATTCCCTTCACCGTCATTCCGGCCTTATCGGGAATCTGTCCGGCGGTCGGGCCGTCGTCACCGCCGCCCTCCGAGGAGGAGCAGGCCGCCAGGACAAGGGCGGCGAGGCACACCGACAGAAGCCGCATGTAGAATTTTGACATATTTTTTTGCATTGAGGATGCGGAGGAGGCCGGACCTCCTCCGCATCACGGTTATTTCATCACGACCCGGATGATTACGCTGTTCTTTTCGGGACGCACCTTGCCCTGATCATCGGCCCTGACGGAAAGCGGCAGCACATAGGAGGAATCAATGCCGTCGGCAAGCATCGAAGCGGCATCGAAGCGGATTTCGGCGCGGTCCATGACCCTGTCCCCCGACAAGCGCACTTCGGGGTCGAAGGCGAAATACCTGTCGGGCATCACCTTCAGTTCGAGTCCGTTTTCCACGTTATAGACATCGAGCACGGAGGGGTCGACCACCAGTTTCACGGTGATTCCGTCGTCATTGTAACCGCCCTTGTAAAGATAGAGATCGTAAACGCACGCCTGGCCCGAAGCGGCATCGTATTCGAGGACCTGGAAATCGTTCTTCGGGATGCAGACCATAGTGTCCACCGTCTCGTAGACGACGTAATCGTCGCCGCACCCTACGGCTCCCAGCAGAAGCAGGAGGCATATCGCAAGATTCTTCATCGCAATCGGATTATTAAGGTTAGTAACCGGGATTCTGCACGAGGTTGTAGTTGATATTGATTTCGCTCAACGGAATGGCCATCCAGTAGGTCTTGGGGGATTCGAACGTGCGGACGCCGCTCTCCTTCATCGTGGAGACCCGGTAGAAATCGGCCGCCGTCCTGCCGTCGAGATTCCACGCCTTGGGACGCCGGGACATCGCTTCGCCCGCCTCTTTCCAGCGGCGCAGGTCGTGGTAGCGCATGCCCTCCATCAGCAGTTCGATCGAACGCTCCCGGTGCAGCACCTTGCGCAGTTCGTCGCCGGTGGGAATGCCCCCGGCCAAGGCCCACGAATCCTTGAAATCGGGCAGCCCCGAGCGGCGGCGGACCAGATTCAGGTAATTGAGGCTCGCGTCGCTCAACGACCCGTTGTATTCGAAATCGGCCTCGGCATAGCTCAAATAGAGTTCCGCAAGGCGGATGTAAGGATAGGCGTACTTGCGGTAGGTCCACGACTTGGTGTCGTAGTTGAAGGCCGACTGGCGGTGAATCCACTTCTTGAGAATGTAGCCCGTACAGCTCTGGTACTCCTTCGAGGCGTCGAGCACGCTGCCCTGCATCTCGCCGGCGCGGCATTTGAGAATGAACTCCTCGCCGTTGATGGCGTACTTGCCGCGGTCGTAGCCCACCGACGCATAGAAGCGCGGCTCCTTGTAGACATGGAGGTTGGCAGTCTCCTTTTCGGCATTATAGGCATAGGGGTCGATATGCATGGTCTCGGGGTCTCGGTCCCACGGCAGACCGTTGTGCGTGTAGTACATCTCCACGCACTCGAACGTCGGAACGATGTTGATGCAGAAGCCGTCGGTACTGTACGGCAGCTTCAGGCGCGCGCCTCCGTAACGCTGCAAGTGCTCGATGCCGGTCTGGTCGCCCATCGCCCAAAGGTACTCGGTCGTGTTCCAGAGCGGTTCGACGAAGCAGTCGTGGTAGTTGATCTCGCCGCGCTCGGCAGCGGTTGCAGCCGCAGTCGCGTTCGGGCTTTCGTAGAGCCTGTGCCCGTTGTCCTCGGCCAGCGTGATCGCTTCCTGGCAGGCGTCGAGCGCCCACTTCCACTTTTCGGGATTGTAGGTCTGGCTCATCAGCGGCGTGCCGTCGTTGTTGCGGAAACGCGCGTAGAACTCCGTGTTGCCGTTGCAGAGCGGACTGGCGGCATAGAGCAGCAGCCGGGCCTTCATCGCCTTGGCCGCCACCGAGGTGGCGCGCCCCAGGTCGGCATCGGGACGCGTCGGATACCCGTGCAGCAAATCGGCCGCGCGGTCGTAGGTCTCGGCGATGAACGTCACGCATTCGTCGAACGGACTGCGGGCCACATAGACCTGCTCCTCGGGAAGCCCCATGTCCAGCTGCCCCCTGACGAGGATGACCGGGCCGTAGTGAGTCAGCAGCACCCAGTGGTAATAGGCGATCAGAAAATAGGCTTCGCCCTTGAACTCGTCGGCCACGGACGGCGAGATGCCCGGGACTGCGTCGATATTGTCGATCATGATGTAACAGTAGCGGATGCCCTTGTACATGTCGTAGTTCGTGCGCCCGGAGGGGGAAGAGGTCGTCGCGTCCCACAGACCGTAGTAGGTCTGGCTGGCGTTCTCCTCGTTGTAGAGCATGCTCTTGTAGGGGAAATAACGGGTCTGGCCGTTGGTGGCGGTGATAATGTCGTCGCCGGCGCAGAAGTCGGGCATGTAGCGGTAGGCCGCGATGTTGGGGGCGTAGGTGTAGAGCGTATTGAGGTACTTGCGGGCCTCCTTGGAGGTTTTGAAGATGTCTTCCTGCGTCGCCTGCCCCTCGGGAACCACGTCGAGGAAATCGCACGCGGCAAGCGCTCCGGCGCACGCAAACAACAAAATGGATATGATTTTTTTCATGTCGCTCGAATTTTAGAAGTTATACTGAAGGCCGAGTTTCACCACGCGCTGCAACGGGTATTTCAAGCCGTTGCCGCTTCCCATTTCGGGGTCCCAGTATTTGAAGGGCGAAATGATGAACAGATTCGTGCCGGCCAGATAGGCGCGCAGGCTTTTGTACGTGAAACCCAGTTCGACGCTCTTCAGGCGCAGGTAGCTGCCGTTCTTGACCCAGAACGACGAGGTCTGCGTGTTGTTGGCGTTGTAGCGGTAATCCAGGCGCGGATAGGCGGCATTGGGATTGGGATCGGCTTCCGACCAGTGGTCGTCGGCAACGTACTGCGTCATGTTGAAGCCCGAATACTGATTGTCGCGGAACGGATGCATGTCGTACATGCGCAGCGAGACGCGCGCCGTGCCCTGGAAGAAGAACGAGAAGTCCCAGCGTTTGTAGTTGACCGAGGCGCCGAAGCCGTACATGATCTCGGGCACGGTGGGATAACCCAGCGACGTGCGGTCGTTGGCGTCGATCACGCCGTCGCCGTTCATGTCGCGGTATTTGATGTCGCCCGGCAGATAATCGGGCATGAAGGTCTGCCGGGGCGAGTTGTCGATCTCCTCCTGCGAGGCGAAAAGGCCGTCGGCGACCAGTCCGTAAACCGAATTGACGGGTTTGCCCAGCACGGAGTTGTATTTGTTGGGCAGGTATTTCGCCTCGTCGCGGGCCTTCACCTCGTTGTGCGCATAGGTGAACGTTCCGCGCACGGAGACCAGCAGGTCCTTGTTGAACGCCTTGTTGTATTCGAGCGAAACATCGACGACGCGGTTCTCCACCTCACCCAGATTGCCGTAGGGCGTGACGCCCGAAAGGCCCATCGTCGAGGGCAGCGAACGCCGCTGCATGAAGATGCCGGTACGATTTTCCTTGTAGACGTCGACGTTCAGCGTCAGGGCGTCGAACAGTCCCAGTTCAAGTCCTACGTTAAGTTTGGTGCTCTCCTCCCACGTGGCCAGGGGATTGCCCACGGTCTTGATCTCGTGTCCGGTCTGCTTGACGAAGTTGGGCGAAAACCACACGTAGAGCGCCTTATTCATGTTGACCGTCGTGAGATAGGGGAAACGGACGATGTTGTTGCTGCTGTCGGCCAGATAGTCGTTGCCCGAAAGACCGTACGAAGCACGGATTTTCAGCAGGTTCACCTTGCTGCGGATACCTTCCCAGAACGGTTCGCCCGACACGACCCACGCTCCGGCGATCGAGGGGAAAAACCCGAAACGACGACCCGATATGAAGTTCTCCGAGCCGTTGTAGCCGAAGTTGAACTCCATCAGGTAGCGACTGTCGTACCCATAGGTAAAACGTCCGGCGAGACCCTGCTCGCGGTAAGGAAGCACCTTGTACTCATCATTGGTGGGCTGATTGTCGACCTTCTCCTTCTGGTGGTAGACGAACAGGGCGTTGACGTCGTGTTTGCCGAACGTGCGCGAATATTCGATCTGCCCCTGCAACGAGATCTCACGGTAACCGTTCCGCCCCGTGGAGGTTCCCAGATAGGACGATCCGGGCGTGCCGATGCTTTGCAGGTTGTAGTCGAAAGTCCCGTCGCCGTTGTCGGTATAGTCGGTCATTTCGTAATAATAGGGAGAAAAAGAACGGTAAGTCGCCGCATAGGTCTTGTTGTAGAACGAGACCATGCCCCGGACCTTCAGTCCCTTGGTGACGAAATCGAGGTCCTGGTCCACCGAGAAGGTCGTGGTGATGTACTGCGTGTGGCGCTGTCCGTATCCGCGGCTCAGCAGGGCATAGGGATTGATGTCCGTAGAGCCACCGTCCCACGAAGGGGCATTTCCGAAAATCGGATCGTCGAGATCCTCCACGGAGCCTTTGGGATAGATGGCCGGGAAAGCGACCGGATTGGCGCGCATCGTATAGTAGAACAGGTCTTTCACCTCTTCGACGGGACGGTACCAGAAAAGCAGCTGCGTGTTCATCTTCAGACTCACGCGGGTCGTTCGGGTGAGCTGCGCGCCGACGTTGGCCTGGAAAAGGTATTTCTGCGAATTGATGTTGGTGTTGAATTTCGACTCCGCGGGCTTCTTCAGGATACCGTTTTCGTTGAAGATCGAAGCATTGAGGAAATAGTCGACCACCTTGCCGCCGCCCCGCACATTGAGATTCATGTTCTCGTTGACCGTAAAATCCTTGAAAAGCATCGAATACCAGTCATTGTCGGGATAGACGTAGGGATTGAGCCGGTTGCGGGTGCCCGTGATCTTCTCGTCCGAAAAGTGCTGCACATAAGTTTCGCCCGCCGGGGTGCGGGTGCGCAGCGCCTCGTTGTAGTTCTCCATGTAAGTCACGCCGTCGGCGATGTCCTGCACGCGCGTCGGCATCGAAATGCCCGACTCGAGACGAACGTTGATCGCCATCTTCTCCGACTGGCGGCCGTTTTTGGTGGTAATGATCATTACGCCGTTGGCGCCGCGCGAACCGTAGAGCGCCGTGGCCGTGGCGTCGCGCAGGATCGAAAACGACTCGATCGCCTCGGGCGGAATGTTGTTGAGCATCTCCGAGACGATCTCCACGCCGTCGAGAATCAGCAGCGGCGATTTGTTAGCTCCGAAGGTCGAGATGCCGCGAATCCAGAAATTCGCACCGTCGGCGCCGGGTTCACCCGACGACTGGGTCGAGATGACGCCGGCGATCTTGCCCGCGAACGAGGTCGAGAGGTTGCTCGACGTCACCTTGAGCGTACTGGGACGCACGACCTGCACGGCTCCCACCAAACTCTCCTTCTTCTGCGTGCCGAAGGCCACGACCACCACGTCGTCCATGACGTTCGACGCCTCGATCAGCGTCACGAGCTTGAACAGTTCGACATCGGCGACGGCGATCTTCTTGGTGTCGTAGCCCAGAAAAGCGAAGGTGACGTGTTTCGTTCCCGCCGGCACCTTGAGGGTGTAGTTGCCGTTGATGTCCGAGGTGGCGCCGATGGTCGTCCCCTCGACATAGACCGAAACACCGACAATGGGCTTGTTGTCGGCCGAAGAGATCACCGTCCCCTGCAGGACGATTTCCCTACCGGAATTCGCAGCCGGGAGGGGGGGGGCGACGGCGGCGTTTTTCCGGGCGGGCGCTTTCGAGATGATCACCTGGTTTTCGCGCACCCGTCCGGTCAACTCCGTTCCCTTGAGGACCGCGGACAGCAGTTCGTCGATGGTCGCAGACCTGACCGAAACCGAAACCCGGCGGTCGAGCAGCGGCCGCACGTCGTCGGTGTAAATGAAGGCGTAGCGGCTGGTCCGCTCGACCTCGGCAAAGACGCTCGACAGCGTTGCGTCCTTCATCTTCACGGTCAGCGACGATTTGCCCCCGGCGTCCTGCCGGGAGGCCCGGACGGGCTGGAGATTCACCGGAAGCAACAGCATCGCCGCCGCAAGAATCCGCAGCATACGGCATGTCGAGCCACTCCTCACAAAGAAAAGTTTCTTCATAAGTAACAGTATTAAGGTTAGTATTTAAGACTGGAATTGGTTGTCAGCGATATACGGCGTCGGCGCAATCGTCGGGGGCAGGCCTCACCGCCACCGAGCCGTCGGGCCCCCGGACGTAGGCGATCCGGAAAATGTCGGAGAGCACGTCGAGCGTGCCGTCCAGGTCGTCGAACAGGATCAGCTTGCCGGTACACTTCCGGCTCCCGATCTCCCCGGAGCAGGTTATTTCGATCTTGTAGAACGCAGCCACCTTTTGCAGGACTTCGAACAGCGTGTTCGAGGTGAAGAACAACAGTCCGTCCTTCCAACTGATGTATTCATAGGGATCGACC
>ERZ826613.3041-NODE-3041-length-14873-cov-13.455055_pt1 | contig 14873 bp, 5 predicted proteins | sample MGYA00519925_ERZ826613 | MGnify/ENA primary metagenome ERZ826613 (study PRJEB31778, sample SAMEA3449236) | human gut metagenome | biome: human gut; feature: human-associated habitat; material: faeces | place: United Kingdom | collected 2010/2012 ... | reverse complement strand
CTTATAATACCAGTGCTTACGGGTCCTTCGCTTACGTCTACGACATTTTCATGGACAACGTGCCTTATAAAGAGTGGGGCAAATATCTGAAATCGCTCCTGGAAGAACAGGGTATTTCAGACGGGCTGGTGCTGGAGCTTGGATGCGGCACAGGAAGTCTGACGGAGATTTTAGCAGATGCCGGATACGACATGATCGGTGTGGATCTGTCCGCAGACATGCTTGATATTGCTATGGAAAAACGGGAACAGTCCGGCAATAATATTCTCTATCTTTTGCAGGATATGAGGGAATTTGAGCTGTACGGGACAGTTCGGGCAGTGGTCAGCATCTGCGATTCCATGAATTATCTGCCGTGTGAAGAGGATTTTCTTCAAACTTTAAAGCTGGTCAACAATTATCTGGACCCGGAAGGGGTGTTTATTTTTGACCTGAACACACCATACAAATACCGGGAACTGATCGGGGATGCGACGATCGCAGAGAACCGGGAGGATGCCAGTTTTATCTGGGAAAATACCTGGTATGAAAAGGAACAGGTCAATGAATATGACCTGACGATTTTTGCAAGGACAAACGGAGAATATTATCAGAAATTTTTTGAGACACATTACCAGAAAGCCTATGAACTGGAGACGGTCAAAGAGCTGATCCAAAAGTCAGGGATGGAATTTGTGGCTGCTTATGATGCATTTACCAGAGAACCGGTCAGAGCGGACAGCGAACGTATTTATATTATAGCGAGGGAAAAAGGAAAGAAAGGAACCAAGCAGATATGACAGACTATATTGTAAGAGCGACGGCAGCGGACAGTCAGATCCGTGCCTTTGCCGCCACGACAAGAGAAATGACAGAATATGCAAGAAAAGTGCATGAAGAAAGCCCGGTTGCCTGTGCAGCACTGGGAAGACTGATGACGGCAGGAGCCATGATGGGAGCGATGATGAAAGGAGATAAGGATCTTCTGACCCTTCAGATCCGGGCAGACGGTCCTCTTCGCGGCATGACCGTGACGGCCGATGCAAAAGGAAATGTCAAAGGGTTTGCCGGAAATCCACAGGTGATGCTGCCTCCGAATGCTCTCGGAAAACTGGATGTCGGCGGTGCAGTCGGTCATGGCATTTTAAATGTGATCAAAGATATGGGCATGAAAGAGCCGTACGTCGGACAGGTTGGGCTGCAGACCGGAGAAATTGCAGAAGACTTAACTTATTATTTTGCAACTTCTGAGCAGGTTGCTTCTTCGGTCGGACTCGGCGTACTGATGAACCACGACAATACGGTTCGTCAGGCAGGCGGATTTATCATCCAGCTGATGCCGTTCACCGATGAGAAAGTGATCGATGCTCTGGAAAAGAAGCTTTCCAGTGTGAAATCGGTGACAAGTATGCTTGATGCCGGTATGACACCGGAAGATATTTTGCAGGAGCTGCTCGGTGAATTCGGTGTGGAGATCACCGAAAAGACGGAGACACGTTTTGCATGTAACTGTTCAAAAGAGCGTATGGAAAAGGCTCTGATCAGCATCGGCAGAAAAGACCTGGAAGAGATGATAAAGGACGGCGAACCGATTGAGATGAACTGCCATTTCTGTAATTCGCATTATCAGTTCAGCGTAGAAGAACTGAAAAAAATTCTGGCACAGGCAAAGAAAAGATAACGTTCAGAAGAAAAGGAGGCGAAAGGCATGAGAGATGGTTTTATCAAAGTTGCGGCAGTCACACCGGATATCCGTGTGGCAGACTGTGAATACAATGCAGAACAGATCTGCAAAAAAATGAAAGAAGCGGCAGCCCTTGGCAGTAAGATCATTGTATTTCCGGAGCTTTGTATCACCGGTTATACCTGTGAGGACCTCTTCTGGCAGGAGGTACTTTTAAATGGAGCAAAAGACGCACTGGATCAGATCAGAAAAGAAAGCCGTGAAATCGATGCACTGGTCTTTGTCGGACTTCCGTGGGAATGGAAAGGAAAGCTTTACAATGTTGCAGCGGCGATCTGCCATGGCAGACTGCTGGGACTGGTGCCGAAAAAGAATCTTCCGAATTATTCTGAGTTTTATGAGATGCGTCATTTTGAGCCGGCAAACGAAGAACTAGATTACATTGAATATCCGGGTGAAGAAGAGCAGGAATGGATTCCGTTTGGCATGCAGCAGATCTTTTACTGTCCGCAGATGGAGGGTCTTACTGTTGCAGCGGAAATCTGTGAAGATCTCTGGGTGCCGCAGCCTCCAAGCATCACACATGCCATTGCAGGAGCCAATGTGATCGTCAACCTTTCTGCAAGTGATGAAATCACCGGAAAGGACAGTTACCGCAGAAATCTGGTTGGCGGACAGTCGGCAAGACTGGTCTGCGGTTATATTTATGCAGATGCCGGAGAAGGAGAATCTTCTACGGATCTTGTCTTTGCCGCACACAATCTGATTGCAGAAAACGGAACAATCCTTGCACAGTCAAAACGCTTTGAAAACGAGATCGTGACAGCAGATCTGGATATCCACAGGATCCGTGCAGAACGCCGCAGAATGACGACTTATCCGACTACGCAGGAAGAATACGAATGGACGGAGTTTGAACTGAAAACGGAAGAGACAAAACTGGAGAGAACGTTTGCACAGATGCCGTTCGTTCCGCAGAATAAAAATGACCGGGAACGTCGCTGCGAGGAAATCCTCTCCATCCAGGCACTCGGTCTGAAGAAACGTCTGGTGCACACAAACTGCAAAAGTCTGGTAGTCGGAATTTCCGGCGGACTGGACTCTACCCTGGCACTTCTGGTGGCAGCCCGTGCCTGTGATATGGCAGGCATCGGAAGAGATCACATTCTGTCTGTGACAATGCCATGTTTCGGAACGACAGACCGCACCTATCAGAATGCCTGTGAGCTGACCAGAAGACTTGGAGCTACCTTAAAAGAAGTGGATATCCGAAAGTCCGTGACATGCCATTTTGAGGATATCGGTCAGGATATCAACTGTCATGATGTCACCTACGAAAACGGCCAGGCAAGAGAGCGTACACAGGTACTGATGGATCTTGCAAACAAGAGCGGCGGTATGGTGATCGGAACTGGTGACATGTCAGAACTTGCACTTGGCTGGGCAACCTACAACGGTGATCACATGTCGATGTACGGCGTGAACGCTTCCGTTCCGAAAACACTGGTACGCCATCTGGTGCGTTACTGTGCCGATACCTGTGAGGATCGCAGACTGGGAGAAGTACTGTATGATATTTTGGACACGCCGGTCAGCCCGGAACTTCTGCCGCCGGAAGACGGAAAGATCTCACAGAAAACAGAAGATCTGGTCGGACCTTATGAATTGCACGATTTCTTCCTGTACTATGTGCTTCGATTTGGCTATGCGCCGGGCAAAATTTACCGTATTGCCGGAAAATCGTTTGCCGGTGTGTATGACGATGAGACGATCCTGAAATGGCTGAAGAAATTTTACTGGAGATTTTTTGCACAGCAGTTCAAGCGTTCCTGCCTGCCGGACGGTCCGAAGGTCGGATCCGTCGCAGTATCGCCGAGAGGAGATCTGCGTATGCCAAGCGATGCCTGCGTGCGTCTGTGGCAGAGAGAGCTTGAAAAGTTATAAATCACATAAATATTAAGTTAAAATATAAAATAATATTTGACAGAAAAGCAATCTTTATGTATACTTCTATACAGAGAGCAACGAAAGAGGGAAAGCAAAAGGGGGTGCCTGTGACAGCACCTACCTTTGTGCTTTTGCCAGAGAGTTTTTGATTGCCTGAAATAATAATTCAGAAGTATATTTATTCTCACGGGAGCAAGTGATCCCATCTAAGGACTGTTTCTGACAGATCTGTTCGGACAGTTCATCCAAAGAAGGTTCTACGAGCGGAAAGGCAGTAGTGACCGAATCCCCAAGATTTACAAGGCGAATAGAATCAATCTGATCCGTATTTAACGTAACTTCAATATCCGCATAATGGTTGTTCAGAATCAGGGAAGCCGTATAGACTCCGGGCTGATATCCGACGGAATCTGCACCAGCGGAAGAAGAAAACGTTGTTTTTGTTTCTGTATCCGGTGTATTTGATGCATCGTGTGGCCGGAACATCAGAAAAAGCAGGATCAGAAGTACCAGGATTAAAAAGATAAAAATGGCAGTGTAGATCAATTCTCTCATGTGCAGGACGACAATTTTAGGTTTGGACATCGGTGTTTCCTTTTTTGTTTTTACCAGTATATTTCGCAATGCTTCTCGATATGACGTTTGACTTGAATCAAAAGAGGTGGTTTGTATGAAAAACGATGTATGGCGTGCACCTCGCAGTAACGATGCCAGAGATATTCTTAAATCTCAGGAAATCTCTGCATGCAGGAAAAGAAAGGAGAAGAATTTGGATGAACACAGACAAATGGAAAAGGATACTGGCAGGCTTTCTGGCGATACTTTGTCTTCTGACGTCGCCGATGTCCGTCTATGCATCCGGGATGCAAAAGAGCAGTTTTGCGGGAAAGAGACAGACAATGAGCAGTGAGAAAGCAACAGAAGCGAAGAGTGCTCAGAGCGAAATGCCGCAAAGACAGACCGAACAGCAGATGCAGACGGAAAAACAAAAGCAGACCGAACAAAAGCGGGAGGAAGGTCTGGAGTCAGAGTCTGCATCGAAGAAAAATCCGGAGATAAAACAGGAGTCCGAAGAACAGAAAAATCCGGAGACAAAAAAAGATCCAGGCAGTCAGGAGAATCTAGAATCTCAAAGGAAACAGGAATCGAAAGAAAATACGGTTCAGGGCAGTTCGGATCAGACGGAAAAGGTGATGGATTCGATGAAAATTTCGCAGACGGAGCGGCAGAACCGAAAAGCGTCCGGAGAGGAAGAAACCGAAAAAAATCCGAAAGTGAAAAAGCAAAGTGCGAAGAACGAGGCGAGAGCTGCATCAGACAGCATTTATCTGACGGTGCGTTCCAGTGCAGTGACGCTGGATAAAGCATCCGGTGTGAAAGTTGGAAATGTCAAAACACAGCTGCCGGATGGATACGAAGGCTACATTCGAAGGACTGCCAAATGTGAGACGAACCTTGGCAGTGATGTTTTTACAGCCGAAGGCGGACCGCTGAATGGCAGGGAGGACTGCAAGACACTTACGGCAAAAGACAAGAATAAGTATTATGCCTGGTACCGGAAAGGGATGTATTATCAGGGAAAATGGGTGGACATCAAAGTGACACTGGTTGATTTCGAACTGCGGGACGGAGCATTTTTCCGTTTTGTGACGGATCGGCCGGGGATTGAGACCTGTAAAGTAGAGTGGGCAGAGACAAAAATGGAGTTTTTCCGCTCAGATAATGGAAATGCGATCGATGTCAAAGGTTATATCACATTTCAGGATATCGATCTTTATCAGGGAATCCTGATGAAAAATGGTTTTGGAAATGTTTATGTGAAAAGAGCAGCACTGGAAAATCTGAAAGCAACAACGGTGAACGGCAAAAATTATTACTTTGACACGTCCGGTCTGAACCAGAGCGGAAGTGATACCGGCTTTATGCTGTCGGTACTGATTTCGGGAAAGGCGGCGACAGCGGTTTTTACATTTGTCAGGCCGGAAAACAATCTTGGAACCTCTACGACACCGTCCGGTGGGCTTGTGGCAAAAGCTTACAAAATGTTTCCAAATGCCCATCCGCATATCGAGAAATATGTTTCGGACAGTGACGAAAAGATGACGTCCGAAAACCGCCTTTCCACCAGAGAAGAGACATACACCTATACGCTTCGCACGATGGTTCCAATCGAAAATGAAGAAACCTGTTACCATGATCTGAGCATTTCCGATCAGTTGGATGATTTTCTGGAGATTAAAAATGTCACTGTGACAAACGAAAACGGGGTAAATGCAGAAAAGTTTTGGACGATACAGAAAACAAATGCGTTTGTGGCTCGATGCAGTGATATCAAAAATACCAGTTTTTACGGCCATACGTATGATTTTCAGATCACGGTCGGCGTGAAAAAAGATGCCGGTCTTGAAAAACGCTGGGATCCGGCAAAGAAAATGGCAAGGATCAAAAATCAGGCATCTGCCTCTTCTGACGGCAACACGGTTCGATCACAAACCGTAGTGACAAATATTGCACCGGTGAAATCTTCCGTTTCGGTGGAAAAGAGAGATGGCAAAACAAAAGAAAAACTTCCGGGGGCCGTCTTTGCCGTATACGAATGGAACGGCAGCAGATATGCAGCAACACCTCTGTTTCAGCTGAAAAATGAAGCAGATGGTGTGTATGAAAGTGCAGAAATACTTTCTTATACAGATGAGAACAAGGGAAAATTCAAGATCATAGAAGAACAGTCGCCGGAAGGCTACACAAAGAGTGGATGGGAGAAGGAATTTGTTATCTCACCGTTTGAAAGTAAAAAAATCACGTATCACGGTGACAACGCCTGTTTCAATGAACCGCTGTGGATCACCGTGCAGATTCAGAAAAAGGATCTGGAGACAGGAAAAGCACTGTCGGGTGCGAGATTTGCGGTATACGAATGGAATCAGGAACAGCAAAATTATGTGCCGTATGCAGCTTGGCCGGAGCTTGTGACAGCCATAAACGGAGAGGCAGTCAGCGGTAAACTTTACTATCAGAAAAAGAACGAAGGAAAATTTCGACTTCAGGAAACACAGCCGCCGAAAAACTATTTTGGAGATTATGTGGACGGTGAGAAAGAAAAAGGGCTGAAATTCTATGATTTTCGCATCACTGCCCAGAATGCAGGACAGAGCCTGGAGCTGACCAACAACGGGAAGCAGACGGGATTTGTCAATACACCGCAGATGGCATCGATCGCGGTGAAAAAAATCGGCGAGGTCTTAACAGAAGCCAGAGATTCGGCGGAGGGTGTGATATTTCTCTATGAAAAGCAGCCGCTTGCCGGAGCAAAATACGAGATTACAGCGGCAGAAGATATCTATAAGGCCGACGGAGTGACACTGGCTCTGAAAAAGGGTGCAGTGGCACAGCAGCTGGTAACCGGAAAAGATGGTACGGCAGTCAGCAGGAAGTTGTATCTTGGCAGGTATCATGTGACAGAAACCGAGGCACCGCAGGGCTATGTGCGAAAAGATACGGCAGCAGGAAATACCAGAACAGTGACACTTTCCTACCGCGGACCGGAAATCCGGGAATATGTAAGCGAAGAGCAGGTCTTTGAAAATGAACGCCCAAAGATGCAGGTGACGGTTTTCAAACGCTCCGAGAACACACAGAAGGGACTTGCAGGAGCACGGTTTGGATTGTATGCGGGAGAAAACATTCTGTCGGATGGAAACAGGATCGCAGCAAAAGATACGCTGCTTGCTCTGGCGTACAGTAAAAAAGACGGAAGCTGTCTTTTTGATGCGGATGTTCCATGCGGTTACCGCTATTATGTAAAAGAAATCCAGGCACCGGAACATTACTATAAACAGGTGAAAAAAGCACGTTATGAGTTTCAGTGGATTTATCAGGATGATAAAACACAGCTTTACACATTCCCAAAACCTGGAAGCGAATCAGAAGCCGTTTTTCTGAACCAGGAAGTAACAGCAGAAGTTACGGTTCAGAAAGTGGATGCACAGAGCGGACTTTCCAGGCCACAGCAGATGGCATCTTTAAAAGGAGCCGTGTACGGCATCTATGCAAAAGAAGCGATTACATCGGCAGATGGCGATGGAGAGATTCTCTATGAGAAAAATGCAGAAGTCATGCGAAAAGAGACGGATACAGAAGGCAGACTTTGTTTTAAAGGACTGCCACTTGGAACGTACTATGTAAAAGAAATCAAAGCTTCGGAAGGATACCTTGCCGATGCCGCAGTTTATACGGTGGACTGTGCCTATGAAGGACAGGATATTCTTGTGATCAAAAAAGAAGTGTTCAGTAAAGAACGCATCAAATCTCAGCCATTTACTTGCTTTAAACTGACCGGAGACAATAAAGAGACGGATCTGGAATGGATGAGAGGTGCCGGATTCTCTGTGTACAGTGTAAAAGAGCTGGAAGAAAAAGGACATTTGAAAAAGGGCAGTGCACAGCTGGAAGATGCAGTCCTGATCCAGGAAGTAATCGATCAGTATCGGGATAAAGATACGCTTCAATATCAGAAAATGAAAGCCCTGGAAACGGCAGCTTATTATGATGAGGCAGGTAAGATGCAGCGTCTTAAGGAGCAGTTTTCCGATGAAAACGGAGTTCTGAATATCCGGGCACTTCCATATGGCAAATATCTACTGGTCGAGACGACCGTTCCAGAAGGAAAGGTGGCGGCGGCACCGAAAGTGCTGAACGTCGATTCGGATGAAAAAGACGGACTGGTGGACGGCGACGGCAAAGGGACATTGCAGATGGGATCTGCCATCTGGGATCAGCCGCAGACCAGTTATCTTAAAATCGTAAAGAAAGACAAAACAACCGGGGAAACGGTAGCGAAACCGGGAGCAAAGTATGTGATCCATGATGTCGAAGGAGCCTACTTTAACTGGTATATGGAAGATAAGACCAGTGAGGAAAAAGTCGATTATATCAATCGCTTTGGAAATCTTGTCGTTGCCTATACAAACGGAGAGATGCTGGGATCTTATGAAAATCCTTATGTGACCGCAGAGCGAAAGGACAGCGACGGCAGAGTGCTCGGCACTTATGTCTCCACGACCACAACACTGCCGCAGGGACTTTATATTTTAGAAGAAGTGCAGGCACCGGAAGGTTATGTACGCCAGGGAGCAGAAGGAAGATACCGCAAAAGAAACGGACAGTATTTCTTTGAAGCTTCGGCAAAAAAGCTGCCGGGTATGGAAGCGGTCCACGCACTGAAAATCACAGAAGAAGCGGTCGGAACCTGGGAACAGGCAGACATTGCTTCTAAAGATTACCGGGTGCGGGTGCAGATCGGTTCGGATGAGGCAAAGACAACGTATGACAGACTGGCAGGAGCCTTTGTGACGGAAGCGGTTCAGGAAAACGAGGCGGCAGTCGGCAAACTGAGCATTTATGCAGAGGGAGAAGTACTGACCGGATACGATCTGAAAAAGGGATTTGCCTATACCTGTAAGCCGCTTGCCGGCAATGTCTTTGTCGTGCGGGCAGCAGAAGATATCTTTTCGGGTGAAGGAAAGGGAGGACAGACTTTACTTTTTGCAAAAGGAAGTGTTGTGACAACACTCACTACCGATGAAAATGGAAAAGCATGGACTGAAAAAATAAAAGCAGCCAGCTGGGAATGGTATGGACTTCCGCTCGGCACTTATACGCTGGAACAGATAAAAGCAGCCAAAGGCTATGCACTTTCCGGGGAAAATCAGGCGGCAAGAACATTTGAGATCCGATATGCCGGACAGGAAGTTCCAATCCGGTATCAGAGTGAACTGTATGAAATTCCAAGACAGAGAGCACAGATCCAGATTGAAAAGAAAGATGCAGAAACAAAAGAAAAACTTACAGGAGCAAAGTTTGGGCTTTATGCGGCAGAAGATATTTTGGCAGCTGATCAGAAAAGCATCCTGGTAAAGGAAGATACCAGACTGGCGATCGCAGAGACAAAAGAAGCGGAAAACGGTATTATGGATGCGGCCTTTGGCCTGGATCTTCCGATGGCACACTATTATGTCAGAGAAGAAAAAGCACCGGATGGATATTATCAGTCTGATAACACAGAAGAAATTTCCTTTACAGCTGAAGATGACAGCAAAAATGCAGCAGAAGATGGCAGATCCGAAGATAATATGGCAAACAGGACAGAAAATGACAAGAAATCAAATGCCAAAACAGACACACCGCATGATGCTACAATCAAATCGTATGTACGCACGTTTGAAAACTATAAAACAATGCTTCAGATTAATATCATGGACTATGATACAGAAACGGAGCTGGATGGAGTAAAATACAGTATCGTGGATTCGAAGGGTGAGATTGTGCAGGAAGCAGTCAGTATACATGGCAACAATGTGCTGATCCGGGGGCTGAAAGTCGGAGAAACTTATCAGATCAGGGAGACAAAGGCAAGAGAAGGATATAACTGGCAGATTCTGGAAAAAGAAGGTTATAAGTCCCCGCATGTAAAAGAAGGATACGAACAGGGAAATCGTTTCTTTGAGGGAATCGCAAGTAAGGTATTTCGGTGTCAGGAAAATCAGGCAGAGATTCGGCTGGAAGACAAAGAATGTGTACAGGTTGTCAGCCTGTTTAACCGTTCCATTTCCGGAAAACTGGAGATCCGAAAAGAAGGAGAAGTGCCGGAAGCGGAGATCAAAGATCAGAAACTGCAGAAGATAGTCTATGAGACAAAAGGGTTAAAAGGGGCAGAATATGACCTTGTGGCAGCAGAAACGATTCCGCATCCGGACGGTTACAGCAAAGACCTTTATCTGATGGGAACGACCATTGCCCATGTGATAACCGATGAACAGGGAAAAGCGGTTCTTTCGGATCTGCCGCTTGGAAGGTATGAGATCAGAGAGACAAAAGCTCCGTCCGGCTACACGCGAAAGCAGAAAGATGCAAAACGAAACACAGAACTGTTGTGGAAAGACAGTGCAGATCTGGAAATTACCGCAACAGAAACCTTTTTCAACGAAAGACAGAAGATTGATATCGGGCAGGAACCGGATGGCCCGGAGGTGTCTCCGACGGTACCGGAAGAGCCGGGAACGATCATCGGAGAAGAGTGGAAAGGAAGGACCGGTGTCTTTAAGAAATGTGTGGACGGAGAGAAAGAAAACAGGCCGGAAGGAGCAGAATTCACACTTTATGCGAAAAAAGATATTACGGACGCAAACGGAAGTGTTGTGCTGCCGGCAGGAACGGAGATAGAGCGTGCCATTTCAGATCAGAGCGGAAGAGCCGTTTTTCAAACAGATCTGCCGCCTGGCACCTATGCAGTAAAAGAAACAAAAGCACCGGATGGATATTATCGATCTGATACGGAGCGGATTTTTGATTTTGAACCGTATAAAGACCAGGATCACATTTTTATCATCCGTATGAAGAGCGAGATCGAAAATGCGGCAGTAAAAGTAAGACTGTTTCTGAGAGATGATCTCACGAAAAAAGAGTTGGCAGGTGCGAAACTTCAGATCCTCGATGAAGATGGAAAAATTCTGCATGCAGTCAGCACAGAAAATACGGAAGGAAAGGGCTGTCTGATCCTGGGGCTGAATCCGGAAAAAACGTACCGCATCGTGGAAGTTCTTCCGAGAAAAGGCTATAAAAAAGAAATCCTGATCCCGGATTCCATGAAAGACATTCTGAAACAGGAGCAGAAACAGGAGGTTACTTTTTCTGTTTCACAGCAGTACACAGAGGAAACGATGGAGCAGATGCCGGAAGAAGTAGTTTTCAATCTGGAAAATGCTTTCATGACCGGAAAGGTGAAAATTTCAAAGACAGGAGAGATCTTAAACGAAGCATCCAGAAAGCTTGGAATTGTACAGGGATTATGGAACCAGATAAAAACCTGGTTTGGTTATCAAACAGGAAGCGTAAAAGGTGTAAGCTTTACAGTAAAAGCGAAGGAAGATCTGTATCACCCGGATGGCGTGACCGGTCTGATCTGCAAAGCGGGAGAGGTTGTTCCGTATCTGGTACGAAGTCAGAAGACTGCGAAAGCAGAAGGAGATACTGATCAGGATGGAAGCCTGGTGTTTGAACAGATGTATCTTGGAACATACGAGCTGGAAGAGATAAATATCCCGGAAGGATATCAGAAGAAAAAAGATAAGGTTTCGTTTGTGCTGGCAGAAACCTCAGATGGAAGTGAAGCAGATGTCACAGAAGCAGAGGTCCCGGTATACAACGAACGCCAGAAAGTGGAGATCCGGGTGACAAAATGCGATAAAGAAAATCCACAGAAAATGCTGGAAGGTGCAGTTTTCGGACTGTATGCGGCAGAGGATATCAAAACAGCAAAAGGAGAAGTTCTTCTGGAAAAAGGAACTTTACTGGAAACACAGAAAAGTGATAAAGAAGGAAACCTGTTGTTTGTCAGCGACCTGCCACTTGGAAAGTATGAAGTCCGTGAGATTGCGGCACCGGATGGCTATATCCGGACAGCACAGACAGAAGAGATTGATGCATCCTGGAAAAAAGACGGGATGGCAGTACAGAAATTCCAGGTTATCTTTGAAAATCAGATCACAAAAGTGTTTGTGAAGAAGATGGCATCCGATACAAAAGAACTGTTAGAAGGAGCAAAACTGGCCATTTATCAGGAAAATACCTGTATCGAAAGCTGGATCACAGAGAAAGAAGAGCATTGCGTGGAAGGGCTGGAAGTCGGAAAAACCTATACCTTGCGGGAACTTTCACCGGCACCTGGCTATGCAACAGCAGCAGAACAGGTATTTCAGATGGAAGATCATAAAGAGGAAGATGGCACTTATCAGGGACAGAAACTGGAAATGCAGGACCCGCCGACGGAAGTTCATATCACTGTCTTTGAAAAAGACGGAGATAAAAAAGTTCCGCTTGGAAATGTAAAAGCTCACCTGGAGACACCGCAGGGCGAGACGCTCCTGAAAGAAAACAGTCCGATGGAACGGGACGGCATCTGGGAGTCCGGAACAGAACAGGCAGAAATCTTTAAAAAAGTGGCGATCGGGCACTATAAGATCGTAGTGGATGAAATTCCGAAAGGTTATGTACATCCGGATGTGACAGACATTGAGGTGAAAGATACAGCGGAAGTACAGAAATTTGAAGTTCTGGTGGAACCAATCTGTATCCGGATTACCGGCTATGCATTGTCTTCAGCAGCAGAAAAGAAGCAGACAAGAACGATCCGGTCTGGGATTTATGTACATATCAGAGATCTGTTTGAGGAGCGGTCACTGGAACTTCCGGAAGCCTATACACGTGTTCCGTCTGGCAGTTATCAGGTGAAAACAGACCGTGTACCGGATGGCTATGTACTTCCGGCACAGACGAAGATCACGGTAAGAGAAGATACGTCAGAAATACAGGATTTTGAGGTAGAGATCCGTCCGACAGTGATTAAAATCGAAGCCGTTGACAAAAAGACGCAGACACCACTGGAAGGGGTAAAGATCAGTGTGGTTAATGAAAAAGGAAAGAAAATCTGGAAACATGTGACACTTACTGCTTTGAAAGAAAAAGTAATCCCATCCTGGTATACCATTCAGGTCGAGAAAGTGCCAAAAGGTTATCAGAAACCGAAAAATCAAAAGATTAAAGTCAAAGCAGTTGCAAATGTCCAGAAATACAAGGTGGAACTGACGAAAGAAGCACAGGTGCAGACAGAAAAACGTGTGGATACCGAGAACTTTGATAAAACAACCGGAAACGACCATTCAGGATTTTCATCAGATAATACACCGGATAATGAAAACGCTGTGACAGCAGCCAAAACAGGTGATGCATCCTGGATGGAAATGTGGATCTTCGCAGGTCTGATGGCAGCATCGAGCATGATATTATGGTTTTTCAGAAAGAAAAGACATATCAGATAAAAATAAGTAAATATCAGTAAAGAAGCCCGGAATCGACTGCCGGATTTCAGATAAGTATGACTTGAAATAAGGCTACCGCAATCCCACTGGCTTTAGACGGTGGGCTAAGGTAGCCAAAAATCAGAAATTATAGTATACTCATGGCATGGGAACCTGGAAATCTAAAAACAGACACAAATACTTATTACAATATCACATTATTTTCGTCTGCAAATATAGGAAGAAATTACTGGTTTCGAGGCAGATATCAGATGATATAAAGCAGTTTTCATATGAGATATGCCAAAGACACAGTGTTATTATCAGATATATGGAAACAGATAAAGACCATATTCATTACATGATAGAGACAGAACCGACAATGTCTATTAGTAAGATTGTAAACCTGATGAAGAGCTATACAACATACCATATATGAAAAAGTTATCCCCAATATTTACGAAAACAATTTTGGAAAGAACATACCTTTTGGACAGATGGATATTTTGCATGTAGTGTAGGAAATGTATCGGAAGAAATGCTGAAAAGATATATAGAAAATCAAGGTTGAGAAAGAGGGTGACAGTGGATGTTAAAGGCATATAAATACAGAATATACCCTAATAATGAGCAGAAAATACAGATTGCAAAAACATTTGGCTGTTGCCGTTTTGTATATAATCAGACACTGGCATACCGGAAAGAAGTATATGAGAAAGAGAAAAAATCAGTTAGTAAAACCGACTGTAACAATTATTGCAACAGACAATTAAAGAAAGAGTATGAATGGCTGAAAGAAGTGGATAAATTTGCTCTGACAAATGCGATTTACAACATGGATGCTGCATACCAGAAGTTTTTCAAGGAACACGCAGGTTATCCGAAGTTTAAGAGTAAACACGATAATCATAAGTCATATACAACAAATTTTACGAATGGCAATATAACAGTAGATTTCGGGTGCAATAGAGTAAAACTGCCTAAATTAAAAGGAGTAAAAGCAAAACTGCATAGAAATTTTATCGGACAGATAAAATCGGCAACGATATCACAAGTTCCGAGTGGAAAATATTATGTATCAATTTTAGTGGAAACAGAACACGTGGAACTGCCACATATAAATCAAAATACAGGAATAGATTTAGGTATTAAGGAGTTATGTATTACTTCTGCTGGAAAGAAATACGAAAATCCAAAAATCATCAGAAAATACGAAAAGAAACTGGTGAAACTGCAAAGGCAGTTAGCCCATAAAGAGAAACGAAGTCAAAATTACTGCAAAACAAAGAAAAAGATAGCATTATGCCATGAAAAAATAACAAATACCAGAAAAGATTATCTGCACAAGATGTCGCATGAGATTATCAGCGAAAACCAAGTGATAGTTTCGGAAGATTTGCAGATAAAAA
>ERZ826613.3033-NODE-3033-length-14922-cov-7.727114_pt1 | contig 14922 bp, 9 predicted proteins | sample MGYA00519925_ERZ826613 | MGnify/ENA primary metagenome ERZ826613 (study PRJEB31778, sample SAMEA3449236) | human gut metagenome | biome: human gut; feature: human-associated habitat; material: faeces | place: United Kingdom | collected 2010/2012 ... | reverse complement strand
TGGGTGTGAGTTCCTAAGCCTCCCCCCGAGGGGGAAGGTGGCCCCGCAGGGCCGGATGAGGGCAGACTTGCCGTAAAAACCGGTCAACGGGCAACACAGGCACACTCGCCCCTCATCAGTCGCCTCCGGCGACAGCTTCCCCCGAGGGGGAAGCCTTTTACCACGAAACACGCCGCACCGTGCGGCTGGTTTATATAAAACAAGGAGAAAAACGTAATGGATGATCTGAAAATGCAAAAGCAGACCTTGAAAAAGGCCTACAAAAAGACCAAGCGTAAGCACATTACGCCGTGGAAGATTCTGGCAATCATCTGCGCCGTGGTGATGATCGTTTCGATCCCGCTTAGCATCCTTCTGCAAAAGTTCGACAACACCATGGCAGCCCGTTTCGGCGGCAGCTTCTGGAAGCTGCAGAACGAGGACGCCAACGCCCAGTATTACACCAGTGACTTCAACTCCGCCGAGGAGATGGTCAACTACGGTCTGGCTTTGACCCAGCAGGTCGAGGCCGAGGGCGCTGCCCTGCTGATGAACAACAACAATGCGCTGCCTCTGGCTGCCGACGCTAAGGTCAGCACCTTCTCCAGCAGCAGCGTCAACCTCGTGTACGGCGGCACCGGCTCCGGCAATATTGATGCCTCCACCGCCGACACCCTGCGCACCGCCCTCGAAAAGGTCGGTGTCACCGTCAACCCCACCCTGTGGGACTTCTACACCGTCGGCGCCGGCAAGGACTACGCCCGCTCCAAGAGCGGCACCGTCGCCAAATCCAGTGAGGTCACCGCCGAGGTGCCTTGGGATGTCTACACCGACGAGGTCAAGGACAGCGTTGCCCAGTACGGCGATGCCGCTATCGTGACCCTGTCCCGCGTCGGCGGCGAGGGTGCTGACCTTTCCTACGGCGAGGTCAACTATCTGGCGCTCGACGAGAACGAGAAGGCTATGCTGCAGAACGTTGCCGAGATGAAGAAAAACGGCACCGTCAAAAAGACCATCTTGCTGATCAACTCCGCCAACGCCCTGCAGGTCGATTTCCTCAAGAACAACGAGTACGACATCGACGCCGCACTGTGGATCGGTGACGTGGGCATCTCCGGCATCAATGCCGTGGCCGAGATCCTGACCGGCAAGGTCAACCCCTCCGGCAGCCTGGTCGATACCTACTGCTACGACAACTTCAGCGCCCCCGCCATGTGGAACTTCACCCCCACCACCTACGAAGGCTATGTTGAGGGCGGCGATGTGTCCGCCAAGGCTAAGTCCTACATGATCTACCAGGAAGGCATCTATGTGGGCTACAAGTACTACGAGACCCGCTACGAGGACTTCGTCACCGGCAACGGCAACGCAGGCGACTACGCCTACGGCGACATCGTGGCTTACCCCTTCGGCTACGGCATGAGCTACACCAACTTCGACATCAGCGACATGAACGTCAGCTACAATGCCGCCGATGACACCTACACCGTCACCGTCAAGGTCACCAACACCGGTGACATGGCCGGCAAAAAGACCGTGCAGGTCTATGTCCAGAGCCCCTACACCGACTACGACAAGGAAAACGGCGTCGAGAAGTCTGCCGTTTCTCTGGTCGGCTTCGGCAAGACCGGCATGATCGAGCCGGGCGCTTCCGAGACGCTGTCCATGACCGTCAACAAGCGCGACATCGCTTCCTACGACACCTACGGCGCCGGCACCTACATCCTCGACGCCGGTGACTACTACTTCACCGCCGCCACCGATGCCCACAACGCTGTCAACAACATTCTGGCTGCCAAGGGCTACACCGTCGAGTCCACCAACGGCAAGATGACCGCCGACGGCAACGCCGACCTGACCTACACCTGGACCGAGGACGCCCTCAACACCACCACCTATGCCACCAGCGAAAACGGCACCGCCATCACCAACCAGCTGTCCTGCGCCGACCCCAACCTGTACGAGGGCATTGAGGAGACCGTGACCTGGCTGAGCCGCTCTGACTGGAACGGCACCCTGCCCACCGAAACCGTCAAGCTGGCCCTGACCGAGCTGCTCAAGAAGGACCTGAAGGACATCCGCTACGATCCTGCCGACTACGAGAGCGTTGATATGCCCACCCTCGGCGCCAAGAACGGCGTCAAGCTGTACGACATGATCGGTCTGGACTACAACGATCCCAAGTGGGACGAGCTGCTGGATCAGATGACCTTCGACGAGATGAACTCCCTGATCGGCGACGCCTTCCACTGGACCATGCCCGTCAAGAGCGTGGAAGCCCCCGGCACCCGTGACGAGAACGGCCCCCAGGGTCTGACCGCCAGCCTGCTGGGCAACGACAAGAGCCAGCTGACCGCCACCGCCTTCACCTCTGAGGACGTGATGGCTGCCACCTTCAACACCGAGATCATGACCGAGATCGGCAAGGTCATCGGCAACAACTGCCTGGAAGCCGACATCGCCTGCCTGTACGGCCCCGGCAACAACATTCACCGCACCCCCTACGGTGGTCGTAACTTCGAGTACTACTCCGAGGACGGCTTCCTCTCCGGCATGATGTCCGCTTACGAAGTCAAGGCAATTCAGGACAAGGGCGTCCACGTTGTTATGAAGCACTTTGCCCTGAACGACTGCGAGCAGGACCGTATCGGTCTGGGCGTCTGGCTGAACGAGCAGGCTGCCCGTGAGGTCTATCTGAAGGCCTTCCAGGCTCCTGTTGAGGTCGGCAACGCCAACGGCGTTATGATCGCCTACACCCGCTGGGGCGCTGTCTGGTCCGGCGGCAACTACGGTCTGGTCACCGGCATCCTGCGCAACGAGTGGGGCTGCGACGGCATGGTCATCACCGATAACGTTCTGACCCAGTATGTCAACGGTCCCGACGGCGTTCTGGCCGGTGTGTCCATCTACGACGCCATGATGTCCTTCGTCACCGACACCCTGCCCAAGTACAAGAACGACCCCGTCATCGTCACCGCCATGCGCGAGGCCTGCCACCACAACCTGTATGCCATCGCCAACTCCTGCGGCATGAACGGCGTGGGTGCCGACACCACCATCAAGGTCACCCGCCCGACGGTTGTCACCATGAGCATCATCATTGCCTGTGCCTCCACCTTCTTCTGCCTGCTGGGCATCGTGATGTGGATCATTGGCGGCATCAAGTTCCGCAAGACCGAAGAATACAAGGCCTACAAGGATTTCAAAAAATCCCTGAAAGCCGCTAAGAAAGCCTGATTTCTACAGAATTTCCGCAAGCTCCCCGCCGGCCCCGGCGGGGACTTTTGAGTAAGATTTCTTTTTCCACAACAAGGAGCAGCCCATGAGCGAAAATGCAAAAGCGTCCAGCGTCAATCGCGCCAAACTTTACCAGCTGGTACTGTTTCCGCTGAACAACGGTGCCACGAATGTTTATTACGTCCTTGTGCTTTCCTACATTGCCACCTTCGGCAGCAATGTACTGGCGCTGGGCACTCTGTTTGCCTCGGTCATGGTCACGGCCATGCGCCTGTGCGACGCCATCACCGACCCGATCATCGGTGCGCTGATGGACCGCACGAACGGTAAGTTCGGCAAATTCCGCCCGTTCATGGCCATCGGCAACCTTATCATGGCCGCCAGCATTCTGGTGCTGTACGGCATCACCCCGATGATCCCCGATACGATGATGTGGGCACGCTATGCCGCGTTTGTGGGCCTGTACTTTGTCTGGGTCATCGGCTACACCTTCCAGACCAGCTGCACCCGTTCCGGTCAGACGGTTCTGACCAACGACCCCAAGCAGCGCCCGCTGTTCACGATCTTCAACACCGTCGGCAGTCTGCTGGGCATGGGCGTTATGCAGTTCCTGGCTCCCATCCTTGCCAAAAACTATGAGGGCGGCTATTCCTCCGCGGGCTTCTTCCGCACGCTGGCCCCCGTGGGCATTGTGATGTCCATTGCGCTGACCATCCTGGCCATCATCGGCATCTGGGAGAAGGATCAGCCCAAGTACTTCGGCATCGGCGGCGAAAAGACCGAGAAGGTCAAGGTCAGCGAGTATCTGCAGATCATCCGGGAAAACAAACCCATGCAGCGTCTGATGATCGCGGGCGCTGGCACGAAGCTGGCGCTCTCCATCGCCAACAACACCACGGTCCTGTGCATGCTCTACGGCTGCATGATGGGTGCTTACGATGGGCTGTACCTGCCCATGATGGTGCTGGGCTACGCCTGCAGTGTGCCGTTCTTCATTCTCTCTGTGCGCACCAGCCAGAAGAAGGGCCAGAAGGCCAGCCTGACGAAGTATGTCAGCGTCGCGCTGGCCTGCTATGTCGGCGTGCTGGTCCTGCTGCTGCTGTGGGGTCACGGTGATGCATTCCATCTGAGCCTGCTGGGCGAGAATGGTCTGTCCATCAACCTGTACACGATTCTGTTCATCCTGTTCTTCGGCATCGGCTACGGCGCATACTACGCTACTGCCGACATGCCCATTCCGATGGTTGCCGACTGCTCCGACTACGAGACCTACCGCTCCGGTAAGTATATTCCGGGCATCATGGGTACGCTGTTCAGCCTGGTGGATAAGCTCGTTTCCAGCCTGTCCGCCACCGTCGTCGGCATTGCCGTGACCTTCATCGGTCTGAACAACCTGCCCACCCAGTATGACCCGTACACTCCGGGCATGAATGTGGTCGTTATCGTCCTGTTCTGCGCCATCCCGATGGTCGCCTGGGCGGCCACTCTCATCGCCATGAAGGGCTACAGCCTGACCGGCGAGAAGATGAAGGAGATCCAGGCCGTCAACGCCTGCCGCCGCGACGCGGTTGCGAACGGCATGAAGCTGGAAGATGTCATGGAAAAGTGGCAGACCGTCGACCAGCTGCCCGCGGAGTACCGCGCCTAAGCTTTAACCCTGCGATTCTCTTTGTCCTTCCATAAACGCAAAGCCCCCCGGCATCGTGATGATGCCGGGGGACTTTGTTTAGTCTGCGTGGCAGGAAAAAAGAAAAGCCCCATGGCGGGATACGCCATGGGGGTTCTCTTTTGGTGCGGAAGATGGGACTTGAACCCACACGTCATAGACACACGCACCTCAAACGTGCCTGTCTGCCGATTCCAGCACTTCCGCTTGTTGCATTGACTGCAAGAGATATTCTAGCACAAACACCCCGGAAAAGTCAAGGCTTTTGCCGAAAAAAGATTTTGCAAAATCCCTGCCTTGTAAAGACTTGTTGGGAATGGTAGAATAAAGGCAGCAAAAAAAGGGGAGAACTGCCATGCAAAATTTAATTTTCAGCCTGAACGCGACCCTGCCGGTGTTCCTTGTCATGGTGGTGGGGTACGCGCTGGGGCAGCTCGGCTTTCTGCCGCCCGCGTTCTGCAAGGCGTCGGACAGGCTGACCTTTAAGGTGACTTTGCCGCTCATGTTGTTTCTGGACATGGGCAGCGTGGACATCCTGCACGACTTCCGGCCTAGGTTTGTGCTGTTCTGCTTTGCCGCCACCCTCGTCGGCATCCTGACCGTCTGGGCGGGGGCTAAACGTTTTTTGAAGGACAAGACGCTGGTGGGCGAGTTCGTGCAGGCGGGCTACCGCAGCAGCGCCGCCGTGCTGGGCGTGGCGTTCATCCAGAACATTTACGGCAGCGCCGGCATGGCCCCGCTCATGATTTTGGGCAGTGTGCCGCTTTTCAACATCTTTGCAGTGCTGATCTTGATGCTGGAATCGCCCGAGCAGCGCGGCGTGCCTGACCCGAAGCAGCTCTTGCGCGGTGTGGCCACAAACCCGATCCTGCTGGGCATTGTGTTCGGCACGGTCTATGCGCTGCTGCCGTTCACGCTGCCGCAGATCGCGACCAAAACCATCAGCAGCATTGCGTCGTTGACCACGCCGCTGTCGCTGCTGTCCATCGGCGCGTCGTTTGAGGGGACAAAGGCCATCAAAAAGCTCGGCCCCACGCTGGCGGCGGCGTTCATCAAGACCGTGGGCCTTGCGGCGGTGTTCCTGCCCTGCGCGGTAGCGCTGGGCTTTCGGAATGAGGAACTTGTCGCACTGCTTATCATGCTGGGCAGTCCCACGACGCCGAGCGCCTATGTCATGAGCAGGAACATGGGCCATGAGGGCGTGCTGACCTCGAGCTGCATTGCCCTGACGACCCTTCTCTCCGCCCTGACGCTGACAGGCTGGATCTTTGTTCTGCGGAGCGGGGGATACTTATAACGGAAAAAGGCTTCCCCATCGGGGGAAGCGGACTGATGAGGGCCGCGTTGCCGGCAATATCCCGTTTACGGGAAACAGCGCAAACTTCGCCCTCATCTGACCTCGCTTCGCTCGGCCACCTTCCCCCGATGGGGGAAGGCTTTTTGTTTTTTATTGCTTCTCCTCCGGCTCGGCTACGGGCACGCCGCGGTGCTCCACGGGCGTCGAAAAGACGATCTGCGTCCGGGTGCGGCCAAACTGCTGCAGGTGGTTGATGAACTGATCCAGCTCCTGTGTCGTACCGAACAGCACCTCTATCAGCATACTGTAATCGCCGGTGACGCAGTTGCATTCCACCACATGGGGGCAGCTCTGGATATAGGGGTAAAACTCCGGCTTACGCTGGGGGTCCATGTCCAGATTGATGAACGCCTTGACCATGTAGCCCAGCTTCGGCGCGTCGACCTGTGCCTGGTAGCCGGTGATGGTGCCGGAGCTTTCCAGCCGGGCCATGCGGGCCGACACGGCGGGGCTCGACAAAAACACATGGTCGGCAATTTCCTTTAACGGTGCGCGGGCGTTGTTTTGCAGAAGGTCGATGATTTTACGGTCAATGTGATCCATGGTAACACCTCGTTTTAGGCAAAAAGCTCCCGTTCGTGTGCGCCATTGCACCTGAACGAGAGCTTAGTCAGCTTTACTATGCAAAGAATTTTACCATACGGAAAGCAAAAAGTAAAGCGATTTGCAAAATAAATTAAGTCGACAACTCGGCAGGGGCCCGTCTGCCTTGTGCGTCACATATCCGGGAACACATTCCGCGCACTGATAAGTGCATTGTTATAGTACATCTCAAAATGGCAGTGGGGACCCGTGGCAGCGCCGGTGGCCCCCACATAGCCGATCAGCTGCCCCTTTTCCACGGTCTGCCCGGCCTGCACGACAAAGGACGACATGTGGGCGTACAGCGTTTTGTACCCGTTGCCGTGGTCGATTTCCACATAGTAGCCCCAGCTCATGGTGGGGTGGTTGTGCCACTGGGCGGCAATGACCGTGCCCGCGTCGGCGGCATAGATCGGCGTGCCGTAGGGGGCCGTGATGTCCACGCCGCGGTGTCCATAGGGCAGACTGGCCCACCGGCTGATGCCCGAATACCCCGGCACCGGCCAGAGAAAGCTGCCTGTGCCCAGCCTGCCGATCATGCCGCTTTTCAGCCGCGTGCCACGGTGGATGACCTCCGGCACGGCGGCCTGCACAAGCTGCACATCCACTACGCGAGTGCTGACGACCTCGCCCGCCACAGTTGTGATCTCGCTGGTGACAAGCTCACTGCCGTTCTGCCCGGCCTGTACGGTCTCGGTTTTGCCAAAATCCAGCCCCGCGTCCTCGATGGTCTGGGTCTCAAACGGCAACTCCCGGGTCACGGTCTCGTACCGCACGGCCTTGACCTGCAAAAGGTCGTCCGCCCGCAGTGCGGCGGTCAGGTCGCGGTACGGTGTGATGGCCGCGGCAGGGTAGATGCCGTCCACCAGCCGCAGGGCGTGGACAAAGTCGGTCTGCACACCGTCGGTCTGCCACGGCGCACGCACGGCGTACAAAAACTGCCGCAGGTGGTCGCCCTCGTCGGTGACGAACCGCAGCGCGCCGTCCAGATAGACGGCGGTGCCCTCGGTGATCTCGCCGCCTGCGGCGCGCAGGATGGCATCGGCGGTCTCGCGCTCGGTCATGGGGCGGGTGTCGGCGTCGGCCATGACAAGGGTGTACGCGGGCTGGACGTTCCAGCCGACCACGCCGGTCAGGCGGGCCTGTACGTCGGCGCGGGCTGCGTCGAACGCCTGCTCGTCTGTGACATAGCCCACGACCTGCCCGCCGACCTCGACCCGCAGCACAAAGGGCCGCGCCAGCGTGGTGCGCACGAACCATGCCAGCACCCCGGCGGCCAGCAGCGGCACGGCGTACCCCGCCAGCTGCCGCGGATGGGTGAGCGCTGCTTTAAAGCTGTCCGCCGCCCGCACTGCGGGCCGCAGCACCACAGCCAGCAGCGTAAGCAGCGCCCGCGCCGCGCACAACGCCGCCGCCCGCACACCGCGCCCGATGCGCACAAGGGTGTATTCGACTTGGAAGCCGATGAAGTATAATAAATCTCCGAAGGTCAATGTATCACACTTTCCTGTTTCAACTGCCTGTAGGGGCCGGGCATGCCCGGCCCGCGGCCTTCCCGCAAGCGCTCGTCTGCTGGAAACTTGCGGGCCGCACATGTGCGGCCCCTACAATGCGCCCCTTACCGGCTCGGCACAAACCCCAGCGGGTCTACTCTGCTGCCGTCCACGCGCAGCTCCAGGTGCAGATGATACCCGCCGCCCGCGCCGTAGACATTGCCGGTGTTGCCCACATACCCGAGCAGGTCGCCCTTCTGCACGGCGGCCCCCTGCGCCACGGCGATGCTGCTCATGTGGGCGTACAGGCTGTCGTACCGGTGGCCGTCGTCCGCGGTGCCGTGGCTGACCTGCACGCAGTTTCCGTAGCTGTTCATCGTCCGCGCGGCGCTGACGACACCGTCCGCAATCGCATAGATGGGCGTGCCGCCCGGCGCGGCAAAATCGGTGCCGCGGTGGGGGATGCCCCAGGGGTCCGGCTCGGCAAACTGCGTCGTGATGCGCCCGTAGCTGTCCAGCGGGCAGCGGAAGTCAAGGCTCGTCAGGTGCAGGTCCGCCGTTGTGTAGCGTCGGCTCTGCTCCCGCACATAGGCGTCCAGTGCGGCGGTGGCGTCCTCATAGGCCTTTTTCGCGGCGTCGGTCACGGCGGCCTGTGCCTGGGCCGCGGCCTGCTGGGAGGTCAGTGTTCTGTTCGCGTCGAGCAGTGCGGCCTCCAGCGCAGTCTGCGTGTCGGCCAGCGCTGCCTGCTGCTGTTCGAGTGCCGCCTTGGCATCGGCGGCCTGCCGGGCAGCCTCGTCCGCTGCGGCGCGGGCCTGCTCCAGTGCGGCGGCCTCGGCGTCCAGCTCGGCCAGAACCGTGCTGTTCCGCGCGCTCATCTGCTGCAAAACCGCGTCGAACGTCAGCAGCTGGTACAGGCTTTTGGCCTGTGCCAGCAGCCAGACGGCTCCGCCGCCGTCCAGCCGCTGCATCGCGCGCAGCTGCTCACGGCAGACGGCCAGCCACGCGTCGTACTCGGCCTGCTTGGCGTCCAGTGCGGCGCGGGCGGCGTCCGCCGCGGCCTGCCGCTCGTCCAAAACGGTCTGCGCATTTTGCACGGCGGCGGTCACGGCGGTAATTTGCCCGGCCAGCTCGGCGGCCTGCCCGGTCAGGGAGGCAACCTCGCTCTCGGTCTGCGTCTGTTCGTTTTGCAATTCTTCCAGGGCCGACTGTGCGGCTTCGTACTCCTGCCGCGTCTCGGTCTGTTTTTGCGTTAATTCGCCCTTTTTATCATCCGCGTAAGCGGTCAGGCCCGAAAAAAGGGTACAAAAAAGCAGCCCCGCCGCCAGAGCAGCGGCGGGGAAGTGCCTGTATTTCATCTTGTTACTCCGCTAATAGGGCAGTCCCGGTCAGGTCTGCGGGCGCGCCGTCCTGCCGTGCCTCAAAGTGCAGGTGCGGCCCGGTGGAATTGCCGGTGCTGCCCACATATCCCAAGACCTGGCATTGAACCACGGACTGCCCGGCAGAGACGAGCGACGACTTCATGTGCTGATACTCCGTTTCCAGCCCGCCGCCGTGGTCAAGGACGACATAGTTGCCCTTTTCAACATCGTAGTCGGCGGCGGTCACGATACCACCGGCAACGGCGTAAACCTCCGCGCCCTCCTCAGCGGCAAAGTCAATGCCGGGGTGGCCGTTTTCGGGGTCATAGCCGCTGACCTGCGGCGGGGGCGCGACCGGCAGGGTAAAGAGCTCCACGCCGGAAAGGGCTGCGGCTCCATCGGCGGCAGTCACCTGGTCGGAACTCGCATTGCGCACAGCTTCGGCCAGGATTTCATCTGCCTTTTCCTGCGTCAGTTCGGCGGCATCGCTGCCGTCGTAGGCGGTAAAATAGCGCGGCTCCACCAGCGTGCCGTTGACATGCATCTCAAAATGGCAGGCGTTGCCGGTTGTGTAGCCGGTATGCCCCACGTACCCGATGACCTGACCGGCGGTCACGGTCTGCCCGACCTGCACGGCGCAGGACTTCATGTGGGCGTACAGCGTGACCCAGCGCAGCCCGTCGGCGTCGGTACCGTGGTCGATCTCCACAAAATTGCCCCAGCTGTAATGCTCCTGCGCGGCCAGCACAACACCGTCCGCGGCGGCGTAAATCTCGGTGCCCTCGGCGGCATGCAGGTCGTCGCCCCGGTGGCCGCTGTCCTCGCTCATGAAGCGGGAAATGTATTTGTACTGCACCGGGCAGACAAAGCGCGGGCTGTTGGCGGCGTCACTTAACGTCGGCAGCGTCGCGGCGGGCATGGCTGCGGGCGTCTCCGTGGGCGTCTCCGTGGGCGCAGGTGTCGGTGTCGGCTCTGCGGTCTCGGCAGTAGCGGCGGGCGGCTCCGGCGCGGCGTGGGACGCTTCCACCTGCGGGCGCACCATGCAGGCTGTCACGCTGACGCCCACGGCCACGGCGCAGAGCGCCAGCGCCCCCGCACCCAGACGGCGGTAGTGCAGCAGGTGCACAATGCGCTCTTTCACGCTGCCCTGCCCGAAGGCAAGACTTCCGGGTGTTCGGATGGGGCGTCCCTGCATGGCAAACTGCAGCAGGCTCTCACAGTAGGTGCTGCGCTCGGCCAGCGTGCAGCCCTGCACGGCTGCCTCGTCGCAGGCGGCCTCCATGTCATGCTCAAAGGCGCGCAAGGCCAGCCACGCCAGCGGATTGAACCAGTGCAGGCAGACGACGGCATAAAACAGTGGTTTCACCAGCGGGTCGCGGCGGCGGATGTGGGTCCGCTCATGCAGTAGCACAGCCTGCCGCGCCGGGCCTTGCAGGCTGTCCGGCAGGTAGACGCGCGGGCGCACAAAGCCCAGTGTGAACGGCGTGGGCACGCACGCCCCGCCGTAGCAGCCGTCGGGCGTTTTGCAGGCCAGCGCCACACAGCGCTTTAATTTTAGGTAGCCGATGCCCCCGCGCACAGCCAGCACCAGCACACCGACAAGCCAGACCGCCGCCAGCGCATGCCACGGCGTCAGCCGGGCGTACCAAGGCAGCGGGGCGGCAGCTGCGGCTGCGGCGGGGGCAGGGGGCAGCAGCGGCAACTCGCCCAGCTCCTGCACGGTGTCGGCGGCAGCGGCCAGCGGGGCGCTCTCCGGGCGGGGCAGCTTCAGCGGGATGCCCCACGGCAGCACAAACCGCAGCCCTACGGCCAGCCACAGCCAGCACAGGAGCCGACTGGGCGCATGGGCGCGGCGCAGGGCCCTGCAGACCAGCCATGCGGCCAGCGCGGCCACACCGCCGCGGGCGCTCAACAGCAAAAAGGCAAGAACGGTACTGCGCATGGCTATTCCTCCTTATAGCGGGCGGCGTCGAGCAGTGCGCGGATCTCGGCGGCCTCGACGTCGCTGATGGGTTTTGAGTTCAAAAACGCGGCCACGAACCGCGGCAGACTGCCGTCGAAGGTCTTGTCCACCACTGCGGCGCTCTCGGCCTGCTGGACGTCCTCCTTTTTAATAAGGCTTGTCACGCGGCCATCGGCGTTTTGCAGCACGCCGCGCTCACAGAGCTTTTTTAAAACGGTGTAGGTCGTGCTTTTTTTCCAGCCCAGCCCCTCGGCGGCCAGCGCGACCAACTGCCCGCTGGGCAGCGGTTCGTTGTCCCACACAAGGCAGGCAAAGCGGTATTCGCCGTCAGCAAGGCGAAGCGGTTCATGGTTCAGCATAGGGTAAGCTCCTTTTGGTTTATTGCAATAGACCTATCTCTGCCTATAGTCTACTACGATAGACCAAAAATGTCAACAAAAAATCCCCGCCGCTGGTGCGCGGTGGGGGCATCAAATCCGGAAATGGAATAAAAATTTATGTATTATTCGATGCTTTTGAAATTTTTATCCCTTATCCGTAATTTCTGAGTTCGCCCGCTGGAAAATTTCCATTATAATATAGGCAGTAAATTGAAAAGGAGTACCCAGCGATGCGAGCAATAAACCTGAAAACGAATCATCTTACCGCGCCCCTTGGCATGGATGCCGGGCCGCTGTTCTTGTCTTGGCAGTGCGTTGACGGCGTGCGCCAGACTGCCTATGAAATTGAACTGACCGCGAACGGCGAGACTGTTTGGCACAGCGGCAAGGTGCAGAGCGCCGCCGTGCACGCCGATGCCCCGACTGTGGGCGGCTCCCGCGTGCGTGGGTGCTGGCGCGTGCGCCTGTGGGACGAAAACGACACCCCCGGCGCGTGGAGTGAGGCGCACTTTGAAACGGGCTTGGCGCAAAGCGACTGGCAGGGTGAATGGGTAGACCCCGAAACGGAAGAAATCGACATCCCCGGGGATGATGCCATCAACGCCTTTGCCCGCCCCAACTGGGAGCGCAAGCAGGCGGAAAAAGAAGCCGCAGGCAAGGGCGCAGCCGAGCCGTACAAGCCCCATCGTCCGGCATCGTACCTGCGCAAAACCTTTACTGCAGCCAAGGGTGAAGCGCGGCTGTACATTACCGCCAAGGGGCTGTACGCGGTATGGCTGAACGGTGTGCGTGTCGGGGATATGGTTTTAGCCCCCGGCAGCTTTACCGGAAACAAGCACCTTGCGGCACAAACATACGATGTAACGCGATATTTGCGTGAAAGTGAAAACGAGCTGCTGGTTGCCCTTGGTGACGGCTGGCACCGCAGCACAGGCGGCGTTGACGGTGACCGCGACTTGTTCGGTGATACGCTGGGCGTGTTGTTTCAGCTGGAGGTGAACGGCAAGCCGGTCTGCGTTTCTGACGGCTCGATGCAGGCAACGCAGTGCGGGCCGATCCGCCAGAACGATATGCAGCAGGGCGAGGTCTATGACGCACGGTTCGAAGGCAACCTGACCGGCTGGCACGGCGTGCGCACCTACCGTGATGATCTGCCCATCACCGGCATGAATACCGTGCCGATTCTGGAACACGAAGCCTTCCCCGGCAAGCTGCTGCAAACGCCCAACGGCGAGAACGTGCTGGACTTTGGGCAGAATATCGCCGGCTATGTGGAGATGGCGTTGACCGCCCGCGCCGGGCAAAAGGTCAAGCTGACCTGCGGCGAAGTGCTGGACGAAAACGGCAACTTTACCCAGGAAAACTTCCAGGACCGTGCCCGCCACAAGGAGGGCGGCACCGCCCAGATGCTGGAGCTTGTCTGCAAAGAGGGGAAAAACCACTTCAAGCCCCACTTCACCATCATGGGCTTCCGCTACGCCAAGGTCGAAACCGACGCCGACTTGACCGATGCTGTGTTTACCGCCCACGCCGTCTACTCCGATATGGCGGTGACAGGCAAATTTACCTGCGGAAATGACGCGGTGAATCAGCTTGTCAAGAACAGCATTTGGAGCCAGAAGGGCAACTTCTGCGATATCCCCACCGACTGCCCGACCCGCGAACGCGCGGGCTGGACAGGGGATATGGGCGTGTTTATTGAAACCGGCCTGACCCTGATGGACTGCTACCCCGTGGCAGAAAAATGGCTGGCGGAGTGCCGCCTGAACCAGTACCCGGACGGGCGTATGGCGAACATTGCCCCGCCGAACGCCCGCCCCGGCTATATGACCCCGATGCTCTGCATGTCGGCAGGGTGGGGCGATGCGGCGATTCTGGTGCCGTATGCCCTGTACAAACGCACGGGTGACCGCAAAATTCTGGCGGACAACTACGAGATGATGCAGCGCTGGTACGGCTTTTTGCTGGGGCGCGCGCAGCAGACGACCGATGAGCAGCAGGGCGGTGATTACGCCAAGTTCACCGTTTTAAACGGCATGGATTACGGCGAATGGTGCGAGCCGGGCATCACCCCCATGCAGGCGATGATGAACCCGCGCAAGAGCGTGGGAACGGCGTATCTGGCCTACTCCGGGCGCTTGCTGGCAGAAGTAGCGGAAGCACTGGGCAAGGCGGACGATGCCGCCAACTACCGCGGCACCGCCGCCAACGCGGTAAAAGCCTACCGCACGGCGTTTACCGAGAACGGCGTTATCAAGTCTGACCGCCAGTGCGAGTATGTCCGCGCCATTGCCTTTGCCCTGCTGGGTGAGGACGAAAGCAAAGCGGCTGCCGCAACGCTGAACCAAATGGTCATCGAGAACGGCTGCCACCTGAACACGGGCTTTTTGTCTACGCCGTTTTTGTGCGATGTGCTGGCAAAATACGGCTATACGGACACTGCCTACAAGCTGCTTTTGCAGCCCGACGCCCCCGGCTGGCTGTATGAGGTCGGCAAGGGTGCGACTACCGTATGGGAGACATGGACGGGCATTGACGAAAACGGCAAGCCGCACGAATCCCTGAACCATTACAGCTACGGCGCCATCTGCGGCTGGCTGTTCGGCGGCGTGTGCGGCATCCATTATGCCGACGGCACACTGACGATTGCCCCGACGCCCGACAAATCGCTGGGCTGGGCGAAAGCTGCCTACGATTCCCCGGCTGGGCGCATCGTAAGCGGCTGGAGGTATGACGGCGATGCGGTGACCTATGAGTTTGAGATCCCCGCCAATCTGACCGCCGATGTCACCCTGCCCGACGGACGTAAGCTGACCCTTGCCCCCGGAAAGCACACAGTATAAGAAGAAAGCGCCTGCCCTGCCGTAAAGTTTACGGCAGGGGAGGCGCTGGTTTTGATAAACTGGA
>ERZ826613.3029-NODE-3029-length-14936-cov-6.241919_pt1 | contig 14936 bp, 11 predicted proteins | sample MGYA00519925_ERZ826613 | MGnify/ENA primary metagenome ERZ826613 (study PRJEB31778, sample SAMEA3449236) | human gut metagenome | biome: human gut; feature: human-associated habitat; material: faeces | place: United Kingdom | collected 2010/2012 ... | reverse complement strand
AAGAAACTGCCTCGCAAAGCCAAAAAAGACGTTACTACCGATTTTGAAAATCAGTCGGAGCAGTAACCCCTCACAGTTCGCGCCGTGTGCCCTCGTGTGACGTTTTCGCAGCATGGGTGGGGTAAGTTTACCCTGAGAGCATTCGAGGGCAAATTCGGGGATTTTTTCGCAGAGTTTGAAAATGGGCAGATCAGGTGGATTTGAGTGAAAAATGGGCAGAGAGAATATATTGCAAGTTAAAGTATCGGGGTTTTGACCCCGATACAGTTACAGCGGACGGCAAAGCCGACCGCCATTTTGCGAGGTTTACGGAGTTTTCAGCAAAGGGGTTGTAAATTCAGACCTTTTCAGATTTAGGAGTTGTAACCACAGAAAACGGCGTAAATACGGCATTTGTAGAGGAGTTGATAGTGTAAAAATGAGTTTTCAGAATAAGGTGAAATTTCCGCTGTGGGCGTATCCCGAAACCATGACAGATGTGGAGATTCACTACAAAAATGACAACTGCAAGTCCCAAAGTGAGTTTATTGAAAAGGCAATAAAATTTTATGTCGGGTATCTTGATGAAGAAAAAAGTGTAAATTACATTTCGCCCATGATAACGGAAACGGTAAAGGCGCAGATAAAAGGTACTGAACAGCGGCTTGCTCGTCTGATGTTCAAGGTCGCAGTTGAACTTGGAAAGCTGTCTCACATGACCGCTGCGATGAACGATGTTGATGAAGAAACGCTGAAAAGTCTTCATGCAATGTGCGTTACGGAAGTACGTAAAATTAATGGTATCATAGACTACGAGGATGCTGTGGAGTATCAAAAGGAGTAAGCTATGCCGAAAATTATTGTCACGAGCCGCTATTTAAAATGCGGCTCAAAAAAGAAACTGAAAAATTATGTGAAGTATATTGCTACCCGTGAGGGTTCTGTTCCGACGGTCAGAGAACGTGAAAATTATGTTGGTTATCTTGCAAACCGTCCGAATTCTCACGGACTTTTTTACGAGAAAGATGATCCGATCAATCTTGAAAAGACAGCAAAAGAAATTGCTGATCATGGCGGTAATGTCTGGACTCATGTGGTTTCGCTAAGACGTGATGACGCTCAGAAAATGGGTTATGATAATTTGAATGCGTGGCGTGATCTCGTACTCAGACAAATTCCAAGCATTGCTAAAAATCAGAAAATAGATTTGAAAAATCTTCGCTGGTATGCCGCTTTTCATGATAAAGAAACAAATCCTCATGTTCACATTATTGTGTACTCTGAAAATGAGCGTGAGGGTTTTCTTACGAATCATGGGATTGAAAAAATACGAAGTGGTTTTGCTAATGATATTTACTCAGACGAGCTTCATCATCTCTATCAGCAGCAAACCGAAATCAGAAATTTGCTGAAGAAGCAGTCGCAGGAGCTTATGGAAACCCTTGCACAAAATATTTCTCAGAACAATCATTTTGATGAGGAACTTATAAATCTTGTTGCAAGGCTGCGAAATCAGCTTGCGGAATCAAAGGGCAAAAAAGTGTACGGCTATCTCAAGCCTGATGTAAAGAAAACCGTTGACGAAATCTTCGCAAAGCTTGCGGATAATGATTCGGTCAAGAAGATGTACGATCTGTGGTGCGAAATGGAACAGCAAAAGCATGATGTTTATTCGTCTGCAAAAGTTAAATTTCCCGAATTACAGGACAATAATGAATTTAAGTCTGTGAAAAATATGATTATACAGCAAGTTCTGAATATTAATTTTTCAGTTCCGAAAATTAATGCCAACAGACTACCTGATGTTGATTATGATTTGGACATTGCTCCGCCGGATGACGATGAACTACTTGTCGAATCTTTAATTCCGACAAATCATATTGAAAATGAAGGCAGTCATAATATTTCCGCAGAACAAGGCAATGAATATTCTCAGAATCTGCTTGAAAATACGGAACAGTATGAGTCGGAAATGCTTGCTGATACGGTGTTGGGATTGTTTGCAAATCTCAGCAGAATAATTGCTGACGATTACAACCAAAAGTTTCAGTCCGGCAGAATATCTGTTGACAGAAAGGTGCGAAGAATGATTCAGGAAAAGAAGCAAGCTCTCGGTCAGCAAGAAGAACATATTCAGTCCCATTAACTGCAATATGCCCTGTGTCATGGTGCAATGGGAAAGTGAAGTAGAAAATATAAATATATATTTATAGCAGAGAAGAAAATATTAAGGCATATCAAATTTAAAATGATATGCCTTATTTTTTCGTCAATTCCGCCCATTTACGATGGCGATTTTGACATATTTCGCAGTGATTTTGATGATAAGATAAGTTTATTATATCATATTTTTTGTAAATGTAAAGTGTTTTTTGGAAAATTGATACATTAAATATGACCCTAAGAGCATAATTTTAAGCTGTTAAACCGTCATATTTCAGTCGGATTGGAGAAAATTTTATGGCAAAACGAGGAAGTAATATTTACAAGCGTAAGGATGGCAGATTTGAGGGGCGTGTGCCTGTCGGCTATCATGATAACGGTAAAATCAAGTACAAATCGGTATATGCAAGGACTCTTTCTGAGGTTAAGGAAAAGATGTCAGAAGTTTATTCAATCAAGCAAAATCACAATATATCGGCGATAAAGCTGACTGTCCGTGACGCTGCGGAAGAATGGTTATCTTCCGCAAAGCTGCGTGTTAAGGAGTCAAGCTATGCGAATTATGAAAATATTGTTTCAAAGCATATTCTCCCCATACTTGGCAGCGAGTATATGCAGAACCTGACCACTCAGAAGCTTAATGATTTCATTCACTACAAGCTCAGCAAAGGCAGATTGAACGGAAACGGCGGACTTTCTGCAAAATCGGTTCGTGATATAATGACCGTTTACCGCAGTATTGAGAATTATGCGTCAAGAGAGTACGGTATAAAGGAAACACATTTCACTATGCCTAAAACAGAGAAAAAACAGACTGAGGTATTAACTGTTTTTGAAAGAAAAAGACTTGAATCTTATCTTTTGCATAATCCCAATAGTACAAATACAGCTGTTCTGCTGTGCCTGTTCACTGGACTTCGTATCGGTGAGCTCTGCGGTCTGAGATGGAATGATATTGACTTTAACAACGGAACACTTTCCGTAAGCAGAACTGTTCAGAGAATCAATAAGCATGGAAAATCGGAGGTTGTAATCGGCTCTCCGAAAAGCAAAACCTCAATTCGGACTGTGCCTATTCCTGAATTTGTTCTTGATATTTTAAGACGACAGAAAAAGTCCGGGGATTTATTTGTTATCACAGGCAAAAGTAAGCCTACAGAGCCAAGAACCATGCAGAACAGATTCAAGGCGATTTTAAAAATCTGTGGTATTCGTAATGTTAACTTTCATCTGCTCCGTCACACTTATGCAACGGTTTGTATTGAAAACGGATTCGACCCGAAAACTTTAAGTGAGCTGCTCGGTCATGCCGACGCAAGCATAACTCTGAACCGTTATGTACATTCCTCAATGCAGATGAAGAAGAATTATGTGAGCAGATTGCAGTTAACAGCTTAAGCTTTTAACCGTCAAATTATTGTAAACTTCGCAGCTGAATATCCCTATTTTACGTTGTTTCTGACTTTAAAGTTACTAATGGGCGGAATTGACGAAATTGAAAATCACCTTTTCAGTTTTATTATATCATAAAATTTATCGTATTATTTATTGAAATAAATGTTAAGTTATGGTATTATGAGGATATAGAGGTGATGAGATGGTTAAGGTTGCGATTGTTGATGATGAAAAAATAATATGTACGGAATTGACAAAATTACTCAAAAAGTATGAAAATGAACATAAGACGGTTTTAGAAATACACAATTTTAACAGTGGTGAAGATTTAATAGATGATATAAAAGAAAACTCTTCATATGATTTGATTTTGTTAGATATAGAATTAGCAGAAATTAACGGAGTTGAAGTAGGTTGTTTTATCAGAAATACTGAAAATGATCATACTTGTCAGATAATTTACATATCTTCAAAGGCAGGATATGCTATGGAACTTTTTCAGGTAAGACCATTTAATTTTCTTATAAAGCCAATTGAAGAAAATAGACTTTTTAGTTGTCTTGATGATTATATGAAATTATTTTCGAATGAAATGTATTTTGAGTATGTAAATAAAAAAATGAGGAAACTAATTCCTGTAAGTAAAATCTATTATTTTGAAAGCTGTGGTCGAAAAATAATTATACACTTTTCAAATGGACAAAAATGTGAAAAATATGAGTATTACGGCAAGATGCAGGAATTAATTGACAATAAGTGTCTGACAAATTTTGTTTTAATCCATAAATCTTTTTTTGTAAATATATTTCATATTTTGTCTTACAGCTATGAAGAAATCACTGTTACAGATGGAGCTATTCTGACAGTAAGTAAAACTAATCGAAAAGAAGTACGGCGCAGAATATTGGAATGCAGTGCTGATAAATTTTAAGTAGTAACTGGTTTAATTATATGTGTGTAAGCCATGAATGGCATGTAATGAGTCATTAAATTTGTTATAGTGGGTGAATTGATGAAAGAAAATATTATATACATGATATCAAATGCGTTCAGAATATATGTTTACTGGAAATTGATAAATACTTTATTTAATAATCCTAAATACAAAAATATATGGGTATTTATTGGCTTTTTCCTTTACTATTTAATTAACAGCACTATTTCTTTGATATTTGTTAATTTCACTTTAAATGTAATTACGAATATTGTCCCATTGATTATACTTACTTTTCTTTATGAATCGAAACTTTCAAGTAAAATTGTTGTTTCTCTGGCTTTCTATGCAGTAAATATGATGGCTGACGGAATGATGTATGCTATAACTTTAGTAACGGGAATTAATTCAGTAATTGTAAGCAGCGGAATTGCTACAGTATTGTTTACGTTCCTACTTGAATTACTATTTGAATATGTTTTGAGAAAGAGGGCACATCATGAGTTGGGAATAATGTATTTTATAACAATTCTTGTTGTACCATTAGGAAGTATCTTAATAGGCATTATGACCATGTCCGAATATGATGCCAAGGTTATTGCCGTTTCTGTAATACTGATTTTATTCAACATTATGGTTTTCTATTTGTATGACAGACTTCAGAAAAGTTATGAAGCAATATATGAAAAGCGTATTCTTGAACAAGCGATAATGACTAAAAATACAGAACTGGAAATAATGAAAGAGTCACAGGAAAAAATATCTATTATCAGGCATGATTTTAAAAATCATCTTATTAGTATTGAAAAATATGCTGAAAACAATGACTGCAAAGGCGTTACAAAATATATACAAAGTGCATTTGATTTTTTAAAAATTGATAGTCAGCTTGTGGATACAGGAAATTCAAATATTGACAGCATAATTAATTATAAACTTCAGGAAATGCAGCAGAAAAATATAGAAACAGAATATTCTGTAGTAATACCTGATAAATTAAAGATCAGGGACTTTGATATAAATATTGTTATGGGAAATCTTTTAAATAATGCTATGGAGGCAATGGAAAAGATAAAGCACAAAAAGTTTTTTCTTGATATTTCATTTGAAAAGAATATACTGTTTATCCATATGGAAAACACTTATAATGGAAAGGAAAAGAAAAAAGGTGAAATATTTCTCACAACTAAATCAAACAAAAAAATTCATGGCATAGGTCTAAAAAGTATTGAAAATGTTCTTGAGAAATATGATGGGGATATAATATATTGTCCTGATAAAACCAAAGGTGTTTTTAAAGTAGATGTAATGCTTTGCAATAAGGAAATCAATTGAAAATAATAGAAAAAGGTCGAATTATTACAAAATCATGGTCGAGTTTTGACAAGAGCCGCAAAAGCGGCTCTTTTTATGTTAGAATGAAAATGCAGGCTAATAAAATAAAGAATAGGGGTGAAAGAATGAAAAAGCTTCTTATGAAATACAGTGGAATACTTGCAGCAATGGCCCTTGTTTTCACAACTTTGACTGCAAATTCTACATGTACATGGGTGACTTATCAGGAAAAGCTTCCTGAAGCAACGAAAAAGCTTCGTAAGTTCTAATGTTTTGCCAATTATCTAGTAAAGCAGCAAATTGGCTTGAACAAAACGGTATTATTTCAAGTTCTGACAGAGAGTTGTATGAATATGGTCTGCGTCAGATGTTTATTACTATTCTGAATATACTTACAACTCTTCTGATAGGCTTGGCACTGGGTATGATTCTCCAAGCTGTAGTATTTATTCTGACATATATTCCGGTCAGAATTTATGCTGGAGGATTTCATGCTTCAAATCCGCAAAGGTGCTGGTTGATTTCAGCGATAATGTTGTTAATTGTTTTATGTATATTAAAATATATGCCAAAATTATTTTTTCCGTATATCAGTGCGTTATCGCTGATTGCCGGTGTGATGATAGCGTTGATATCACCGGTTGAAGATTTGAATAAACCGTTGGATGATGAAGAAAAACGCATATATCATTTAAAGGTTATAATAATTATTTTATTTGAAATTGTTATGACTATCATATTGTACTTTTTGAAATTCAGTAATTTGGTTATAACCATTGAAATGGTATGGATAACATTAAGTTTAATGCTTATAGCAGGAAAACTTAAAAATGGTATTATTGTAAAGAAAAAATCAGGAGGAAGTACATGAATAAAAGAATAAGAAAGCTTTTGTCCGGTGTACTTGCTGTCATGTTCGTAGGTCAGGTTATGATCTATGGCGACGGCAGTTCGCAGGGCATTGTTCATGCAGAAACAATTGCAGGGATAAAAGAATCGCTGCAGCTTTCTGAAAACGCAGACGAACTGCAGCAGGAATTTGAAAGTGCTGTAGACGGACTGGGAGAAGTAGATTATTTTGCTTCGCCGGAATCGGAAGTCATGATAATGAACGAAGCAAAAATAAATACTACTGCAAATTTTGCGGGCAATCTGACTATAACCGGAAATGTGGTAACAGAGGGTAACGAAAATACACCTGTTTATGTACGTATTTTTAATGGAGACTGGGCAGAAATAGAATCAAAAAAAGTTGCTGATTCCGGCGGCGGTAAATTCACAGTAAGCGCAAGCGGTTCGGACGTATATCATGTCAAGTTTGAGTGCGATGGATATCTTCCGTTTTACCTCAAGGATTTCGGAACAGGATCATATACTGTAGGTTCGGGAGATTCCTGGGATACCGTAACTCTCATTCCTGGTGATACAACATGGAACGAGGAAAACGACAATCAGTGGAGCGACGACGTTCTCAATGCAGCCGATTCCGAGTATGTTAAAAGCTGTCTTGGAGCGACCCGTGGAGACAGCGATTTTAATCCGAGCATGGACGCAGACGGCGATAATGTGATAAGTCAGGATGATCTTAATAAATTCTGCGATTTTTATGACACTCTCGAAAACGATGAATATTACACTCTTTCCCAGTATGTTCAGGATCTCGATATAAACAAGGACGGAGTTATTAATGATACCGACTACAAAATTTTGGAAGAATCCGGTGCGTCCGAAACGGAACTGGCTGATTTTAAAAGCGAACTGGATTCTGCGAGAACTGTCAATTCAGAAGTTTACATTTACAATCATGAGATGACAGGTGATGTAATTGTAAATAAAGAAGATTATGAACAAGGTCTTGCAAAAATAAATGCATATGCTCAGAAAAGAGGACGTTCAGAAAATTACTTCGAGTACATGGACAAGAATGACAGCGGAACAATTGAAAACTCAGATGTTTCGTGGTTTGTCGGTGCATACAAAACTTATGGCGACCTTGACTGGGATCATGCCTTCAAGAGAAATCTGAAGGTTCTTGCAGGCGGAGTATTTCCGTACAGCTTCAATCTTCATGATACAAATCTTGACCTGAACGGTCAGACCATAAGCGTTGCGGACTGTATGTCTTTTACAACTGATATGCCGCAGTTCTGGTCAGGAAACGGAGCGACTCTTGACATCAACGGCGGTAAGCTGCTGATTCAGAATAACCTTGTTTTCAGAACCGCATCGCCTGATGGCTGGGGCGGCAATACGGGTCAGCTTATGAATCTCAACGGCGGCGAGGTTTACATCGGTAACTGCTTTGACTTTGGTCAGGCAAACTGCTATGATACAATTCTCATGACCAATGACGCCGATAGACTGTATGTAGGCGGAAACTGGACATATATCACGCTGACCGACATGGAAGGCAAATGGACTGCCGGACAAATCAGATTTGCAGGACCAACATGGGAAGTTAATGAGCATTCCGGTGAAAAAGCAATTTACTCCTCTGGCACACAATCCATAATTTTTGGATATGACGGAGGAAAGCAGACGATTCTCTGGGACAATCCGGAAACATATATTGATAACGAGGACGGCAGCTACAATACTGACCGCCGTTTGAATTTTGATTATGAGTACGGAATCCTTGTAACAAAGGAATTTACAAAAGAAAATTTCTGGTTCAGACCTTGGTGGAGACCTTATGACGAACCCGATTACACTCTCTACCGCAAGGGCTGGGAAATCGGCGATGGCGTACATATTGCTACGGGTAACTACTCAAAATCCTTCACGGATCTAAGCATATCATCACCGGGTGTAAAGTCTGATTTTGTAAGAACCTACAACTCTATGAGCAATGAAGAAGGTTCCTTTGGTATCGGCTGGGATTTCAATATTGATGTCAGCAAAATCGTGATTCCTGCACAGGGTTACTATCAGGTAGTTCTTCCCGACGGCTCTAACACTACGTTTAAGGATAATGGAAATGGCGGCTTTGAGTGTCTGAACGCCCACAGCAAAATGACAAAGTCAGGCAATACATACACAATTACAAATGCAGCTCAGTTGCAGTATCATTTTAATTCTGACGGCGAACTTGACTGGGTTAAGGATGCAAATGGCAACAAGCTGACTATTTCATCAAAGTCAAATAATCAGAGAATCGTAACTGATTCCACAGGCAGAACTTACAAGATTTATTACAACGGAAACAGCGAGCATTCACGTATTACTAAAATCGAGGATACCTCTGCCGACAGAGTCGTAACTTACGAATACAACGAGGATTTTCAGCTTGTATCAGCTACAAGCGTATCCGGCGGAACTGAAAAGTACGAATACGACGGAAAAGGCAGACTCTGCAAGATAACAAACTGCTACAATGAAATGACCGATCAGATAGTTTACAACGACAACGGTTCTGTAAACTGGCTGACAAACTCCGCAGGACTCAAGCAGGAATACACCTACGACAAGGCGTTCAAGCAGACGGGTCTCAAGGAATATGACGGTGACAAGCTTGTGAAAACTTTCACTTACGATTACGATGAAAAGTATGCTGTTAAGACTAACAAGGTTGAAACCGACGGTCAGACATACGAGGTTGACAAAATCGTCTACAACATGATTGATGATGAAAACAAGTACGACGAGATGTCCGAAAGCGTCGATATCATGGGAAATACCATCAAGTATGAGCGTGATGAAAACGGCAACGTTATCAAGCAGATCAACCCTGACGGCACATTCACTCTGGCAAGATACAATGAAAAAAATATGCCGCTGGTTCAGGTTGACGAAAGCAATAACGTGGTTATCAGTGAGTACGATGAATCAGGCGTGAATGTGATTAAGAAATATCAGAGTTTAAGTCAAGTTGCAGATGCGGCTTCAATGGTAAGCAATTCATTTAACTTGAGTACGGTTGATCACACTGATTATGCTATGACTGTTTATACCTACTATCCGGCAAGTGAAACGGCAGAGATTGCGGGTCTTATCCGTACAATTACAGATGCCGAAGGGCATATAACTGAGTATACTTATGGCACTTCCGGCAACGCAAAGGGACTTCCGATTAAAAAGGTAATCAAGGACGGAAATACCGTTGTAAACTCAGTTGAGTATGAATACAATTCACAGCTTCAGGTATCGAAAGAAAAGACAAGCGTTGATATTTCCAGGAATATTTATGCTGTCAAAGAATATGAATACGATAAGTTCAATAACGTTACAAAAGTAAAGAATTTTGGCACAGGTTCAACTGCTGCTGTTACTATTTCAGAATATGACAAACTCAGCAGAAAGACTGCGGAATATACTCCGAATTTCTCTGCCGACAAGAGTCACGGAACGCTGACAACTTACTATCCAAGCGGTGCGGTAAAAACTCAGACTGACACTCTTGGAAACGTGACATCTTTCACTTATGACGCATATGGAAATGTTACAGAGAAAACTAACGCTGACGGAACGATAAATATTACTGAATACGACGGTTTGCAGCGTGAAAAAGCTACATATTTCAAGTTCAAAGCGGACGCTGAAAAGCAGATTCTTACTTCCACAGAATACAAATTTGAAAGTGGAAAACTGAGAACTATCAAGACAACTTACATCACTGCTGAAAAACAGGTTGTAACTGAAACTCTTGCTGATTTCAGAGGAAATACAGTTCAGGAAAAAACTAATGGTGAAATCAAGAGAACAAGTGTATATTACGCAAACGGACAACTGAAAAATCAGACAGATGCCCTCGGAAATACTACAAAATATGAGTACAATTATCTGAACAAGCTTACAAAAACCATTGCGCCTTTTGACGAGCGTAATGCAGAGACTGTAAATGAATATGACAAAAACGGCAATGTTATCAAGGTTATTCAGAATATAGATGACGGCAAAAAAAGCATTACCCGGAATCAGTACAACGCAATGGGACTGCTTGAAAAGGTAACTCTCAGCGATGGTACTTTAAACGGCGGAAAGAATATCACAAAGTACTTTTACAACAATGCCGGTATTCAGACAAAAATGTACACAGGTATGTCATCTGAAAGCGATACTTCATATCTGACTACAAATTATGAGTATGACAGTTGGCTGAGAGCAGTAAGAACAATCGACAGCACAGGCTACAATTCAGGCACTATCACATACGACCTGAACGGAAATGTTCTTACTTCAACCGACGCAAACGGCAACGTTACAACAAATACTTATGATGCACTGAACCGTGTTCTTACTGCAAATACTGTAAATTCTAAGGATTCTTCAAAGAATGTCAGCAAGTCATACACTTATGACAACATGGGAAGAATTACTCAGACTGTAAGCAACGGACTGACCACAAGCTATGCTTATGACTCTCTTGGCAGAAAGACCGAAGAAAGTGAATACAAAAATGGTTATTCAACCTTTAAGGGATTTTTCTATGTGGGTGTTTCACAGTACGTTGATAAGCAGATTGTGGGTATTGGCAATCTCCTGATGTATTCATATACAAGCTATGAATATGACGGCGAAATGCGTGTTGTAAAGGTTAAAGAATCCGGAAATGAAACTGCTTCCTATACCTACGACGCAAACGGAAACAAGAAAACTGAAACCCTTGCAAACGGCGTGGTTTCGACCTACACCTACAATAAGGCAAACAGAATTACAAAGATTGAAAACAAAAAGGGCAATAGTAACATATCTGTCTACGAATATTCATATTATCTTGATGGTTCTGATGCTTGCAAAGTGCGCAATGAAAATGGTATAATGGAAACAACATCATATGAGTATGACGGTCTGAAAAGATTGACTGAAGAATCAGTCAAGGTTGGTAACAAAACTTCCGATACTTATTCATACGAGTATGACGATTACGGCAACCGTTCCAAGATGACGGCTACCGGTTCTGAGAATTATGTAACAGAGTACAGCTACAACAATGCTCAGGGCAATTATACTGCACTTCTGCAGAAGGAAGTAAAGACAGTCGAGGGTGAAGAAAATCCGCTTGACCTTACAAGCAACGTTAAGCAGACAGTTTACACCTACGACGCTAACGGCAATCAGATAAAAAAGACTACCAATGGCAAGACTGAAACAAACATATATGACGGCTTAAATCAGCTTATCGGATTTACCGACGGCACAACAACTGCAAGCTATGCTTACAATGTTGACGGTCTGAGATATGAAAAGACTGTTGACGGTCAGACAATTAACCATGTCTGGGACGGAAGCAAGCAGATTGTTGCAGATGTTATCGATAACCAATTCTATGAAGCTGACTGCTACATAAGAGGAACAAACCTTGTTGCTAAGTATAACTACAAAAATGGAGATAAGTCAGAGTATACCTACTATACCCAGAACGCTCATGGTGATGTTGTTAATCTTACAAATACTGATGGTGAAGTAACCAAGAAGTATACCTATGACGCTTTCGGTGTTGAGAAGAATATTGATGATTCAGATACGAATGCTTTCCGTTATTGTGGTGAATACTACGACAAGGAAACTGCTACTGTTTATCTGAGGGCGAGATATTACAATCCGTCAACAGGCAGATTTATTTCCAGAGATTCTTTTGCAGGAAGAAGATCTGATCCGCTTAGTTTGAATCTATACACTTATTGCAGGAATAATCCTATTATTTTTGTGGATCCTAATGGACATTCCTGGAAAGAAATATGGAAAGATGTAAAACATGTTGCGAGCGAAGTTATTGATTTTGGAAAAACAGTTATAAAAGAAACTGGTAAAGAAATATCTAAAAGTGCTGGCACTTACGCATTTGCAGTAGCAGTAACACAAGTAGATTCTCCTGCGATTGGTCCTGGTGATATAGTTGGCGGTGGAATTGCTGGTAAAGAATTAGCTAAGAACGTTTTAAAAGGTGTTGGAGCAGCATTTTTATTAAAATTTGGTTCTGAAATAGCCAAAAATATAGATATTAGTTCAGACACATCTAAATCAAAAGAAAAAGATGTTGATCAAAAGAAAACTACTTTATATCATTACACAAATTATGAGGGATTAAATGGAATACTATCAACCAATACTATTAAACCTTCTTTAAAAGCTAATAATCCCAAAGATGCTCGTTATGGTGATGGACAATATTTCTCTGATTTAAATCCGGCTAAATATACTGCTACTCAATTAGCTTTAAATTTTTTACATGTTCCTAATCAATATAAATATACACATTATATTGAAGTAGATGTGACGGGTTTAAATGTAATCGAATATAGAAATCATGTATATTGTATAAATAGTAGTGAACCGCTTGACATAACTGGTAGAATTGTTAGTACTGGAGTTGTAGGTAAAGCTGATGAATATGAGGGTGAAAATTAATGGAGTATTTAGCTGTATTTTGTGACCATAATTTTAGTGATTTAGCCAATATATATTATATGGAATTAAATGAAAATCGAGAACAATTAAGGGTAGTTGAAAAATATTTAGATGGTCGTTATGGATACGCAAATAACACATCGGAATTTAATAATGCATTTTTGGCAAAAGATTATTATCCTACATTAAATGATTTGAATGCCAATCCAGAATGTATAGCTAAATATATTACTAAAAATGATTTTGAATTCCAATGGGAAAAAGCAAAAAAATATTGTCAAAATCATAGTATATAAATATAGAATTGTTATATTGGTGGCACAAATCTTGTTGCAAAGTACAACTACAGAAACGGCAATAAGTCAGAATATACCTACTATACCCAGAATGCTCATGGCGATGTTGTTAATCTCACAAATGCCAATGGCGAGCGTTGAGAATAACATTGATGAGAACGATACAAATGCGTTCCGTTATTGTGGTGAGTACTATGACAAGGAAACTGCTACTGTTTATCTGAGGGCAAGATATTACAATCCGTCAACAGGCAGATTTATTTCAAGGGATAGCTATGCTGGCAAGAATGAAGATCCGCTTTCGCTTAATAGATATACTTATTGCCATAATAATCCTTTGATTTTTGTAGATTTAGATGGACATAAAACATATGATTTAGGAAAAGGTTGGGAAGCTCGTATCGAATCTTCACATGGTAACAACAATGATAAGGGACAGCATGTACATTTATCATATAAAGATGGAAAAAAGACCTATTCACAAAATGACGATGGTTCTCCGCATGATAAAAATAACAATTCATCAGGTTCACCACCTGCAAAAGTTTTGAAAAAATTAAAAGAAAAAACTGGCTGGGATTGGAATAAAAATGAAGAAAATTTTTTAAATAAAGCAGAGTATGATTATTGTGGAACAATTAGTAAACCATATTATCAAGTTTATGCTGTATATCAAGTGACCTATGCAGATGAAACTATACGATTTGCATATGAAAGTCCTTTTAATGAATTTTCGCCATCTACAGATAGATTAAAAGATATTTATAAAGATGGTATGACGAGTAATCCGATAAAAGGTGAACAAAATACAGGCACATCGTCAGTTATAATAGGTCCCATGCCATATAGTGGTCCAATTACATTTCCTTCTTTTGGTTTTTTCCCTTTTCCAGCGTTTGGATTTTAAAGAGAGTAAATTAAACTATGAAATTTTTTAAACAAGAATATTTAGACTATGATTACAAAGATGAAATAAAAAGAGCAGAAATGAATAAATTGTGGAAAGAAGCTTGTAAATCATATTCCGATTATTTTAGGACAATAGAGAACTCTTTTTCAAAAAGGTTTATAGACCTATATTATAAACATGATGGGTTTCATGATGCACCAATAAGAAGTATTATTGTTGAAAAAATGAAGAAAAACAAATGTAATATAAGAATTGCATTGGAACTTAATAATATTATGTTTTTCATGATCTATAAAAATGTAATATCTTATACATTTAATGTACCCAAAGATCACAAGTGGTTTGCTGGTAAAATGTATTGGGGATACGGTGAGTTTGAATTATTATCCAATGGATGTATGAACCATAAAATCTTATGTTTAGATAATTGTGAGTTTGACATTACTTGTGATAAAATTTATATAAAAAAGAAATAAAATGTTAAATTCAGAATAAAAAAAGCTTTTAAAACAATAAATAAAAGTAACCGCCAACCACACCCTAACGTTGATTGGGCACTAAAAAAGCGATAAAATAG
>ERZ826613.3016-NODE-3016-length-14999-cov-5.736951_pt1 | contig 14999 bp, 10 predicted proteins | sample MGYA00519925_ERZ826613 | MGnify/ENA primary metagenome ERZ826613 (study PRJEB31778, sample SAMEA3449236) | human gut metagenome | biome: human gut; feature: human-associated habitat; material: faeces | place: United Kingdom | collected 2010/2012 ... | reverse complement strand
AGCAAATCAGAAAGGTGGGGTAGGTAAGACTACCACTACGATAAATCTGGCTGCATCGCTGGCTGCACTTGAGAAAAAGGTGCTGGTGGTCGATGCGGATCCGCAGGCAAATGCTTCGTCGGGATTGGGTGTGGATATCCGCAGTGTGGAGCAGTCGATCTACGAATGTGTGGTGAATGGCGACGATCCGAAAGGGGCTATTACCAATACGGAAGTGGAAGGGCTGGATATTATCCCCTCGCATATCGACCTGGTAGGTGCGGAGATTGAAATGCTGAACATGGAGAACCGGGAGCAGATATTGAAACAAGTGCTGGTTCCGCTGAAAGATCGGTACGATTATATCCTGATCGACTGTTCTCCCTCTTTGGGGCTGATCACGGTCAATGCCTTGACAGCAGCCGATTCGGTGATGATACCCGTGCAATGTGAGTATTTTGCGTTGGAAGGTATTAGTAAACTGTTGAATACGATAAAGATTATCAAGTCGAAGCTGAATCCTGCTTTGGAAATCGAAGGCTTCCTGCTGACCATGTACGATTCGCGTCTTCGTCTGGCCAACCAGATATACGAAGAAGTGAAGCGTCCGTTCCGGGACTTGGTTTTCACGACCGTTATTCAGCGTAATGTCAAATTAAGCGAGGCTTCCAGCTACGGCAAACCCGTACTGCTTTACGATGCCGAATCGAAGGGAGCTTTGAATCACATGCAGCTTGCACAGGAGCTGATAGATAAAAACAAATAGATTTATGATGTATGATTTATGATTTGTTTGTCTTTTCAAATCATAAATCATACATCATAAATCATAAATTCGAAAGTTTATGGTAATGAAAAGATCGGCTCTTGGCCGCGGATTGGATGCTTTGATAACGATGGACGACCTGAAAACGGGCGGTTCGTCGTCTATTAGTGAAATAGAGCTGAGTAAGATCCAGCCCAATCCGGATCAACCCCGTTCTGTTTTTGAGGAAGAGACGCTTGAGGAACTGGCAACTTCCATTCGTTCATTGGGTGTCATTCAGCCGATTACGCTGAAAGAGACGGGAACGGACAAATATATGATTATCTCCGGTGAACGCCGGTATCGTGCCTCCTTGATGGCAGGCTTGGAACGGATTCCCGCCTATATCAAAACCGCAGCAGACGAGAATGTCGTCGAAATGGCTCTGATCGAGAATATCCAGCGTGAAGACCTGAATGCCGTAGAAATCGCACTTGCCTACCAGCATCTGCTCGATCAGTATGAACTGACACAGGAACGTCTTAGCGAACGTATCGGAAAGAAAAGAACGACAATCGCCAACTACCTGCGTTTACTAAAATTGCCGGCTCCCATACAGATGGCCCTGCAAAACAAGCAGTTAGACATGGGACATGCCCGTGCGCTGATTTCATTAGGCGACCCGAAACTACAAGTTAAAATATTCGAAGAAATACAAGAGCACGGATATTCAGTCCGCAAAGTAGAAGAAATTGTTAAATCATTAAGCGAAGGAGAAGCGGTGAAAAGCGGTACGCGGAAAATAACACCGAAACGTGCCAAACTTCCCGAAGAGTTCAACTTATTGAAGCAACAACTCTCTGGCTTTTTCAACACCAAGGTACAACTCACCTGCTCTGAAAAGGGAAAGGGAAAGATCAGTATTCCTTTCGGTAACGAGGAGGAACTGGAACGTATCATGGAAATCTTCGATACGCTAAAGAAGTAAATGACAAGAAAAAGTAAGAAATATCAGTTACTAGTCAGCGCCCTGCTTCTCTGTTTTTTACAGGTGGCAGGGATTGATGTGTATGCACAGTCCACTGTTACTCCAGTACGGAAAGATACAACAATCATACAGCGTGAAGCACCGAAAGCCCGTGCACGAAGGCATCGCGAACCGATTGCACAGGATTCGACAAGACAGGATTCTATCCGGATCATACCCTCCAAAGAACTTCCGGCCATCGACAGCTTGTCAGCTGCCAAGATACAGATAGCAGACAGTCTGGACGCAGCCAACAAGAAAGAGCTGAAAAAGATAGAACAGCCGTCATCGATTGTTGTAAAGACCGACAGTGTACCGCCAACGACTCAAGATATTAACAAGAAGATATTTATCCCGAATCCGACCAAAGCTACCTGGCTGGCAGTCGTATTCCCCGGTGGAGGACAAATTTACAATCGTAAATACTGGAAACTACCTATTATATATGGAGGGTTTGCAGGTTGTGCCTACGCGTTAAGCTGGAACGGCAAGATGTACAAAGACTATTCGCAAGCCTATCTGGACATCATGGACAGCAATCCGAACACCAAAAGTTACGAGGATTTGTTGCCCCCGAACTCCACTTATAATGAGGAGCAGCTGAAAAACACCTTAAAAAGAAGAAAAGATATGTTCCGTCGTTATCGGGACCTTAGTATATTTGCATTTATCGGAGTTTACCTGATCTCTATCATCGACGCTTATGTAGATGCAGAGTTATCCAACTTCGATATAACCCCCGACTTGAGTATGAAAGTAGAGCCGGCCGTTATTGATAATAACAACCAGTTCCGCTCCAACAGCTTTAAAAACAAGTCGGTTGGCCTGCAATGCGTATTACGATTTTAAAAACACAATTTAGATTGATCTTATTATTGAAGCATGAAGAAATTAGTTAGCTATTGTTCGATTATTTTTCTTTTACTAGTGGCCACGTCGCAGGTAAAAGCGCAAAGTGTAGATGTAGTGATTCGTGAAAATGGAACTGAACGCAAAGAAAGCATCGACCTGCCTAAAAGTATGACTTATCCACTTGACAGTCTGTTGAATGACTGGAAAGCTAAAAATTATATTGATTTAGGCAAGGATTGCAGTACGGCTGAAATCAATCCTTTATTCAGTGACTCTGTCTATATCGACCGCTTGTCACGCATCCCGGCCATCATGGAAATGCCTTATAATGATATTATCCGCAAATTCATCGATATGTATGCAGGACGCTTGCGCAATCAGGTTTCTTTCATGCTAAGTGCCTGCAACTTCTATATGCCTATTTTTGAAGAAGCATTGGATGCATACGGACTTCCACTGGAACTAAGATATCTGCCGATTATCGAATCTGCGTTGAACCCATCAGCCGTATCACGTGCAGGTGCTTCCGGTCTGTGGCAATTTATGATTGGTACAGGTAAGATTTATGGTTTGGAATCAAACAGCCTGGTAGATGAACGTCGTGACCCGATTAAAGCAACTTGGGCTGCCGCTCGTTATCTCAAAGAAATGTATGATATCTATGGAGACTGGAATCTGGTAATTGCTGCTTATAACTGTGGGCCCGGTACAATCAATAAGGCAATCCGCCGTGCCAATGGCGAAACTGATTATTGGAAAATCTACAATTACCTGCCTAAAGAAACGCGTGGCTATGTGCCTGCCTTTATCGCTGCCAACTACGTGATGACTTACTACTGCGACCACAATATCTGCCCGATGGAAACCAATATTCCGGCAAGTACTGACACAGTGCAAGTAAACCAAAATCTGCACTTCGAACAAATCGCTGACCTTTGTAATGTACCTCTGGATCAGATCAAGAGTTTGAATCCGCAATATAAGAAGCAAATGATTCCGGGTGACAGCAAACCTTATACGCTAAGACTCCCTATCGACGCGATCAGTACTTTTATCGATAAGCAAGATACGATTTATGCACATCGTGCCGATGAGTTGTTCCGCAACCGCAAAACCGTTGCTGTAAAGGATATTACACCTGCAACCCGTAAAACGACAACAGCAGTTGCCGGTAAGGGGAAACTAACCTATTACACAATAAAAAGTGGAGACACTTTATCCACTATCGCCGGAAAGTATGGCGTCACAATCAAGGATATACAAAGGTGGAATGGAATGTCTAACACTAAAATTGCAGCAGGAAAACGATTGAAAATATACAAATAAATAACTTCCTGCTTGCATCGTTCGGAAATTTGCTTATTTTTGCAGAACTAAGCAAGTGAAAGGATAACAATTATGGATAATCTGGCCCCCAAAGAAATAGCTGACGAAGAGATGATTAATCAGGCGTTCCACGAACTACTGAATGACTATCTCAATACTAAACATCGCAAAAAAGTTGAAATCATTACGAAAGCTTTCAACTTTGCCAATCAGGCGCATAAAGGAATCAAACGCCGTTCGGGTGAACCTTATATTATGCACCCGATTGCCGTTGCCAGCATTGTATGCAATGAAATAGGTCTCGGTTCCACTTCTATTTGTGCAGCCTTGCTGCATGATGTGGTAGAGGACACTGATTACACAGTGGAAGACATCGAGAATATCTTTGGTCCGAAGATTGCCCAGATTGTGGACGGACTGACTAAAATATCCGGTGGAATCTTCGGTGACCGTGCTTCGGCACAGGCAGAGAACTTCAAGAAGTTACTGCTCACCATGTCGAATGATATCCGGGTCATTCTTATCAAGATAGCGGACCGTTTGCATAACATGCGTACTCTTGGCTCCATGTTACCCAACAAGCAATATAAGATTGCAGGCGAAACGCTTTACATCTATGCTCCACTTGCCAACCGTTTGGGGCTCTATAAGATAAAAACGGAGCTTGAGAATCTAAGCTTCAAATATGAACATCCCGAAGAATATGCGGAAATAGAAGAGAAGTTGAATGCTACTGCCGCTGAACGTGACAAGGTCTTCAACGACTTCACAGCCCCGATCCGTACCCAACTGGATAAGATGGGATTGAAATACCGGATACTTGCCCGTGTAAAATCAATCTATTCCATCTGGAACAAGATGCAGACCAAGCATGTTCCTTTCGAAGAAATATACGATTTACTGGCTGTTCGAATCATCTTCGAACCACGCAATGAAGAAGAAGAACTCAACGACTGTTTCGATATCTACGTTTCTATTTCCAAGATATACAAACCCCATCCGGACCGTTTGCGCGACTGGGTCAGCCATCCTAAAGCTAATGGTTATCAGGCATTACACGTCACTCTGATGGGTAACAACGGACAATGGATTGAAGTCCAGATTCGTAGTGAACGGATGAACGACGTTGCCGAACAAGGTTTCGCAGCCCACTGGAAATACAAAGAAGGAGGAGGTAGCGAGGATGAAGGCGAATTAGAAAAATGGTTGAGAACGATTAAGGAGATATTAGATGATCCGCAACCGGATGCCATTGACTTCCTGGATACCATTAAGCTAAATTTATTTGCATCTGAAATATTCGTGTTCACTCCTAAAGGCGAACTGAAGACTATGCCGCAGAACTCTACGGCTCTCGACTTCGCATTTTCCCTGCACACGGATATTGGTAGCCATTGTATTGGCGCTAAAGTCAATCATAAATTAGTGCCGTTGAGCCACAAATTGCAAAGTGGTGACCAAGTTGAAATCCTGACTTCAAAATCGCAACGCGTACAACCGCAATGGGAAGTTTTTGCAACCACTGCCCGTGCCCGTGCCAAGATAGCAGCCATTCTCCGTAAAGAGCGTAAAGCAAATCAAAAGATAGGGGAAGAAATCCTTAGTGAGTTTCTGAAAAAGGAGGAAGTCCGTCCGGAAGAAGCTGTTATCGAAAAGCTACGCAAACTGCATAATGCCAAGAATGAGGAAGAACTGCTGGCTGCCATTGGTAGTAAAGCAATCGTTCTGGGAGAAGCAGACAAGAATGAACTGAAAGAAAAGCAAACCAGTAACTGGAAGAAATATCTGACTTTCTCTTTCGGCAATAGCAAAGAGAAGCAGGAAGAGAAAGAACCGCAGGAAAAAGAAAAAATCAACCCGAAAGAGGTGCTCAAACTGACGGAAGAAAGTTTGCAGAAGAAATATATCATGGCCGAATGTTGCCATCCTATTCCCGGTGACGATGTATTGGGATATGTGGATGAAAACGACCGGATCATTATTCACAAGCGCCAATGCCCTGTTGCCGCCAAATTGAAGAGCAGCTATGGCAACCGCATATTAGCGACCGAATGGGATACACATAAAGAACTGTCTTTCCTGGTATATATATATATAAAAGGTATAGACAACATGGGACTTTTGAATGAAGTCACCCAGGTCATCTCCAGACAGCTCAATGTAAATATCCGTAAGCTAACCATCGAAACCGAAGATGGCATCTTTGAAGGAAAAATCCAATTGTGGGTACATGATGTGGATGATGTAAAAACGATCTGCAACAATCTGAAGAAAATACAGAATATCAAACAGGTGAGCCGTGTAGAGGAATAGCTTTCATTTATTCCCGCCCATCCAGTTCGCGTTTAATGGCCAAAAGCTCTTCTTTGATCGCTTTCAGCTTATTAACGATCTCATAATTACGAACTGTAGCTTCTTTATTATCCTTCAAACGTTGCCGGGCACCGGGAAGTGTCATCCCTTTCTCTTTGACCAAATGATAGATAAGTCCGATCGTTTCTACGTCTTCCTTACGATACTGACGTATTCCTCTTCCTGCTGTTTTAGGCGAGATTTGCGGAAATTCCTTTTCCCAAAAACGGAGTAACGACGGATTGACTCCAAACATATCGGCAACCTCTCCTATTGAATAATATAGCTTCAATTCTTTATCTGTATTAAGCATAGCACTCCTGTTTAAAGATTTTAATCAAATACTTTACCATGATTGGCTGCCAGCTGAATCATCCTTTCATAATCTTCGGCACTCAAGTCCATGAAATAATAATTGACCGGATTCACGACCTGTCCTTTCACATGCACTTCGTAATGCAAATGCGGACCGGTACTCTTTCCTGTACTCCCCACTTTTCCGATAATCTCACCACGCACTACTTTCTTTCCGACTTTCGTATTAAATCCTTGCAAGTGAGCATATCGAGTGAGATATCCGAAACCATGATCGATTTCGATGGTATTCCCATATCCGGTCTCCCATCCTACTTTCACTACAGTTCCGTTTCCGGTAGCATATACATCTGTTCCCGGATGAGCAGAGAAGTCCATACCTGCATGAAACTTTGTCGTACCGTAAATAGGGTCGATACGTGTACCATAACCGGATGCTGTCTGACGAAGATCTTTATTCGAAATAGGCTGGATAGCCGGAATACATTTCAACATCTCATCATGGTTCTTACACATATCAATCACATCGTCGAAAGATTTCGACTGGATATAAAGCCTTTTGGAAAGCACGTCCAACTTTTGAGTCGTATTCACCACCAGCTTGGCATTCGCCAAATCCATCAGTTCTTCGTAACGGTTCGTCCCACCATAACCTGCCTGACGAATAGCCGGAGAAACAGGATCTGCCTGTAAAATCACCCGATACAGATTATCGTCACGTTGCTGAATATCCTGAAGCACCCCCATAGCGTCGTCCAAACGCCGGGAAAGCACATTGTACTGCGCCAAAAGACGGCTGTTTTCAATTCTTAATTCCTTCTCCGACGGAGAACCAAAAATCAAAAGCAATACAATAAAGCAACCTGCTCCCAACCCCATTCCATAGAAAAGCCGACGCAAGATACTAAGCGCACGCTGCCGTACGGTAGGGTAAATTCGATCATAAGTCTGGGTCTGTGGATTATAGATGTAGTATACTTTGCGCATCTTTTTGGAAATATTTCGCTTGTTAATACGGCAAAAGTAATAAAAACAAGCTATCTTTGCACAGTTTTTACGAATTTATGAGTTGTGATTTATGATTTATTGGGGATTCCTCCCCTCTCTCGTATCCCACAGCCCATAATTCATAATTCATAAATCATAATTCTTCATTATATGTTGACTGCAAAAGAGATCAGAGATTCATTCAAGAATTTCTTTGAGTCGAAAGGACACCACATCGTTCCCTCGGCTCCGATGGTGATTAAAGATGACCCTACCCTGATGTTTACGAACGCGGGTATGAACCAGTTTAAAGATATTATTTTGGGTAACCATCCGGCGAAATACCAAAGAGTCGCGGACTCGCAAAAATGTTTGCGTGTAAGCGGAAAGCATAATGACCTGGAAGAAGTAGGACACGATACGTACCACCACACCATGTTTGAAATGCTTGGTAACTGGTCGTTCGGCGATTACTTCAAGAAAGAAGCGATCAGCTGGGCATGGGAATATCTGGTAGAAGTCTTGAAACTGAATCCGGAACATCTCTATGCAACTGTATTTGAAGGAAGTCCTGAAGAAGGATTGAGCCGTGACGACGAAGCTGCTTCCTATTGGGAACAGTTCTTGCCGAAAGATCACATCATCAACGGTAACAAACACGACAACTTCTGGGAAATGGGTGATACAGGACCTTGCGGACCTTGTTCCGAAATCCATATCGACCTCCGTCCTGCTGAAGAACGTGCCAAGATCTCCGGTCGCGACCTCGTGAACCACGATCACCCGCAGGTAATTGAAATCTGGAACCTCGTGTTCATGCAATACAACCGCAAAGCAGACGGCAGTCTTGAGCCGCTTCCTGCCAAGGTTATTGATACCGGTATGGGATTCGAACGTCTTTGTATGGCTCTGCAAGGCAAAACATCCAACTACGACACAGACGTATTCCAGCCAATGCTGAAAGCTATTGCAACGATGTCGGGTACAGAATACGGAAAAGACAAGCAGCAAGATATCGCTATGCGTGTGATTGCCGACCATATCCGTACCATTGCATTCTCAATCACAGATGGTCAGTTGCCTTCTAATGCAAAGGCAGGTTACGTGATCCGTCGTATCCTTCGCCGTGCTGTTCGTTACGGATATACTTTCCTCGGACAGAAACAGGCATTTATGTATAAGTTGCTTCCTGTATTGATTGATAACATGGGAGAAGCTTATCCTGAACTGGTTGCACAAAAGACACTGATTGAAAAAGTAATCAAGGAAGAAGAAGAATCATTCCTCCGCACTTTGGAAACTGGTATCCGTCTATTGGACAAGACAATGGAAGATACCAAAGCCAATGGAAAAACTGAAATCAGCGGTAAAGATGCCTTTACTTTATATGATACATTCGGTTTCCCGCTCGACTTGACAGAGCTGATTCTCCGTGAAAACGGAATGACTGTCAACATTGAAGAGTTCAATGAAGAAATGCAGCAACAGAAACAGCGTGCACGTAATGCTGCCGCCATCGAAACTGGTGACTGGATTGTACTGAAAGAAGGAACTACTGAATTCGTTGGTTACGATTACACTGAATACGAGGCTTCTATCCTTCGTTACCGTCAGATCAAACAAAAGAACCAGACATTGTATCAGATTGTACTCGACTATACTCCGTTCTATGCAGAAAGTGGTGGTCAGGTAGGTGATACAGGTGTATTGGTGAGCGAGTTCGAGACGATTGAAGTGGTCGACACAAAGAAAGAGAATAATCTTCCGATACATATTACCAAAAAGCTACCCGAACATCCGGAAGCTCCGATGATGGCATGTGTAGATACCGACAAACGTGCTGCCTGCGCAGCTAATCACTCGGCGACCCACTTGCTGGATGCTGCTTTGCGTGAAGTATTGGGTGAACACATCGAACAGAAAGGTTCATTGGTTACACCGGATTCATTGCGTTTCGACTTCTCTCACTTCCAGAAAGTGACCGATGAAGAAATCCGTAAAGTAGAACATATCGTCAATGCAAGAATCCGCGCTAATATCCCATTGAAAGAATATCGCAATATTCCTATCGAGGAAGCTAAGGAATTGGGAGCTATCGCCCTCTTTGGTGAAAAGTATGGCGACAGAGTTCGTGTGATCCAATTCGGTACTTCTATCGAGTTCTGTGGTGGTACACATGTAGCTGCAACCGGAAATATCGGTATGGTAAAAATCATCTCCGAAAGTTCTGTTGCTGCCGGCGTTCGCCGTATTGAAGCTTATACCGGAGCACGCGTGGAAGAAATGCTGGATACGATACAAGATACACTTAGCGACTTGAAGGCTCTCTTTAACAATGCTCCTGACTTGAGAATTGCAATCCGTAAATATCTGGATGAAAATGCAGGATTGAAAAAGCAGGTAGAAGACTTCATGAAAGAGAAAGAAGCAGCTTTGAAGGAAAGACTACTGAAAAATGTACAAGAGATCCACGGTATCAAAGTAATCAAGTTCTGTGCCCCACTACCGGCAGAAGTAGTGAAGAATATCGCTTTCCAACTTCGGGGTGAAATCACAGAAAACTTGTTCTTCGTAGCCGGAAGTACAGACAATGGCAAACCGATGCTGACAGTAATGCTTAGCGATAATTTGGTTGCTGGTGGTTTGAAAGCTGGTAATCTGGTAAAAGAAGCTGCTAAACTGATTCAAGGTGGCGGCGGTGGCCAACCTCACTTCGCTACTGCAGGAGGTAAAAATGCTGATGGACTACCGGCAGCAGTTGAAAAAGTACTGGAGCTGGCAGGAATCTAAGAATAAATAAAAGAGGCTGTCTAACAGGCCCCGAAAAAAAGAAATCACCCCTGTCAGAGTTTGTTCTGATAGGGGTGAAATCGTTAAAAAGAGACTTATAGACAACCTCTTTTACGTAAAGACTTAAAATTAGACGCGTCTGAATAAATACATAAGAAACTCCCTATTAATGTAGAAAAAAATAGTGACGGTATATGCACAGGATAGTGACGGTATCGCTGGCATATAGCGTCACTATTTGCATCGGATAGCGTCACTATTTTACAGAAGGGAATTCACCAACAACAATTTCGGCTTGAATCCCCTTTTGAATCCCCTATAAAAGCATCGGGGAAGAATATTTCCTACCCTCCCCCAAAAACCAACAAACCCGGTAAAAAACAGAAGTCTATTTGTCTCTTTCTAAAAATATTAGCTTATAATTTAGGCTTGTCACAGTTTTTTTCTACCTTTGTGACCAGATTAATTATTTTTCTTATCCTTCAAATAAATAAAATAAGTAATCACTAATACCTAAAGAATGATGAGAACACCTGCTTATCTATGCCTGCTGTTAACCTGCATGCTCATTTCTTGTACCCCTAAGCAAGAGAAACACGAAATAGATTACACATCTTATGTAAATCCATTTATCGGAACAGACTTCACTGGAAACACTTATCCTGGTGCCCAAGCTCCTTTCGGCATGGTGCAACTTAGCCCGGATAATGGACTCCCCGGATGGGACCGTATCTCTGGTTATTTCTATCCGGATAGTACGATTGCCGGTTTCAGCCACACGCATCTTTCCGGCACTGGAGCGGGAGATTTGTATGACATCTCTTTCATGCCTGTCACTCTTCCCTACAAAGAAGCGGAAGCACCGCTTGGCATCCATTCTAAATTCTCCCACAAAGATGAAAGTGCTCATGCCGGTTATTATCAAGTACGCCTGACTGATTATAACATCAACGTCGAACTGACTGCCACCGAGCGTTGTGGTATCCAACGTTATACGTTTCCGGAAGCCCAATCTGCTATCTTCTTAAATCTGAAGAAAGCCATGAACTGGGATTTTACCAACGATTCTCATATCGAAGTCGTAGACTCCGTCACCATTCAAGGTTACCGTTTCTCCGACGGCTGGGCACGCGATCAACACATCTATTTCCGCACCCGATTCTCCAAGCCTTTTGAGAAAATGGAACTGGACACAACTGCCATCATCAAAGACAATAAACGTATCGGCACCACTGTTATCGCCCGCTTCGATTTCAATACCCAAAAGGATGAACAGATATTAGTAAACACTGCCATTTCCGGTGTCAGTATGGAAGGAGCAGCCAAAAACCTGCAAGCTGAAGTCCCCGAAAATGACTTCGACAAATACTTGGCGGAAACAAAAGCAAACTGGAACCGCCAGCTCGGAAAGATTGAAATAAAAAGCGATAATGAGAACGATAAAGTAAACTTCTACACCGCTCTCTATCACTCAATGATTGCTCCAACTATTTACAGTGATGTAGACGGAGCTTACTACGGCCCCGATAAGAAAGTGCACCAAGCCGACGGCTGGGTTAATTATAGCACTTTCTCCCTATGGGATACATACCGTGCCGCCCACCCGCTCTTTACTTATACCGAACCCGAGCGTGTAAACGACATGGTGAAATCCTTCATCGCCTTCTACGAACAGAATGGCCGCCTACCGGTGTGGAACTTCTACGGAAGTGAAACAGACATGATGATCGGTTATCATGCTGTTCCTGTTATTGTAGACGCCTATCTGAAAGGAATCGGCGACTTCGACGCAAAGAAAGCCTTAGATGCTTGCATAGCAACGGCTAATCTGGATAATTACCGCGGCATCGGACTCTACAAAGAATTAGGATACATACCTTACAACGTAACAGACCACTACAACGCAGAAAACTGGTCGTTATCCAAAACACTGGAATACGCTTTCGATGACTATTGCATTGCCGAAATGGCGAAGAAGATGGGCAAACAAGACATTGCGGACGAATTTTACAAACGTTCTCAAAACTATAAGAATGTATATAACCCCGCTACTTCTTTCATGCAGCCACGTGACGACAAAGGCATCTTTATCAAGGACTTCAAAGCCGATGACTATACGCCACACATCTGCGAAAGCAACGGATGGCAATACTTTTGGTCTGTACAGCATGACATTAACGGACTGATCGACCTTGTAGGAGGTAAAAACCGATTTGCCGAAAAACTGGACAGTATGTTCACCTATCATCCGGCAGCAGATGACGAACTACCTATCTTCAGCACGGGCATGATAGGACAATATGCGCATGGCAATGAACCGAGCCATCATGTTATTTATCTGTTCAATGCTATAGGACACGAAAATCGCACACAAGAATATGTAGCCAAAGTGATGAACGAGCTCTACAAGAACGAACCAGCCGGTCTTTGTGGCAACGAAGATTGCGGACAGATGTCAGCATGGTATGTATTCAGTGCGATGGGATTCTACCCCGTCAATCCCGTCAGTGGAAAATACGAGATAGGTACTCCCCTATTCCCGGAAATGCAATTACATCTGGCGAATGGAAAGACTTTCACCGTACTGGCCCCCAAAGTGAACAAAGAAAATATCTATATCCAATCCATCAAAATAGATGGAAAACCGTATGACAAAACGTATCTTACTCACGAGCAAATCATGAGTGGAGCAACTGTCGAATTCGAAATGAGTAACACCCCTAAAGCAATTGGAGTCATATTCGAAGAAAATAACCCATAAGCCAAACCTGAACAACCAATTGAGAGAATGAACGAAAACTTCGATATAACCTATAAAGCACTATTTCGCCGGTACTACCCCAGCCTGATTTTCTATGCAACCCGTCTGGTGGGAGAAGAAGAAGCAGAGGATGTAGTGCAGGACGTATTTGTAGAATTATGGAAGCGGAAAGACCACATAGAGATAGGCGACCAAATCCAGGCCTTTCTCTATCGTGCCGTTTACACCCGTGCCCTTAACGTCTTGAAACACCGCAGTGTGGAAGACGGTTATTGTGTTGCCATGGAAGAAATCAACCAAAGACGCGCAGAATTCTATCAACCGGACAACAACGAAGTAATTCGGAGGATCGAAGACAAGGAACTCCGCAAGGAAATTCATGATGCAATTAATGAGCTCCCTGACAAATGCAAAGAGGTTTTCAAACTTAGCTATCTGCATGATATGAAAAACAAGGAAATAGCCGATATTCTCGGAATTTCACTCCGCACGGTGGAAGCCCATATGTATAAGGCTTTAAAATACTTGCGTGGCCGACTCGATCCTCTTTGGGCGATTCTCTTCTTATTTTTATGGCGATTATAATAAGTGTTTTTGCGTTTTGAATTGTATTACTAATATGAAGGAAAAGAAAATGAGTAATCTGAGTGAAGAAATAATAAACAAATATCTGACAGGACAGTGTTCTGAAGAAGAGCTTATCGAGGTCAATGCCTGGATGAAGGAATCGGAAGAAAACGCCCGCCAGCTCTTTCGTATGGAAGAAATTTATCATTTGGGTAAATTCGACCAGTACACTGATGAACAACGGATACTTCGTGCGGAAAAACAACTCTATAAAAAGCTGGACGAAGAGAAAGGTAAACAGAGCAAAATACTAAGCATGCATCGCTGGATGAAATATGCCGCAGTGATTGCTGCAATGTTGGTCATGGGTGGTGGAATCGGATATTGGTTCTATCAAAGCGGAAACAATCAACAAATGATGGTCGCAGTAGCCAGCGAAGGCATTGTTAAGGAGGTAGTCTTGCCGGATGGTAGCAAGGTTTGGCTGAACAATGCAGCAACCTTGAAATATCCACGTGAGTTCTCCGAAAAGGAACGCAATGTCTACCTGGAAGGAGAAGCTTATTTTGAGGTCACCAAAAACCGCCATAAGCCATTCACAGTTCAAAGTGATGCAATACGCGTACGCGTACTGGGAACTACGTTCAATTTAAAATCCGATAAGCGTTGCCGGATAGCGGAGGCGACACTTATTGAAGGTGAGATTGAAGTAAAAGGCAATAAGGAAGAGGGGCAGATTATCCTCACTCCAGGGCAACGTGCGGAACTGAACAAAAATAATGGACGATTGACCGTGAAACAAGTGGATGCCAAATTGGATGCTGTTTGGCACGATAATCTGATTCCATTCCAAAAAGCAGATATCTTCACCATCACCAAAGCGCTGGAGCGTTTCTATGATGTGAAAATCATTCTATCTCCTGACATTCAGACGGGTAAAACTTACTCCGGTGTACTGAAAAGGAAATCGAATATCGAGTCAGTGTTAAAATCATTGCAAAACTCTATACCTATTGATTATAAAATTGTCGGAAACAATATCTTCATTTCTCCCAAATAAGAAGTAAAAGATGAACCGGCTAAAACTTAAAAGCTATTAATACCATGAAATTAAAAACATTCCTAATAGTAGGATGTTTAGGAGGTTTATTCACACTTAGCTCCTGCACAGCCCCCACTAATGTAAAAGACTATAGTGCTTACGTCAACCCTTTCATCGGTACCGGTGGACATGGTCATACCTTCCCCGGAGCGGTAGTTCCCCACGGGATGATTCAGCCCAGTCCGGACACCCGGAT
>ERZ826613.3009-NODE-3009-length-15018-cov-5.168816_pt1 | contig 15018 bp, 12 predicted proteins | sample MGYA00519925_ERZ826613 | MGnify/ENA primary metagenome ERZ826613 (study PRJEB31778, sample SAMEA3449236) | human gut metagenome | biome: human gut; feature: human-associated habitat; material: faeces | place: United Kingdom | collected 2010/2012 ... | reverse complement strand
AGACGAAGCTGCGATTGTCAAAATTAGTGCGTGAAGTCGATAAATGCATCGCTTTGTTGAATGAATAAGAAGAAGATGTATGAACGATAAAATAAAGATAAACCTGCAGATAGCAGATTCAAACTATCCGCTAACCATCAACCGTGAGGAAGAAGAAATGGTACGGGAAGCCGCCAAGCAGGTAAATATCAGGCTTAATAAGTATCGGGAGGTTTATAAGAACTTGGAACCGGAGAAAATTATTGCCATGGTAGCCTATCAGTTCTCGTTAGAGAGACTGCAATTGATGCAACGTAATGATACCAGCCCCTATGTGGAGAAGGTAAAAGAACTGACAGAATTGCTGGAGGATTATTTTAAGGAGGAATGAATCCTGACCGGCTATTCACTGATAAGAGATAAAACAACCACGCACTGCACAATATCCAAGCAAAAGTATATGCTTTGATATTTGGCGGTGCGTTTTTATTTATATACTTAAATTAAATGTAGAATGATAGCAATAATAGCAACAGCAATTGCCTGCTTCATCGTAGGAGGAATCCTTTCATATATACTATTCCGGTATGTACTGAAATCCAAATACGATAATGTCCTGAAAGAAGCGGAGACGGAAGCGGAAGTAATTAAGAAAAACAAGCTGCTTGAAGTAAAGGAGAAATTCCTGAATAAAAAAGCAGATCTTGAAAAGGAGGTAGCATTGCGGAATCAGAAGATTCAGCAAGCGGAAAACAAACTGAAACAACGCGAAATGGTTCTTAGCCAGCGTCAGGAAGAAATCCAACGTAAAAAGATGGAAGCCGAAGCTGTAAAAGAGAATCTGGAAGCGCAACTTGTCATTGTCGATAAGAAAAAAGATGAACTCGACAGACTGCAACAACAGGAAATCGAGAAACTGGAAGCAATCTCCGGATTGTCTGCCGAGGAAGCTAAAGAACGTTTGGTAGAATCACTGAAAGAAGAAGCTAAAACGCAAGCACAATCATTCATCAACGACATTATGGATGATGCCAAGTTAACTGCCAGCAAAGAAGCGAAACGGATCGTTATCCAGTCTATCCAACGGGTAGCTACGGAAACTGCCATCGAAAACTCTGTTACGGTATTCCATATTGAATCAGATGAAATCAAAGGACGTATTATCGGACGTGAAGGACGTAATATCCGTGCCTTGGAAGCTGCTACCGGCGTTGAAATCGTTGTTGACGACACTCCGGAAGCAATCGTTCTTTCTGCTTTCGACCCGGTTCGCCGTGAAATTGCCCGCTTGGCACTGCATCAGCTTGTGACCGACGGACGTATCCATCCGGCCCGTATCGAGGAAGTGGTAGCTAAAGTTCGCAAACAGGTGGAAGAAGAAATTATCGAAACCGGTAAACGCACAACCATCGACTTGGGTATCCATGGTCTGCATCCTGAATTGATCCGTATCATCGGTAAGATGAAATATCGTTCTTCTTATGGTCAGAACCTATTGCAGCATGCACGTGAAACAGCCAATCTTTGTGCTGTGATGGCATCTGAACTGGGATTGAACCCGAAGAAAGCGAAACGTGCAGGTTTGCTGCATGATATCGGTAAAGTGCCTGATGAAGAACCGGAATTGCCGCACGCATTGTTGGGTATGAAACTTGCCGAGAAATACAAAGAAAAACCGGATATCTGCAACGCTATCGGTGCTCACCACGACGAGACGGAAATGACCAGCTTACTGGCTCCTATCGTACAGGTATGTGACGCCATCTCCGGTGCACGTCCGGGTGCACGTCGCGAAATCGTAGAGGCTTACATCAAGCGTCTGAACGATCTCGAACAATTGGCAATGGCTTATCCGGGTGTAACAAAGACTTATGCTATCCAGGCAGGGCGCGAACTCCGCGTGATCGTTGGTGCGGATAAGATTGACGACAAGCAGACAGAAAGCCTGTCAGGCGAAATCGCTAAGAAGATCCAGGATGAAATGACTTATCCGGGACAAGTGAAGATTACCGTCATTCGTGAAACACGTGCGGTTAGTTTCGCTAAATAAAGCAACTATTCAAAAGAAGATTCATATAAGGGCGAAGAAATTCGCCCTTTTTTAGTACAAGACTATGGAAAAGTATCAAATTGAGATTTGTACCAATTCAGTAGAAAGCTGTCTGGCTGCACAGGAAGGTGGTGCCAACCGCGTGGAATTATGTGCCGGAATACCGGAAGGCGGGACAACCCCTTCCTATGGTGAAATAGCCATTGCAAGAGAAGTATTGGCTCATACCCGCCTGCATGTTATTATCCGGCCACGTGGAGGAGATTTTCTTTATTCGGAAATGGAAATCAGAACAATGCTGAAAGACATCGAAATCGCACGAAAATTGGGAGCGGACGGAGTTGTATTCGGTTGCCTGACAGCAGACGGCGAAGTAGACTTAACATCAATGCAGATTCTAATGGAAGCCTCTAAAGGGCTGTCAGTCACCTTCCACCGGGCATTCGACGTATGTCGTAATCCTCAAAAAGCATTGGAGGAGATCATCGAGCTGGGATGCAACCGTATTCTGACTTCCGGTCAGCAACCTACGGCTGAACAAGGTATCGGTCTTTTAAAAGAATTGCAAGGACTGGCTGCGGGAAGAATTACGTTACTTGCCGGCTGTGGAGTAAATGAAAATAATATTGCACGGATTGCGGCAGGAACCGGAATCAATGAGTTTCATTTCTCGGCACGCGAAAGTATTCAAAGTGAAATGAAATTCAGAAATGAAGTTGTCTCAATGGGAGGAACAGTACATATCAACGAGTACGAACGAAATGTGACTTCCGTGCGAAGAGTCAAAGAAACAGTGGAGGCTTTATATAAAGGAATGTAAGTGATCGCCTCTCTACTATATACTAAGAAATGGTGAACATACAGCTTTAAGCCTTTTGTTCACCATTTCTGTTTTGCATTACCACCAGCGGTATCAAGAAAAACTGCTATACCTTTATTTATAAATAAGGAATCACCGTAATATAAATACCTGTAATAATAGCCGAAGTAATTACTCCCGAGATATTAGCTCCCAAGGCATCTCCCAAGACGAATGAGTCCGGATTATCTTTGCTTACAATCTTTTGTGCAACCTTTGCGGTAGTCGGCACACAGCTAACTGCTGCAATACCGATGACCGGATTGTAATTACCCCGTTTAATAATATACATGATATATCCTCCGATTATTCCTCCGATACCGGAAAGTAATAATGCTACAATGCCTAATACTAATAGTTTCAATATCTTCGGATCGAGCAGCAGATGTGCATCACAAAGTACACCCAGCAACACGCCCAACATAAAAGTCGATCCATAAAGCAACGGACCGCTCACAAAATCATAGATGTGTTTCATACCCGACTCACGAACAGCACCCCCCAGGAACAAAGAGAAAAACAAAGGAGAAGCTACCGGGAATAAGAAACAGAGAATAGCACAAAGAACAGCAGAGAAAGCCAGTTTTACTTTAGCATCGTAATTCTTCGGAGCTTTCTTTGTCACCATCTTAATAGCACGGAAACGTTTGGGAACCAACAGCTTCACAAGGTAAGGATAGCCTCCATATGTCAATCCTAAATAAAGATAGGCAACCACCGTAATAGGCACAAACAAAAGCTTTGCCAATGCCAGTGAGGTAAACAAGACCATCGGTCCGTCTGCTCCACCTACCATCGCCACTGATGCACTTTCTTTGAGAGTCAGGCCGAAAGCGGAAGCAATAGGAACCGTCAGGAAAGTACCCAGTTCTGCACACAGAGCAAGGAATATACTTGCAAAAGGTTTCTGAAGCAAGAATCCGACATCCAGAAGCGCCCCGATACCCATAAAGACAAAGCAGGCTATGAGCCCATTACTAAACGTCAGGGTGTAAACAGGTTGCAGGAAATCTATCTGCATGGTATTCATTAATTGATCCGTATCTGAAAGCATCGGATCGAGAAAGAGGTTACCCAGTGTGCCGTCGGGCATCATCAGTGTTCCACAGTTGATAGCCACCATTCCGAGTCCCATCGGAATCATCACCATAGGTTCGAGGATACCTTTCCAGCCCAAATAGATCAATAACAGACCGAGAAGTACCAGAAAAACTCTTGCAGAAGCAAGCACCCATCCGCTTGCCATCATTGTACCAATACCTTGAAATAAGGTAGCAAAATCTATATTTTCCATAAATTAGTTTTCTTTCATTGTTTGTTGTTAGTCAGTTTCTTTGAGTTCTTCTTATTGGCATGTACCTGCTCTTCTTCCCGAAGAAAAAATTCACGGGTATCCTGCGAATAATAATAATTAACCAGATTATTTTCCGAAGCTCCCGGACTCACTCCATGATAATAGCCGGGATAACCAGTAAAGTTCCTGTCAATCCCCCTACTATAGTCTTCACGAGAATCTCCTAAAGCATCTTCATCTACAATAGGTATTTGCCGGACTAATCTTTCCACCTTCTGCCGATGCTGCCGCCAGCGTCGTAGCCGGAGTAGCTCCAAACGGTGGGAACTATAAAAATCAAATGAATCAGCCGCATAGGCAATCAACTTGATGACCGCAGCGACAAAAAAACCGATGAGGAAAGTAAGCCCCATCATCGCAAGAGTAGATAGTAATAAATGAATCATAGTAATATAAAAATTAGGTTGTACAATCATATTCAAAATAAAGAAGAGGCGCCCAATGGTGAAACCATTATAAAATTTAGACACACATGAAAGTTAATCCCACTGGGCATTCCTCATCACCATATAAAAACAATCGGCGGATATTATTTGCCTGAAATCACTTCGGTATATATCCTAGTTTTTATACGACGTAACTCCCGTTTCACAACGGAAAACACAATATTTTAATCCTTAAACACCTTATCATTAGTATTCAGGAGGTATATCATTCAACTGGGCTTTGGTAAATACGGGACCGTCTTTACAGACATACAACTTCCCGACATTACACCGTCCACATTTTCCAACACCACATTTCATCCGGTTCTCCAGGGTGGTATAAATATTCTCATCGGCAAAGCCTAACTTCTCCAATACAGGAAAAGTGAACTTTATCATCACCGGAGGTCCGCAAACTATTGCCACAGTATCTGCACTGGCAGGTGCAGCAGCCTCAAGCACCGAAGGTACAAAACCGACTTTTCCTGTCCAGTCGGGAGTCTCGCCCCCAGGATCAACCGTAGTTATCAGATTGACATCCGGACGGTTTTCCCATTCTTTCAGTTCTTCTTTATATACCAAGTCGTTAACAGACTTGGCTCCGTAAACAATCGTTATATCTTTAAAATCTTCCCGCCTGTCCAATGCATTCCAGATGACGCAACGCATCGGCGGAAGTGCTATACCACCTGCAACGAACAACAGACTCTTTCCTTTCCACTCGTCCAACGGAAATGTGTTTCCGAAAGGTCCGCGAAAACCGACGGTAGCTCCTTCTTCCAGTTTGGCAAGTCCGGTAGTCACCCGTCCTGCCTGGCGAAATGTACACTCGATATATCCTTTACGAGTAGGCGACGAAGCAATACAGAAAGTTGACTCCCCTTCACCAAACGCAGAGTATTCACCGAACTGTCCGGCTTTGAAGTGAAAAGCTTCTCCTTCCTTCTCGTCTTTAAATCTTAACCGGAAAGTCTTCACTCCCGGAGCTTCATGGGTTATCTTCTCAATCACCATCAGGTGCGGAAGATATATATTCGACTGCTCATTCATGGCTTGATATCGATATTAAGTGTTCAAGTATATTCATATCTACCGGGCAGGCACGCGAACAACGCCCGCATCCGGTACAACCGGTTTCCTGTATCCGTTCAGGCATATAGGAGAACTTATGCAAAATGCGCTGACGCCAACGGGTGCTTTGTGTCGGGCGCGGATTATGTCCGGACGTATGGAGGGTAAACAGCGAAAAGCCGCAAGAATCCCAACAACGGACACGATGACCGGACGAACCTTTGGCATCTTCCTGAATATCAAAACAGGCACAGGTTGGACAAACATAAGCGCATGCGCCACATCCCAAACAGCGTTCGGACTGTTGTTTCCAAACAGGACTGTCGAATGCTCCCGCCAACTTCTCACGTACATCATCAACATTGAAACGGGTGGGAACGGATGCCAGATATTGTTCCTTATCAATTTCTTCGGCAGGTGTATATTCTTTCACAAAGAATTTAATCAATGCTTTGCCTTTTGCTGTCAAGACTTCCACCAATGCACTCTGATCCGGCAACTCCGTAATCTGAATATCACTGCCGGCAGTATTACCGGGCCCCCCGTGAACAGAAGTACAGAAACATGATTCATCGCATTGTGCACAACTGAAGCTGATTAATGTCATTTTCTCCCGTCGGGCATTGTATAGTTTATCTTTATAATCCCAATTAAAAATGCCGGAAAGGGGTGCAAACCCTGCTGCATCACAAGGACGGATTTTCCAGAGAATCGTTTCGGAAATGGCATTAATATCCGCTTCCTGCAAAGTAGCTTCTTTCCCGTCTTTCTGATAAGAGAACAGCACTTCTGTTTTCGGGAACGCAAAGCGTTTAGCCGACTGGGTAGTCTGCACATAGTCCGTCGCTACCTCATCGTAAAAAGTCACTCTTTTGAAGTCTACTTTATCTCCTGAACGCACAGGAGCAAAAATATGCATCTCCTTTTTCACCATCTGGTGAAACCATTCTTGCAGACTGCTTTTACTGATATGTAGATTTTCCATTACTTTCTTTTAATGTATAAAGTTCTCTTTATCTTCTGCCTTGAAGGTAGAAAGTACATTTCCCGCAGGATTGATAGCACCGGGAGCAACCCCGAACTCGCCCTGAATGTCTTCCATCATACTTTGCGTCATCAAATGAAGAGGAATACCCACCGGACAGGCTTGCTTACAAGCGTCACAACCGATACAGCGTCCTGCCATGTGCATCACGCGGTTAATCTGCCACTCCATATTTGTCAGCGGAGCAGACCAGGGTTGTACCCACTGCGGACAATTGACCTCCACAATACACCGGCTGCAATAACACAACGGACAGGCAGCCCGGCAAGCATAGCATTTGATGCATTTCGACATTTCCTCCATCCAATATTTCCACCGTTCTTCACGACTCATCTTTTTCAGACGATCAATCAGTTGGAGATTCTCCTCACTAATAGTCAAGGGAAAGTCTGCCAGATATGTTTTTATTTCATCGAATCCTTTAAACTGGATAACTTCTCCATGTCCGTCAACGGTCAATACCAGAAGATTATCTTCTTTCAACTGGTTTTCGAATGCCAATTGAACAATCGTCCGTAATGCCGGTACTGTAGCTGTTATAGCCACTTTGCCTGTTCCTGTCAATTCCCGTTTTATCAGATAAACTGCGATATTATTCGTGCAACGGTCGTCCAGTATCAGCCTGTCTGCATTTTCTGCCTGCCGGCAAAAGAGAGGACGTGTTCCGTGGTTTCCTTCTCCATAGCCTATCACAAGGTTCACCTCTCCTTCTTGTAACAAAGCAACTGCTTTTTCTGTCAGTTTACTCATAGATAGCCTCCTTTTCCAAATAGTCCGAAGCTTTCTGATACTCCAGATAAGGTCCCAGTTCACGGATTCCGGCAACTGTCTCATTCACCAGATCAGCCCACTTGGCCCCCTCTGCCGCCGACACCCATGAATAACGGATACGACGTACATCAATTCCCAGGAAGTCGAGCAGTCCGCGGAATACAATCCAACGACGACGTGCGTGGAAGTTTCCGGATGTATAATGACAGTCATTCGGATGACAACCCGAAACGATAATTCCATCAGCACCTCCGGCAAAGGCTTTCAACAGTAACATAAAGTCAATTCTTCCTGTGCAGGGGAAGCGGACAATTTCTACATTAGTCGCATACTTCAACCTGCTCGTACCTGTCAGGTCTGCCCCGGCATACGTGCACCAATTACAGACAAAAGCTACAATGCGCGGTTCAAATTCCTGATTATTCTCGATCTTATTTTCGTTCATAGCTTACTCTCTTTTTAATGGTTCAGCAATGCCATCACTTCGGCATAGACCTGTTCATTGGAATATCCTTGTATATCAATAGATTTGGAACGGCAGAAAGCAACACAAGTACCACAACCCTGACAAAGTCCGGGATTTACTTTAGCTACGGTCTTTATTACATTTCCATTCCTGTCTTTTATTTCTTCACGTTCGATGGCCTGATAAGGACAAGCTGTCTGACACATGAAACATCCTACGCAAGTACTGAATAACGGAGGAGCAGTACGATTGACAACGGCTATCAACGGCTCGCGAACCAGATTTGCCTGTGAAAACAATCCTGCTACTTTCACAGCGGCTCCCGAAGCCATTCCCACTGTTTCGGGAATATCTTTCGGCGCCTGACAGGCTCCTGCCAGATAGATTCCGGCTGTATTCGTTTCCACCGGTTTCAGTTTGGGGTGAGATTCGGCAAAGAACTGATAAGGGTCATAAGAAATGTGCATCTTCTGCGCCAGTTCTTCCGCTCCCTTGTTGGCAACTCCCGCTGTAGCAAGCACTACCATGTCAGCTTCTATCTCGACAGGTGATGCTCCCAACAGGGTGTCTACTCCTTTAACAATCAATTTACCGTTCTTCTCATATATACGGGCGACGCGACCACGGACGTAATTCACTCCATCCTCTTCAATGGCACGGCGCACAAATTCTTCATAATTCTTTCCTCCGGCACGAATATCCATGTAGAACACGTACGATTCGCCACCATGCACCTTGTGCTGATAAAGCATCGCATGTTTGGCTGTGTACATACAGCATATCTTAGAGCAATAAGGAATTCCTTTGGCCGGATCACGGGAACCGGCACAGGCTACAAATACAATCTTTTGAGGAATCTGTCCGTCAGACGGGCGGCGTATTTCACCGAACGTAGGACCGGAAGCCGATGCCAAGCGTTCAAACTGTAGCCCGGTAATGACATCTTTGTATTTTCCATATCCGTATTCGGGGAAAAAGTCAGTGTTCAACACATTGAATCCTGTGGTAACAACAATGGCTCCTACTTCTTCGGTGATGATGCTGTCTTCCTGTCCGAAGCGGATAGCACCCGTTGGACATAGCTTTTCGCAGACTCCGCACTTACCGTTACGATAATGGGTACAGTGTTCTTTATCGATCACCGGTTTATTGGGCACTGCTTGAGGAAAAGGAACATAAATAGCTGTACGCATTCCCAAACCGGCATTAAATTCGCTCGGTATCTTTTTATTGGGACATTTAGTCGTGCAAAGTCCGCAACCGGTACATAGTTTTTCATCGATACTCTTTGCTTTCAGGCGAATACTGGCTTTGAAATTTCCAATAAAACCTTCCACATGTTCCAATTCGGCGTATGTATAAAGAGTGATATTCGGATGCCGGGCTACTTCCACCATTCGCGGAGTGAGAATACACTGCGAACAGTCTAATGTAGGAAAGGTTTCCGAAAGTTGTGACATGTGTCCGCCAATAGAAGGTTCTTTCTCTACCAGAATGACCTGATGTCCGCAATTGGCGATGTCCAGACTTGCCTGGATTCCAGCAATGCCTCCTCCGATTACCAATGCTTTTTTGGTGATAGGAACTTGAATGGGAACCAAAGGATGATTCCGTTTTACTTTTTCAACCAGACTTTTGACAATATCAACAGCTTTACGGGTGGTTGCCTCTCCTTTCTCGTGTACCCAAGAGCAATGCTCGCGAACATTAGCTATTTCACACAGATAAGGATTCAACCCGGCTTCCGCACAGGCCCTCCGAAAGGTAGGTTCATGCATTCGCGGAGAACACGCAGCAACTACAACGCCATCCAATCCGTATTCTTTAATGGCATTCTTTATCAAAGTCTGTCCCGGATCAGAACACATATATTTATAATCAATGGCATAGGCAACGCCTTCCATTTCTTTTGCCGCTTCGGCCACTTTTTCGCAGTCGACAGTTGCACTGATATTTTCACCGCAATGGCAGATAAAAACTCCTACTTTAGACATACTTCTGCCTCCTTCAAATTTACAGCTACAAAATGACGACCCAGTCCCAACTCTTTGGGAGTCAGTCCGACAGCGAGTCCGATAGCTTGTGTGATATAAAGAACGGGTATGGTCACAGGTTTTGCCAGATAGTTATTGATAGCAGGACGACGCATATCCAGATTGGAATGGCACATCGGACAAGCTACAACCACAGCTTCAGCTCCCCGGTCGTCAGCATCTTTTAGTATATTTCCGGAAAGACGTCCTACCAGATCTGTACGGGAAACGGATAAACCGGCACCGCAACACTCTGTTTTAAAAGCCCAGTCAATAGGAGTCGCCCCAATCAGAGACATGATTTTATCCATGCTTTGCGGATCTTCCAGACGGTCGAAGTTTAATATTTTATGGGGACGCACCAACAAGCAACCGTAGTAACAAGCCACTTGATGAGCGAACGGACGTACTATTTTCTCTTTTAATGTATCCAGCATGTATTTCTCTATCATCTGGAGGACATTCAATATTTTCACATTTCCAAGGTAACGCATTCCAACTGTAGTCAGTATTTCATCCTTCAATACTTCATTGTTCATTAATTCGTGTTGAGCAACACTCAAACGATTGTAACAGGAAGCACAGGGGACAACGATTTCTTGAAATCCCTGTTGTTCCGCCAATGCCAGCACACGGGTGGGTAAGGCAAGAGACAATTCTCTACTCATGGAGTGAGCTGCCGTTGCACCGCAACAGTTCCAGTCTTTCAACTCGATCAGTTCGAGTCCCATCACCTGTGCCAGTGCTTTGACTGATTCATTGTATTCACGAGAAGTTCCGTTTAGCGAACATCCTGGATAGAAACCTATTTTCATAGCTACTTTTGAGTCTTTTCAATGGTTTGTGCAAATATCTTTTTGATCTTATTCTCATCTTTTACCCGTTCCGGAAGAAGGTTGAGTTTCCCTTTGACAAACATAACAGGAGCTACATTCAAATCCTGTGTCAAACGTAAGGTACGGACTTTAAACCCTGCAACCAATCCGACTTCGTAGAGCCTTCCCGTTCTTTTCACTGATTCGAGAAAAGCGGAGTGAAAAGCTACGACAGGACGTGATTCTTTATTGATGCATCCTTCTTTACGGGATCTCTCACACAGATAGTCCATTACTTCAGGAATGTTGATCTCTTTAGGACACCGGGCAATACAGTTTTCGCAACTCAAGCAAATCCAAATGGCATTGGAACTTAACACACGACGGTCATTTTGAGCATTTTTTGTCTGCAACAACCGGAGAATATAGCTGGGAGCATAATCCATCTCCTCTGACAACACACATCCGGCCGTACACTTACCACACTGGTAGCAATAAGACACATCAATACCCGTCTTTTGTTCCAAGTCACAGGAAATACATTCTTTGTTTTCCATGTTGACATGAATAAAATAGATAATAAATAAAATAAAGGAAAAAAGTGGCAGAGAGGGATCAGAATAATAGGCACACCACACCCTACCTAAAGATAAGAATTGGGTCTAAATGAGAATATGCGCTAATGTATAGACGTAATACTTACACGAATATTTAGTGTAATTAACATTAAGGCCGGTATGCCCCAAACGGTTCTCCGGAAGCAGAACATTCAGAGAGCTCAATATCTGTATAATGACAGTATTGGTATTGAACTTCAGGTTCTTGAAAGGAACAATGCTTCTCGGAAAAGAAATATTGTCAAAAATGCAGTCACTAACCTTACAATTGGATGTCTCGTCAACAAACTGCGAATGAGAATCTTTACCTGACTTATCGAAGCCGGCAGAAGAGACGCGGCAACATGACTCTGCTGTATATTGCATATCATTAGCCGAGATTTCAGCTTCTTTCTGAAATCCCTGCAATTCTTTATCGGAAACATTACTAAATCCCAATACCAGAAATGCGCATGCTAATATGCAAAAAATGTACTTAGTCATAATTTGCTGCAAACGTAATCATTCTTTTCCGAAAAAAAGCATTAAGGGCAAGAATTAACGATTATTCATACAGGCTCTTTCTTACAAACCATGTACAACTTTCATCAATTGCTCACCTAAACCGATTGTATATCCTTGAGAAACAAAGACTACCCTATTAAATGTATCTGCAATAATAAATACCGGCAAAATGGAATTGTTCAAGTTCATAGCCCGCACAATTTCCTTGCGGATGCTATCATCAATATCAATACCGTAAGTGATGGTCGACGGAAGTCCTTTGAATTCGTCGGCATTAAATTTCTTGTATTGTTCTTCCGAAGGAAAAAGAAAGACCATCTTACGCCCCCATTGTTCGAAGTCATTGCCCAAAGCGGCTATATCTCTTAGTGCATGATTGGTAGGTTCCTGCCCTACCCCAAGCACAGCTACTACAAAATAGCCACGCCCGCAGGTTTGCAGAATACTCTGCTGTTCAGTGCTGCCCACCGGGTGATAGGTCGCTTCCGAATTAAAATTTCCGATCACTTGCACCTGGTCTTTGCTTTCACGCATCACAAGGTCAACGGTGGTTGTCTTACCGGGTTCTACAGTAAAGAACGTACTGTTGGAAAGCACCGCTCCACTTGCCAGACGGGTTCCGGTCACCATCATATAATAACCTTCGTCAAACTCTCTTCCGTATCTTAACAGATTATACCAGGTAGTTCCATCGCCCATATCCGTCTCCCCTTCGTCATAATTAAGCAGCTGGAATGTGCCGTTTTTAAATTTGGAAAGAGTGAAATGCGAATAATATTTAGGATCTTCCACTGAACGGATAGGCGTGTAAGTCGCTTGCAATACTCCCTTTCGGGACTGGGTAGATTCTGCCGTATCAAAGTTGACATCTTCCTTAACTAATTCTTTATTTAGAATCTGCACTTTTCCTGTCACTTCATCAATCCAGGCGGCGGATGCCCACCCCATGCTCCGGTAAGCTGCCACAAAGAAAATATCACGCGACTTTTCATCAGCCACCCGTGCTTTCCAGACTCCCATCGGAGAGATAGGAATCTGTTGGGAATTCAGTTCATTATTGATTTTAATCTCTTTTCTGCACCATTCTATTAATACTTTAGGATCATGTTTCATGCTATCAGGCACAGACTGGTACACTGTTTTCTCAATGGCTTCACGAAGTTCCTTTTTATAAGGAGTCAACATTTCATTGGCTATACGAGGAGGATTGAGGTACATCCTTTTAAATAAATCAGTCTCTATCTTCTCCCAATCCGAGATATTAGTCAGCAAATGGTCATTCAATATATCCAGAGTTACATCTCGGAGATCTTTAGCCGAAAGGCTCTCTAATATCCACATGGCTCGTATTTCTTCCCACGAAACAGCATCTTTCTCTTTTCTGATAGACGAAAGGAAGTCTTTCAAGGTTTGGTGATTTCCTCGCGAAGCAACCAGGAAGTTTACCAGTTCTTCTTTCTTTTCCGGTTGTAAAGCATTTCCATATAGTTTATCTATCCAATCTTTGGCCTGTTTTTCCGTCATCATTGTTGCCACGTACGCATTGCGGATTGAATCTTCCTGCGCCATCCGCCGATCATTCTCCGCCCGTTGTTCGGGAGTGACCTCGGGAATATTCGCTCCTTCCACCGGAGGTACAAAATCCATAGGCAAGGAATAGGCTTCACCTTCTTTCCTATTTAAAGAGAGTTGCAGTGCATCATCTTTTCCAAATGAGATTTTGGCATAACCAAATTGCCCGTCGCGGGATGCCCAAACCAACATATCTCCTTTGCCGGCAGTCAGGCTGGCTTTCCCCTCTGCATCTGTATATTTCGTGGCTACTGTATAGAACTCCGCATAATTGTATATCTTAAATTCGACTTTGGCATCTGCCACCGGTTTACCTTCGGCATCCGTCACCGTTACGATAGCTTTGGCAGTAGGGGCATAATTATCAACCACATTGATTTCTGTGTAATTGGGTGTTTCAAGCATGATCTCTTCCGGACCGTTGTAACGTCCGAAAACCTTGGTATGCATCAACATTCCCCGACTGGCAGGGGCATTGAACCATCCCAGGTTCAAAACCGGTTCCGGCTCACAAGCTCCGAAGAAGTACCAATGTCCATCCGCCCATGCTTCCACCCAAGCATGGTTATCATCCGTATGCGCCCAACGGGGTGTATACACTTGCCGTGCCGGAATACCGACTGCCCGGAGCGCAGCCACCGTAAATGTAGACTCTTCGCCACAACGTCCATACGCAGTTTTGACTGATGCCAATGGTGAGCTGGTACGCGCGTCACTCGGACGATAGACTACTTTCTCGTGACACCAGTGATTCACCTCCAATATCGCGTCTTTCATCGGCAATTCTTTCACCCGTTCTTTTAGTTCGCCATAAAAGACACGGCGAGAATCGTCCAGATTCTCGTTATTCACCCGGATCGGCAGAACAAAATGACGGAACACTTCATCGGGAATCGCTTTTCCCCAAGACATCTCGTCACGTGTCTGCTTCGACAGCCGGACATTCTCCAAGTAATAATCTCCCGGATAGTCCGTCACATCCCCTATCGGCATATAAGCGTAGAGAAACATCAATGCTTCGCGCTCGTACACTGACAGAGCGGAATCACCAAAGATCGCAAATAAGTCTCCATGAGGAAGTGTCTGTTTCTTCCGCTCAAAGTCATGAGCTACTTGATTCCGGTAAGATTCTTCTTTGAGGAAATGAGTATTGTTACAAGCAAACAACACAATCGACAAAATCAGGACGCATAAAAGATGGGTGAATGTTTTCATATAAGTGTTTGGTTTATTCTATTAATAAGGCTGCTGACTGACAAAAATACAAGAATATTTTCTGAATGCCTAGATAAGTACATAAAAATGTGATAGATAAGAATAATATTGTCATTGACGGGAAATTACGGGAGTTTTGTAACAGGTTTGTAATATAGACCGTGTTCGGACCCTTATAAAAAGAAAATTCAAAAGAAAAAGAAGATTTTTATGTTCTACAGCATATAATTCAAAAACAATTC
>ERZ826613.3004-NODE-3004-length-15035-cov-4.743525_pt1 | contig 15035 bp, 10 predicted proteins | sample MGYA00519925_ERZ826613 | MGnify/ENA primary metagenome ERZ826613 (study PRJEB31778, sample SAMEA3449236) | human gut metagenome | biome: human gut; feature: human-associated habitat; material: faeces | place: United Kingdom | collected 2010/2012 ... | reverse complement strand
ATGGGCTGACATCGACCGGAAACAATTCTCAAAACCCTACGGCTTTCTCTTTCAAACCCTTTGTGTTGGATGACCGGACATGGAGAAACACCTGGGATACCAAATGGTATCTGGCACCTGTCCCTCTTACGGAGATAAACAAGGGATATGGCATGACCCAGAATCCGGGCTGGTAGCATGTGGGGTCTCTAAATAATTACAGAATATGAAAAATACCATTATAATATTGCTGTTTGCGGGGTGTCTGTTATCTGCCTCCGCCCGGCAGAACGAAGGTTTTCCGGTCGTAGGTGCTCCCGATACCATAAGTCTCGGCTACGGGATCGGTGTCGACCGGGATCGGAGCGCCTGGACACAGGCGGGAGTGGGCCGCGAAGTGCTGGACAATGCGCCGCAGATTGATGCGGCCAAAGCCCTTTACGGACGAATCGCCGGACTGAATGTTTATCAGGGAGTCGGCACGACGGCCGATAACATCGCTTCGCTGTCGATTCACGGACAGGCTCCGCTGGTACTTGTCGATGGTTTCCCGCGGGATCTTAAGAATCTTACGGTACAGGAGATCGAATCGGTCGTCGTGACGGCCCTCGGCATCAAGCGCTCGGAGAAGGCCCTGTCGTATAACGTACAGCAGGTCGATTCCGAGAGCCTGCTCGCCAACAAGGACGCCAACTTCATCAATTCGCTCAACGGCAAGGTGGCCGGTGTGACGATCAACGCCTCGTCGTCGGGTGTCGGCGGCGCCTCGAAGGTGGTCATGCGCGGTCAGAAGTCGATCAGCCAGTCGTCGAATGCCCTCTACGTGATCGACGGCGTGCCGATGTTCACTACGGCCCGTGACGGCGGAACGAAGTTCGGTTCGCAGGGTACGACCGACCCGATCGCCGACATCAACCCCGAGGACATCGAGTCGCTGTCGGTGCTGAACGGTGCCGCGGCTGCGGCCCTTTACGGTTCGGATGCCGCCAACGGAGCCATCGTCGTTACGACCAAGCGCGGCAAGGCCGGTCGTACGTCGGTCGTCGTGTCGAGCAACACCGAGATCATGACGCCGTTCGTCCTTCCCGAGTTCCAGAACCGCTACGGCACGGGTGACCTCTCGTCGAGCACCGGTTCGATCGTCCGCAGCTGGGGCCATCGGCTCAATTCGGCCAACTACATGGGCTATGATCCGGCCGACGACTACTTCCAGACGGGTGTGACCGGAACCGAGAGCGTCTCCTTCTCGACGGGCAACGAAAAGAACCAGGTTTACGCGTCGGCCGCGGCGATCAACTCGCGCGGTATCGTTCCCAACAACAGCTACGACCGCTACAATTTCACGTTCCGCAATACGACCTATTTCTTCAAGGACCGCATGCGCCTTGATGTCGGTGCGAGCTACGTGCTCCAGCGCGACCGCAACATGACCAACCAGGGAACCTACAACAACCCGCTGGTAGGCGCCTACATCTTCCCGCGCGGCGACGACTGGAGCGACATCCAGATGTACGAGCGTTACAACCCCTCGCGCCAGCTCTATACGCAGTACTGGCCCGTGGGCGATGCCGGCCTGACGATGCAGAACCCCTATTGGATCAACTACCGCAACCTGCGTGAGAACAGCAAGGACCGCTACATGCTCAACGCCTCGCTGTCGTACGACATCCTCGACTGGCTGAATGTTTCGGGCCGTGTCAGCATCGACAACACGCACACCGACTATACGGAGAAGATGTATGCTTCGACCTACGAACAGCTGTCCGAGTACTCCGACCGCGGTATGTACGGTATCACGAAGATGACCGACAAGCAGGTCTACGGCGACGTGCTGGTGAACATCAACAAGACCTTCGGCGAGAACTGGTCGCTGCAGGCCAATGCCGGTGCCTCGATCTCGGACATGCGCTACGACGCAATGAAGGTCCGCGGCCCGATCGCCGACGGTTCGGACGCCTTCGAGGGAGAGAAGCCGGGCCTGGCCAACGTCTTCAACATCCAGAACCTGAGCAACTCGTCGAAGACCAAGCGCCTGCAGGAGGGTTGGCGTGAGCAGACCCAGTCGGTCTTCTTCTCGGCCGAGGTGGGCTTCAAGAACACCTACTTCCTTACGGTGACCGGCCGTAACGACTGGCCGTCGCAGCTGGCTGGCCCCCACTCCGAGAAGAGTTCGTTCTTCTACCCGTCGGTGGGTGCCTCGGTCGTGCTTTCGCAGCTTATCCCCAACATGCCGGAGAACCTCTCCTACGTGAAGTTGCGCGGTTCGTATGCATCGGTGGGTGTCGCTTTCGAGCGCTTCATCGCCAACCCGCTCTATGAGTGGAACGAGAGCGGCCTGACGTGGAACACCAATACGAAGTACCCGATCTACAACCTCAAGCCCGAACGCACGAAATCCTTCGAGGTGGGTCTTACGATGCGCTTCCTCAAGCACTTCAACCTCGACCTGACCTACTACAACACCAAGACGCAGGACCAGACGTTCGACACGACGATCTCGACCGGTTCGGGTTCCTCGGTGCTGACGATCCAGTCGGGCAAGGTGCTCAACCGCGGCTTCGAGCTGGCTCTCGGTTACAGCAACACGTGGGGCAAGTTCTCGTGGGACACGAACTACACGCTCTCGACGAACCACAACGAGATCCTCTCGCTGGCCAACAACATCGTCAATCCCGAGACCGGACAGCGTTTCTCGGTCGATCTGCTCGACATGGACGGACTGGGCGAGGCCCACTTCATCCTCAAGGAGGGTGGAACGCTGGGTGACCTCTACTCGCTGCGCGACATGAAATACGACGCCAACGGCGCCATCTATGTCGATGAGTCGGGCAATGTTGCCACGGAGGCCATCTCGAACGTCAATGACTACATCAAGCTGGGCTCGGTGCTTCCGGATGCCAACATGGCCTGGCGCAACGACTTCCGCTGGGGCAACTTCAACTTCGGATTCGCCCTGTCGGCACGCCTGGGCGGCGTCGTATTCTCGCGCACGCAGGCCATGCTCGACTACTACGGTGTTTCGGAGGCTTCGGCCGCGGCGCGTGATGCCGGCGGCGTGGTGATCAACGGCGGCGATCTGGTCGATGCCAACAAGTGGTATACATCGGTCAGCGGCGGCAATACGGTTCCGCAGTACTACACCTACTCGGCCACCAACGTCCGCCTGCAGGAGGCCTCGATCGGCTATACCATCCCGCGCAAGGTGCTGGGTGACCTGTGCGAAATCACCCTTTCGCTCGTGGGCCGCAACCTGTGGATGATCTACAACAAGGCTCCGTTCGATCCCGAGACCATCGCCACGACGGGCAACTTCTATCAGGGCATCGACTACTTCATGATGCCGTCGTTGCGCAACATCGGATTCAACCTCAGACTCAAATTCTAAACCGAACCGTTATGAAAAACATATGTAAACCGCTTCTTTTCACGGTCCTGCTCTCGGGTAGCGCCTGCACGGCCAACTATCTGGAGATCAACAGCGATCCTTATCAGCCGAACAAGGATCAGATGCAGGCCGACGGATACCTGCTCGGTGCTACGATGAGCGGTATCATGAGCGGTGTGATTTCGACCGACGTCAATACGGCGCAGTTCACCGACTGCCTGCTGGGCGGTACGCAGGGCGGCTATTTTGCCGACTCGAACGCCGAACAGCGCAATACCATTTCGAATTACAACCCGACGGATAACTGGACCAACGTATTCATGGCCAGTGATTTCGTCATTCCGACGCTCTACTCGAACCTGCGCGAGCTCAAGGAACAGACCGACGACCCGGTGATCCTGGCCATTGCCGATGTCATCAAGGTGGCTGCCATGCACCGCGTGACGGATACCTATGGTCCGATTCCCTACTCGCAGATCGGTGCCGACGGACAGCTGCAGGTCCCCTACGATTCGCAGAAGGCTGTTTACGACAAGTTCTTCGAGGAGCTCAATGCGGCCATCGACGTGCTGACGTCCAACCGCTCGGTGACGATCGCCTCGTCGGCCGACAACATCTATGGCGGCAGCGCCGAGAAGTGGTGCAAGTTTGCCAATTCGCTCAAACTGCGTCTGGCCATGCGTATCGTCTATGCCGATCCGGCTACGGCCCGCACGATGGCCGAGAGTGCCGTGTCGCATGAGATTGGCGTGATGACCTCGAACGATGACAACGCCTGCATGACGAGCTTCGGAGCCGACGGCAACCCGATCTACGTGGCCGTGAACTACAACTCGGCGACGCACTCCGACAACACGGCCTGTCTGACGGGCGGTGACTCGCACGCAGCGGCTGACATCATCTGCTACATGAACGCCTACAACGATCCCCGCCGTGCGGCCTATTTCGTCGAGTCGGAGTGGCCCGGCCAGACCTACGTCGGCATGCGCCGCGGTATCGAGATCCCCGACCTCTCCTCGATCGGCCACAAGTATTCGGGCGTGAAGCTCACCACGTCGTCGCCGCTCTGCTGGATGAATGCCGCCGAGGTGGCCTTCCTGAAGGCCGAGGCCAAGGCTGTCTTCGGGTTCGACATGGGCAGCGGTTCGGCCGAGGATTTCTACAACGAGGGTATCCGCCTGTCGTTCGAGCAGTGGGGCGTCTCGGGCTACGAGAGCTATATTGCACAGAGCTCGGCGCCGCAGATCGTCTACATCGATCCCAACAACGGCAAGGACACCTATTCGAATACGCTTTCGACGACCTCGGTGGCCTGGAAGACCGGTACGCCCGATGAGATGCAGGAGCGCATCATCATCCAGAAATGGATTGCCAACTGGCTGTTGGGCAACGAATCGTGGGCAGATTACCGCCGTACGGGCTTCCCGCACCTGATTCCTGCCACGGAGGCCGGAAACAAGAGCGGCGGTATCGTCGATTCCGAGATGGGCGCACGCCGCATGCCCTATCCGGCCGAGGAGCGTACGACCAATGCGGAGAACTACCAGACGGCCGTCTCCACGCTGCTGCAGGGAGCCGACAACATGGCAACGCGCATGTGGTGGGACTGCAACCCGAACATTCCCCGCAATTGATTCACCCATAAACGAGAGTTTTGAATTATGAAACGCAGTATCAAGATATATTTCCTGCCTGTCCTGGCCCTCACGGCCGTATTGCTCGGTTCGTGCAGCGACTGGACGGATTCGGAGAGCGTGGATATCAGCCGCCCTTCGCTCGAGGAGCAGAATCCCGCACTCTATGCCCAGTACCTTGCGGCGTTGCGCGCCTACAAGGCCAGTGAGCACAAACTGACCTTTGTCATGATGGAGAACCGCGCCGGCCTCGCTCCGATTGCCCAGAACCAGCGCCTGACGGCCTATCCCGACAGCGTGGACTTCATCTGCATGACGCATCCCGAGAACCTGGCTCCGGAGTATTCCGACCAGATGGCCGAGGTTCGCAAGAAAGGGACCCGCGTGGTCTGCGAGATCGACTATGCCCGTATTGAGAGCGAATGGGAGGCCCTGCAGGCTCCCGAGACCGATGAGCCCGAGACCGATGAACCCGAGACGCCGGGCGATACCGAGTCGGGCAATGCGACCGACGGCAGCCAGGATGATGGCGACGGTTCGGAGGGCGATACGACGGAGCCCGCTGACGACAGCGCATTCCTCGCCTTTTGCCGCGAGCGTGTCGAGGCCCTGACGGCCAGCTGCGAGCGTTATGGCTTCGATGGCGTGACCTTCACCTACGACGGCCCCGTGCTGTCGAGCCTGACCCCCGAGCAGACGACCCTGTTCGCCGGACGGCTCGGTGTGGTTTACGAGGTCCTGAAGAGCTGGCATGCGGCCCATCCCGAGAAGCTGCTCTTCTTCCGCGGCGGCCCGCACAAACTGGCCGACTGTTCGCTGCTTTCCGAGTGCTCGTATGTCATCGTGATGGCCAGGAGCGCCACCTCCCGAGAGGAACTTACGGTCGAGATGTACCGTGCCTGCGTCGAGGGTGTCCCGACCGACCGGCTGATCATCGGCGTGACGGCCCCGGCACTCGACGGATCCGACGAACTGGGCTATTTCTCCCAGACCGATGCGGCGGGCAAACCGCTCAGCGCCATCGTCGGCGCCGCTTCGTGGGTGCTCGAGCCGTCCGCATACGACAAGGCCGGACTGGCTATCGACCGGGCCTGGAACGACTATTATGACCTCAATCGGATCTTCCCGAACATCCGCAAGGCAATTGACATCATGAATCCCGTACCTGAAAACTAACGAAACCCATGAAAATGAAAACCATAAGCGTGATTGCCTCCTTGACGGCCCTCCTTGCGCTCGCCTCCTGCGAACACGAGGACACCGATCGGCAGCATTACGACAACAAACTCTTCATTTCGGCCGCTTCGCTGACCGACGAGATGCTCATCGATGAGGCTGACAGCTATTCGCGCGATATCGTTGCGGCCGTTGCCAAGCCCGAATCGCAAGACATCACGGTGACCTTCCGTCCGGCCCCCGAACTGGTGGACAACTACAAACAGGCCTATTACGACACGGTCTCGATTGCACTGCCCGACGGGGTCTGCCGCATCGATGAGCCGACGACCACCATTCTGGCCGGCAACGTGCAGAGTTCTCCCGTTTCGGTGACCTTCGAGAACGTGCTGTCGCTCGACCGCAACCAGCGTTACGTGATGCCGGTGACCATCGAGTCGGTCGAGGGGATCGGCGGGGGGCTCCGCAGTGCGAAGACCTGCTACTTCCTCTTCCGCGGCGCTTCGCTCATCAACATCGTCGTCGATCTGTCGGAGAACCGCGCTTGGCCCGAATTCGGCAATTTCGATGAGGTTCAGGACATGTACGCCTTCACGATGGAGGCGCTGGTCAATCCCACGACGCTCAACAAGACGATCTCGACCGTCATGGGTATCGAGGATACGTTCCTGATCCGTATGGGTGACTCGGGCGTCGATCCTTCGCAGCTTCAGGTCGTAGGTGCTGCCAGTTCGAAACTGACGGACGAGAGCCTCAAGATCCCGACCGGGGAGTGGACCCACATCGCCGTGACGTTCGAGTGCATTGCTCAGAATCAGAGCGAGGTGAAGATCTACCTGAACGGAGAGCTGAAGAAAGAGGGTATTTTCTATCTGAACAGCATCAATTTCGCAATCCCGCATTCCAATGAGTCGGGTTCGTCGTTCAAGCGTTGCTTCTGGGTTGGATATTCGTTCACGTCGGATCGTTATTTCGACGGAAAACTCTCGGAACTCCGCATCTGGAACCGTGCCCTGACAGCCGACGAGATCGCTGCCGAGAACCATTTCTACCGTGTGGATCCCTCGTCGGAGGGTCTGGTGGCCTATTGGAAACTCGATGACGGCGCCGGCACAGTGGGCAAGGACTATTCGCCCTACGGCCACGACCTGACGATCGAGTCCGAACCGGACTGGGTCCAGGTGGAACTTCCCCAAATCGCCGAATAACTTCAACCGTAAAACGAAAAACGACTTATGAAAACAACGAAATATGTGAACCGCTTCCTTCTTGCCGCTGCGGCCTGCTGCGGATTCGCGTTCACATCCTGTTCCGATGAGATCCCGACGAGCTTCAAGTTCGACGAGGGAATCTACGACGGGCTGTCGCGCATCGACGGCATGCTGGTAGACGAGTACAATTCGGCCAACGAGCGGACGCTGACCCTCACCGACGACGCCATGACGACGGCCGTGCGGTTCATGCTGACGTGCGAACCGGGCAAGGGTGTCGATGCCGTGGTCTCCTACGACGGCGACTACCTGCAGAACTACAACCTCGAGCACGGGACCGAGTATGAACTCTTCCCCGAGAGCGCCGTGGAGCTCGAGGGCGAGGGCCGCATGCTGCTGGCTCCCGACGACAAGCGCTCGGCAGCCCTGGGCGTGACGCTTCGTGCCTTCGAGGGCTTCTCTTCCGAGAAGGAGTACCTGCTGCCGCTCATCGTGCGTGTCGAGACCGAGGGCATCACGGTTCCCGAGTCCTCCGCACATGTGGTCTACCTCGTCAAGGACGGTCGCACGAGCCTCTCGGCCGACAAGGGCCCCGATGCGGTGAAGAACATCGTCTTCTTCGAACTGGGCGATGCCAACCCGCTCAATGCGCTGGAGTTCCGCCTTCAGGAGAGCGGCAAGCTCTTCTTCGACTACGTGGTGCTCTTCTCGGGCAACATCAACTACGATCCCGCCGAGAACCGGGTCTACTTCTCGCGCAACAAGGAGGTGCAGTTCCTGCTCGACAACAACGAGGAGTACCTCCAGCCGCTGCGCAAGTGCGGCATCAAGGTGATCATGGGCGTGCTGGGCAACCACGACGATTCGGGCCTTGCTCAGCTCTCGGATCCTGCCGCCCGTGATTTTGCCGCCGAGCTGGCCGCCTATTGCGAGACCTACGGCCTGGACGGCGTATGTTTCGACGACGAGTATTCGAACGTCAATCCCGATACGAGCAATCCGCTCTTCACGCGTCCTTCGATGGCCGCTGCCGCCCGACTGCTCTACGAGACCAAGAAGGCCATGCCCCACAAGACGGTGATGGTCTACTACCTGGGCAACATCACGCCGTACATCCCTGCGGTGGACGGGGTCGATCCGGGCTATTTTGTCGATGTGGCCGTTGCCGACTACAGCTCGATCAACCCGGGTGCCACGCCGATGACGGGCATGCCGCTGAAGAACTGTGCGGGCGCCTCGATCGAACTGAACCTGCTCAAGGGTGACTGGACGACGGAAACGGCCCGCAAGCAGAAGGCTGCCGGGTACGGGCATTACATGTTCTTCTCGCTCAATCCGGACAACTATGCATGGCGCGGTCAGGTAACGATGGTGCGCAGTGTGGCCTCGGGCCTTTACGACGAGACGCTCGATCAGGTGACCCATTACTACAAGAAAGAGGATACGGAACGCCTCGAGTTGAGCCGTCCCCAGTAGTGAGGTGATTAGGAACTCTTAAAATCGGATTATTTCTATGAAAAAGATATTATTGGCAATCGTATGCATGGTGTCGGGCCTGTGCGGCTGTTCGGAGAGCGATTCGGACAACGGACCGAAGGGCGACAGCATCTCCCTCTCGAAGGATTTGATTTCGCTGGACTTCGAGGGCGGCACGGACGAGATCGTGGTGACCAGCTCGGGTGACTGGCGGATGTCGGGCACCTCGACGTGGGCGCATCCTTCCGTGACGGAGGGCAAATCCGGCGATACGGTCGTCTTCACGATCGATCCCAACGCCACCGACCGCAACCTGCAGTCGGAGTTCAAACTCTTTACGGGCAGTGCCGTAGCCCGTCTGACGGTGACCTGCGGCGAGGGCTATGTGCTGTCGCTCGATTCCGATGCCGCAGTCTCGGTACTTCAGTCCGGCGGCGAGTTCTCGGTGAAACTGGCCACCAACATTCCGCAGGAGGAGCTGACCTGTACGCTCTCCGACGGGGGCGATTCGTGGATCGGCACCCCCGAGTTCACGGATGTGTTCGGCGACCTGCTCCTGACCTTCACGGCTTCGGAGAACAGCGGTTACTCGGGACGTGAGAGCGTGGTGACGGTCTCGGGACATGACCTGAGTGTCGAGGTCGCCGTCTCGCAGCGTCAGCTCGACTACCTCAACGTCAAGGGCGACAAGGTATTCGAGTTCGATACACTTGAAGCTGCGACGTTCTCGGTCGATGTCGAGAGCAACATCGCGTATACGGTGACCACGCCCGACTGGATCACCTGCGAGAAGGCTCCCGCCACCCGGGCGCTGGCTACCGACCGCCTGACCTTCCAGGTTTCGGAGGGTAAGGAGACCCGAACGGGTTCCGTGGTGATCGCCGATGCCGACAAACGCTTTGAGTTTACGCTTTCGGTGCGCCAGTTGGCACCGGGAGTACAGATGATCACCATTCCCGACAAGGGCTTCCGAGACCGTCTGGCGGAAAGGGGCTGGATCAAGATCGTCGATGAGGAGTCGCCGGAGGTGATTCCGGTCGATCTGGAGACGATCAAGGACAATGACTATTACTATTACATCCTGCAGGCCCACAAAGCCGACATCAAGTCGTTCGAGGGTATCGAGAACTTCCCGTGGATAACCCAGTGCAACATGGGTAATAACCCCGAACTGGAGTCGGTCGATATTTCCGGTCTGGAGAAGGTGACAAAAGTGGATACGGGTGGCGACACCATGCTCTCCGAGATCAATCTGGGTGCGAATGCCTGCCAGTTGTCCCAGGGCCAGCGGATCGGTGTCGAGAAGATAACCGTCATCGGCAGCGGGGTTACGTCGATCAACTTGACGGCCTATTATATCTCCGGCGATCAGCTGAAGGAGCTCGATGTGACGCAGTGCCCTGCACTGACGAGCATTAACGCAACGGGACGTGACCAGCTGACCACGATCTACATCACGGCCGAGCAGGAAGGCAAGATCACTCTGTCGGGTTCGTCGGCCGAGTTCGTCGTCCGGTAGCGGAACTTTACGAGAGGACGGTTCTCCTCCACCGTCCGCTTTCGGAGCGGATCCGGGAATTTTTCCGGGTCCGCTCTTTTTCGTATCTTTGGGCGGAACCTATTCCTGAATCGGACTTTCTGATGGAGACTTCGGATTTCTCGGCTGCCGCTGCCGCGCAGGGCGAGGCAGCCTCCTGCGTGGACCGTGCGCCGTTCAACCGCTATCTTGCCGACGGGGCATTCGAGCCCCTTGCTGCGTTTTTCCGCGCCGAGGGGACCGAACGGACCTACCGCAACGGCGAAGAGTTCGCCCGGCAGGGGGTGCGGAACCGCACCTGCGGGCTGCTCCTTGCCGGGGCCTTCCGCTACGTCCACCTGACGGCCGACGGCGAACGCCGGATCGTGGGGTATGCCTTCGCCGGGGAGTTTGTCGGAGACTACATCTCGCACTGCAACGGCATCCCTTCGTGGGTCTCCATCGAGGCGATGTGTGACAGCCGCGTGACGGAGGTCGGCACTGCAGTCCTGGAGACCTTCTATGCCGCCGATGCCGCCCACGAACGGCTGGGCCGCCGTTTGGCCGAACACCTGCTGGCCGAGGTCTACGAGCGTTTGCTGGAACGTTGTGCCGCCACGCCGCAGGAGCGTTACGAACGCCTGCTGACCCGCTGCCCCGGGGTACTGGATTTCATCCCGCTCCACGAACTGGCCTCCTATCTGGGCGTCCGTCCCGAAACCTTGAGCCGCATCCGCCGCCGCATCCGGTGATTTCTTGATTCCGATCAAGGCTCCGGGACGGCCGAAGGTCTATCTTTGCGGCCATGGAACGTGTACTTGTCATCGGTGCGACGTCCGGGATCGGGCGCGCACTGGCCGGACGGCTGGCGGCCTCCGGCTGCCGGGTCGGCATCGTCGGGCGACGGGCCGAACCCCTCACCGAACGGGATTCCGACCCCTCCGAAAATCCGTTTTTTCAGGCTGCGGCCGATGTGACCGATCCGGCTGCTGCCGTGGCAGTGCTCGAACGCCTCGTGCAGCGGATGGGCGGCATGGACCTCTGCCTGGTGGCGGCGGGGGCGGGCGAGCTCAATCCGGAACTGGACTATGCGCTGGAACTGCCGGCGATCCGGACCAATGTCGTCGGCTGGACCGCCGTGGTCGATTGGGCCTATGGCTACTTCGAGCGGCAGGGCCGGGGGCATTTGGCGGTGATCACCTCGGTCGGCGGCCTGCGCGGCAGCTGTGCGGCTCCGGCCTACAACGCCTCGAAGGCCGCTGTGAAGGGATTGACCGTCGGGATGGCGGCCTCCTATGCGGCGGACAACATCACGGTGAATTCCATCGGACCGGGACTGTTCGAGAGCGAAATGACGGAGAATACGCTCTTCAGGCATGAAGCGTTCATGCAGATGTACGATACGCTGACGCCCGCATCGAGACCCGGTGCGAAAGGGGAGTTGAACGGTACCATACTCTATTTCTCCTCGCAGGCTTCGAGCTATGTGACCGGACAGCATATCATCGTGGACGGAGGTTTCTCCATCGTATGACGAAAGTGGTTTTTAAGATATACCCGCCCGTTCAAGGCGGACGGGCGTTTAAGTTTTAGGTAGGATTTTAGAATGGTAGCGCAGGCAAGCTGGGAAGCTCGCCTGCGCTTTTTCGTCTCCGCTGCCGGGAAAAGAGGATTCTTTTCTCCGAAAGGAGCCCCCCGTGTGCCGCATCATTTCCTGATATTCCTGCCAATCCGGCTCATGCGGTCCAGCGAATCCGCCATGTCTGCATCGATGTCGTCTTTCGCCCGCAGCGCCTGGTCGGAGATGTCGTATGTTTTGGCTGCGACCGTCCCCGCTTTGGCGTCGTCGCGTATCCTGCGCCTGGCTTCTGCGACCTCCTCCCGGAAATCGGCCTTGTCGTCGTCGAAGTCGGCGCGGGCCGTGATAACCTCCATATTGACCATATCCTTCGCCCGCCGGGCGGTTTCGCGAGCCTCCCGGATGTTATGGCTGGAGCATCCGTCGCCGAGTATCTTCTCCATGTGTTCCGTTTCCCGGAGCTCCTCCTTTATCTCTTTCATGCGTGTATCCGCACTTTCTCGGACGTTCCTGTACGCTTCGCGTGCCTCTTTGCGTACCTCTTTCCCGAGCCCCGCAGCGGTTTCGCCGAACTCCCTGCGTGCTTCCCTGTATTCTTCTTTCTTCATGACCGTGTATTTTAAGTCTTGTTTCTGGCCGGTTGCCCGGCTTACAAAAACTTTACTTCAAAAAAGAGGCCAATCGGTATCGCAGCCCTCCGGAGACGAATGTCCCGTCCGGTCTCCCATACTCCGAAACATGCAGACGATTGTATTTTTCGCAGTTAATCCCTATCTTGCAAATTCAATCAATGCATACGGTAATTTTATGGTGTCTTTACTATCCCCCTCTGTAATGACGCTGGCTATACTTATCGTCTCATGTGTCTTTTTCATGAGCGGTAAGGTCAGGTCCGATATTGTCGCGCTCTGCGCCCTGCTCGCCTTGCTGATATTCGGCATACTCACTCCCGCCGAGGCGCTTTCGGGTTTTGCGAGTCCGGTGGTGATAATGATGGTGGGGCTGTTCGTCGTGGGTGCGGGCATCTTCCGCACCGGTCTCGCCAAGATGATAAGCAGTCGTATCCTGCGTATCGGCGGCAAGAACGAGAACGTGCTTTTTGTCCTCGTGATGCTCGTTACCGCCCTGATAGGGGCCTTCGTGAGCAATACGGGTACGGTGGCGGTGATGCTGCCTATCGTGATGAGCATGGCCGCATCGTCCGGCATCAGTTCGAGCCGTTACCTGATGCCCATGGCATTCGCCAGCAGCATGGGACTCTTTACCCTGATAAGTACCCCGCCCAACCTCGTCATACAGGAGGCGCTGGTGGATGCGGGCATGGAGCCGCTCGGTTTCTTCTCGTTCGCCCCGGTCGGAGCGGTGGTCGTGGCGGTAGGCATTGGGGTGCTCTATTTCCTGAGCCGCCTGCTCGTTCGGAAGGACGAAGGCAAGCGGAACGAAAAACGGAAGGCGAAGACGCTGGCCGAACTCGTGGAGGAGTATAACCTCGTGCACCTGAGTTTTCAGGTGGAGGTTCCCGCCGCATCGCCCATGGTCGGCCGTTCGCTCAAGGAGCTTCGCATCGGTTCCCTTTACGATGTGAGCGTGGGGCGTATCATCCATGCGCCGCAGACCCGGTTCCGCAGGATAACCACCGAAGAGGTGGCCGGGCCGGAGAGCGTGATTCTGGCGGGCGACGTCCTGCACCTGCACGGTAGCGAGGAGCATGTGGACCGCCTCGTGGCGGAGCAGGGACTCGTAGCGACCGAGTGGAGTCCCAAATCGTCCGGGGAGACCGCCGACACCGGGTATGCCGAGGCGTTCATCATGCCCAACTCGCACTTGATAAACCATACGGTGGCGGACAGCCGCTTTAGGGAGCTGTACAACGTGAATGTTCTTGGAATAAAGCGTCACGGGGAGTATGACCTCGGCGATATGCGCGATGTGAAGATGCATGCCGGGGACTCCCTGCTCATTCAGGGAACCTGGGACAATATCACCGCTCTGGAGGAGTACACCGACGAGTTCGTGCTGTTGGGGCAGCCGGAGAAGCGGGCCGCCCGCGTGACACTCGACCGGAAGGCGCCGATGGCCGCCCTCATCATGGCGGGCATGATACTGCTCATGGTGCTCGATGTTATTCCGGGCGTAGCGGCCGTGCTGCTGGCGGCCGTATTCATGGTGCTGACCGGATGCCTGCGCAACATGGAGGAGGCCTATACCAGTATCAACTGGGCCAGCGTAGTGCTGATAGCCGCCATGATACCCATGTCCACGGCCTTCGACAAGACCGGCATCACGGCTGCCATATCCGGATTCCTGCTGCACGGTCTCGGCGATATCGGGCCGCAGGGCCTGCTTGCAATGGTCTATTTCGTCACTTCGCTCACGACCATGTTCATCAGCAATACGGCGACGGCGGTGCTTTTCGCCCCCATCGCCATGGATGCCGCCCTGCGCATGGGCGTCAGTCCCTATCCTTTCCTTTTCGCCGTGGCCGTTTCGGCCAGCATGTGTTTCGCCTCGCCCTTTTCCACACCGCCCAACGCGCTGGTGATGAGTGCCGGCGGATATAGGTTCGGAGACTATATCCGGGTGGGGCTGCCGCTGCAGGTCGTGATGGGGGTCGTGATGATATTCGTGCTGCCGCTGCTCTTCCCCTTCTGACGGGTCTGCCGCGGCGGGCCGGCAGGAGGAGCCGAACGCTTTCCCGGCTGTCTGTGGAACCGGGCCGCACGGAGTTCCGTTCTGTCTTTGTCTTCAGTGGCGGAGGAGAACCGTCGCCGGGAAGGTGCGGGCGAAAACCCCTGCCGTCCGCAAACGGTGCCCGGAAAATTCGTAAATTTGCAATCCGTAATCCTTACGCACGAGATGATAGACAGGGAAACAGTGGACCGCATCTATGCCGCCGCAGACATCGTGGAGGTGGTGAGCGACTTCGTCACCCTCAAGAAGAAGGGGGCGAACTACCAGGCATGCTGTCCTTTCCACAGCGAACGTACCCCTTCTTTCATCGTCTCTCCGGCCAAGGGGCTCTTCAAGTGTTTCGGCTGCGGCAAGGGCGGGAATGCCGTGACCTTCGTCATGGAGCACG
>ERZ826613.3002-NODE-3002-length-15037-cov-3.785409_pt1 | contig 15037 bp, 9 predicted proteins | sample MGYA00519925_ERZ826613 | MGnify/ENA primary metagenome ERZ826613 (study PRJEB31778, sample SAMEA3449236) | human gut metagenome | biome: human gut; feature: human-associated habitat; material: faeces | place: United Kingdom | collected 2010/2012 ... | reverse complement strand
AAAAATGAAGCTTGAAGAAACCAGTACGGCTCAGACTTTGCTTTATAGAAAAGGAGAACCACCTATTTCAAATATTACAAATATTGATATTTGGATAAAAAATTTAGAAAGCTATAATTCATTATCAGCTAAGGCTTTGTTAGATGTAGCTCATGTATTACAGACATCTAGATTTTTGCATGACTATTTTTTTGCTGATGATACTTTTGATTTGTCTGATTTTTCACTTTTAGAAGATTATTTTTCTATGCTTTATTATAATGAGACAATAGAAAAAAATATTCTAAATTCCATAATCGATGAATATACAATCGCAGATGATGCGTCAAAAACATTGTCTGCTTTACGTAGAAATAAGCGTAAATTAGAGCAAGATGTACGTGATAAATTGTCTAATTTTATCCACTCGTCTTCATATTCTAAATATTTAATGGATTTAATTATTACTATTAGAAATGATAGATTCGTTATCCCCGTAAAAGAAGAATATAAAGATAGCATTTCTGGTGCAATTTTAGATATTTCAGCTAGTGGTTCTACTGTTTATATTGAGCCTTCTTCAATATTTGAGCTTAATAATAAAATTAATGGAATTAAAGCAGAGGAATCAATCGAAATTGAGAAAATTCTAAAAAATTTATCATTATCATTGTTCCCTATTGCAAGTAAAATAAAGACAACATTAGGAGCAATTGGTCAAATTGATTTTATATTTGCTAAGGCAAAATATTCAAAGAAAATCAATGGAATTTGTCCGCTGATAAATGATAAGAAAGAAATTAATTTATATGGTGCTAGACATCCTCTAATAAGTCCAGAAGTAGTTGTACCTATTGATGTTTCGTTAGGTAACAATTATACTTCATTATTGATTACAGGGCCAAATACTGGTGGAAAAACTGTAACTCTGAAAACTGTTGGTTTGTTTTGCCTGATGGCTTGCAGTGGAATTCTTATTCCTGCAAGAGAAAACAGCAGTATATTCGTATTTGATAATGTTTTTGCCGATATTGGCGATGAGCAGAGTATTCAAGAATCTTTGAGTACATTCTCATCACACATGGTAAATATAATAGAAATTTTAAAGGAAGCAACTTCATCAAGCTTAGTTTTATTAGACGAACTTGGTTCTGGTACAGACCCAGTCGAAGGAGCAAGCTTAGCTATAAGCATCTTAGAGAATTTGCATACTCTTGGAGCCTTAACTATTTGCACAACTCACTATCCAGAGCTAAAAAAATATGCCTTAACACATGAAGGATTCGAAAACGCAAGCTCTGATTTTGATGTAGAACATCTTCGCCCTACTTACAAGTTATTGATTGGTATTCCCGGAAAGAGTAACGCTTTTGCAATTAGCAAAAAATTAGGTTTGTCTGATGAAATATTAGACAGGGCAAAATCTTTTCAGAAAGATGATGATGTCAATATAGAAACATTATTGAAAAATATTTATGATGATAAATTGGCTATTGAAGAGGAAAAAGAAAAAATTAGAAAAAATTCTAGTCAGGTAGAACTTTTAAGAAAATCATTAGAAAGAGACAATTCAAAATTGACACAAGAGGCGGAAAATATTGTATCTGATGCAAAGCAAAAAGCAAGAGAAATCTTGCTAGATGCTAAAGACGAGGCAAATGAAATAATACGTGAATTAAATAAAGAATCTACTAACACAAAAAGTGCAAATGTTTTAAGAAACAAATTGAACTCATCAATAGATACACTTTCACATATTGAAACTGATAATTCAGTAAGCAATTCTAAGTCTTTGTCATCGGAAGATATTACAGTCGGCATGGAAGTAATGTGCAAAAACTTCAATGCTAAAGGAACGGTTCTTTCGCTTCCAAACAGGTCGAATGAAGTACGTGTTCAGATTGGAGCCTTAACAACAAATGTTAAACTATCCGATTTATTATTATTGAATGCTTCAAAAAAATCTAGCTTAAAACCATCCGGTAGTGCACATAAACATAGCAATGTTACATTTTCAAACAATAAAGCCCAAAATGTAGCCTCAGAAATTAATGTCATCGGATTAACAGTTGACCAAGCACTTCCTATTGTGGATAAATATTTAGACGATTGCTACATGGCAAATTTAGAAAACGCTAGAATAGTTCACGGAAAAGGAACAGGACGTTTACGCGATGGAATTCACAGTTTTCTAAAGAAGAATCCTCATGTAAAAAGTTACAGAATTGGAACCTATGGAGAAGGTGAAATGGGTGTAACTGTTGTAAGTTTTAAATAAACAAAAATAAGAGGAATTTTAAAATTTTCCTCTTATTTTTTTAACCTTGGTTGGAAAATAATTTATTCAAACATATTTCCAACACCAACAGGATTTCCTCTTAAAAAGTCTCCTACCGCCATTCTTTTAGAGTTTTCTCCTTGTATTTCAAGTACTTGTAATATTCCACCATTTGCTTTTATAAATAGGCCTTTCTTATCATCTGAAAATAATACAGTTCCAGCTTGCATTTTGTTTAAATGATATTTGTATTCTTCTAATTCCTGAAATTTTTCTAATAATTCATTTTCTGTTAGTGTTTGTACTTTCCAGAATTTTATCTTTTTGCCATCCAAAAAAGTATATGCTCCCATTATTGGATTTAAGCCTCTTACAAGATTTTTTATATCATTTGCAGTCTTGTTTTTCCAGTCTATTTTTGCCATTTCTTTAGATAGCATTGGAGCCATAGTTCCTTCTTCTGGTTGTTTAGTTCTTGTGGCAGTTCCATTCTCAATTTCTTTTACTGTTTTTATTAATAGATTTGCTCCTATCGTTTTTAATCTATCCCACAATTCACCAGTCGTTTCATCTTCGCCAATTTCGACTTCTTCTTTTAATATCATGTCTCCCATATCCATTCCAGCATTCATAAACATAGTGGTTACACCTGTTTTCTTATCTCCGTTTAGCACAGCCCACTGAATTGGTGCGGCACCTCTATATTCTGGCAATAATGAGCCATGAACATTTACACAACCATATTTGGGAATATCTAACAATTCCTGTGGCAAAATTTTTCCATAGGCAACAACACAAATTAAGTCTGGATTTAGTTTTCTTACTTCCTCCAAAAATTCCGGATTATTTCTAACTTTTATAGGTTGATAAACTTGCAAATTTTTCTCTATTGCATATTCTTTTACAGGAGAAGCCACCATCTTCATGCCTCTCCCCTTTGGTTTATCTATATTTGTAACTACTCCAATTATATCATATTTTGCTTCATATAAAGCCTTAAGTGACTCTAATGCAAAATCTGGTGTTCCCATAAATAAAATTCTCATATTTTATCATACCTTTCATTCGAGATTACTAAAAAATTAATTTAAAATATTTTATTTTTTAATTATTAAGCTACTAACTTGTTTTATTCAAATTAGTAGCATTATTCTAGTCAATTGTAATTTATTTGTTGTCTTCTGGACTAATATATTCTAAAGTTCCCGGAATCATGTTATCTACAAACAAAATCCCGTTTAAATGGTCTATTTCATGGGCTAAAGCTTGTGCTAATAAGTCTTTTCCAACTATTTTTACCTTCTTTCCTTCTTCATTCAAAGCTTCAACCACAACCTCTTTTGGCCTTATCATTTTTGCATATTCATTTGGAAAGCTTAAGCATCCCTCTTCGACTTCTTGTTCTCCTTTAGTCTTAATAATTTTAGGGTTTACAAGTTTTAATGGCTCTTCACCATCATATAAATCTATAACAATTACTCTTTTAAGTACACCAACTTGTGGTCCAGCTAGTCCAACTCCATTATATTTGTGCATGGTTTCAACCATGTCATCTAATAATTCTTTTATTCTATCATCAACAGTTTCAACCTCTCTTGAAGTCTTTCTTAGAATTTCATCATTTGATAATCTTATTTCTCTTATTGCCATTCTATTTGCTCCTTTCTCCCATTATAAATATTGATGCCTATGTGTATTTTTTTATAATTTTTTATGAAATTCATTCAAATAATTTTTACAGCATATTACTTGGATTTACATCTACAACTATTCTAGTATCATTTTTTGTATTTTTATTTCCAGCATTTTTTACAGTATCATCTATTGCATTTATTATCGGCTCTCCCACAATACATTTTACTATTATTCTCCACCTAAATTTATTTTTTATTCTGTCAATTGGAGCTGGAACAGGCTTGTACAATAATATTTGCAATTTTTCCGTATGTATTTTTGCCTTCAAACTTTCGTATATTTTATTCGAAGTTTCTTCCAATTCTTTATACGATTTACTAGAAACTCCAATTAGTATTATATCACAGAAAGGCGGATATCTCAACTGTTTTCTTAGGTGTATTTCTGTATCGTAGAATAATTTGTAATCTTGTTGTTGTGAATATTGAATACAAAATGCATCTGGATTGTAAGTTTGGATTATTACTCTTCCTTTGTCTTTTCCTCTTCCTGCACGACCAGCAACTTGAGTAAGAGTTTGAAAAGTACGCTCGTGAGCCCTATAATCGTCTATATTTAGACTACTATCAGCAGCAATTACTCCAACAAGAGTAACATTTGGAAAATCGTGTCCCTTTACCACCATTTGAGTTCCAATAAGTATATCTATTCCATCTTTTTTGAAACTATTTAAAATATCTTCGTGTGAATTTTTCTTTGTTACTGTATCTATATCCATTCTGATTGTTGTAGCATCAGGAAACATTGTTTTTATCTGCTCTTCTAGTTTCTGTGTTCCAGTTCCGAAATACCTAATATTCTTGCCACCACATTCTGGGCATACTGTAAGTGCCTTTGTCTCGTAACCACAATAGTGGCACTTTAATTTATTTTCCTTCAAATGATATGTAAGAGTTATATCACAATTCTTACATTTAGCAGTATATCCACAATCTCTACACATTATAAAAGTAGCAAATCCTCTTCTATTTAAGAATAAAATTGTCTGCTTCTTATTTTTTAAATTTTCTTCAATCTCGTCATGTAATTTTTGACTAACCATTGTTTTATTTCCACTTGCAAGTTCCTGGCGTAAATCTACAATTTCTATATCTGGAAGGCTCGCATTATTAGCCCTTTTGGTTAATTCCAGCAATTCTTTCTTTCCATTTATAGCATCGTTATATGTTGTCATATCTGGAGTAGCACTCCCAAGAACTACAGGCACATTATGCTGTTTTCCTAAGTAACTTGCAATCTCTTTTGCACTGTAGCGAGGACTCATCTCAGACTTATATGAATCGTCATGCTCCTCATCAATTATGATTAACCCTAAATTTTGGACCGGTGCAAAAATTGCAGACCTTGCTCCTATTACAATTTTGGCATCTCCACGCTCAATCTTTTTCCATTGGTCATATCTTTCACCAACTGATAATTTGCTATGTAAAACCGCTATTTTTTCTTCACCAAATCTACTCAAAAATCTATCCACAGTCTGTGGAGTAAGCGAAATTTCTGGAACTAGCATAATGCTGTCTTTCCCAAGTTTCAACGCCTCTTCTATGAGTCTAATATAAATTTCTGTTTTTCCAGAACCAGTAACACCAAATAATAAAAATTCATCATATTCATCAAATTGCAAAGAAGCATTTATTTTATCAAAAGCATCTTGTTGTTCCGAATTTAATACCAAATCCTGACTCTTTTCTATAACTTTATGTATAAATGGATTTCTCTCTACTTCTTTTTCTACAATTTCAATATAACCATTCTTTTCAAGAGTTTTTAAAACAGCATTCGTTACATCTGCAAACATTTGCAAATCTGTACTTAATATTTCATTTTCAACGTTTTCAATTAAAAATTTTAAGGCTCTAATCTGTTTCTCAGATTTCAACTTTTTACTCTCTATATCTGCCTCAATTTCGTCCGCTTCTTTTGTTAAATATACAAAATTTTGTGTCTTATCATTTACTCTATTTGACATGACCTTTGCAGTTGTTCCAGGTGGCAACATTAGCTTCATACAATCTGATATATTGCAGAAATATCTATGAGCCATCCACTTTGCAAGCTCAATTTTCTCATCACTTAAATGTAACTTGCTCTCAATTTGAGCAATACTCTTTAATTTATCTAAATACTCAGAAGTCTCTTTGATTCCAACAATATAACCTTCTTCAAGCTCCTTCTTATTGCCAAAAGGCAGCAAAACTCTAGCTCCCACAATAGCCTGTGCTTCAAGCTCTTCCGGGATAATATAGTCAAATTTTCTATTCAAATTCTTAACATTGCTGTTTATAATAACTTCTGCTATCATGATTGCTCCTTTTCTTATGGTATGATTATATAATTTTTTTATAAGATTAGCAATAATTTATTCAAAGATTGATTAAAACCCGGTATGCTGTAACATACCGGGTTTTTTAGATAATCTTTGATTATCCGTATCTTTTCAAAATTCAGTTCTTGCTCTTAAGCATTAAAATTCTACATTTTTTACTTTACTTTCATTTTCTATTATTGCTGTTATTATTTGTATTGTTTTTTCTAAGTTATTGTTTTTTAATACATAATCATATACACCAATTTTAGATTCTTCATAATCAAATCTATTTAAACGCAAGGTTATCTCTTTTGGATCTGCATCTGGTGTTCTTTGCAATAATCTTCTATGCAATTCTTCCTTTGGAACACGTAAGAATATTGTTACTATTCTTGTATCTTTTCCTAGTAGTTTTACTAAATTTTCTGTTCCATTTACATCGATATCTTTTACTATTATTTTTCCACTTTCTAAGCGTTCATTTAATAAATGCTTTGATGTTCCATAATAATGGTCGTGGTGTACGTCATACTCGTATAAGTCCCCGTTTTTTATTAATTCTTCGAATTCTTGTGTAGAAATAAAGTTATATATTTCCCCATTTACTTCGCCTTCTCTTGGTTCTCTATCTGTATAAGATGGTAAAGATGTAATATTTTTATTTCTTTTTATTAATTCTCTTTTTATTGTGTCTTTACCAGCACCAGAAACTCCTGATAATAATACTAGCATACCTTCACCTTTCCAGCATCAATCTCGTCTGCTGCTATAGAATCTGGAGCTACATCATCTGTTTTTACTAATGGTTCTGCTCCTTGTGCAATTTGTCTAGCCCTTTTTGATGTTGCAATTACTAATTCATATCTGTTATCTACCTTCTCTAATAATTCTGCAACGCTTGGTTTTATCATCATAATTCAATTACCTTCTTTCCAATTTTCTACTATTATACCACGTTTTAGTGGCTTTGTCACTTTAAAATACTAAATTTATTCTATATTTTGTATTTGCTCTCTTATGTCCTCTAGCTCAACCTTTAAATCAATTACTGCTTTTGTTATTTCTCCACTTCCTGCTTTCGAACCTATTGTGTTAGTTTCTCTATTCATTTCCTGTATCATGAAATCTAGTTTCTTTCCAACCGGTCCATCACTATTTACTAATTCTTTAAATTGGACTATATGGCTATTCAAACGAGTTAATTCTTCTTCAATTGATGTTTTGTCTGCATATATTACTGCTTCTTGTGCAATTCTATTTTCATCAACAACATCAGTTTTTAGAATTTCTTTTACTCTTTTCTCTAATTTACTTACATATTCTTCGACTATGCCTTTAGAATTTTCGGCTATTTTATCAACTAAATTCTGTACTCTTTCTATTCTCACAAGTAAATCTTGTTTTATATTTTCGCCTTCTGCTTTTCTCATTTCTATTAAGCTATCCAATGCCATATTTAAACATTGTAAAGCCTCACTTGCAATTTCTTCATCATTGTCAGAATCTATCGAATTTAATATATCTGGAAGTTTTGCTATTTCAACAACACTAATATTTTCAGATAAATTGTTTTCATCGGCAATCTCTCTTAACTGCTTTATGTATTCTTTTGCAATTTCCTTGTTTAAAACAACATTCTTAGATTTATTACTAAAGTCGAAAAAGCTAACTAATACTTCAACTTTTCCTCTAGTAATTCTATTGGCAATTTGTTTTCTTATTTTATCTTCCATAAAACTTAGTCTCTTTGGAGATTTTACTGTTATATCACTATATTTATTATTTACAGTTTTTATTTCTATTATGTAGTTTTTACCGTTACTTTCTAAACTAGCTCTTCCAAAGCCTGTCATGCTTTTCATTGTTTGCAACATTCCTCCTTCAACATATAATTTCGAGTTGTAATTATGTTTAATCTTTACTATTCTTCTGCGACAATCTCTTTAACATCACTTATTGTCTTTTTCCATTTTAATTTTTCACGTATATATATCGATATTGATTTTACAAGATAATACAATACGCCTATGCAAGCTACAATATTTGCTACTGCTATAAATTTGTCTTTATGTAATATGCATGTATATAATAATACCAAAGACATTATTGCTACAAATAACATTTCCACTCCATATAATGCTGTTTTATCATCCTCTTTTCCATATGCAAACTCAAATAATATAATTGCAATTGCCAAAATTGATAAGCTGAATACCTTCAAATCTGTAATAAATGTTGGACCATCAATATTTAAAAAACCTATTCCGATTCCAATAAAATATAATGTTACAACGATTCCTAGAATAATATTTGAAAATACCTTTTTATATATTTTTTTCTTTTCATCTTTTGGCATTTTTTTAGCTGTTTCAATTTGTTCTTCTATTTGTTTTTCATCAATTTTTTTCTTATCTTTTTTCTTTTTAGCCGGAACTTCTTTTACTTCCTCGAATTTATCAACATTATTTAGTTGTTCATTTATTATTTGATTTATTCTGTCATCTGTCTTTTTTGATTTCTTTGTAGTTTTAGATTTATTAATTTTATTTGCATTACTTGTTTTGGTTGTATTACCCTTCTTCGTTATAGAATTAGCTGTTCCATCTTTTTTTGTACTTGATTTTGTGCCATTTTTTTTCGCAGTACTTTTATTTGTCGATTTTGCCTTAGATGAAGTTCCTGTTGTTTTTTTTGGTAAATCATCATTTGCCATTGGTTCTTTAGCACTATCTTCTTTTTTTATTTTATTACTTGAAGTTTTAGTACTCTTTTTAGTTGTTGAGTTTGCTGTTGTTTTGCTAGTTTTAGCTTTTGACGTTGTAACTTTTAAAGTATTTTTTTCAGCTGAATTTGATGTTGTTGTAGAGCTCTTTTTAGTAGTACTTTTTCGAGTTGTAGTTTTTGTCGTCTTAGTTTTTTCTTGTTTTTTTAATTTATTCTCCCCAGAATTTTCCTGGCTTATTTTATCTATATTACTAATTTTTTCTATATCATTTTCTGCCATTATCTAAAATCCTCCACATAACAATTATACCAAATTTGGTATTTATATTTCAAGGTTAAAAGTTTTTATTTTAATATTATTTTATACATACTTTTAATAGACCTTGCAAAGCAAAGTCTACCATTTTTTATACTTTGTTTAAATTTATTCTTCTAGTTCATATAATACGTTTCCAGCCATAACCAAACCTGCTGTTTCTGTTCTTAAAATTCTTTTTCCTAATGAAACAAATCTTGCATTTTTTTCTGCTAGCATTTCTATCTCTTTTTCAGCTATTCCGCCTTCCGGACCAATTACAATTGCTATATTATATTGCAAAGTGTCCTCTGTATTATCTTTAGAACTATTATTACTACTATTACTTTTTAATTTCTGTTTCAATTTCTGTTTCAATTTCTGTAATTCATCTTTTAACTTATTGTGTTCTTCATTCTCATATGCAACAAGTACAGCATCAAAATTCGTTATATCTGTATCTTTTAATTTTATTATGTTATCTATCTTTGGTATAATATCTCTCATTGATTGTTTAGCTGCAATCTCTGCTATTTTTTGCCATCTTTCTAGCTTTTTACCTGCAACCTTTTCATCTATTTTTACAACTGTTCTTTCCATAATCACTGGAACAATTTTACTAACACCAACTTCTGTGTTTTTTTGAATTATAAGTTCCATCTTTTCAAATTTTGGAAGACCTTGAAATAGCGTAATATGTACATTAGATTCTGTTGTTTTATTTATTTTTTCTATAATTTCACAATCAACTTCATCTTTTGTATACTGCGTAATCTGCGCATTGTAGTTATCTCCAGTCTCCTGATTGCAAATTTGCAATTCATCGCCTTTCTTCATTCTTAACACATTTATTATATGATTTACATCATCACCATTTATAATTATATTATTATTTTTTATTTGTTCTGTTTTCACAAAAAATTTAGACATACCACACCTCTTATTCTAATTTTATGTTTACATTATAGCAAAAACATTCTAAACTATCAAGTATGAGATATTTTGCAAATTTTAACACTATAGTTTCGAAAGCGTGCAAATATTACTCAAGAATCACTTTCTAAGCTAAAAATAAACGAAGAAAATGTATTATTTACTTCGTTTATTTGTTTTTCCTATATATTATTTTATCCAAATATTCCTCTCTTTTTTACTGGAGGTTGTTCATTCATAGTTTTTGCAAGTTCTACAAGTAGGTCTCTTTGTTCTTTAGACAAACGTTTTGGAACTTGTACCTGCACTGTGAATATTAGATTTCCTCTATAACCAGAATTGATATGCACAAATCCTTTGTCTTTTATTGTGAATTTTGTACCTGTTTGTGTTCCTTCTGGTATTTTATATGTTGTTTTTGTTCCATCTACCAGTGGAATTTCCAGCTCTGCGCCAAGTGTTGCTTGTGTAAATGTGATTGGAATATCACAATATACATTATCATCTTTTCTAGTAAATATGCTGTGTCTCTTCAAATTTACTGTTACATATATATCTCCATTTGGTCCACCATTAGTTCCTGGTTCACCTTCACCTCTTAATACTACTGTTTGACCATCATCAATTCCTGCAGGTATTTTTAGATTTATTTTAGCCTGTTTTCTTACCGTTCCTTTTCCAAGACATGTATCACAAACATCTTTTATTACTTTACCAGTTCCATGGCAATTTGAACATGTTGTTTGGACTCTCATTTGTCCTAATAAAGTAGTCTGCATCTTTGTAACAGTACCTTTTCCTCCACATATAGAGCATGTTTCTGGATGTGTTCCAGGTTTTGCACCTGTACCAGAACATGTAGGACATTTTTCATTTCTAGTTATATTTATTTCTTTATTTACTCCACTATATGCTTCTTCAAAAGTAAGGTTTACACTATATTTCAAATCTGCACCTTTGCTTGGAGCATTTGGATTTCTAGATGATGACCTTCCAGTTCCGAATCCAAATAAATCTCCTAAGTCTCCGAAAATATCACTAAATCCATCAAAGCCAGATGTAGAATACGTATATGTTCCACCACCAAATGGACCTCCAGCACCACCAAAACCTTGGCTTGGATCTGCTGTTCCAAATTGGTCATACATTTTTCTCTTTTGAGGATTAGACAAAACTTCATATGCTTCATTTACTTCTTTGAATTTTGCTTCTGCTTCTTCTTTATTATCTGGATTAGCATCAGGGTGATATTTCTTTGCAAGACGTCTATATGCTTTTTTTAGTTCGTCATCTGTTGCTGTTTTTCCAACACCTAAGACTTCATAATAATCCTTCTTTTCAGCCATTGCTTTCTCCTTTTCTACAATTATCCTTTTCCGCCCAGTATGGACGCCCCTTTTTGGGCGAAAACATTTAAGAAAATCGCCCAAAAAGGGGCGTCCCTATTGGGCGATTTTTATTATTTGTTTTCGTCTTTTTTGTCGTCTTCTACTTTGTAATCTGCATTGTATACATTTCCATTTGCGTCTGTTTGTGGTCCAGCACCTGCGCCTGCATTTGCTCCGGCACCTGCAGCTCCGTTTGGATTTGCTTGTGCATATAGTTTTTCAGACATTGCATAGAAAGCTTGTTTTAATTTCTCTGTTGCTTCTTTTATTTTATCAATATCAGAACCTTCAAGAGCTTTCTTTACGTTCTCTATTTCTGCTGTAGCTTTTGCTTTTTCTTCTCCGCTTATCTTGTCACCTAATTCATCTACTGTCTTTTGGCAGTTGTACATTAAGCTTTCAGCTTCGTTTCTAGCTTCTATTTCGTCTTTCTTCTTTTTATCTTCTGCAGCATGTGCTTCTGCGTCTTTAACAGCTTTGTCTATATCTTCATCTGTTAAGTTTGTTGAAGCAGTAATAGAAACTTTTTGCTCGTTTCCTGTTGCCATATCTTTTGCAGATACGTGAACTATACCGTTAGCATCTATATCAAATGTAACTTCAATTTGTGGTACTCCTCTTGGTGCTGCTGGAATTCCTGTTAATTGGAATCTTCCTAATGTTTTGTTGTATGCAGCCATTTCACGTTCACCTTGTAATACGTGTACTTCAACTGATGTTTGACCATCTGCTGCTGTTGAGAATATTTGTGATTTCTTTGTTGGTATTGTTGTATTTCTTTCGATTAATTTTGTGAATACACCACCATATGTTTCAATACCTAATGATAATGGTGTTACATCTAATAATACTAAATCTTTAACATCTCCTGATAATACACCACCCTGAATTGATGCACCTATTGCAACACATTCATCTGGGTTTATTCCTTTATCTGGGTCTTTTCCTGTTATTTTCTTAACTTCTTCTTGTACACAAGGTACTCTTGTTGAACCACCAACTAATAATACTTTATGAATATCTGCTGATGTAACTCCTGCATCTTTCATAGCTTGCTCTACTGGTACTCTTGTAGCATCAACTAAATCTCTGATTAATTCTTCGAATTTAGCTCTTGTTAATGTTACATCTAAGTGTTTTGGTCCTTGAGCATCTGCTGTAATGAATGGCAAGTTGATTTGTGTTTGTTGCATTCCAGAAAGCTCTATTTTAGCTTTTTCAGCAGCTTCTTTTAAACGTTGCATAGCCATTTTATCTGTTGATAAATCTATTCCATTTGATTTCTTGAATTCTGATATTAAGTAATCTATAATTCTTTGGTCAAAGTCATCTCCACCTAAGTGTGTATTACCATTTGTAGCAAGAACTTCGAATACACCATCACCGATATCAAGTATAGAAACATCGAATGTTCCACCACCTAAATCGTATACCATTATTTTTTGGTCTTGATCTTCTTTATCCATACCAAATGCTAAAGCTGCAGCTGTTGGCTCGTTTATGATTCTTAATACTTCAAGTCCTGCAATTTTACCTGCATCTTTTGTAGCTTGTCTTTGACTATCTGAGAAATATGCTGGAACTGTTATAACAGCTTGTGTAACTTTTTGTCCTAAATAATTTTCTGCATCTGTCTTTAATTTTTGTAATATCATAGCAGAAATCTCTTGTGGAGAGAATTCTTCTCCTTCTATTTTAACTTTTTCAGCTGTACCCATTTTTCTTTTTATTGATATAACTGTGTTATCTGGATTTGTAACAGCTTGACGTTTTGCTATTTGTCCTACTAATCTTTCTCCATTTTTTGAAAATGCAACTACTGATGGAGTTGTTCTGTTTCCTTCTGCATTAGGAATAACAACTGGCTCTCCACCTTCCATAACTGCAACACATGAATTTGTTGTACCTAAATCAATACCTATTATTTTTCCCATAATATATTTCCTCCTTGAACTTTACATATATATTGTAAATTTACTTACTTACTATTTTGCTACAGTAACCATTGAATATCTGATTACTTTATCTCCTCTTTTATATCCTTTTTGATATACTTGGGCTATATCATTAGTTGATAAATTTGCATCTTCAACTACCGAAATTGCTTGATGGAAATTCGGATCAAATCCATTATTTGTATCAATTTCTTCTACACCTAATTTTTCTAAAGAGTTTATGAATCCTTTTATTGTCATCTCTACTCCCTTTTTAAGATCTTCTACAGTTCCATCAACTGCTATAGCTCTTTCTAAATTATCAGCTACAGGAAGTATTTCCTTTAATACATCTGTACAAGCATCTGTATATATTCCTTCCTTTTCTTTAGCTGTTCTTTTTCTATAGTTATCATACTCAGCTGTTAATCTAAGTAATCTTTCTTTTAAAGCATCAACTTCATTAGAAAGCTTTTTGTTTTCATCTTTCATCTTTCCTATTAAAGCTAAATCATCATTTTCTGTATATTCTTCAACTATTTCTTCAGCTTCTTCTTTTGAAGTAGCTTCTGTATCTTCTGTTACAAGTTCATTTTCTTCTACAGCTGATTGATTTTCTTTAGTTATTTCTTCAGCTTTAAAATCTTTGTTTTCTTCCATCCTTACACCTCATCTCATTCAACACTCTTGATCCTTAAGACTTTTGTTTAATTCTTTCATAACTTGAGACATTATAGTAACTACTTTAGAATAATTTATTCTTTGCGGACCAATCAATCCAACACTTCCAATAGGTCTTCCGCCTAAAAAATATTCTGCTGTTATAACTGAACAATCCTTAGCTTCTGGAATATAATTTTCCTCACCAATTTTTATTGATATATCTCCACTATTCTCTAATAGTTCTATAACACAATCCTTATTACTTATTAGTTGAAGAACTTCCTTTGCTTTTTCAATATCGTTATACTCTGGATAATTGAAAAGATTTGTTGTTCCTTCAACTACAAAGTCAGATTTTGAATTATTATTTAAACTATCATATAAAGCTGGAAGTATCGCATTAAATAAATCATCGAAACCAACTAATTCATTTTTTAGTTCATTAATAACTTCTAAATTTATAGCTTCTATTGTTAAATTTTTAAGTCTTGAATTTAATACTTCATTTATTCTAAGAAGCTCCTGATTACTTGTAATAGAATTAACTTTAATTCTGTGATTTTTTATAACACCACTATCAGTTGCAATTACAATAATTAAATTAAAATCATCAATTCTTATTAATTGTAATGATCTTATATAGCTTCTTTTCATAGATGGTGTTTGAACTATACACGTTAAGTTTGTTAATTCTGATAATAAAACACAAGCTTCTTTTAATATTGTATCAACTTCATGCATAGCTGAATTAATTAAATATTCCTTAATTCTAAGCTCTTCATCCCTACTTAACTTTGGTCTTTCCATTAACTTATCAACATATAATCTATATCCCTTACT
>ERZ826613.2998-NODE-2998-length-15071-cov-3.737413_pt1 | contig 15071 bp, 8 predicted proteins | sample MGYA00519925_ERZ826613 | MGnify/ENA primary metagenome ERZ826613 (study PRJEB31778, sample SAMEA3449236) | human gut metagenome | biome: human gut; feature: human-associated habitat; material: faeces | place: United Kingdom | collected 2010/2012 ... | reverse complement strand
ATATGCAGGGCCTTGGAAAACTCAGCGCTTACACAACAATCGCTCTGATCAACGGTGACATCACAGGTGCTAAAGATGACAAGTTCACAGCTGGCGACCTTGGTGACTACACAATCACAGACGCTGATGACGGCGGTACAGAAGTTGTACTTGGCGCACCTCTGAAATTCGATACAAGCAACATCGAAGAGATGGCTAAACTGTACCAATCAGAAATCTGATAAACGGATTGACATTTTTATATGATAAAGTCCTTTTAAAAAGAGGTTGCTGTACTGTTCTGACGGTATGGCAGCCTCTTTTACTGATACTTGTCAGAGGAATCCAAAGGTGACAGAAAAAGAGACAGGAATAGCAGAAAAGACCTGCTTCAGATGGGTTTACAGATAAAATTGGTTATGGTAAAATATAACAGAATATACAATACGGAGGAGATTTGCCATGAAACAGTCAGATTCATGCAAAATCTATAATAAACTCTGTAATAACAGCCGCAGTGATAACAGATTTCTGACCGGGGCTGTTTTTGTATTATCCAAAAGTATTGAACTTAAGAAGGAGATGAAAAAATGAATTGTGAAAAAGCACCTACAGGAAAACCAAGCGAAGATCGTCGTTGGATGCAGTATTATCCGGAAATGATGCTCAAAATGATTTAGAAACCAGAGTGTACCTTATGGGAATACCTGGAACAGCATTGTCCTGGACCAGATGTGGTGGCAATCCATTATTATGGAGAAGATATCACCTGGAAAACTGTTTTCGAGGAATCCGAAAAATGTGCGAGATCATTGAGGGCGATGGGATTTGGCGAGGGAGATCAGATTCCTGTATTTTTCAGATTGGTTCCAAACTTTGTATTCCTTTTACTGGCAGCAGAAAAAATCGGTGCTTCTCTGTTATGCAGAGATAACACACTTCTGGAAAACGTTGAGGCAGTCAGCAAAGCCGATGCAAAAGCAATTTTTGCACACGATTTCCTTGCACCGAAGGAACTGAGAACTTATTGTGAGGGAGCAGGCGTAAAGAAAGTAATTCTTCTGAATCCGATGTACTATGGAGATGAGAGTACACTTCCGGATTACATAAAAGAATCTCTGGATGAAAATTATCCGCGGGTAACGGCATCCGGAGAGAATACCATGACCTGGGATGAATTCCTCTCCATCGGTAATTATTACGTAGGAAAAGTAGAAGCGGAAAAAGATCTCAACAGACCGCTGTTCCGTGCTTACACAAGTGGTTCCACAGGCCCATCCAAACAGGTTATTCACTGTGCGAATAGTATGCTCGGTACTGTATGCCAGATGAATTTCTATGGTGGATCCGATGATGTCCGTCCAACCTGGATGGTAACCTGTCTGCCACCTGCACTGGTAGCCGTTGTTGTTTCCATGGTACTGCTTCCATTATCCTCAAATAAACTTCTGATTATGGATCCGTTTGTTGATCCGGAGGATGTAGACCTCGAGATGATGCGTTACAAACCAAACGGCTGGCCGATGATTCCGATGTTTATTGAAGCGGTTATGCGTAATGGCCGTGTTCCGGAGGATTACGACATGTCCCATCTTCTGGCAGCAGGAGCCGGATGTGAGGCAGTAAACAACAACCAGCTTGACCGTGTACAGGAATTTCTTCATAAACATAACTGTAATGTACGTTTTACAGTAGGATACGGAAGCAGCGAAGGTGGTTCCAACCTGACCTTCCAGATGGCTCCGAAATCTGTTCATAACGGAAATGTGGGAATCCCGATGCCGCTGAACGACATGGGCGTTTTCAAACCTGGAACACAGGAAGAACTTGGATATAACGAGATGGGCGAGATCTGTACTGTAGGTCCTGGAAATATGCTTGGTTATGACAGAAGAAGTGCCACAGCAAAAACACTCCAGAGACATGCGGACGGCAAGATCTGGCTTCATACCGGAGATATTGGTTATGTAGATGAGGATGGCGTTTTCTACGTACTGAACCGTGGTGCCGCATTCCGTTACGGTGGTGGTGAGCTTGCAGTACTTCCTATGGAGAACCGCCTTGCAGATGCCAAGATCAAAGGAATTAAAGATGAATTTTTCGTACTGATCGAGGATGAAGATCATGACGGATACTTTGTTCCATACCTCTATGTTGTTCTGGAGGACGGATACAAAGTTGATGATATCATTAAAGACGTACAGTCTTGTCTGGAACCATACATGTTTCCAGTTGAAATACTGGCAATTGATGAGAGACCTTTCTTCCACTTTAAGACAAATCGTATTGAGTTGTCCAAAGAGCTGAAGAAAAAGAATCACGATTGCTGAAAACCTGGTACTGTAAAAACAGTAAAAACCAGATGAAGCTGTAAAACAAAAAAAGAAAGAAGGAGAGAAAAATGAGTACAAAATTACACTCAGGTCTGAAGCGTACTCTTGCATGGTTATTGACAGCTGCAATGCTTGCACAGGGATGCTTCGTTGTATCTGCGGATGATTTTTCAAGCGAGCCGGCGGCAGCGCAGGAAACTCAGGCAGATACACAGTCTGATGCGGAAGCAGTTGATTTTGACACAGATGCTGTTGAAACAACAGAATCATCAGACGATGTTACGTCAGAGGAAGATGAAATTGCTGCCCCAGACGTACAGCAGGATGCTGATGTGGAAGATATTTCACAGGAGGCAGACAGCGAGGAGTTAACAGCTCCGGAACAGACCACAGATGACAGTGCAGTTGCTGAGCAGGACGCATTTGATGACGGCAGCGCAGTTGCGGCATTTTCTGATGGTACAGATGCACAGGATGACGCAGACAATGCAAATCATGAATCAGGTTATATTGATATTGCTGATGGTCAACAGTACAGTTATACTCGCGTTTATCAGCAGACCGATACTAAGCGCAGCATTCGATATCTGCTCGGATGCTATCCTGCAAATAACAGTGAGATTACAATGAATCTGAAAGACCAGAGATATGCTATCTGGCACAGAGTTGCCTATACAGACTCAACATATGTTGCTAATCCGTGGGATGTAAGATCAATAGACTGGGATAATGGAGCCACCTCAGCCAGTAGTAAGTATGGCTCTTATGTTAACTGGACAAGTAGTGATCCTGACACAGTACAGGTAACCAAGGATGGTACAAATGGTTGTAAGGTGAAGCTTACCGCTTTAAAGGAAACTACAGAACCGGTAACAATTAGAGCAACCTGGGAGGATACAAAATACAAAACAGGTACGGTTACTAATACTTTTAAGGTTAATGTAAAGCCTGAACGTAAAATTGTAAATGCTGGTGATGAGTTTGAAATGGAAGCTTCTATCAGCTCTCCAAGTGGTAAGTATTATAGCGGTAAGAGAGAGTATGATTTGACAAAGTTCTGGCCGGTAGGTAACGTAGGAGGTTCCAGTTCCAATGGATATGTGCCGGAGGCGGATTTCGCCAGGGATGAGAATGGAAACGCTAAAGTTACAGGTGCAGGATTCTAGAAAGCTTCTCTGAAGTATGTCAAATGGCGTTCAGAGGGAACTATCCTCCATCGTTATATCATAGACTTCGATGAGATGGCCAATGATCTGACTAATCCAGAAAACAAGAAAAATAAGAAACCGGGTGATTATACTTCTATATTCAGAATTGAGTCAGATACAGAGTCCTTATACCAGCCGATGGTATCTCCGGCAGACGGCATTTATCTCAGAGGTGATGTCGGAGCTGACACGGATGTAGAAATGATCGATGGCAATGTAGTATTTAAGAGGGTTATGCCGAACTCTTCTATTTACGTATATGCTTATGGCGTAAAAGACGGACAGAAGATTAAAGTTAAAGATATTACCTGGGAATCTAGTGATCCATCTGTCGTAAGAGTATATAATACTAATTCAGATATTCAGATTCAGTTAAGAAGTGACAAGGTTGGCGGAGCTGTTATTACAGGTACTTATCAGCCAAAAGATGGAGAGGGAAATCCGGTCGGTGATCCGCTGACTATGAGTTTCCGTGTTTTTGTTAAAGGTTTCTATATTACAGAGCCGGTCGGAAGTGACGGAACAACAAAAACTATTGAATTATCTCTGGATGAAGAAGACAAGAAGCAATCAAAAGCAATTGATTTCAAAGTAATTGATGGTCATGGTGAAACCGGTGAGGCAGTTGATACAGCGGGAGTCTCCTGGAGTACCGACAAGCCAACGGTTGCAGTTGTAGATTCCGATGGCAAGGTAACAGCGAGAGCAGCTGGAGAAGCTACCATAACAGCATCATATGGAAGCTCTGAGGATACAGTCAAGGTCATTGTTAAAGGATCAGGAAGCCTTGCTTTTGATGCTGCAGAATATAACATTAAGAAAAACGGAACTGCTACGATCAAAGCGACTGCAAAATCCAACGATTCTACTGTAAGAAATCCTGAAATCACATGGTCAGTTGACGATGACAAGATTGCAACTGTAAATGGCGGTAAGATTACAGGTGTCAGTGAAGGTACAACAACAGTAAGAGCATCCTGGACAGCTGCCAATGGCAAGACCTATAAACAGAGTGCAACAGTAAACGTTGTATACGATGGTCTGTATTTATCTGACAGACAGAATGAAGTAACTCTGGCACAGGGAAGTACACAGGAAATCGTATGGCAGCTCCTGAATATGGGCGAATATTCTAAGGGATCCACCGGAGAGGGATATAATGAGTCTTCAGATGTAACCTGGAAGTCAGCTGACGAAGCTGTTGCAACAGTAGATTCTGTTGGTGTTATCACTGCGAAGGATCTTCCAGAAGGTCAGACAACAGCGAGCACAACTGTTACAGTAAGCTACAACGGAACAAAAGTAAAAGATATTAAAGTAAATGTAACCGAAAACCAGAAAGTTGTTGTAAAAGGTGAAGCTGTAGAAATTACCGGAACTAAGGGTGAAACCAAAACCAACAATGCCGGTGAAGATATTACAGATACCTGGAAGATCGGTTATTTTGAAAACGGTCATGGAAGTCTGAATGCCCAGTTTTATGGTAACGGTATTTATAATATTGATATTGTAAAGCAGGCAGGAGAAAAAGTAAGCGTTACAGGAAAGACTCCATACAGTGGATATATTTATTTGAGCCATAAATATTATGTACCGATGGAAACTGGACAGCTTTATGGTGTATGGCAGAGTATCGCCATTAAGGTTAATGGTGAAGCAGGACTGTATCTGAACAAAAACTCCTTATCTATGAAGATGGGAGAATCCGGTACAGCAACAATCCTGGGTACCTTTATTAAGGAAGATGGAACAGAACTGGAACGAAAGTTCTGGGCAGATAAGAGTAATCCGAAGCTTTCAAAACTTGAGATGGTTGAAGGCGATACAAATATCGTTACAGCAAAAGCAGATCCGGAAGATGGAAGAATGCTGCATCTTACAGCTGTTTCTCCTGGAAAGACTACGATCACAATCAAATGTTATCCGTTTGATCCTACAGCTACCTGTGAGGTAGAAGTAACATCTGACGCAAGACTGGTTCTTACTCCGGCAGATAAGCTGAGAGTAGTACAGGGCGATACAAATACAATTGAAGCGAAAGCATGGGATGGAACTCAGTATGTTGAGAATCCGGAAATCACATGGGAGAGCTACAATACTGGCATTGCAACTGTAGATAAAGGTGTAGTTACAGGTGTTAAAAAAGGTAACGTCGGTGTAGTTGCAAAATGGAATAATGTTACATCCGACCCGGTACAGGTTACCGTAGTTCCAAGTAGAACACTTAATGTAACAACTACATGGGATGATGACAACAACCGTGATAACAAACGTCCGGAAAAAACAACACTTCAGCTGACAACAACAGATGGAGAAAAAGTTGGTGATCCGGTAGAACTCAACGCAGAGAATGAGTGGAAATATACATGGAAGAATCTGGCATCCGAGGATGAAGACGGACAGCATATTTCCTATCTCGTAACAGCTGTTGAAGATGACACACTGACAGCAAACAACTATACAGCAGAAGTAACAAGAAGCTCTTCTGATGATGAATTTGTTGTTACTTACAAACACGAAATCGAAAAAACAGGTATCACCGCAAACGTAACATGGGATGATGCAGACAACCAGGATGGAATCCGTCCGAAGGAAGTAACCTTACAGCTCAAAGCTGACGGCGAAGCAGTTGGAGATGCCATCACTGTAAAAGCAGACAGCAATGGTAACTGGACAAAGACCTGGTCAAACCTTCCGGTAAATAAAGCTGGTGCAGTTGGTCAGGCAATTGTGTACACTGTAGAAGAATCCGGACTTCCGGACGGATACGCATCTGCAGTAGTAACTGATGAAGAAACAGGAGCTATCACAGTTAAGAACTCCCACACACCGGCAGTAAAAGATCTCACAGTATCCGCAAAATGGGATGACGCAGAGAACCAGGATGGTGTTCGTCCGGCATCTGTTGACGCAGTTCTTTACGCAGGTGACACAGCAACAGACAAGACAGTAACTCTTACAGCAGAAGAGAACTGGACAGCAACCATCAAAGACATGCCTGTATACGCAGCAGGTAAAGTCGGCGAGGCAGTGAACTATTCTCTGAAAGCTGCAAAAGAAGTAGAAGATTATACAAGCGCAACAGACGGACTTACTCTTACATTTACCCATAAGGCAGCCGTTACAGCAGTAACCGCAACCATCACATGGGATGATGCAGAGAACCAGGATGGAATCCGTCCGGATTCTGTAACACTTCAGCTGAAAGCAGACGGTGAGGCAGTTGGATCCAGAATCACAGTTGAACAAACGACAAGTGGACCAAGACATGGGATAACCTTCCGGTTAACAAAGCTGGTAAGAAGGTTACTTACACAGTAGAGCAGACCGGTCTTCGTTCCGAGTACACTCAGGCAACAGCCGGAGACGCAGCAACAGGCTTCACAATCACAAACAGCTACACACCAAAGGGTGTTGATATCGCTGTATCTGCAAACTGGGATGACCAGGACAACCAGGATGGAATCCGTCCGGAGGCTGTAGAGGCTGAACTTTATGCAGACAACGTATCTACAAACAAAAAGGTACGCCTTACAGCAGATACTGACTGGAAGGCAACCTTTGAGAAACTTGCAGTAAACAAAAACGGTAAACCAATCAACTACACACTTCAGGCAACCAAAGTTGAAGGATATGATCTGACAACAGAGGGAAGCGGAGCAGACGGCCTTGTTCTGAAATATACACACAAGGTAAAAGCAGTCGATGTAACAGCAACTGTAAAATGGGCAGATGGTGAGAACCAGGATGGAATCCGTCCGAATACTGTAACCTTACAGCTGAAAGCAGATGGCGAGAATGTTGGCGATGCAATTGTTGTTAATGCAAACAGCAACTGGACCAAGACATGGAGCGGACTTGCTGAGTACAAAGCTGGTAAGAAAGTTGTTTATACCGTTGAGGCACCTGGAATCAGATCTGAGTATACAGTAGAGATTACCGGAGATGCAGCAACCGGATTTACAGTTACAGCAACTCATGTACCTGAAGAAGCAGAAGTAAAAGCATCTGTTGTATGGGATGATGCAGAGAACCAGGATGGAATTCGTCCGGAGGCTGTAGAGGCAGAGATCTATGCAGGAGATGTATCCAACAGTAAGAAAGTAAGACTTACTGCAGATAACAACTGGACAGCTTCCTTCGGTAAAATGGAACTGAAGAAAGACGGCCAGGAAATCAAGTACACTCTGGTAGGAACCAAAGCAGATGGATATACTTACACATGCACCGGAAGCGGAGCAGCAGGACTTGTTCTGACATACACTCACAAACCGGAAGTGGTAAGCGTTTCCGTAAACACAACATGGAATGACAAGAACAATCAGGATAATCAGCGTCCGAAAGCTTACAGTGTCCAGCTGAAAGCAGACGGTGAGGCTGTTGGCGATGAGATTACTCTGAGCAGCAACAACAGCTTTGCAAAAGTATGGAAGGATCTTCCGAAATACAAAGCAGGCAAAGTTGGCGTAACAGTTAAATATGAGGTCGCAGTAACAGATCTTGATTCTGAATATGAGACAAGAACAGAAGCTGATGGCAACACATTTAATGTGATCAATACTTACATCCCGGGAACAGTTCAGATCCCGGTAAGCGTAAAATGGGATGATGCAAACAACCAGGATGGCAAACGTCTTGATTCTGTAGAAGCAGAGCTTTATGCAGAAGGACAGGCAACAGGAAACAAAGTAACCTTAGATGAGAAGAACAGCTGGAAAGCTTCCTTCAAAAAGGTTGATGTCAAGAAAGACGGAAAGAGAATCAACTATACCGTTAAGACAACCGAAAACAAAGATTACACCATTACAACAACAGGTAATGTCCTGGATGATAATGGAGTTGTAGTTACTTACAAACATGTACCGGAGACAGTAAATGTATCCATCAAGAGTGCATGGAATGACGCAAACAACCAGGATGGAATCCGTCCGGCAACCATCAGCGTACAGCTTATGAAAGATGATAAAGAAGAGGGAGATAACATCAACCTGAAGATTGATTCTTTCAAGACATGGAATAATCTTCCGAAGTACGCAAACGGAAAAGAAATCAAATATGCGGTTGCAATTTCCGATGTATCCGGTTATACTAAGAAAGTGACTGGAAGCGTTGCAGACGGCTATGTTGCAGCATTTACACACAGTGTTTACAAGACATCTGTAGTCGTACAGAACACATGGAGTGACCTGGACAATGCCCTTCTCACCCGTCCTTCCAGCTTAACCGTTCAGATCTATGCAAATGGTAAAGCAACCAGCAAGAAAGTAGTACTGAACAGTGCAAACAAGTGGAAAGCAACTGTATCAGGACTTAACAAGAATTCAGCAGGCAAGAAGATTGCCTACTCTGCAAAACTCGTTAAGACACCGACTGGTTACAAGGTAACAATTGGCAGCATCAGTTCCAAGGGCACAATTGCCATCAAGAATACATACACCAAGTTTACCAAGAAACTTACAGTTAAGATTTCCCCGACTAAAGTTACCTACAACGGAAAGACACGGAAACCTGCTGTGAAGTCTGTATACTATGGAAAGACTAAACTCAGCTCCAGCTACTATACAGTAAGCTTCAAGAACAACAAGAATCCGGGAATCGGTTCCGTAATTGTAAAAGGTAAAGGCAAATATGCTAAATATGCAGGTTCTGCAACATTCAGCATTCTGCCAAAAGCTCCGACAGGTTTAACTGCCAAGAGTACAGCCAAGAAACAGGCTACAGTAACTTGGAAGGGAAGCACAGGAGCAACAGGATATCAGATTATGATCAGTCAGAAGAGTGATTTCAGAAAAGGTACAACAAGAACCTTCACAATTAGAGATTCTAAGAGAAGAAGCGGTGTACCGAAACCGATGACCAGTGGAAGGACTTATTATATCCGTATCCGTAGCTACAAAACGACATCTGATGGCAAGACAGTATATTCCGCATGGAGTAAGAGCACTAAAACAAAAATTAAATAAGTAATTATTTATTTTAGCGGATGGAGCGCAAGCGCCATCCGCTAAAGCAAGGAGAGGAGGAGCAATGTTTAAGAAATGGGCTGGCTGGAAGAAAGTTGCTGCCTGCCTGATGGGCGCTGCACTGCTTATGCAGGGCGGAAGCGTTGCCATGGGTGCGACAGAAACAGCTAAATATTCTTCCACAAAAGCAGAAAAGAGCAGTGTAAAGAAAGCCGCTGCGAAAGATGAAAAAGAAGAAGATTCTACAGATGAGGAAGATTCTGCAGAGGATGAGGATTCCACAGAGGATACAGATTCCGCAGATACAGAAGATTCCGCGGACGCAGAAGATTCCACAGAGGATACAGATTCCGCAGATGCAGAAGATTCTACAGAGGATGAAGATTCCACAGATGCAGAGGATTCTACAGAGGATGAAGATTCCACAGATGCAGAGGACTCTACAGAGGATGAAGATTCCACAGATGAGGATCAGAAAGCAGACAGAGTAGAGGATAATGATGCAGATGCACAGGATGCAGAAGGTAAAGAAGCAGATCCGCAGTCTTTAGGTTTAAGCACAACTGGAAGTGTAGATCATATCGATATCGGAGCACTTACATCTGCAACACTGAAAGTTGGTGATAAGACTATCACACAGCCGGTAATTTTGACATTTGAGGATATTGCAAATGCATCCATTTCCGGTGATGCAGGTTTCTCAGCAGACCAGTCTTCCCTCAGCGGAAGTGTTGGTGTCAGCGGAATGGCACAGATCCGTGTTCCTGGAAATTATCCGGTTGGAACTAAGGAAGCACCAGCTGTTTATAGTGTAAGTGTAACTAAGGATGTTACATTTGTTGACCCGGATACGGGCGCAACTTATGTAAGAACTATTACATTCTCTACATCCTTTACATACTGGGATTGGACAAATGACTGTCCGAACCTTGGATTCAGAGTTAACTGGGCAGCAGGATATGTAATTCCTTGCTCAGGTATGGATATTGTACTGGGATGTGGATATGATGAGATTCCGGCTCCGGAGCCAAGTGTGAGCCCAGAGCCAAGCGTAAGTCCTGAGCCAAGTGTGAGTCCAGATCCAAGCGTAAGCCCAGACCCGAGTGTAAGTCCGGATCCAAGCGTAAGCCCAGACCCAAGTGTAAGCCCAGACCCGAGTGTAAGCCCAGACCCGAGTGTAAGCCCGGATCCAAGCGTAAGCCCAGACCCAAGTGTAAGCCCGGATCCAAGTGTAAGCCCAGACCCAAGTGTAAGCCCGGATCCAAGCGTAAGCCCAGACCCGAGTGTGAGCCCGGATCCAAGTGTAAGCCCAGACCCAAGTGTGAGCCCGGATCCAAGTGTAAGCCCAGACCCAAGTGTGAGCCCGGACCCGAGTGTAAGTCCGGACCCATCTGTAGAGCCGACAGACACACCAGAGCCAACAGATACACCGGTACCAATGAACCCAACAGGAACAGCAACACCAACTCCAACAGGAACAGCAACACCGGTACCTGGAACAACCAATAACGGATCCAATGGCGGTAATGGAACTACCACAAATGGAACAACAACTAACGGAACAACTACAAACACAACTTCCAATAACACAACATCCACATCTTCTTCCGATGAGGTAAAAACTGCAGATAATTCTCATATCGCACGTTATGGAATTCTGGTTGTATTTGCACTGTTAGATGCAGTAATGGCATTCTTTGCACTGCGTTTAAGACGTCGTGACGACTGATTTACAGGCAGAAGCATATAAGAACTGAATTTACAGACAGGAGATTGCATTTTGTGATCTCCTGTTTTGCTATAGAGAAAAGCAGCGATGGAGGTGCGTTATGCAGCAGGCATTACTGGATCAGCTGAGAAAAATAACCGAAGAAGAGCGAAAAATCCTGGATGGGGAAGCGGAGGTAGATAAAGATCTCTATACATCCGGAAGAGATTTTACCGTAGACAGTGGAAAGATGCTGAAAGAAGGCAGACTGATTGCGGTGCGTACCCATACTCGTTTTGTGCATTTCCCGGCGCACAGACATAATTTTGTGGAAGTGCTGTATGTGTGCGAGGGATCGCTGACCAATATCATCGATGGAAAAAAAGTTGTGGTGAATAAAGGGGAGCTGCTTTTTCTCAACCAGTTTACGAAACATGAGATCCTGAAAGCGGGACAGAATGATATTGCCATCAATTTTATGGTGTTGCCGGAGTTTTTTGATGTGGCCTATTCCATGACAGGGAATGACAACATGCTGGCAGATTTTCTGGTGAATGTATTGCGCCAGGATGAAGAGCGGGGTGAATATCTCCACTTTAAGGTCGCGGAAGTCATGCAGATCCAGAACCTTCTGGAAAATATCATCTATTCTCTTGTAAATGGCGAAGAAAACCGGGAACGGATCAACCAGACCACCATGGGCCTGATCTTTATGTACCTGGTGGAATCCGTACAGTATGTGGAGATGCGCCTTCCCAATCAGTACGAAAATATGATCTCCATGACAACACTGGACTATATTGAGCAGAAGTACCGGACAGCTACCCTTACGGAGCTGTGCACCAGGCTTCATCTGCCTATGCATGTGCTCAGCAAGATGATCAAAAAGACCACAGGATTTAATTTCAAGGAACTTCTTCAGAGAAAACGCCTGAATAAGGCAGTAGAGCTGATGTGTGAGACGGACCTTCCCATCAGTGATATTATTGCAGCTGTAGGGTATGAGAATAACAGTTATTTTCACAGAGTGTTTAAAGAACATTATCATATGACACCGCGGGCGTTCCGGGTAAAGAACAGTGAAAAAGAGCAGGTAAGATTATAATCTTACCTGCTTTAACTTTAGATATCATGGAACCGTCCGATTTTATCTTTGATTCGCTGCATTTCATTATCCATATCAATGACAGCGCGGGCACAGTTCAGAAGCTCGCTGCTGACTTCCTCGTAACCATCCATTTCTTCAATATCCTGTTTATATCGGAGCTGATGTTCCAGTGTAGCCCAGAAATCCATTCCATTGGTACGGATCTGGATCTCCGCGCGCATGGGCGTTTTTCCCTTGGAGAAGAACACCGGGATTTCCACGATCATGTGATAGCTGCGGTAACCGTTTGGCTTGGGATTTTTGATATAGTCTTTTACCTGAATGACGGTGATGTCATCCTGCTTGGCGATAAGGTCTGCAATGGTGTAGATATCATCAATAAAAGCACAGACAACACGGATACCGGCTACGTCATTGAGCTGGTTCTGGATATTTTCGGCAGTGAAGTCATAGCCCAGTTTTTTTAATTTCTTGTAGATGCTTTCCGGTTTTTTGATTCTGGTCTTGATAAAGGAAATCGGGTTACGTTTATATTCTACGGAAAACTCATCATTGAGAACTTCCAGTTTGGTACGTACCTCACGGACAGTACAGCGGTACATCATCATCAGATCATTGAATCTTGCAGAATTTTTGATAAAAACCTGTGGATCTGGGGTATCCAGCCAGGTGTTTGTATTTTTTTCAGCCATGGTATTTTTCTGGTAAAACTCCCTTCTTAGGTAGGTTTTGTGATAATCACACTATCACAATTATAGAATAAAATGACATTTTTTTCAACTTTTGTATTGACATATTAAAAATCCTGTGCTATTTTATATAAAAAATTTAATCGAGTAAACCACTAAACCGTTGAAGCGGAGATAAAGGTACTCATGCGCGCACAGAGAGTCCGGGAGGGTGAGAGCCGGGCCGAGAAGCAGTTTACCAAATGGACCGCAGAGGGCACAGGGAAAGGTGTTATGGATACCGAGTATTCTGTGACGTGAAGGCATACGTCAGTTGCCGGGAATATGTAGGTATTCCGCTAAGTGCACGGATCGAACCGTGAATCAGGGTGGCACCGCGGGTGATTTGGAATTTGACGCTCGTCCCTGGCAGAACCAGATTCTGCCGGAGACGGGCGTTTTTTGAATTCCAATTTTTTCAAAACTGGAATGCATGAACAAGTAGTGAATGTGGATCGCGAATTTTCCGTATCGTACCGTTCCAACGTCTCCGGCACAGGAATGAAAAAAACTCAGGAGGGCCTGTATATGTATCCAACATTAGAAAAACTCAAAAGTATCGCACAGTCAGGCGAATACCGGCGTATCCCCGTATGCCACGAGCTGTATTCCGACCGCTATACACCCGTAGAAGTCATGAGAACCTTACGCACAGCCAGCAGACATTGCTATCTTCTGGAAAGTGCCAGTCAGACAGAGGTTTGGGGACGTTATTCCTTCCTGGGATATGAACCATCCATGGAGATCACCTGTACGGACGGAAAGCTCCAGATAAGAAGAATCCATGAAGACGGAACCGAGGAAAAAACCGTGCAGCAGGTAAAACATCCGGGAGATACTATCCGGGAGATCCTGAAAGAATACAAAAGTCCGGTGCTGGAAAATATGCCTACATTCACCGGTGGTCTGGTAGGATATTTTTCCTACGATTACATCAAGTACAGCGAGCCGAAGCTGAAACTTACCGATGAGACTGTACAGGATTTCAGGGATATGGACCTGATGCTTTTTGACCAGGTAATCGCTTTTGATCATTACAGACAGAAGGTACTTCTGATCACCGGCGTGATGACGGGTGATCTGGAAAATTCCTACCGGAAAGCCGAAGAGAAGTTAAAAGAAATGGCAGATTTGATCCGAAACGGAAAACAGGATGAGTTCCCGTCCCTGAAACTGAAATCTTCCATTGAACCACAGTTCCCAAAAGAAAAATACTGTGAGATGGTAGAAACCGCAAGACATTACATCCGTGAGGGAGATATCTTCCAGGTAGTCCTTTCCAACCCGATGCGGGCAAAAGCTGAAGGAAGCCTGTTTGATACTTACCGCGTTCTCCGGGCTACCAATCCTTCTCCGTATATGTTTTATTTTTCCAGCGATGATATCGAGATCGCAGGTGCCTCTCCGGAGACGCTGGCACATCTGGAAAATGGTGTGCTTCATACATTCCCGCTGGCAGGAACGCGGCCGAGAGGAAAGACAGACGAGGAAGACAAGAGATTGGAACAGGAACTGCTAGCGGATAAAAAAGAACGTGCCGAACATAACATGCTGGTAGATCTTGGCAGAAATGATCTTGGAAAAGTCAGCTGCCTTGGAAGCGTCCATGTGGAAAAATATATGGAGATTGAGCGTTTCTCCCATGTTATGCATATTGGATCTACTGTATCCGGTCTGATTCGACCGGACAGAGATGCCATGGATGCCATGGATTCTATTCTTCCGGCGGGAACGCTTTCCGGTGCGCCGAAGATCCGTGCCTGTGAGATCATTGATGAACTCGAAGACCGGAAGCGTGGTATTTATGGCGGTGCAGTTGGCTATCTGGATTTTGCAGGAAATATGGATACATGTATTGCTATCCGTCTGGCATATAAGAAAGACGGTGTGGTGTGTGTACAGTCGGGCGCTGGTATCGTAGCAGACAGCATTCCGGAAAATGAATTTATGGAATGCCAGAACAAGGCAAGGGCAGTAACAAATGCATTGAAAATGGCAGAGGAGGGTCTGGACTGATGATAGTAATGATTGATAATTATGACAG
>ERZ826613.2995-NODE-2995-length-15072-cov-5.295332_pt1 | contig 15072 bp, 16 predicted proteins | sample MGYA00519925_ERZ826613 | MGnify/ENA primary metagenome ERZ826613 (study PRJEB31778, sample SAMEA3449236) | human gut metagenome | biome: human gut; feature: human-associated habitat; material: faeces | place: United Kingdom | collected 2010/2012 ... | reverse complement strand
AGTTTGTTTCCAAGGGCATGATTGCCGATTTTGCCATCCACGACAAGGGAGATGGCTTTGGCTTTCTGCACAAGCCTGTCAGCAGACTTATACTGGGAAGAAATTGGGATGATGTCGATGTTGCAGCCCCGACTACGGAAACGCTTGAAATACCGGATCTCGGTTTCACTGCCTTCGCAGATAAGGTATACGACCGGATTCCGCTTTCTGCTTCGGGTAGGCCTGCGGCTGATTTCCTTTATTCGACCCATGTTGCATTCCCTCCAATGAACGGAATCGCCCCATACCGGCCTTGCAGGTAGCCTTTGGCGATGTTTTCGCCTTTTCGCGGGGAGAAGTCTGTCAAGGCATAGACGTCGGTCTGCATGGTTTTTTCGTTCTTCTCTGCAAACCAGATCTGATCCCGGCGCAGCAGGGTCAGATCCAAAAGCCCGGTATCATGGGTGGTGAAGATAAGCTGTGCGTGGTTGGTGTTGATGGCAGCATCCTGTACCATCTCAATCAGATGCCGGGTCAGAAGTGGATGCATACTGGACTCAATCTCATCCACAACCAGCACTGCGCCGGATTCCAAAGCGGCCAACCACATCCCGATGCGGGAAAAGAAACGCTGTGTGCCGACTGATTCCAGCCCCAGAGGAAGCCAGAATCCCTTGGAAGCGCCATCTTCTGAATCTATCGTGTGCAGTGCCGAGATGATGGGTTCATCCTTGGTGCCGGTAACACGGATGTCTTTGATGCCGAGGTCTGCATACAGCATTTCATGCAGGACACGATTCTTCTCGGAGCCGCCCTGCCGGATGGTGGACAAGGTTGCATCCAATCGCATTTCAGTTCCCATGAAGCCGGTCAGCTTTTCAAAGAACCACAGATAGGCTTTCTCGGTTTGGGGGCAGTTCCACTCGTTGGAACTGGACAGGTAAAGACGGTTTTCCGCTGTGCGTCCGGCAAGAGTAAGCTGCTCCTGAACATTCTCGCGGAACCTGTAACCGTTACCTTCCCTGGAAAAGACCAGCGCCTCCCTGTCATTGGGCCAATGATAGAGATATTCGTTCAGTATTCCGTCCTTATTAAAGGAGAAACCATAGGCATACTTGATGCCGTTGTAGAAGTAGATGACCTCAAAACTGGTCGGTTCTGAATCTTGATCAGTTAAGGCAAACGGCTCCTGTGGCAGAGTTTCTCCTTTCAACAGCTTGGCATACCGGCCGCAGACCATCTCACGCATGAGCAGGAGTGCATGGAGAACATTGCTCTTTCCGGCTGCATTTGCGCCATACAGGGCAAGAACAGGCACAAGCTGTTTTTTGCCATCTGACGAAATCAGGCAGTCCGACAAACTTTTATCCGTGGACGCTTTCATGCTGATGATGGCGGTGTCCTTGATGGAACGGTGGTTTGTGACCGAAAATTGAAGAAGCATCGCAAATCCTCCCAAGTACTTTCTGCGTTCAGTATACTCTATTTGAGGGAGAAAATCAATTTTTAACTTCAATATTTGCAAAAAACATTCAAAATCAGAGCATAAAATTTGATTCAGATGTTTTTGATGTTGGAACAATATCGTGACAGAAGGTTGAAATCGCCCTGTGTATACTCTTTTTCTTACCCGAACCTGACAAATTTTCTGAGCTTTCAGACACATTATCTATCTTTGCTTGAATTACTGATTTCATTGATGGCGGCATAGTGTTTTCCACATTTTCGGCTGATCTCGTTGAAAAAATCGGATGTCACAAATTCCAGCAGCCATACTTTGGGAATCATGTACTTGGGTGTCTGCAAGATGGTTTTCAGCAAGCCCTTGCTGCACCATTTCAGAATGGTGTGGCGTTGGTAGCCTGTCACCTCGCAGACTTGCGCAACGGTCAGTACATCCGGGTAATTTGCCAGTTGCTGCTCGTACCATTCCTTGGCCAGCAGCCGTTCCTCGCCCGTATAGTTCAGCTTGCGCTCCAACGATGCGGCTGGTTTCTTGTGCTTGGGGTAGTTGTAATACCACCCGCTGGGCGGAGTGTAGCGCATCGGGTCGGACTCTCGGCGGTAGAGATACTCGGCAACATCCTTCTTGGCGATTTTATAGCAGCGTGTTTTCTTGCCTGTCCACTCGCAGGGCACCTTGCCGCTTTTGAGCAGGTGCAAAGCCGTGGACTTGCTGATATGGCAAAGGCGATAAAACTGATCCTTGTTCATCACATCGGGCACGCCGTCCCAATCAATCGGTAGATTCTTCATCTGATACACCTCAAAAATAGATTTCGTCGGTTTGAAGTCCTATTCTGCGGTGTATTGAATTTTGTATTGCCTTCTCTCCCTATTTCTCTCCTATCTTCCCGCATTTCTCTCCAAAATTGAGAAAAATTCCGATTTGAACCCACTTTGAAAAAATGCAATCGTAACAAGGCTTCAAGGGCGAAAAAGCCTTATTTTATGCGGCTTTCGGCGCAGACGAAACGACCTGAAACTGACACGAAACGACCGGAAGTTGACACGCTGACTAAAAGACTCGAAATCTCATCATCAGAATGAAGAATAAAAGAGTTTCGCAAATTAAGTAGATTAAAATAAAAAACTTCAAATAACTGATTTGCTTCGATTATATCTCTGGTTAAAGCAATATAATCAACAAGTAAAGTATGTTCATCCGTTGTCAAATCAGCCACATGTAATGAACTAAAGTCTTTAATAAAACTTGCAGGAATACTTGTTAAGGTATCCATCAATAATACACTCCTCTCAATGTTTACAATCCGTTTTTCACCTTTGTTTTCATAACTTTATTTTCCAAAAAATTCAACCATTTTTAACTTGGAATTGATTTTTTGATTTAACTTAAAAAATTATTAAAATCTAAATAAAAACATATACCACAAAGGTTACTCACCAATGTCTTTAAGTATATTGTTAATTTCAAAAAACACACTGATTGCATCCTCAAAATTCTGTTGTTCGTCGGTATAAAGCAGTTCCTTGTGTAAATTCTCATAGGTCTCACGAACCTGCCCGTTAAGATAATGCTTCCATGAATCAAAATCGTATGCACCGACAGGATTGTATTCCTTACTGATATTCCGCTTTTCGAGGTAATAAGAATCAGTTTGTTTTGTTATATCTATCAAGCGTTTAAGCTCGTCCCTGTCTGCAAGAAATGCCTGAATTTCCGGCAGAGAAAACAGTTTTGTTACATCGTAAATATGGCGGACTTTCTTCTCTATCGTCCCGCAAATAGCGTGGCGCTTAACCGACATCAGTTTATCAACAAAGGTTCGCTCAATATTCAGCACATTCAGTGTTATTTCTTGAAGACCGTATTTTTCAATATCGTCAGCGCCGTTATGTTCTTCGAGAAATTCCTGAATATATGTTTTAAGGGCTTTCTTAGAATATGGATCGGGACGAACACTGCTGCCGATTTCAAGCTTAACACGATTTGCTTTGTCGCCAAACCACACATACATACTTTTACTGCGATTGGAGCGCTCCGCATCAATCTTTTGCGTTTCTGCGCCTACGGTCATTACTTTCTCAATCTTTTTAATGGTTTTGTCACAGACTTTATCGCTTTCATCCATTCCCAAGAAAGTCAAATCAATGTCCTCGGAAAAACGCTCGATAGAACCCGGATAACACTTACTCAGCGAAGTGCCGCCTTTGAATACACATTTTTCCGAATATTCGCTGTCAGCCAAGTTTTTCAAGAGCAAAACAATATAATAATCGCGCTCTATGGCAGACTCCGGTAAATGCTTATCGGCAGATACTATTGATATTAAATCTCTAAACTCAGTTGTAAATTCGTGCAGCTTCATGCAGTTCCTCCATTTTGGGATATTTATATTCCGATAGGGTTGATAAGTGACCGTTTAGGTTATTCTTAACCTTATAATAATTCAATATCTCGCGCAAAAATGCTATTGTTGACTTTTTATAGGCTTTAGCAGAAACAATTTCTTCAAACGCAGCCACGCTGAAAGATTCTGCCAATCGTTCTGTATACGCAAGAAATGCAGAATAATTTATATCCTCTATCTCATTAAAGTTTTGCAGAACTTCCAAACCGTGAACCATATTTGTTATTTCCTTTGAAAATTCTAACGGCACTTGATGCACAATAACATTACGAATTGATTTAGTCAATCCCTCAAGTGCAGAAGACATAACAGTGACCGTTTTGGATATTTGAGTTGTTAAATTCAGTGAATTGTATAATGAGTAACCGACAACCGTACCGGTTTCATTTTCAGTAAAGGCAGATATGATTTCCTTTTCTGACGGCGGAACGATCCCGTACTTACTTACTTTCGGCAAATGATATGTGCCTTTTGCAATCTTTACAAGCTCACCCGATTCGCACATTCTTTGAAGCGTTTTATAATATGCTGCTTCGCTGATTTGTGAGGCAAGCTTTTCTTTATAGAGCTTGCTTGCGACAATCAGCTCATTTTCTTTAAACTCGGCAAGCGCGTTCTTTACCACAGGATTTCTTTTCACTTATTTCACACCTCTATCCTGATTTCTATGTTATCATTATACTCAAATCAAACAGTTTTGTCAAGTAAAATTGATTTTTACTTGACAATAACATCTCGGTTTTTATGATAAATAATACTTAGCAAAAACTTATTCAGCCATAATCTTATTTAGCTTTAATGATAAAATATTATTTGTTAAACATTTGCCTTTCAAGAACACACTCGACAACACGGTCAGAAATCAGCCCTCTGTCGCGCTCGGCGTAAAATTCAAGCATCGGTTTAAGCTCTGCCGTAATTTCCTTCCCGGTAAACTGCGGAATTTTCAGTTGTTTGCCGAAAAGCGCTCTCGCAGTATTCATCTGACGGTTAAATGTGATACCCAACGGACGGGCAATTACTGCCTTTATAAGTCCCTTGGGTTCAATATCCATAGGCGAAAACTGCGTGTTAGAAAGCAACCCCGCGCCGTTATCAAATATCGGGCAATAATCAAAGCTTCCGTTTTTTTCAAGCACGGCAATATTGTTAAGGTGTCGGTCGTCGTTAAGAAACAGCGCGTCCACTTCAAATAAAAGGGTCAAATATTCGGGAAACATTTTAAGACCCGTAAACTCCGCCGTTGCTGTCGCCAAGTATTCTATCCGCTTTTTATCGCTCGTCAGTTTCGTCAATTTATCTTTAAGGGAAATCCCTAGTTGTCTTGAAAAAAGATGACTCAGCGTGATGATTGATTGACCGCTTTTTAAAAAGCTTTCACTTGAGCAGCCTGTTCTGTCCCTGCCGTGAACATTCAGTCTTTCCATTTGATATTTTGCAAAAGAAAACGGCGTGTCACTGCTTATATTGCTTTTTTCAAGCAGCCTTGAAATTAAGGTTTCGGCAAGCGCCTCATAACCGAATTGATCTAATTTGTACCATTTATTTGTTTCTTTATCAAACCATTTTTCCTGATTGCCCTTTGAGGAGGTTTCCGCAATTTTTTCATTGCTTACAAGCTTTACAGTCATTTTATTTCCTCTGTTTTTATCCATTGCTCATCCTCCGCCATTCTGCCGCCTGTCTTCTTTATTATTTCAAGCGGTTCGTACCTATCAAGTCCCAATGCTTCCAGATACTCTCTTATACCGCTGCGACTCTCAGGAACGCAACGCTCCTCTAAAAAACCTTCAAAATCCGCCCAATCTGGAAACAAATTATTGCCGAATGCCGTTTTAACTATATTATCGGTATAATTCTTTACGGAAAGAGTTTTATCGCTGAAATCAGCACATATTTCCGTACACAGTACATTTTTGTCATAAAACGCCATATGCAAAAGCTTATGACCCTTTGCTTTTTTATCGGCGTAAAATTCCTCAAACGAAAGGCGAGGCAGAATTACGATTTTTTCTCCGTCATAACAAAGCTCTGCTCCGTTATCTGCAAGCTTTAATTCCGTCACCCATCTCGTAGGCAACGAGATTTTATATGTTTTGGAATTTCCTCCGGCTGTACCCCCGGCAGTTCCGACAATAATGTTCACATTCCGTTTTTCCATAATACTATCACCACAAATATATTATCATATTCGTAACGAATAGTCAATATTTCAAAATCGGTTTATTATCAGTGAATTGGCACTTTATTTTCCTTTTTCAAAGTGCGCTTTAACCTTTTCTGTGAGCATCTATAAGAATTTTTTGATATTTATTATCAAAAAATAAGAGCACTTGTAATTTTCCTTGACATTATGTTATCAAATATGATAACATAATATACAGAATTGAAATATATATGAGAAGGGATATTTTGTGAATGATAATAATATATTGCGCTCAAGGCAGCAAATAATTTCAAAGCTTGCCGAGGCAAGGCTCGAAAAGCAAATGTCACAGGCGGAATTGGCAAGCTTAATCGGAACACAACGTTCCAATATATGCCGAATAGAAAGCGGCTCACAAAACTTATCCCTTGATATGCTTATAAAAATATCTGAGGCTCTCGGCAAAGATGTCAATATACTTTTAGAGGAAAGGAAAACGGAAATGAACAACTGCTATTCGCTTCGATTGTATGATGATGAAATACTGACATTTACACTTGAAGAAAAGGGATTAGAAGGCTTAAAAGCTCATATTTTATCTGTAAATACCGATATGAAAAACCTTTTTCCTTTGGATTTAGAGGTAACTGACGACGGTGTTATTAAATGGCTGGAGCGCAGAGTCATTCCGAAAAACCGTGCATTTGTTGATGAAATATTAAAAACGCTCGGCCTCAGCCTTAATAATACAAAGGGAATTATTGATGTATGTAAAGGTCTTTCATTGAACGACAGCTATTGGGTTGTACCGTCCGATTTTAGCGGCACCTTCAAAGAATACAACCTTTACGAAAACCGCTTTTCAGAGGTTTTGTCATTGGTGGCTTATACCGGCGTCGGCACGGCAAATCAGGCTTTCACAACTTCGCCCGAGCTTACCACACAGGGTATGCTCCGTAAAGCATGGCGATTCATTGAAAACGACGGAATTTATCTTTACAAGGGCGGAACCGAGGGCTTTGCCAATTCGGGTAAAGAGCCGTATTCCGAATACTACGCCTGTCAGATTGCAAAGGCAATGGGCTTAAATGCGGTTGAATATGATTTGGAAAACTGGAAGGGCATATTAGCGTCCAAATGTAAAATATTCACCGATATTGACACTTCTTTTGTATCTATCGGAAGGATTGTAAAAACGGGCGGCATTAAGGCTTGCCTTGATTATTACCAAACGCTCGGCAACAATTTTTCCGAAAGTCTTAAAAGTATGCTTGTATTTGACGCGGTGATCTACAACGAAGACCGACATTTCGGAAACTTCGGTATACTGAGGGATAATCATACGGGTAAAATCACTTCTCCCGCCCCTATATTTGATAACGGTTTATCCCTTTTCAATTATGCCTTAGATGGCGATATTAAGAATTTAGACGCATATGCCAAAACCCGTTCTAATCCTTACGGCGTTTCATACGAGAGCATTTGTGCCGAGGTTATGGGAATCAAACAGAAAAATCAACTTCGCAAGCTTATAGATTTTAAATTCACCCGTCATCCGAGCATTAACCTTCCCGAAGAACGCTTAACGGCGATTGAAAAGCACTTACAAAAAAGAGTCAGGAACTTACTTGCGCTCCCTACATCCTGCAAATGATTAAATCACGGTATAGCCTAAGCAGTTATGCCGTGATTTTTCGATAATTTGACCGATTTTCCTTCCTTCTGCCATTTGACTTGCTTATTTTCTTGCTTATTTTCTTACAATAAAGCAAAAGATTTATCAACACATTTATATTTCTCACAAATCAATATTTTCTGCTATAAATCTTTCATATTGCCATTCGGGTCCGTCAAACAGTATTTGCAGCACCAGTTGTTCCAATTCTGATTTTTTCAGTTTATGCAGAAAATCAATGATCTTGTATTCCAGTTCCTCCTGCCGTTGTTCTTCCTCCTCTCGGTATTTAATGACGTCATTGTAATATTTCTCTGCCTCTTTTGGAAAAGTTGAAAAATACAAGGCTATCATATGCTTGCAAATAATTCTTTTTCCGTCGGCATGCGGACAATTGCATTTAGATTTTCTCAGATGCTCCAAATCTATAAAAACATTATAATGTTTTTGCCCGCTGCCGCGGACGATACCTCTGATTTTTGTTTCGCTTTCTTTTGTACGGTTTATCACATAATTATCCGTAAAATATTCATATCCGCGCCAAACCGATTTATAGCTTGCCAAATTTAGTAATCCCATATTTTTTCTCCCTTAATCCGCCGCTTTTCCGAAATATGCTTATTCTTTTATAATGTTTTTAATACATAAATTGACTGCTTCTGTAAACTCATCGCTGAAATCTTTCAAATCATCTATAGTTATAACTGCATTTGCCAGTAAAGAAACAACTATTTGAAACATATTATTTCTTGAAATTCTTGCTGAAACTCCAAAGCTTCTTTTATCGTTTCTTATTCGTTTTTCAAGCTTAAAAAAATTCTCTGAGGCATTTGCAGGCTTCTGAAGAATAGCTATGTCATAATGATTTGGGCGCAAAAAAAGCACCTGCATTTCAGCAGATGCTAAATATGTTTGTTATACGGTTTACTTTTTACTCAGTCGGCATACGCCGTTTGAATCGTCCCGAGCCTTCAGTGCCGCCGCAAGCTCGGAAATAAATTTTTTATTGATGTAGTCGGCGCCGCCGCGGTTCATTCCGTGTTCTTCCGCATATTTCCGAATTGACATTCCGTTTATATATCTTTTCTTAAAATATGCGGCATAGCTTTTGAGCACGGTTTTAAAACAGTCATTTAAAAAAGTTATATCTTCTTTCAGTATATTAAAATCCGTTTTGCCCGAAACGCCGATATACCGTTTTTGTGTAACGCACAAATTATATTTACGCACATCCGATTTATAGTTTTTGCAGATATCCTTTGCATAATCGGTATATGTTTCGGCGCGGCGGTAAGTGCGGTTCTCATAAAGCAGTTCTTCCGCATCCTTTGATTGCTTTTTACGGATAGGACCGGGAAAGCCTGCTTCTTCCAAATTTGAAATATGCGTATCGGTGATTTTCACCTGCGGCTGGCGGGTGAACTTGTCTACCCATTCTCCGTTTACCTCGACTTGCTCACAAAAAGATTTTTTCGTCATTGTGTAATACTTGCTGCCGCAGGCTTCGGTTTCGTAATGAAAAATCACGACTTTTTCATCGGTGTAGGCGTCGGAGACAACCGCCACAACATAAATATACTTGCCGTCATACCGTCTGTAAAATCCGGCAAATATTCTCCTGTTCCGTTGCCTGTCCATACGCTCACCTCATAATAATTCTGTGAGAGTATTCTATCATATTTCAATGGGTTTTACAACTTTCTTAAAAAATAGATTATTTTTTAACCACCAGCAATACACCCTCCGGACCGATTCTTTGCTTAGGCTCTGTTAACAGATCTTCGGCAATGCACTTTTCAATCAAATCGTTCAAAAGGTTGATACCGGAAACCAACAGGTTATATGATTTGTATTCATTTAAAAGGTGCTTTTGAATGTGCGAAAGCATATAGGCATACATCTCTTCGGCAATCTCTTTTGCAATATCCTCAATGGAGTCATAGTACTCACAAAGAAGATTGCGGAAATTCTCCCAGTCCTTTTGTTCAATCGCAACGATCCGCGGCTCTAAAATTTCCCCGTTTTTTCTTAAAAAGCCGCATTCAATCGCTTTCGCGGCAATTTCTCTTTGCGTTTCATCAAGCGTATTTATATCCATTCCACCGATTGCTTTCAGTGTTAACCGTAGCTTTTCATCGTTTGTGATCGTCTGACCGCAGTAATAGTGCCGGTCTATTCTTTTGCCGTAAATATTGCGTATAAAAACATAAGAATAGCCGCAGAAATCGTGCGTGTCGTTGCCGTCGCAGCCGTAAAACCGGGCGCTGTAAGACGCACCGTATGGAATGGCGACGCAGACAGTTGTGAATTTTCGTTGAGGTTGGTTTACTTCTTTGAAATATTCAGTTTCAAGAATTTCATCTACACGGTCTTTAAGGTGCCAGACTGATTCGCTTATCAATGTCCAAAGGATAAATCGCAAATCGGTTTGGCGGCTTAAATAGGGGAAATTCAAGAATTCCTCGCGGTGCGATTGCAAGTGATTTTTCAGCTTTTCGCACAGCTCATCTAAATGCTTTGTGTAGATTTTTCCCGCTTCGTTAAACTCGCTGTTTTCTACAATAATCACATTGGATATATATTTGTCACCCATTTTGCGCAAAAGTCCGTAGCTGCCATTTTCGCCTTTCAGCTGAATTTCCAGCTCGTCCTCAATATATGGCATGGGTACGCAAAGCTCATCGGAAAGTTCCTTGGCGCTTTTTGCCTTATCTTTGCAGGCGTAAACAAGATTTTGCGATAAGATCCTCTCCGCTTTTGTTCTTGGATCGTTACCGCTGGGATTTCCCGTTCCGATAAACGCCAACGACACCGGTTTTAATGATAAATTTCTTTCATTCATAATTTCAACCTCTTTTCTGACGGTATTTCGTGCAAAAAACAAACGCTGTTTTACGGTGGTTTCGCTGATATTAAGCTTTTTCGATATATCCTTTACCTTCATTTCATCAAGATAGTAAAGCACCATGACCTCTCGGTAAGCTTTGGACAGAAAAGAAATTTCCGCGAAAATTTTCCTTATTTGTTCCTGCTCGGCTGTTTCTTCGATAAAACTATCAATTTCATTCTCTTTTGCCGCGATTGCATAATCACCGTTTTCCATGCTGATTGTTTGCCGTACACTGTTTCTTTTTTCGCAGTAATCGGCATAAACTCTGCGCGCAACAGTCCACACAAAAGCATAAAAATTCTCAATTTGCTCTTGCTTATGTACGGCTGATATTACGGTGAGAATGATATCCGAGCATAGATCCTCCGCCTCATAAGAAGTGTTACATCTTCGGTAAGAGAATTGATAAATTTTATCAAGAAATTCTTTGTCACCGATCAGCTTTAATATTTCGTTTGTTTTCATTTCGCACCTTAAACTTCATAATGATCATTACGCCTATATAGTCGGAATTTTTTGAGATTGGTTAGGTATAATATTGCATTTTATTTATAAATAATATCGCCTTGGCATTCCACGTTGCCCTTAATTTCCCGGCATTCGACCTTGCCGCCGCAGTCCACATCGCCTTCAATGCTTTTTCCGCAAGCCACATTATCCCCACAGCTGACGTTGCCGGAAATATTATCACCACAAGCCACATTATTCCCGCAACTCACTTTGCCGTTGATATCTCCGGCAGCGGAAATATTGCCGCGACATTCTTTGACATCGCCGTTGATGTCGTTGCATTCAATGTTTCCTTGGCACACAACATCACCGTTAATGCTCGCGTCACAGTTTAAATTGCCCATAACTTCGACCTTAAAATATTGCCGGGTCTTTTCGTTGCATTCCTTTGGAAATGATATGTTGATCCATCCGTTTTCGTTGGTAGATTCTAAAATTTTCTTTCCTAAAGTCCTGAAAACCCGAATGGTATTATCGTCATTCCAGGGAAGCTCAGAGCAAAGGTCATAGTGTATCTCTTTTTCGTTTTTTCGTCCGAACAGCTCATCTATGCTGATTTCAAAAATATCGGCAAGCATCGGCAATAAACCTATATCCGGGCAGCACTGCGCCGACTCCCATTTGGATACCGATTGATTGGTCACGCCTAATTTTTTTGCAAGTTCCTCCTGCGTTAAGCCTGATTTTTTTCTGTAAAATGAAATGGTGTCATAAAGCTTTAAGCTTTCCATATTTTTGCCCTCCTAAATTATTTCTTGTAGCTACACTTATATTGTAAATACCACCATGCCTTTAATCAATAACGCAGATATTGGATTTCCCCAACTGTGGGTTGGAAAGATCTTGCCTTTCTGCCGCCCGCAGAAACTAGGCGGCATTTGAATCATTTTAAAGGACAGGATTCCCGTCAGAATAAGGAACGACCTTTAACACCATATCCTCCAGCAGTGTTATAAAATCAAGGTCATTTCTCAGCCAATCATATGACCGCATTTGAGAAACCCTCTGAATATATCCTTCTGTGGCTGAAATAGGCGCATAACATCCTGTGACTTTCTTAATTCTTTAATCTTTTCGCCGATTTTTAGCATTACAGTTCACCTCATTTTTTATTAGAAAGCGCTTTCTGATTCTATTATAAAACTTTGTCTTTAAAATAAGTATAACATATCCGTTTACAGCAATGCAACCGCAGGTTGAGTAAGCGGTTTTAAAAATGCCGCCCACGAATATGAGCGGCAAATTGCTATTTTTGAATTATCGGCAGCCATATTTCAATAAACCGTTTTTCTTTTTCATTTTTCGGAAACCAGTGATAAACAGAAATTTCGGGCGCGTTTGCAATTTCAAAATTATTTGCGGGCAACCACTCCGATACAATTCGTTTCCTTATATCAAAATAGTCCTCAACTGGATACGGCTGATTTTCGGTTTTAAATACGGCGTAGGTCTGTTTTGGAACCGTTATGTCTTCGAAGCCGAATTCTTTCATATATTCAAAGCCTGTAACTGCCGTGTTATACATATTTTCACGCTCGTATTTTTCAAGCTCTGCGGCATAATAAAAGTCGTACCCGTTATCCGAAATATTCGTAATAAGGCACATATCTGTTCCCGTATCGCCGGACGCACCCTTTGCTCCCCGCAAAAGCCATTGCTTTGCCCTTGTTGTTTTGAATAATTCGCCCTCTTGGATTTTCCGCTCCTCACCGTAGGGTACTCCCGTAAAATGCGCCTTGTAGCCCGTTAATATCATTTCGGGTTTTTCAATAATTTTGTAATCCATAAGTGTTCCGCCCTCCAAAGAAATTTTTAAGACAAGACGGGAAAATGATTTTAAATTGCTATCGACCTTTTTTACTTCTGACGGCAATATACCGTGGAATTTTTTAAAAGCTTTTGCAAAGCTGTCCGGACTTTCATAGCCGTATTTCAGTGCAACATCAATTACTTTTGCATTGCCTGCGGCAAGCTCCGTGCCGGCAAGCGATAATCTGCGGCTTCTGATATATTCGCCGACGGTAAATCCGCAAAGAATACCGAACACACGCTGAAAATGATAGCTTGACGAAAAGCTTTGTGCCGCAACTGATTCGTAGTCAATAGTTTCGGTTAAATGCGCCTCAATATAGTCGATAGACCTCTGCAAGCCTTTTATCCAATCCACGCTATCCCTCCTTGTCTGTCTGTATTTTATCAAAAGGCGGTTTGTTTTTCCCGATGTTCAATGCTGACTGTTATCAGATTGTTTTTTTGAAATGGGCAATTTCAATTAGAAACACTTTAACAAATCTCAATTTTCTTTGAAAGACATAACAGCCGATATCCCTTCCTTTGTTGTTATATGCCGCATAATTTTGTCCTTCATAAAAATAATTTTAACATAATATGGCAGGCTATACAACAGCGAGTTTTCATTCAACCTACAATTTTTCTTATCTGACTATTAAAGCGAAATCGTATTTATAAATAACACAAACCTCGCAGAGATATATCTCTGCGAGGTTTGTGTTACTCTCAATCGGTCACTTTTTGAAAGTGTCCTTATGTGAGCCTGCCTTTATAAGGTTTCTCTAATTTGTCCCTATTGTAGCACAAGCATAACAAAGTAAGTCAGAAATATCAATAATCTTCCGACAACAGAAAATCTGCCAAATGCACAATCTTAACTCCGTTTATATTCCCTGCAGCCAGTTCGTCAAGCGTTACTACATATTTGGGGTAGTGGTCTTTAATTTCAAGCAGATTGGCAATTTCCCTGTCGGATTCCTCCGGCAGATTGCGGCAGACCTGCACATATATTCTTTCGTCACGCCGCGTAGCTATAAAATCAATTTCTTTGGCGGCATTTTTCCCGATATATACATCGTAGCCCTTCCGCTTGAGTTCAAAGTACACAATGTTTTCAAGCATAGCGGCAACGGACTTCGGGTTAAAGCCCATTATGCAATATTTTAGCGAAGCGTCTGCAAGATAGAACTTTTCCTGCGTTTTCAAAACGGTTTTACCCTGCATATCGTATCGTTGGCAACGATAGATTACAAACGCCTTTTCCAGCCATTCAAGGTAATTATATACCGACTCTACCGATAAAGAACGCCCCTCGCTTTTCATGAACTTTACAATCGCGTTGGCAGAAAAGGTTTTTCCGACATTTTCAACAACATACTTTACCACACGGTTGAACATATCAAAGTTTGTGATGTTGTGGCGTTTGGTAATATCTCCGGTGATAACGGAATTATAGATTCCCTCTACAATCTGATAGGACGAACGCTCGTCGAAGTCCCCGAGGGCAACAATAGGGAAACCACCCATACGGATATATTCGTTCAAAAGCTCCTTCGGCGTGCGTCCGCTTTCTTTTTTGAAATCCAGATACTCTGCAAAAGAAAGTGTAAAAACAGGAATTGATATATAACGCCCCGTAAGATAGGTTGATATTTCACCGGACATCAGCTTAGAGTTTGAACCTGTCACATAAATGTCGGTATTGCAATCCTCTAACAGACTGTTGACTGCCTTTTCCCAACCGTCCACTTCCTGTACTTCATCCAACAAAAGATAGTAACGCTGACTGTCGGTCATTTTATCCTTTATTTCACAATACATTTGCTTGTCAGTTATGTTGTCATCCAATTCTTCTGAAGTATATCGCATATGGATTACATGGTCTGCGGAGATTCCGCTGCCAATCAGGTCGTCTTTCAGCATATCTAAAATGGTTGATTTCCCGGAGCGCCGTATACCTGCAAGAATTTTTACTAACGGAACATCCCGATAGTTTTTCAACGTATTCAAATAGTAAGTTCTAACGATCATTGTATCGCCTCCTTGTTTTAGTATACCCAAAAACATCTTTACAGTCAATAGTTTTTACTTAAATTCCGTAAAAACTTTTTAAAACAACATAGTTTTTCGGTTTTTGCAGAAAAAACCAATTCTATTCCTATTTGTTTTGCAAAAACTTCTTCGTAACCTCAAGGCTTTCTCTTTCCGT
>ERZ826613.2994-NODE-2994-length-15078-cov-3.638421_pt1 | contig 15078 bp, 14 predicted proteins | sample MGYA00519925_ERZ826613 | MGnify/ENA primary metagenome ERZ826613 (study PRJEB31778, sample SAMEA3449236) | human gut metagenome | biome: human gut; feature: human-associated habitat; material: faeces | place: United Kingdom | collected 2010/2012 ... | reverse complement strand
AGGACTAGTTAATACCTTAATCATAAATTTTGTGTACTTTTTAAGATGGACGACTTACGCCAATCTCCGTTTCTACATATTGCAAAATCGCTACGGATGTGTTGTCTTGCGAATGTGTGTTTCCTCTAACTGCCGCCTCTACCAATATCTTGGCTTTTTCTTTCATAGATACCGCATCATTTTTTATAATGTCACGAATCTGATCATCTGGAAGCGTCTTAGTAATTCCATCACTGCAGAGCAACACAATATCCCCAAATTGCATTTCAAATGGTTGTTCATTAATATCCATCAAGGTAACATTTCCAATTCCCAAAAAACTAATCAATGCTTCCTTTTGCTTTTTTGCCTGTGCCTCCTGCAAAGTCATCTGTCCATTATCCACCATTTGCTGCAAACGCAACATATAATTATGATCTCTGGTTACCTGAATCATATCTCTGCCACGCAATATATAAATGCGACTGTCACCGACAGATGCCCAATATAAACGATTGTTTTCAGCAATGACCGCCACAAGTGTTGTTCCGGAACCCTTTCCAGCCTCCTTAGGAAATTGACTGATCACTGCATCAACACTGCGAATTCCTTGACGAAAAAAAGTCGGAATTTGAATATTGGGTTCTTTTTCTATTTTTTCAAACCCCTCTCTAAACATGTGAATCGCTGTACTACTTGCGCGACCGCCATCTGCCATTCCCCCCATTCCATCACAAACCGCCGCGAAAACCCTTGTCTTGCGATTTCCTGCAATCTTACGACTACCAGAAACATACACGGCATCCTGCTGATATTTACGGTTTCCGGTAGCAGTATACGATAACGCAATAATCTCTGGCACCTTACGTACAATTTTATGGGAAGATTGCGCCGTTACCATTCGCTTTTCTCTCTCCAGTTCTTTTCTTTTCCTACCAAACATGATTATTTCACCTCCAAATCAAACCAATTTTCTGGACAAACCAAATAAAATGAATCTCCTGGTTTTAAGATTGCATACCTTCCTTTTCCAATTAATCCCAGCTTTGTATAAGTTCCATTGCTAGAACAATCGGTAACCACAAACTGCTTACTTTTCATATCATAAATAAGCTCGCAGTGAATACGACTAATATCCGCTTGCATCAAACAAATATCACAGTCACACTCTCTTCCAATCCTAATCCTCTGACCAGATAAAAAACGAAACTTGCGTCTATTACCCATAGTTTGCATTTTGATATATGGTATTTGTCCTCCCTGATATCCCGCATCCAGTTGCTTCAAAAAATCATGCATAGACTGCGTCCTTTGAGAGTAATCCAACTTTAATGCATTTTCTATGGCACGATTAGTATTTTCGCTTGCCTCTGGGCATTGCTGCCGCAGGGTCTTCATTTTGCTGCCAGTCGTTCTCTCGACAGCGGACAACGGCTTTTTGCCAGTTAGTAAATAATAATATGTTGCTGCTAATGCATAGACATCTGTCCAAGGTCCCTGTTTTCCGGTACGAGAATACTGTTCTACCGGTGCAAAGCCAGGTTTTACAACAACGGATAAATCAGTTGTCTCATCCAGGGCATACTGCCTTGTAGCACCAAAATCAATCAATTTTGCTTTGCCGGAATGATCGATCATAATATTGTCTGGACTGACATCTCTATGCAGCAAACCATGCTCATGAATATGTTCCAGGGACGTTGCAATATCCTTGATAATCGGTTGCAACTCTTCTTCCACAAACGGTTTTCCCCTCTTTTTCGCAAGCGTTGCCAATGTATCGCCCTCAACATATTCCATCAACAAATATGCAGTATTGTTTTCTTTATAAAAGTGATATACATTGACAACCACCTGATCATTCTGCAAGCTTTGCAAAATTTTTGCTTCTTGAAAAAACACGTCTAATCCGTGCCTGTATACCCCCAGCTTACTTTGGTCCCTTGGAAACAACTGCCTTCCATCCAAACCTCTGCATGCCCATTCCTTTGGATAATATTCTTTCATTGCAAGTTGACGATGATATTTCTCATCCTCAACGAGATATGTTATACCAAAGCCTCCAACACCCAACACCTTGCCGACACGATACCGACTGCGCAAGATATAGCCTTCCAGAAGTGCTCTCGGATCTCTCTGCATGGCTACATATCACCTCCGCCATCCATCAAACGGAAAACAATTTTTTCCCTTCCTACTGTGATTACATCACCATCTAATAGCATCCTACGCCCGGTGATTTTTACACCGTTTACAAAAGTTCCATTCGTCGTCTCAAGATCTTCGATATAACATGCCATCTTTGTTACCTCAATTGCAAAATGCTGTCTTGACAAACGGTCATCATCAAATACGATACTACAAATATCTGAACGTCCTACAAAAATGCTTCCTTCTATGTTGTAATCTACATCCCGTACTGCTCCGGTACGATCCGTGATCGTCAAACGCACTTTTTTGCATTCCGCCTTGATCAAACTCTCCGGATCCACTTCCACAATCTTCTGAGGTCGTTTCTTGATCACAATGACAATCACAATTCCCAAAATAATCACAACAGCGATCAATAAAATCCACCAATAGGAAGTGATAACATCTTTTACTTTTTCCTGCTTGCCATTCAAACCTTGAAACTCGAACTCTTTCTTCTGATTAATCTCATTTTTTTTCTGAGAATCATCTGTAATACCAGTGCACTCCAAAGTATACTTTCCGGAATATAATTCATCTTCAAAAACAAGTTCATAACTATCATCCACCGCACTTTTTTGGCGAACTTTAGCAATTTTCCACACCTTCCTATCAGAAGATTTAACCGTATAATTTTCTTTCTTCTCTGCACCAAATATTTTTGCCGTCTTATCATCTTTCAAACAAAATTCAATTGACTTGCTGCCTGTTTTCTTGACTGCAGATAATTCCGGTGCAACTGTATCATCCTCTCCAATAGTATTATAGGAAAACGCACCGGATGTCAGTCTTGCTTCCTGCCCATTTGACGAAATCACCAAAGAAGCATTTGTTGTAATCTTATTGCTATTATTTTCTTCACGAAAAACTGTGACATAAGTTTGTTTCCAAATCTTTTGTAACTGTGCAAACCCTCTGGCGACACTTTTTGTTGAAGCACATTCCGCATAATAGCCTCGACTAACCTGTTCATTTAATATATTTTTCCTTGTGTTCGCCATTTTTTCCTTATTTGGTTTTCGGCTAACATTTTTGAGAAGAATTCCATAAATAGGTATCTTACTTGTTTTGACCAGCGGATTTACTTCATATGTTTTATTGTTTTTTCCCTGACTGTCATCTTCTCCATCTGTAATTATTAAAATAACCGTTCTAGTCTTAGCGTTGTCTGCAGATTGCAAAATCTGTGTAAGAGATCGGTACAATACAGTTTTCCCCTTATTTCTTTTAATTTTTTTAATCTTTTCACAATCTGCTTTTACATTGTTCTTTCCATTAGAGACAGCCACTTTACTTTTATTACCTCGTGAAGCATTAGAGCCAACCGTATATAACTCTAGGGCATCCTTATCCTTCATTGTCTGTCGAAATTTGACCAACTGTTTTTTTACAACTGCAAACTGTTTTTCATCTACTGATGCAGAATTGTCCAATAACACAATGTAATGCATTGCCTCTCCACTTCTCTCAAAACTTTGAACACCTTCCTGCCGCATAGCAATTCCATTTGGGAATTCTGTACCAGTAACCTGTGCACTTAAAACCATCTTGTCAGATGTCTTAGCACCATTAATATACGCTTTTACCGTTGGTGCATTTCCCTGCGCCTGTTCAATATTGTAGTTTGATGTCACTCCTGCCGCCTGACCATTGATCACAGGCAGACACACAAACAACGCCACAAATAATAATATGATTCTTACTCTTCTTCCCATGTAATATCCTCCTGACAAAATGGAATAAACTGTAATATTGTTTCTCCCAACTGTAATGTATCCCTCTCTTGTAATATTTCTGCCCTTTCAACCATATTGCCATTTCGTAATACAATATTTCCTTTTTCCGGTGCCAAATAAAAATGATTTCCCTTGGGGTCATATACCACTGAGCAATGTTTATCCCTCGACACCGTTTTATCATCTGCCAATACTATATCCATTGAAGGACTTCTACCAAGAAAATTTTTTCCGGAATGTAATCGAAAATCACTTCCCCTCTGGGCGCCCTGAATACAAACCAACCAGCCTGTTACGGGTGGCTGTTCACTATCCATACCAAAAAAGCCAAATGAGATCGTACGATCTTCTTCCTGCTGCTCGCTCTTTATTTCCGCCTGCACCTGATTACCATTCGTTTCTGTACTATGTAAAATATCCAGTGCTTCAAGCTGTTCTCCCAAAGATACATCAACATCTGCAATAGATACGGTTTTGTCATCTTCCTCAACATCATCTAATGTCAAGCGCAACTGCTCACTTGCCCTTTTGCAATGTGGACATGTCCTATGCATATTGGGATCATACCAATGTCCATTTTTACACTTAACTACCATCTTTCTCTCCTTATCTGATGTACACAGCTACCGCTGTATAATTATCCATATTCGTCCCTTGACCCTTCTGCAGAATCTGCGATTCCATCATATGCAACCATTCTGCTGGCGTTTGTGCCTTTTTCAAACACCTAGCCATCTCCTTTTCTTCAATCAATTCCCAAAATCCATCACTACAAAGTAAAAAGGAACTGCCGGAACTAATTTCGATCAGATCACTCATCTGATATTTAGGTTTATCCCACACTGTCCCCATAACGCGGAGCAATCTACTTCGATCCGGATGATTTCTAATCTCTTTTTCAGTAATTCTTCCACTGTTGACAAGCATTTGTGGTACACTATGATCCTGACTGCGAAGCTTATATTTTCCTTTCTGAAACCAATACACCCTGGAGTCCCCCACATGAGCAAAACATGCCTTATCCTCTGCGATTTCCAAACAAGTCAAAGTTGTCTTCATGCTGTCTTGTTTGCCTTCCTGCTCTTGTTTACGTAACAACTGCTCCTGTGCAAATGCAATACTTTCATTCATTGATAGCTTATGCTTGCAAATGGCTTGCTGTATACTATTTACAACAAATCGAGATGCCTCGTCCCCATTTCCATGACCACCCAAACCATCGCATAACACATAATATCTTTTCAGATTGCTCTGCCAACAACCGCAAAAATCTTCATTTACCTTTCGTTCTCCTTTACTGGTAATCATGGCGTCAGTAATCTGTAACGTTTTATGTCTCCACATTTTTTCGCCTCCCGATTAAAATATTGTCATTTGTATGTAGCAAGATTAGTAGTCAAGCATGGCAATATCATATTGTTTGATGCAATCATCTTAAAACAGATGACAGCCTAATAATTTGTGATATCAGTTTTGAACAAAACATTCTATCACCTCTTTTTCCATAAATTTCATTTCTCCATAACAATGCCCATTGTAATATAGGTGATGTTGTCTATTTTTTCCGTTATTTTCATTTTTGCAATTTCCCTAAAGCATGATAAATTCAATCTAATACGTATTTCTGAAACGGTTATTTCCATAAACATTGTGAGTATTTGACAATTATTTGTATTAAATTTCGTTAAAAATCACAACAACTTTTTCAATTTTTTCCATAAATATAAAATGACCGTTTCGCAAAATCTATGCGAAACGGTCATCGCTACGAATCTTATGAATCAACTTTACTTCTTAATCTTAATTTTCTTTACTGTGCTCCACTTACCATATTTCTTAACATTTCCAGACTCCCTAAATGCTCGAACACGTACATAATATGTCTTGTTCTTTTTGAGATGTTTGAACGTCTTCTTAGACAGCAAAGAATTCAGTGTGACTGTCTTTTTCTTCTTCGTAAATTTCCGGTTCATAGCATACTGGATCTGATAGCCATCCGTTATATCCCATGACCATGAAACTTTCAGTTTACGGCCCTTGAGATTCTTTACTTTCACGCCCTTTACTTTCGCCGGTGCTTTCACAACCGGCTTCTTGTAATTCGGTCGTTTTGTAGGCTGCACTACAGGCTTATTGGATGGGGCAATCGTCGGACTACCGCTAGGAGTCACTATCGGCTGTGTACTTGGCGAAACTGTCGGCGTTGGTGTTACTTGCGGCTCTTCACTCGCATCTGCCGTCGGTCCTGGTGTGACAACTGGCGTTACTGTCGGTTTTGCACTTTCAGTCGGTTCTGGTGAGGCGCCAGGTTCTACAAGCTTCTCTTTGCTTACAATAACCATACTTGTTACCTGCGTTCCATCCTCTGCGGTTGCTGTGATAACCGTATGGCCTTCCTTTTTCGCTGTTATTACACCATCTTTTACCGTAGCCACATCTTCATTTTGACTTGTCCATGTACATTCTACTGCCGCATCATTATAATATGCATACAGAATATCCAGATCATTTTCATACAAATACATGTACTGTGTAGACATCTGCAACTTACTTTCCTGATACTCATTTAATCCCTGCACATCGCACTCCGCAATGCATGTTCCGGATTTTGCATATGCACGAAGCTTCGTTGTTCCTTTTTTAAGAATAGTAAGCTCTCCTTGATCTGTGATAGATGCTACACTATTATCATCTACATACCAATCAACTTCCTGATCTGTTGCATTTTCAGGATAAACAGTAGCCTGCATCTGAATCGTTTCATTTTTTATTCCTGTCACAGAAGTCTTATTTAGTGAAATAGATTCTACATCCACATCATCTGTTGTAACCTCAATTTCACAATAATCTGCATACTTATTGTCTTTCGTACTAACAAATACCTGTGTCGTTCCAACATTATTGGCATGCACCGTTCCATCCTCTGCTACAGTGGCAATATTATCATCCAAACTGTAAAAGTTCACACCAATATTCGGATTATCGTGACTCAAGAAATAAGTGATCTTGGTTTCAGATCCTCGATCCATTTTATACTTTTCTTTTTTCACCACCAATGCCCCCTGATCATCTTCTCCAGATGCCACAAGGAATGATACTGCCTGTACTTCACTCATATTCTTTTGTGGTGCAACAGCCACAAATTGAAGATATGTATTGGCGGATATTGTTAATTCCCCTGTATATTTATTACTAAATACATTAGGCGTGGTGCCGTCTGTTGTATAATAAATAGTTGCATCCTTTTCTGCAGAAAGTTTTACTTTCGTTGCCTCTGTAAACACACCTGATTTTGTGTCACAAGATGGCGTCTCTGTTGTTTCTTTCCATACATATACCGGATATACATCCAGATCTGACTTGACTTGGATAAATCCATAGGTATTCCATCCTTTGAAATCCATCTTATCAACATCTTCATGTTCTGGCTCGATAGCATCTTTACCATATTCTACCTTTTGAGAATTAATTAATTTCTCATTTTTATCATAGAAATTAATCGTATAGGTCTGTATTTTATAATTTGCCATCAACACCAAATTATCAGTCACCTCATTAACCTTCTTACCATCTAATGTTGTCCAGCCAACGAAATCATAGCCCTCAATAACTGATTCCTCCGGGTAGTCTAATGGATCACCATAAGAAAACACTTTAGTTTCTGCCTCTTTGGTTTCCCAATTTACATAAGCAACACTATATTTATTTTTCACATACTGTGCCGTAATCTCCATGTCGTCTCTAACGTTGGTAAAGCCAAAGTCCCAACCCACAAAGGAATAATGCTCTTTATCTGGTACTTTCGGCGAAGTTGCGCTACTTCCCTCCATTACCTTCTGTGTATCAATGATATTTCCTTCATCATCCTTAAAGGTAACCGTATATTCCGGCTTTGGAGCAATGATCTTTTCCAAAAATACCGGATTCTCAGCACCTTCTATCGCAAGCGCTACAGTATAATCGCCTGTTTTTGCGCTAATAGCCTGACGAGGGATAAATGTATATGCATAGCTGCCATCTTCTCCAATCGCAACCTGTCCCACATATTCATTATTAGAATCTGATGGTTCATCATTTTTGTATACCAATAATGTCGCCTGTTTCCCAGCAAGCTCCTTATCAAGTGTTCCTGATACCGTATAACTCTTTCCGGAGTTGTCCTCTACGTCTTTCATCTTGGCACGATAACGATATGCTGTTCTTGTCTCTACCTTACTAGTATTGCTTTCCTTTGCTTCATTCGTGCTCCACTCGGTCCAATCCTTCCAACGCGACCAATAATATGTATATCCCTTTGTCGCATCACGATATCTCCATTCAGTAAGAAGCTGCTATATTTTGCGTTGATGCTAAGAACCATATCTCAGCAGAAAAGTTTTTACCACCGGCAGGTTTATACCCTGTGTGACCGGAGTAAGTCCCAATTACCGGCAGACAATAATCTGTCTGCCAATCATACCTGGTACCACCCATACTAGATGAGTAGGTGTAATAAAATGTTTTTGCATTGGCATTATAATATCTGTAATAATACCAATTATATAATGTACGTGCTGCAGAGTCCTGTACATTTTGCGTTTGCACTTCTCTCTTGGATGTCTCATTCGTATATCCACTAATTGAGTTTCTTGTCCATCCACTCCAAGCGCCATAATTCCAATCTCCATCAAGGACCGACTTATCTAATGTCCATCCTGCATTGGCATTTGTTCGTGTTGTCGTTGTTTCCTTATCTTGATGTCGATATTCTGTTCTGGTTTCAATTTCATTATTATCATCTGGTTTTTCCGGGCTCCACTCACTCCAATTACGTGCCACATCAATAGTAGCCACCTCTGAAATCGGGATTCCTTTGGAAAACCCATTAATAATATATAAATCTGCCTTTGTTGCAGCCCCCTCATATGGCACATAAATCTCTATGCCTTTCTTCTCTTCTCCTTTCCCCAAAGAAAAAGCTTTTGATTCTGTCGAATCTAACAATTTCCCTTTTGATGTCTTTAAAGATACCAGGGCACGTCCTTTTGTACGCTTATTTGGATTGTTTTTAATATCATAATTGACAATATATCCGTCATCCTTAAACTCGCATTTGTTCAAAGTAATGACAACCGGAAGATCATCATTAGCCCATACATAAGTTGCCTTAATCGTAGCATTCCCCTGTACATTTTTATAATCTTCAGAATCCCATCCAGCAAACACATAACCTTTTTCAGCCTCTGGTGGTTCCGGTGCAGTTGCACTGTCTTCAAACAAGACGGACTCTGACTTGATCACCTTATCATCTTTGTCGCAAAATGTAATCTTGTATGTATTTCTCTTGAACTGCGCCTCTATCGTACGATCAGATGTAACATTGCTGTACTCTCCTTTCCAGCCCAAGAAAGTATATCCCTTTCTTGAAATACCAAGTGGCGCAGTTGCGGCATATCCGTATTTTACTGTCTGCTCGCATAAAAGATTCTCTTGTCCATCTTTGTCAAATTCAACGAAGCGTACTTTGCATGGATCATGTGCAACAATCGTTTTATTTAACGTTGCTACATCACTATTAGAACTTCCTCGCGCAAAACCTGTAATTTTATACTCCCCGGCACTTGGTAATGCAAATGCCAAAGAAGTAGCATTCGCAGTACTGGTTGTTAATGTTTTCGTATATGTTCCACCTTTTGTCTGTGTGATTGTTAGGGAATACCCCCCTGTAGCATTGCTATCAGCACCCCAATTAACCGTTACTGCATCCCCAACCGCATAATGTGTCTTAGCAGTACTAAATGCCGGTGTATTTGGTTTTTCTGTACCGGTTGTCCTGTCATATATCCAATCGGTATAAAGGGTCTTACCGCCAACATTTGCATATATCTGCCAATTATATACATGCCCCGGACGCAATGTGACGCCACACTCCGTCCTACAATCAAACCATATATTGGAAGAGTGTGAATACTGCCCCTCTGGCTTCATAGTTTCCTGCTTGCTGGCGATCACGTTATTATTATCTCGAATTGTTATTCCTACCGTAGTAACTCTCTGTCCATTTGGATTATATACTTTTGCTCGTGGCACAAGATTATTATCATATTTGTCACATGATACGGCTTGGATAGAAGCGTTTGCAACCGGTTGCGGATTGGAACCACCGAGGTAGTCCAACGGATTTACCACCCTGTTACCTGTACCTGACCATGCTGTATGACGTCCACCAATTGATACAACAAAATGTAAATGCGCCCCATAAGCATTTCCCGTTTGCCCAACAGCACCTATTACCTGTCCACGGGTAACACTCTGTCCAATTGATACATCAACTCGACTCATATGATTGTACTGTGTAATCATTCCATTGGCATGTTTAATCTCAACATGATGTCCATTGCCTTGTCCCTGACATCCACGATTGCATTTTTCAGTTCTTCCTGATGTTGTATTATTAGAACAGATAACAACACCACTCTCCGCCGCCATTATACTGGTTCCCTCAGGAACTCCATTAATGTCAATTCCATTATGATATCCCCTATGGGTTGCACAAGAGCAATTAAATCCACATCCCAGTTTACCTCCAGATACCGGCCAAAGTAAGTTACCAGCCGCCTTTGCCTCCTGCTTCTGATAAAATGGTATACTAGTTACAACCATCACTACCACAAGCAGTCGTGCAAGAAAGATTTTCAATCTAATACTTTTCCTACTCATATCATCGTCCTCCTCGTTTACGGTGTAATTATCAACGCCTCTAGATGTTCATTGTAATACATAACGTTTCTATTCCCTTTTCCGTTATTTTCATTTCCATAAGAAGTATTAAACATGATTTATTCGATGAATTATGTACTTTTGAGACAATTTCATATTCTGATATTGTGCGGATTCAACAATATTTCAAATATAATTTTAGTTAAAATAACAACAACTTTTTTTAGTGTCTACAATATAAAATGACCATTACGCAAAATCTATGCGAAACGGTCATCGTTATATAACAATATTATTAATACCTATTTTCCGGCATCGTCCATCAATATCTGTTGTGTTTTCTCTTTCCCCGTTAAATTATTATCAGTACTTTGTTCTGGAATTAAAGCGATGATTGCCAATGCCATCACTAACAACAATGCTGCAATTTTAATAAGATTACTTTTTCCCATGGTATCTTACTCCTTCCCTCTTCATGCAACTATTTTACTTATCTCATCGTAAGCATACACCATCCATGTTCAAACATTTCTCCGTTTTTTCATTTCTTTTATATTGAACCAAACCATCGATATTGTTTGATTTTTCTATGTTTTTGTCATTATAGAAATCTGTTAATCTATTGACTCCCCTTACATAAATTATATATTATGCACAATTTTTATTGGAAAACTTTGTGAAATATTTCGATAAAAATTTAAAAGAATGAATAATATTGTTGTTTTCATACGCAATATCTCGCAGACGCACTAGAACAACTTGCATTTAACACTCTTTATGTTACACAATTGCCTATGTAATTTTCTTTTATACCGCGATTGCATCCTCACAGAGTGCTTTTATAATATGGAACACTTTTTTTGTTTCCTATATTGCAAAAGAGACCGCCAATCGGCGGTCTCCTCTATATCCCACAACACTTATCTTTCTTTAATTCCTCAATATCCCTATTTTACCTTGATCTTGACGTTCTTCTTTTTGCCACTGCCATCGGTTGCATAAACTGTAATCTTCACAGTACCTTTTTTCTTGGCCTTAACTACACCCTTTGCAGATACTGCAGCTATTTTCTTATTGGAAGATTTCCAGCAATACTGCGTGGATGCCAGCTTTTTGCCCGGTTTTGCTTTTACCTTTAATTTCAGTTTTTTGCCTTTCTTAAGGTTATGCTTTCCTGCCTTAACGGTAAGTTTCTTGACTGGCTTTTTCATGACTTGGATACGAACTTTTTTGCTTAATCCATTGGCTGTCGTAATCGTAATGACTGCCTTGCCTGCTTTTTTGCCTGCTTTTACAGTACCATTTGCCGTTACTTTCACGATGGATGGTCGGCTACTCTTAAACGTTAGTTTTTGACTTGCAGCATTTCTCGGAACCCACTGAACAGTAAGTTTCATTTTTTTCTTAGCAGCAAGTTTATAGCGAGAACCTACTGCAATTTTACCTGCTCCCTTAACTTTAGCATACACAGCAAATCCTTTCGCCGTTACACTTGGTTTTCCCAGCTGATGCGATGGCGTCGCACTCGGACCTGCACTTGGATTCACACTTGGTTTTGTGCTTGGGCTCACGCTTGGCATTGCACTTGGTTTTGCACTTGGCTCTGTGCTTGGACTCACGCTTGGCGTTGCACTCGGTTTTGCACTTGGCTCTGTGCTTGGGCTCACACTTGGCGTTGCACTCGGTTTTGTACTTGGCTCTACCGCCCCATTTACCTTTGCACCGCTAACAGCAAAGGTAAGTTCCACCGTATTAGTTCCCTGATACGAAGCGTTATTAAAGGAAGCTTTTTTCTGTCTTTCTACCGACACATCCTGAATATGTGTCATGACATCTGCCCAAATATTAATAAAAGCAAAATCAAACACATTATTTGACAGTCCATCGGATGCTGCCGATTCCAAACTGCTATCATATGTATACGTGTCGTCTTTGATCGTGTACTGTTTCCCATTTACTGTTATTGATTTCAGCGTAATAACTGCATAGCTAAGTGCTGAACCTGCCGCTTCGGCCGCCTGTATATCTTTGATATATAACGAACCGATATTTTTAAGCTGCGTGTCTGTCGGCTTAACTGATAACGTGAATTCTTCGTCTTTCATTGAAATATCTACACTTTGTTCACTAGCGATCGTCGTCCAGCCGGATGTATCTAACATATACAGCTTTGTCCGTATATAGGAAGGTTTTGGCACGGTCACTTTGCACGTTGCCTGACATCCGGCCGCAATCGCTGCCGTAATTGTGCAAGTACCTGCACCCACTGCTGTGACCAAACCATTGGAATTTACTGTGGCTACTTTCTCATCATCGGATGTCCATTTAATAACATCTTTGCTGTCAGATGGTGTTAAGGTTGCATTAAGTTGTGTTCCCGCATCCCCAACATGAATCGTGATTTCCTGCTGATCCAAAGCTATCCCGGTTGCCGTGGAAGATGCACGATAGATCTCCATCATTGCATCAATAATGTCTTGATGCGTTACCTGACAAGAATACCGATTTATCAAACAAAAACCATAGTCACCATCGAATCCATTATCCCATGCAACAGGCACCAGTTCGTACTGTTCTGATAATAATCGGCTCGACATGCCTTATTCCGACTATCATAGTTTGCTTTGTTGATGGCTCCAAACTCGCCAATGATAACGCCATATCCCTGTGATACGAATTTATCATTCATTTTCTTAAACTGCGAAGCCATATAACTTTCATCGCCCCAAGTCGGTACTTTGGATTGGTTTGTTGCCTCGCTGCCCCACTGTGTTTTATCGGCTGATTCTGTACCACAAAAATCCCATGGATCGTAGTAGTGCACAGAAACCATAATTCTTTTTTCGCCGGATGCAATATCAGACGATAAATACTGATCCGTTGGCAGCACAAAACCATAATTGTCTGCCGTATAATTAATGTTTGTATTCCAACCAGGTATCAACAGCCATCTGCGATCGTTGTTGCCACCGGTCTGACGAACCGTATCCACAAAAATCTGATTATAATCATTGATATTGTTATATGCTGTCTTATTTGGAGTACCATAGGTTCCGTCATATTCTTCGTTCATTGACTCAAAAATCAAATGTTCATCATAATTTTTGAAACGATCTGCAATTTGCTCCCAACATGCCTTGTACTTAGCTTTGATCTTAGTCTGATCGCTGCTTGCGCAGAGCAGCCAGCTACCGCTTACCGTTGTGTAACCGTCTCCATGCATATTAACGATTGCATACATATCGTTCTGTACACAATAGTCTACTACTTCCTGTACATGATCCAGCCATGCAGAATCAATTTTGTATCCATTGTTATCATCGATTTTGCTCAAATAAGATACCGGAATTCGAATTGATTGAAATCCTGCTGCCTTTGCTGCCAAAACAAATTCTTTGCTTAAAACCGGATTCCCCCATGCTGTCTCGTTTGGAGTTCCTCCGCTATTTGCTTCCAGGGAGTTTCCTAAATTATATCCAACACCCATTGCCTCCGTGATCTGTTGTCTGTTTAGATCTTGGAAGGAATCTGTCCCCGCCGTCTTCTTTGTCGAAACTTTGTTTGTCACGCTGGCGATCTTACCTATTTCTGTTACACTTGCCGCTTTCTTTGTCGAGGTTCTGTCCATCACGCTAACGATCTTACCTTTTTCTGTTGTACCTTCTGCCTTTCCTGTTGCGCTAGACATTGTAAATGATGTTACAACCATCGCCGCACTTAGCAAGTACGCCCATATTCTCTTTTGTTTTCGCATGTTTTCACCATACCTTTCTGTTGATTATTAGATTCTTTTCCCACGAACATACGCTCTCCCCCGTACAACAAATACGATAAATTCTTCATGTACATCACGTCCCTAAATACTTCCTTTATTATACTACAAAGCAATCTAAGTGGATATACTTTTCTTATATTTTTGTCCTTTATTTTTCTCCTATAAATCATGACGTTAATATATTCTCTTGCAGAGTAAAATTAATATAAAATCCACTTATTATGTTGTATATATAGGCATACGGGTAGATAAATGGCTGGAATTTTAGTTTTGGGAATTCCAGCTTGTCTTTTTCTTGCTTTGGTTGACTGTTTTGATGATTTTGAGGATTCCAGCTTGTCTTTCCTGCTACTTCGTTGACTTTTTTCTCTATTTTCGACATTTCAGCTTGTCTTTTTCTTGCCTCGGTTGACCGCTTTGATGATTTTGATAATTTCAGCTTGTCTTTTCCTTGCCTCGGTTGACTGTTTTGATGGTTTTGATAATTCCAGCTTGTCTTTCCTGCTACTTCGTTGACTTTTTTCTCTTTTTTCGACATTTCAGCTTGTCTTTTTCTTGCTTTGGTTGACCGCTTTGATGATTTTTATAATTCCAGCTTGTCTTTTTCTTGCCTCGGTTGACTGTTTTGATGATTTTGAGGATTTCAGCTTGTCTTTCCTGCTACTTCGTTGACTTTTTTCTCTATTTTCGACATTTCAG
>ERZ826613.2982-NODE-2982-length-15113-cov-3.524837_pt1 | contig 15113 bp, 9 predicted proteins | sample MGYA00519925_ERZ826613 | MGnify/ENA primary metagenome ERZ826613 (study PRJEB31778, sample SAMEA3449236) | human gut metagenome | biome: human gut; feature: human-associated habitat; material: faeces | place: United Kingdom | collected 2010/2012 ... | reverse complement strand
TCAAAAATCTTATTATTTACTAGTTCATATTTGCCGCCATCCATATTTTTACGAACAAACGGCACTCCTTTTCTCACATAAAACACATTCTCTTCAATCAAAGCATCTGGATTCTCAGAAGGACTAATCGTACCCCCTAAATCATCAAAACTTTCATTTTTGCGGAAGGTATTGTGAATTGCCTCCTGCAAGCAGAACATCACGCAGCCGCCTTCATTTTGCCTACTATAGTTATACTCATAGATTGTACCATCCCCTGAATCTGCATCATATGCCATGCCATCCTGGTTCAATCTCGTATCGGCGACTTCGTTATAGCGAAAGAGCGCATCTTTACACTTCCAAGGCCAGATTCCTGCTGCTACCTTTCCTGCTTTATCTCCCGGATTGCAATAAATCCGATCATTAATCTCACATGCAATCGAATCTGCCATATTATGCTCTACCAGCGGACGCAGCGCATACATTGCTGTAATTCCGTCTCCTCCTGCTGCTTTCACATAATTATCGCAAATCTTCACATTTTCATGTCCATACTTCAAGAACGTTTCTTCGTCAAGCTCTGCCCCCTGAAACTTTTCATGTGCATACGTGTAGCCTACTGCAATCCCCCAACGACTCACCTGATACACAAAACATCCCTCAACTGTAACATCCTGATAACGTGCCACACCCGTAGCATCTTCACAGCTTGGACGAAGCGCAGTTATATAAATTCCACCGTTGTTCATATGTTTATCATACACATTACCATGCACATCGTGAATCAACAGATTACGCAGCGTAATTCCATGCCGCACCCCTTTATCTTTTGCCACAACTGCAACTCCGGTGCGATTCATTTTGTCTCCAAGTGAGTACTGCTCTCCGATGATCTCGCTTGCCTCATTTGTAATTTCCAAATCTTCCACAATAATATATTCTGCATCATACAGTAAAACTGCGGACGATACATATCCGTGATACACATGTGTCGGTGCATCCAACGGATTTCCATAATCCTGATACCAGATTCCCTGTCCACATGCTTCAATCCGAGGTGGTTCTCCATCGCCGTATACCCCAATCACAATCGGCGCTTCTTTACTGCCACTATCAGTAATCTGAAGATACTGTCCATAAAATACGCTGCCACGCTCCAGCAATACACGGTCTCCCGGTTTGAGGCTGCTATGATTGATTGCAAAAAGACTGGCAAATGCCGTTTCGCAATTTAATCCGTCGTTCGAATCATTCCCCCTCTTCGAACTCACGTAATACGTTTTCGATAAGCTTGTCATACGCATCCTCCCGTAACCGTTTTTCAATAATCTGTGCAACTTCTTCATACGTAAAGAAATCACCATGATAGCGTCCGAATAAATCCATATTTTGTTCGTAAAATGCTCGCTTTTCTGCTTCTGTAAACTCCGGACATAAGCCGGTTTTGCGAACTGCCTCACTTGGCTGCACAAAATCTAATTTCAGGCGTGTCAACTCATACTGCAGATAGGCCGGAGCTGAAAAATAATGCGGTCCATAGAACTTCTTATTCTCCTGCTCCAGTTTTTTCAGCATCCTATTATGCGCCTGTCGCCTTGCCTCGAATCCTTCCATAGAAGGTGTTTCCAATAATCCAAGTTTGTGTGCCAAAAGGAAGGCTCCCTGCGCCTTCCTTAAACACTCCTGTTTGATACAATAACTCTGTCGCATTATTTTACCGCTCCTGTAATTCCATTTGCAAAACTCTTCTGTAAGCATAAGAAGATCACTGCTGTTGGGAGTGTACAAATTAATACGCCAAGCATCAGCATACCATAGTCAACGCTGTAACCACTCTTTAAGTTTGCAACGAGCATTGGCATTGTGATTGCTTTGCTATCCTGTAAAATAACAGTTGGCCATAAGTAGTTATTCCATGCACTCATGAAAGTTACTGTCATGGCTGCTCCATAAGTAGATTTCATAACCGGAATAAACATTTTGAAGAAAATCTGAATTTCACTTAACCCTTCCAGTCTTGCTGCTTCGATAATATCATGCGGGAATGAACGCGCCGCCTGACGAAACAGCATAATCATGAATGGAGTAGAGATTGACGGAAGTGCAAGCGCAATCCAGGTATTTACCAATCTCCATGAAGTAAACATTTTAAATAATGGAATCATAATTGCTACGAACGGAAGCATCATCGCAAGCAGCAAAATGCTCATTAAAATATCTTTGCCTTTATCATGGTAGATTTCGAAGCCGTATCCGGCAATGGAGCACACAAGTAATGCTACAAATGTAATGATAATTGCATTACGGAATGAGTTAAACATCGCAAGTTTCAGATCCTGCATCCTAACTAAGGTTTTAAAGTTTTCTACCAGATAACCACCCGGAATCAAACGTCCTCTTACCACATCAATACTTGTATTGGTTGCTCCGCAGAGCATGTAATACAACGGGAATGCGGATAAAAAGCTTGCCAGAATTAAAATGATATATGAAATTACTTTTTTTGTCTTAGTCACGTTTGTCACCTACTTTCATCTGAATCGCAGACAGAATTGCCACCATTACAAGAATAAATACAGATAATGCCGCTGCATAGTTAAATTTCGGTGTCTCTACAAAGGAAATATTGTAGATATAATGAGCCAGTGTCATTGTTGACTTACCTGGACCACCGCCTGTCAAGTTCATAGATTCATCAAATAACTGTAATGTTCCTGATGTTGACATAATTGCAGTCATAAGGATCGTCGGTTTCAAAAGTGGAACAGTAATCTTTATAAACTGCTGGAACGGAGTTGCGCCATCAATGTAACTTGCTTCATATACGGAATAATCAATATTCTGTAAACCTGCAAGATAGAATACCATGTTGTAACCGGTCCATCTCCAAACCAATGCGATAATAATGACCCAACGTGCCGGCCATGTACTCTGGAACCAATCCACAGGAGCACCTCCTATAGAGGTAAGTACTCGATTTACAACTCCATCCGGAGCAAATAAGGATTTGAAAATCATAGAATAAGATACAAGTGAAGTCGCACATGGAAGGAAAATCAAGGTACGGAAAATTCCTTTTCCTTTGATATGCGGGCTATTTAAAAGCTGTGCCAGTCCCAATGCTAAGATAAGCATGATCGGTACCTGAACGATAAAATAAAAGATTGTGTTAAATAAACATTGCTGAAATGTTTTATCCTGAAGGATTCTGGCATAGTTTGAAATACCAGTAAATTCCCCATTTGTTTTTCTAAAGGAAAGCAGGATTGCCTGCGCCATCGGATAAAAACAAAATACAAATATTAAAAGTGCTGCCGGAATGAGAAATGCCCATCCCGTAAGATTATGCCGTTTTTCTAAACCTATTTTTTTCATGTTTTTCTCCTAAAATAGAGCCGGGAACGCAAGATGCACTCCCGGCACGTCCTATTTCACTCTTTAATGATTACTCATTAATATTAAATTCTACAGTATCCTGAGCGTTTTTAATTTCGCTGTCGATGTCAGCGCCATTCTGAACTACATTTGTGATTGCATCTGTTAATGCACTTCTGATGTCAGAGTAGTATGCACCGTAATCGATTCCTGGAACTTTTCCTGCAAAATCTACGATATCTTTATATACTGTCTGTCCACCATAGAAATCAGAAGCTTCATTGTAAACTTCAGATTCAGCTGCCGGTAAGTAACTTGCGATCGCTCCGGCATTTGGAAGCAGGTCGTCATATAATTCTACGCTTTCGCCAAATGTTGATTTAAGGAAATCAAATGCAAGGTCTGTATTTTTACAGTTAGAAGATACTGCCCAGCTTGCTCCACCACAGTTTGCGTAGTTTGTAGCGCCTTCAATACCATCTAATTTTGGCATATCAACGATTGCCCAGTTTCCGGACTGCTCTTCTGCTGCCTGAATAGAAGACATGATCCAACATCCCTGAATAACACCTGCTGCAGTACCTTTGTTCATAGAAGCGATGTACTGATCCCAATCAGTGTAATCTACCATAACTTTTTCATCGATTAACTGTTTGTAAGTTTCGATAGATTTTTTCAGTGCTTCGTTTCCAACTAAGTCCACTTTACCATCTACCATTGGAGAAGCGCCTGCAGACTGAAGCATTTCGATTACAATTTCAGATCCGCCTGAACTTGTAAGCATCGGAACGTTGTTTTTCTCAACTACTTTTTTCGCTTTTTCGATAAAGTCAGACCATGTTGTATCTTTGAAGTCATCTACTGTGAGACCAGCTGCTTCAACCATATCTTTACGAATTGCCATGATTGTAGCACCATTGTCAAATGGAAGACCGTAATTTTTTCCATCTACAGTAGAGTCTGCTAACTTACCAGCAGAGAACTGTGAGAAATCAACGCCTGAATCTGTTAATTCTGTAAAGATTCCCGGATAGTTTGCTACATTTTTGTGGAAGGAATAATCCTGCATTAAGAAGATATCCGGTAATGTGCTGTAATCATCTGCTTCTGCAGCTGTGATTAAAGCAGTTTCAATATCAGAGTATACTTTTTCCTGGATATCCAATTTGAAATCCGGATGATCTTTCTGATACATTTTTTCTGCCTGCTCCATTGCATACACGTTGAAGTTCGGATCCCAACACCATACAGTAAGTGTCTCTTCCTGTGCTGCTGCGGTATCATCTTTTTTTGCTTCGCTCTTGTCTTCTGCTTTTCCACCACATCCTGCAAGCACAGATGCTGCCATTGTTGCTACTAAAAACATTCCCAATACTTTCTTTTTCATTACTATGATCCTCCTTAGATTAAAAATATTCTTTTATAAAATATAAAATGCTCCCCCGCATTTCATAAGTTATTCTTACTCAACATCGTCAACCCAGCGCATTTCCCCCGGTTCCATATCTAATTTGTATACACAGTTGCCATTGATGTAAACCTCTGTGTACTGTGCTTCGGATGAATTATTAATTACTGCAATCTTCTTGCTCTTCTGGAATACGGTTACTTCCGTATCCACATTTGTCACATAATAACGTTTCATCTCATTCTCCATGCCTGCTGCATAATAAATCGCACGCAGAAGAATTCTACAGTTCTGAGGAGAATATGGAAGACCTGCAAAATAAACACTATGTCCTTTCCCATATTCATTTACAACTAACTGGCTGTATTCTCCGTCCATTGCAAGGACTTGATAATTTTTGCCCTGTGCGTAAACTCGGCTTGTTCCCTCACCAAAATCTACTTCTCCATCAATGTCTTCTAAGATGAAATGATTTGCATCCAGTTCATTATACTTATCTGTATTAAGTGAGAAGCACATCTCACGGTCTACACCAAGTACATCAGATAACTGGAAGAATCTTCCCTGATGCTGGTAAGCAGTCGGTTCACCGACTCCGATGAATCCGCCTCCCTGGTCAACGAATCGGCGAATATTTGTTACAACCGCTTCATCAATCCAGTTTTCAGCTCCACTAAATGCAGTATATGCATCTCCAACATTGATAATTACTTTGATGTCTTCCGGAATTCCGTTTTTCACATCATCAAAAGAGATAAATTCTACTTCGAATGGCATTCCGCTTAAGCATTCCAATACACCTTCTGCGGAATAAGTTTCTCTATGCCAGATGGCATGATGTACCTGATTGGACATCCATCTTCTCTGGCTACCCCAACAGTTAAGAATCGCTACCTTAAATGGTGCTACATAAGAAGGAGTTTCCTTCATATTTTCATGAATTTCTCTAAATTCTGTAACAACCTTCTGAATTTCATCAATAAATCCCGGCCAGTTACTTGCAAGTTTTAAATATCCACCGTATCCGATTCGATCCAATGGTGAACGAAGCAGAGCACGTCTGGCTTTTCTCCAGTTATCTCTTGCTTCTCCAATCGGATCTCCGCCTTCTCCAAACACATCCGGGAAGAAGTATGGTAACAGACGACCTTCTGTATAATCTACACCTTTAATATCAGAAATCATACGAAGGGTTACACCACTTCCAACGGAACCTACGACTGCATCTAAGCCGATTCCTGCAAAATATTTGCCATACGGTTCTGTTCCGATCCAATGGTCTCCAAGGAACATCATTGCTTCTTTTCCATAAGAATGTACAATGTCAACTAATTCTTTTGCCAGTGCACACACTTCAATCTGCTGGAATTCGATAAAGTCGCGGAACTGTTTACTCGGCACGCGGAACATACTGTTGTGATATCCCTGATCTACAATGTATTCCGGACGGAATTTATAGCCTGCCCATTTTTCAAATCTTTCTAAGATATATGGGCTTACACTTGCACTATATCCAAACCACTCCACATATTTTTCTCTTTTTTTATCATCAAATGTCAATGTGAACTGATGGAAAAAAGTTGTAAATCGAACAACATCGATATGTGGGTTTTCCTCACACCATCTTTTCAGTTTTTCTTTTACGTATTTCTGAGTTTTTGGTTGTCTTACATCATAAGTTAACTGATGTGGTGTATCCTTCCAGTCATTTGTAATAAAGTTGTACATATGTACCGGATCCCAAATCAAGAATGCCAGAAAGCTGACGGTATATTCATGATATGGTATTGTCTGGATTTCAACTTCTTCTGAAGCTGCATCAAATTCCCATTTATCTATAGGAACAATTTCTCCGGTTGTGCGATCGATTACTTCCCACCAGCGTTTCGGATCATCTAATGTATTTACTTTTAACTGTTCGGTATGAAAACCTTCCATTAAACGAATACGAAGTGTCTCGCCTCTTGCGGTTACACGATCACTAATTAAGTACTCCTGCTGAATCTCATCTGGATTCTTCATTGCCCACTCATTATCTTTTCTTGTAGTATAATAAGTCGCATATTTCTTTACTGGTTCTGACAAAAGCGCTTCCGGCATCTCTGTTCCGTCGCAGTCCCTCAATGCATCTGCTCCTAAAAGATTTTTTAGCCGTATTGTTTCGTCAACGATATCTGCATCAGTCGGCAGCGTAAGTCTTCCCGTCATCAACACTATTCCCTCCAAACAACTTTTTTCTTATCTTTTATCTGATAGCTACAGTATAGCGGACTTCAAAAACGATATCAATTTTATTGTTGCTCGTTTTGTTATATTTTTTGCTATTTTATCAATAAAATACTATTTTTTTATCACTTTTTTATGTATAATGGATTTAGAGAGAATTTCATTTTACTATTTTTTCGTCTTTTTTACGAACTTTATTTACCTCACGTAACTTAACATACAAGACTCGCACATAATAATTAAAAGGATGTTTGCTTATGAGTAATGAATTTATTAATCTCGGTTCCGCCAATAGCCGCCCTGAAGATTTTAATCTTCGTTATATTTCAATTTCCAAATATGAGGATGACTGGCACTCTTTGCCACATACGCATCAATTTTCAGAACTTTTTTATGTTCTGCGTGGCGAAGGAATCTTTTATATAGAAGATAAAAAAGTCTCTATGAAAACAGATGATTTAATGATCATCAATCCCTATGTAGAGCACACGGAAAAAACACTCCCAAATAATCCCATGGAATATATTGTGTTTGGTGTCGAAGGTCTTGCCTTCTCATTTAATGACCCGGACCAAGATGGTACTCAAGGCTATAGCTTCTATAGCTATGGTTCCGACAAAAATCAGTTTATTAACTTCGCACAACTCATGATGCGGGAGTTCCAGGATAAAAAATCTGGATTTGAAAAGGTCTGTCATGGATTACTTCAAGTGCTTTTAGTCTATATTGCGCGAAAGCAAAACTTGTCTGTAATCTCAGACTCTTCTTTCCGGCTTTCCAAGGAGTGCGCGCTTGCTAAACGTTATATTGATATCAACTATTCCCAGAATATTACGTTAGATTCTTTAGCAGAAATTACACATATCAATAAATTTTATCTGGCACACTCATTTACAGAATGTATCGGACAATCTCCGATTAACTATTTAACCAACCGAAGACTTGAAGCGAGCAAAGAACTGTTGACTTCTTCGAATTTGTCGGTAACGCAGGTTGCTTCCAGTGTCGGCTTTTCATCTCAATCTTATTTCTCACAGAACTTCCAGAAGAAGGTTGGCATGTCACCCAGACAATATCGTAAACTGCACTCAAAGTAAAAAAATCCTAACAAGTGCAAGGCGAATTACGCTTTGCAGCTTCGTTAGGCTATTTTTCTGCATTTAAGAACGATTTTTTTAGCTTTTTTAGTATACTTTCTCTACTTTTCTGTTATAATGATACTTAGTGTTTGTTAATTTTACTTATATTTGGAGGCTTTTACACATGAAAAAGAAAAACGCTGTACAGACAATATCAATTCCCTCAGCTCACTCCAATAACACACTGATTCATCAAACTTCAAACGTCTCCGCGAAAATTACATTATCTGATTCTATTTTGTCCGGAGCCGTTATCGAATATCGCAAAGCCGGTTACAACTTTATTCGTCACTTACATACGAATATTGAAATTTATCGAATTCTTTCCGGCGAATGTTATATGGATATTCAGTCCGAAACACTCCACTTCACAGAAGGGGACTTTGTCATGATCCTTCCTGATGTGGTACATTCCTTTTATCTGAACGATACCTCAGACTGTGAATTCCAGCATATTCATTTTGATCCGGATCTATTTTCAACGATTATCCTTGATAATGATGGGATTTTTCCGATCACATTGCTTCATGCGGTGTTATTCTCTTCCCATTTTTATTATCGACTGCGTTCGGATGCGACGATTGACGAGCAGCTTCAAAAATTGATTGATCTGTATACTGCTTCTGAGAGTCTGTTTACCGCAGCAAACGTAAATGTTGCACTGATGAATTTGATGCTTTACATTCTCGATCATACCGAACCGGTGCATGAATACAAAGAACCACAGCTACAAAATAGCTATGTCGCTTATGCACTGAATTATATTCACGATCATTATACTACCAAAATCTTACAAGAAGACATCGCAATACAGTTGCAAATTTCGGTTCGCTATTTAAGCAAGATTTTTAAAAGCTATATGGGTGTGACTCTCTCAAACTATATTAATATTTATCGCATTAACTGTTCAATTGAGCTAATGCAAAACACCAATTTAACTTTGACAGAAATTGCGCTGCAGGTTGGATTTAAAGACTCGCAACATTATTCAAAGGTCTTTATGAATGTAATTAATGAGACCCCTTCACAATATCGAAAAACTGTTTCAAAATAATATCTAATACAAAACAGGCAGGAGCGAATCATCTTCACTCCTGCCTACTTTATTTTCCTTTATTGCTTTTTAAATTTAGTCTTCTTTTTTACGTTTTACTACAACAGTTCCTGCTGCCGCTGCAGACGCTGCAAATGCAAGTGCCCATGCTGCTACGTTCATTGTATCTCCTGTTTTCGGAGAAGTGATAGAGTTGCTTCCTTTTCCAGCAGAGCCGGAACCTGTAGTTCCGCTACCTGTACTTCCGCTACCTGTGCTTCCGCTACCTGTACTTCCACCACCTGCTGCTGGTTTTTTGTTGTCATCTTTCTTGTTGTCGTCTTTCTTGTTGTCGTCTTTTTTATTGTCGTCTTTTTTATTGTCATCCGCTGTTTCTTTTACTTTCAGATCTTTGAAGGCTTTTTCGATTGCTGCTTTTGCTTCGTCTACCTGTTCCTGAGTTACATTTTCACCATTCAGTACGTTCTGATACTGTTCGTAAACTTCCTGCAGTTTTTTCAGGGATTCTTCTGTATATTTTTCTTTCTCTTCTAATGCTTTCTTTGCATCTTCTGCAGTGTTATTCAGTTTTTCCATATCTGCCAGTGTTATAAATGTCTCTTCTACTTCTTCTGTGATCTCAGACTCAGTACCTTCTTCATTTACTGCTGTTACAGCAACATTGTACTTCGTACCTACTTTAAGACCGGTCAGCTCATATCTTGTTTCTTTTACCGGTGTCGCATTTACTTTTTCACCATCCAGATATACATTATATCCTTCTACTGCTGCTCTTGCGAGAACCGAATCCCAAGTAACAAGTGCTTTCGTATGTTTAATTTCAGAGATTTTTACATTAATAGGAGCGGCTGGTTTTTCCGGAGCCGGTTTTTCACTTTCTAATGTAGTAAATGTAGTTGCTTCAGATCTTGCAGATTCATTTCCTGCGGCATCCACTGCGCTTACTCTTACTGTATATTCGGTTGCTTCTGTAAGGTCTGTCAGTGCAAATTCAGTACCTGCTACAAGCTCCTCATTTACTTTTGCTTCATTTACATATACGTTGTATCCTGCTACACCTACATTGTCGGTTGCTTCGTTCCATGTAAGCTTAGCTGTTGTTTCGGTTACTTCGGTTGCTTTTACTTCTGCTGGTACAGTTGGTGCTTCGGTATCTGTCTCTTCTTCTGCTTCTAATGTGGTAAATGTAACAGCTTCGGATCTTGCAGATTCATTTTCTGCTGCGTCCACTGCGGTTACTCTTACTGTGTATTCGGTTGCCTCTGTAAGTCCGGTTAAGTCATACTCTGTAACAGTTACCGGGGAAGCATTTACTTTTGCTTCGTTTACATATACATTGTATCCTACTACGCCTACATTATCAGTAGATGCATCCCATGTGACTTTTGCAGTTGTCTGTGTAATGTCAGCTGCTGCTACAGCTGTTGGAACACTTGGTGCTTCGGTATCTTTTGGTTCCTCTTTTTTCAGTATAGTAAATGTAGCAGCTTCGGATCTTGCAGACTCATTTTCTGCTGCGTCCACTGCAGTTACTCTCACTGCGTATTCGGTTGCCTCTGTAAGCTCAGTTAAAGCATATTCGGTACCTGTTACAAGTGTGTCATTTACTTTTGTTTCATTTAAGTATACGTTATATCCAACTACGCCTACATTATCGGTTGCTTCGCTCCATGTAACTTTTGCAGTTGTTTCAGTTACTTCGGTTGCTTTTACTTCTGTTGGTGCAGTTGGTGCTTCGGTATCTTTTTCTGCTTCTGTTGTAAATACCACTGCTTCGGATTTTGCAGATTCATTTTCTGCGGCATCCACTGCTGTTACAGTTACACTGTACTCTGTAGCTGCGGTAAGGTCTGTTAAACTGTATTCAGTACCTGTTACAAGTGTGTCATTTACTTTTGCTTCATTTACATATACGTTGTATCCTGCTACACCTACATTATCGGTTGCTTCGCTCCATGTAAGCTTAGCTGTTGTCTCAGTTACATCTGTTGCTTTTACATCTGCTGGAACACTTGGTGCTTCGGTATCTGCTACTGCTTTGTCTACATATGTAATAATTGGTGTAATATGTGCAGATGGTTTGCTTGGGTTTCCGCTATTTTTTGCTACGACACGGATCATATCGCCTTGAGCTACTTCAAGCTCTTCCGCTTTTTCCCAGTCTCCCACTTTCTCTTTACTATTTACAAGCGTTACACTCTTCTTCTCTGTGCCATTTACAAAGAGGCTTAAAGTAACAGTTCCGTTTGCATTTCCAGACTGACGAAGATATGGTTCATCATCTTTTACGTTGAATGTAACGGTTCCGCTCTTCGGTACTCGATATGCCATTGCAGTTACAATGTCGGTATTTGGCGGTGTAGAAAGCAGACCGTGTACGGCTGGATTTGTTGTGGTCACTGTACCCTGTGGTGCATCAAGACCTGGACCATAATAAGTGTTTACTGCCCAGTTTGGCCATCCATCACTATCATATGTGGTCATATTTGCCCAGTCGCCGTCGCCTCTCTTCATCTGTCCAAACCATACATTTCCCTGCTGTCTTCCAACATAATCTAATGTCCAGTTGTATGTATTTTTCTGTTTCACTGTATAGTCATTTTTAGTTCCGTCTTCTGCAGTAATGCGAAGTGTCATTCCCTCTTCTACTACAGCGCCATCTTCCAGCTCTGTTTCTCCGTTTAATACGGAAACAGTTGCGGTATCTGCTACAGTGATATTTGCTTTCACTTCTTTTACGGTAGCCGGATTGTTTTCTGTGTAAGGAACACTCAGGTTTGTGCCTTTTACTTCATAATAACAATCTTTCAGTTCTTTATCAGAACTTGCAACTACTGTATAAGTTACATCTTCCATTCCTTCATAAGAAAGCACGATAGTGGCTCCGCCTTTTACGATATCGGAATCGCCAAGTACGTTTTCACCATTTTTAATGGTAACTTTAACGCCTGCATCTACGATAACGTTGTTAAGGAAATCTGCTACGGTTGTGTTTTTCGGAAGATCACTTACGTTTGTTCCGGAAACAGTATACACATTGGATCTCAGTACAAGTGCTGCTACTGCATCACTTTCTGCTGCTCCGATTTCCGGTACTGCTGTGATTGCATGTCCGAAGAAATCGTGATCGATTGTATAACCATTTCTATCAACCACTACTTTACCAGCATTGATTGCCGGAGAGTTTTCTGCAAGTTTGTATCCATCGAATACGGTCTTTGCATTTGGATCTTCATGTGTTCTTGCTTTTTTATTTGCTGCTACAGAATCCGGACCGGAACCTGCATCAACAAGTACTTTTGTACCTTCATTTACTTTTACAGCAGCTGCATCGTTTGGATAAGTACTTACATTGTAGTATAAGTTATTGCTGTAAGTTTTATTTCCGTTGATGTTCCAGTTACTTACTGTAGCCGGTGTTTTTCCTGCAAAGTAGAAGATATTATTTTCAATATCTACCGGACCACCATTACCATGAGTATAGTGCCAGATTGTATTGATTCCTTCTTTAATATAGAATGTGTTGTTGTAAACCTGACAGTTTCCGGAGTTTCCTGCCGGGTCTAAAGGTCCCATATCTTCATTCTGGCTGATGTTATAACGGAATGTATTATTGATAGATTCCGGACCACAGAACATAATTGTACTTGCAGTATTTCCATGGCTGTAGTTGTACTGATAGTTTGTTCCATCGCCATAGTCAGCATCCCATGGCTGTCCATCGCCATTTCCTTTTGATGCATTCAATGTTGTAAAACATTCATTATACTGGAAAATCGCATTTTTACATTTCCATGGCCAGATACCTGCTGCCACACGTCCTGCCCCAACATTCTGTTTTCCGATTTCATTACCATTTGCATCCAGTCTTGGCTGCTGCTGTGAATAATCAGTAGTATTAATCTGCTCTGAACCATTCTCAGATACATTATACTGAATCAACGGTCTGTCAAGATACATTGTTGTGATTGCATCACCACCTACATGATTTAAGTAGTTGTTCTCAATTACCACATTAGAGGACGCATATTTGTCCATCACTGCATCGGATAATGCACCTGTTGTGAACTGTCTCCACTGATAAGTGTATCCTACTGCGATTCCCCAACGATTTACTGTATCCAGAGAACAGTTTCTAATCTGGACATCATTGTATCTTGCGATTCCGGTTTCTCCTTCATTTGTTGGCTTTGCAACGATAAAATAGATACCACCGTTTGTCATGTGTTTGTTATAAACGTTACCTGTTACGTTGTGGATGTAAAGATCATTTAATACGATATGATCTACGGTTCCATTGTCTTTTGCAACTCCGGCAACACCGGTTCGATCCATTGCATATGCATCATTATATGCTTTATCTTTTTCGGTATCGGTTGCACTGTTTCTGTCATTTGTCAGCTCAAGTCCTTCGATTTCAAGGTATTCAGCATCTTCAATCAAAATACTGGAAGATACAGTACCTTTCCATTTATGATTCTGGTTATCCAGCGGAGTACCATAGTTTAACTCCCATAATCCATGACCGTTTGTATTAATCTGTGGTCTGTCTCCTTCTCCGTAAGTAGATACTTTTACCGGAGCTTCTGCTGTACCACTATCTTCTTTTGTAAATTTAAGCGCCTGATCTTCAAATACAGAGCCTTTTTTCAGAAGAATGGTATCCCCCGGGTTAAGGTCAAGCTCATTTACCTTATCCAATGTCTGAAATGCTTCGCTTTCTGAAGTTCCTGCGTTGCTATCTTTTCCTTTTTTTGAATCAACATAATACGTTGTTCCTGATGCAGCTTCTGCTCCCTTTGCACTAACAGGAACTGCCGGCATCATTGATGCCACTGTTGTTCCGGCAAGTACCAGCGCCAGAGTACTACTCATCCATTTTTTTCTCATGTTGTTACTCCTTCCATATTATTCTATATTCTTCAAAGTAAACCGGCTGACTTTCTCCATATCTCCGTTTACTTGAGAATCATTTTCAAGCTGCGTGATCTTTTCATCATACTTTTGCTCACGCACTTCCCTTTCAACTGCAACTCTTGCGGTTTCGAGATCCGCATTTTCCTCGTTGCCTCCAAAAATCCAGTCTCGGCTTTCATAACATTCCAAAACCTCGGCTTCTGTCAGCTTCATCCCCTCGCGAGTGAGATCATTGCAGTATTGTTCCTTCAAGGTACTGATTTCATAATCTAAATATAGCTGGAATGTATATTCCTTGAGTCCATAAATTACTTCGCCTTTTGCAACTTTTTCGCTTCGTTCTGCGTTTTCGTCCTTCCAACGCTGCTCCAAAGCTTCATAGCTGCTGTCGGATACATCCCCGCATTCTTTTGCAAGATCATACACCGCATGAATATATTTCAGCTGCTCTACGGTATTTTCCGCTAAAATTTCATAACCGTGTTTGTCATCATACTCTTTTTCCCAGAAATCTTCTTCATAAATTGCATTGTAATCTTGTTGAATCTGCATTTTGGTATCATACTCTACGGATTTCATACAATTTAGATATTCCTCTTTACCAATCGAATGTTCTCCAACCGTTAAATCGAATTGCTTGTGATTATTGTATTGGACGGCACACGTGGCAATTCCTGTGACTGCAATCACGAATACTGCAATTCCAAGCTTTTGAAACTGCGTTTTTCGATTCTTCATAGTCTTTTCTTCCCTTCTGCATAGAGTTTTATCCTGCCTATACGCAGACTGTATCTGTCTAATTTTAACTTCATTATAACAATCTGTTTCTTTTTCGGCTCGTCCTTTTTGATTGATTCCATCGCTGATTTTGTCAAATTCGGAACTAGAATAAAATTTCTTTTTTTGTGTTCGGGCACAAAAAAAATGAGCAGAAAACTCCAACCGACTCGTCGGATAGGGTTTTCTGCTCTATAGTAGATAAAAAAACTGCTGCGGAAATTCCGCAGCAGCT
>ERZ826613.2961-NODE-2961-length-15202-cov-5.071235_pt1 | contig 15202 bp, 13 predicted proteins | sample MGYA00519925_ERZ826613 | MGnify/ENA primary metagenome ERZ826613 (study PRJEB31778, sample SAMEA3449236) | human gut metagenome | biome: human gut; feature: human-associated habitat; material: faeces | place: United Kingdom | collected 2010/2012 ... | reverse complement strand
CAGATCTTTTTCGCCTGCTTTTAGCTTTGTCTGATCGGAAGTATTTTATTCTTTTACACAAAATTTTTCAGGGTCTCGTCAGAGCTGTTTATAATGTCGCTTGTGATTGTATATTTTTAATTGTTTATTAATCTTTGTAATAATTTTTTGACACTTTTTTACACAGTAAAATTTTTTAAGAATTCTAAAAAGAGATGAACTTTACGTTCATCTCTTTTATGTTATTATATCTTTTATTACACACACATTAACGCACACTGCCACACCATCATTTACTGTATATCTTCATATTGCCGATATATATATCAGTAATTTTCTCCGGGTCAATCGGTTTGTCTAAAGTCCATTCTGTAAAGTGCTGATATTCGTATTTGCTGAGATTATCAAGTCTTTCTTCAAGTGTAGTGTTATTATCTGAAAATGAAGGGCTGCTATTTGAACACGTTGAGTAACCGTTACTGTGTGCTGCTGCTTTGCTTCCGTCTTCAAATACAATAGTAATATCATCATTGTGCATTACATCAGCATATGATATACGGTGTCCTTGTGCCAGAATATTAAACGGTGTTATATGAAGATTGTCAAACATGAAATCACCGGTACGTTCCGGAATGCTTTCACATGTATATTTACTGTAATCTATATCAAGATTATGCAGTTTGCATCCCGATACTTTGAATGAAAGTTTTGTGCTCATACGGTAAGCGTTTGCTTCCTGTTCGGATATTCCTTCATTATCATTATTGTATAGTTTATCAAATTCTCTGATAGAAAAAATACCAAATGTTATCGTTTTGTCATTTTGGAATATTTCAGTATCATCATGTGTGGATATGGATACTGCAATAATATTATCGTTATCATCAGCTGTGCTGACGATACTTCCCCATGCTCCGACCGCCGGACTGCTATCAGAAGCATCATACATGAAATATACACTCAGGTCGCTTGTATTTATTCCTTCCGGCAAGGATTTTATATTAAATGCACAGTATAAATTCTGTTCATCAATTATTGCACCTACAGGTGAAAGCTCCAGCCCGACACTGCTTTCACACCTGAAATCGGAAATCTCTCCGCCCATATCCTCAATTATATCATTAGTTTCTATGCCCTGACCAAAAAGATATTTCAGCCAGTCAAAACCGCCTGATTTTGCTGCAACGCTGACTGTACTGCATATGAGAACTGCCGCTGCAGTCAGTATTGATATATAGCGTACCTTGCTGTTCTTTGTCGCTGAGTGTTCCTGCGGAATATCATTTATGCTGTCAAGGATAATGCCTGCGCATTCATCCCTCATTGTGATTTTTTTCATAGCCGAAATGTATTGTTCTTTCATCATATAAATGTTCCTCCTTTAGCTTTTTCTCAAGCAGTTTTCTTCCACGCTGCAACCTTGTCTGTACTGTTGATTCTTTTGCTCCGGTTATCTCTGATATCTCGCGTATAGAATATTCCTCATAATAATACAGGTGTATAACTATTCTGTACTTATCCGGAAGTTCAAGTACCTTTTCTAATATATCCGACTGACTTTCGTTCATTTCATATATTTGTCTGTATTCCGGTTCAACAACTCTTTTGGAGAACCAGGCTGATCTTACAAAATCCTTTGACTTATTTATGGTAACTCTTATAAGCCATGCCTTTTCTTCTCCGTCACTGCTGAAGGACGGTGAAGAAGTGTAGAATTTTAAAAAGATTTCCTGCGATATGTCTTCTGCATCACCGGTATTCTTCGTATATGAATAGGCTATACGGAAAACAGTATCTTTGTATAATAAAAGCTTTTTGATGAAAGTTTCCTTGTCCAAAATATCCGTTCCTCCTTTCGCTTTTTCAGGCGCCTCACTATTATAACGAATCAGAAACGGAAAAAATCCCGTTTCTTAAAAAATAATGGATAGAGGCATATGATTTTACAAGTATGCAGTAAAAAAGAGATGAACTTTAAGCTCATCTCTTTCTTGGTTTATAACTAATTTTAATGCTTTTTCGCAAGGAATCTTGCAATTGCCGCCGCATCACGAACGTTTATCTGTCCATCTTCGTTGAAGTCTGCATTTTTCGGAAGCTTTTCAGTATCCCTCTGTGCAAGCATTCTTGCTATGTACGCCGCATCACGAACGTCAAGCTTACCGTCGCTGTTTGCATCACCAAGTATGCCTGTTACCTGTGGTGTAGTTGTCGGCGGTACAGTAGTTGTGATTGGTGATGAAGTAGCAGATACTGATGTTGAAGTTGAAGTCGATGTTGTAGAAACCGATGTTGAGCCTGCTGTTGTATCAGCTGTGCTTGCCTTTGTAGTTGTAACATCTGTTGTCATATCTGTACTTATTACAGCCGTTGAATCTGTTGTAGTGCCTGTTACATCTGGTGTTGTTTCTGTTCCCGATGATACTGAATCTGTTGTCATGGAAACAGATGTGCTTACTGTGGTAGATGTTGTCGGTGAGGTTGTGGTTACAGTTGTAGTTGATGTATACGGTGTCAGGGAAGCATTAAGTTTTGCGTCGTTATCATTACCATATATTCTCAACATATAAGAACCGCTTTCAAGTGTATAAATTCCGTTGGATTTCCACTCACTGCTTTTTTCATAGCCTGATTCATCAAAATGAATTATAAGATGTTTCAGATTTTCACTTATATCTAAAATAACATTTGAAGCTTTTTCCAGATTAAAAGATATATCAGAACGTACATATGAAGGAATATCATAATCAACCAGTTCGCTGATATCCTTGCTTTCTGAAATTACATGGTATATATCAACTTTAACTGTTGCAGGCAAATCTCCTTCGTTCCAGTTATTAAAGTTTTCGTTCTCCAGTTTGGAATCAATGTTAATCATATAATAGCTGCCGGCTGTTAATTCATCCTGGCTGTCAACTTCATTTTCATATGTTGATGAATAATGAGTACTGTTTCCGAATGATGTCTTGTGTGCCTTGTCGCTTTTTGTACGAACACTATAATTTCCAGATTCTGACGGACAGAATAAAATATCTTTTGTGCTGTTATAAGCAAGTTCTATACTGTATTCACCTGCTTCGGTAATAATCACAGGGTTAAACGGGATTCCTTCCTTTTCGGCACAAGCCTGTAATATCGAGTTTTCCTCTCCGAAAATAGCAGCGTTATACATACAATCTTTTCCGAGTACACAATCAGGATTTTTAATATTTATTACTGCTATGGAATCGTCGTCCATTACATAATAAATATCAAATGCATAATCGCCTATTCTTACCACACTGGCAGGAATTTCAATAGTTCCGTCATTATAGATATTATCACAACCATCAAATGCAGAATTTCCTATGTACATTAAGCCTTCCGGTATAGTTATGCCTGAAATATTACTGCAAATCAAAAATGCACAATTTGCTATGCCTATTGTTCCTTCTCTTATTTCAGCTGATGTTATATCTTCGTCATAACCAACTGCCCATTTGTCTACATAATTAATTCCGTCCTGATTTTCAATAAGTTGTGTTCCAGAAAATGCAGCATTTCCTATACTCGTTACACTATCCGGAATATTTATGCTTGAAAGATTTGTGCATCCGGAAAATGTTTCCTCTCCTATTTCCGTTACACTATCCGGAATTTCTATGCTTGAAAGACTTGTGCATCCGGAAAATACATAATCTCCTATACTCGTTACACTATCCGGAATATTTATGCTTGAAAGACTTGTGCATTCGTAAAATGCATAATCCTCTATACTTGTTACGCTATCCGGAATTTCTATGCTTGAAAGATTTGTGCATCCGGAAAATGTTTCCTCTCTATTTCCGTTACACTATCCGGAATAGTATACGCTGTTTCAAAATTTCCAGCAGGATACTGTATCAATTCTGTTTTATCCTTATTAAACAGTACACCGTCAATACTGGCGTAATTATTATTTCCCGATGATACATTTATAGCTGAAAGTTTTTCACATTCGGAAAATGCAGAATTCCCTATACTTATTACGCTATCCGGAATTTCTATGCTTGAAAGATTTGTGCATCCCTCAAATGCATCATCTCCTATTTTCGTTACAGGCAAATTATCAATTTCAGCCGGAATTTCAACCGTTGTTGCAGATTCGTCACAGTCGATAATTCTGACATAGTCATATGACCCATCCTCATCTTCATCAACTTTCCCGCATTTAAGATAATCACCATAAGAAAAATCATCACTATAGATTTCTGCCGAAACCAGATTATCTGCTGCCGGCATTACCCCAACTGCACATACGGCACAGGCTAATGCTGTAATCATACTTATTATTTTCTTTTTCATAAAAATCCCCCTGTTTATTAAATATAGAAAAAATTTCTTTTAATAATTCTAATTATACCATATAATTTGTATATGGACAATACTTTTTTGATAATCCGCATTTTAAATTTGAAATCAATTGCTTTTGAAATACAGTAAAAAAGAGATGAACTTTACGCTCATCTCTTTTTTCGCAAGGAATCTTGCAATCGCCGCCGCATCTCTTATTCTGTCTACTTTATTGACTATGGTCCAGCAGGAGAAATATCCGCAGCTGGAAAAGATTTTACGATTCGTTTCACGCTGCATCGCCGGTGCATTGCTTATCCCGGCATATCTGGACATCTTTTCGTTCGTTGATTTCGGAGCATTTCACAGTGCATATTTCTTCATGACACTGTTTGTCCTTTTGGAATGGCTGCTGTGCGTACAGCACAAAAAGCATCCTTCCTCCGTGCTGAAATTCTCTGCGAAAGCAGTTCTTGTCGTCCTGGTACTGGAATTGACACTGTTCCAGGCGCCCACCTATCGGCTTTGCTTCGGGGATTATCCCAAATCCGAACTGCAGCTTTCCGATGCGCTGCTGGAGGGCAACGGAACTCGAAACGATGACGGCACGATCACGGTTTCCGGCGAAACTGAAATGGTGCTGACCTTTACAGGAATCCAGCAGGAAGTCGGAACCATCGACACGGACGCATCCTTTGCTGCCGGCGGAAAAGAGGCACTTCTGAAGGTGGATATCACCGATACGACCCAGTCAAAGAACTACCGCTATGACATCGTGCAGAAAAAGCTGGTAAGCAAACGGGCAAAATCGGATTTCACCTCCTGTAACTTTTCCGAAACTTTTCCGAAGCAGTCGAAAGTATGCGGATCAAGCTCACTCCGATCAATAATGCCACAATCACACTGAACAGCGTGACGCTGAATCAAATAATGCCCATTTCGAGACATTTCCATTCCACGTGTCCTGCTCCTGCTGCTGATCCCGATTTTTATCTATGCTGTGATGAATGCCCCGGTTCTGCAAAATGGATTTGGCGAAAACCGCAAATTTTCCCGCAATGCAGCAACCGTAATCACAGTGGGCTTTTGTCTCATCGTATTCTTCGCCATGGGATACAAGCTTGGCGATGCCGGCTGGTCACATGAATTTCAGCTGACAGAGGGAAACCAGATGACGCAGGAGCTGGTAAATGCCTTTGAAAACAAGCGGGTTCATCTGCTAGAAGAGCCGTCTGCCGAGCTGAATGCACTGGGAAAATCCATATGACAAAAATACCAGAGAATCCAGTGACGCTTATGTCCTCTGAGATCACGTCTATTATAACCATCACTATTACTCCTACTACGGCATCGCACCAGTCGTTTTGCTGTTCTTGCCGTATCATATGATTACAGGATACTATTTTTCCAGCACGGTAGCAGTCCTGCTGTTCTCCTGGATCGGAATGGCAGGGCTGTCCATGGTCTTTTTTGCATTCCTGAAAAAGTGGTTCCCGAAGTTGCCCACCGGAATTGCATTGACCTGCCTGCTCCTGCTGCAGATTATCAGCGGCATCTGGTTCAGCGTCGGCATACCGAATTTCTATGAGGCTGCTATTTCTGCCGGGTTTGCTTGTCTCACCTGGGGCACATTCTTCCTGATCCGCTCCAACGTCATTGGGTCCGGAAAAATCTCTTTCTGGCGAACAGCAGTCGCCTCTTTCCTGTTTGCACTTTCGGTACTCTGCCGGCCGACGTTAGCCGTTTACTGCGTCTGCGCAGCGATATTCCTGCTCATGGCAGCGTTCCGATTCCGAAAGGGACATGAGCTTGCGCAGGGACAGACATTTGCAAAGAACGGAGTTCGGTATCTCGTCTGCACTTTCCTTCCGATGCTCTGTCTGGCAGGCGTACATATGTGGTACAACTACGCCCGGTTCGGATCACCTTTCGACTTTGGCATCCAGTACTCCCTTACCATCAACGACTTCACAAAGTCCCAGTATCACACGGGCTTTGTCTGGGAGGCGCTTTATAACTACCTGTTCAATATTCCGGTCTTCTCCGCAAAATACCCGTTCTTTCACGCCGAATTCCAGGATATGAATGTCAACGGCTTTTTCCACAACGACTTTTTATCCACAGCGAATACATCGGGTCTGTTCACCCTGGCGCTGCCGGTATTTGCATACCTGCTTGCCGGAAGGGCATGGAAACAGCTCCCCAACCGCACCGCAAGAGCGCAGTCTCTGGCTTACATCAGACTTCCCTGCGTGCTGATGCCGATCATCATCATTGCGTCTGTCTGGGAAATCGGCTATGCCGTACTGCAGTGTGTCAACCAGATGTTCCGTTACACCGAGTTCCACTATGAATATCCGGAGATCGCATACAGCATCGAACAAATAATCGCATTCTGGGAATGAGGAATGCAGTGTGGTTCGGTGGATGGGTTGTGTGATGTTCACACTTGATGCTGTTTGTTGGTTTGGGGTGTATGGATTTATGGAATAAACCTGTGGAAATTTGGCTTGATTTAATTAATGCAAAAACGGAGGGCGATCTTGAAATGATCGAGTTTATAACAAATGTAAAAGATATTCACGACATCATTTTCACCATCAGAGAAATGAGTGCTGATGAACAGACAAGATACGAAGCCGAAATGCGTGAGAAAGCAATTATGGATGAACGTTCTGCCCTTACAAATTTTGAGAGAAGAGACTTAAAAAAAGGCATTGAGGAAGGCAGTATAAAAAAGCAGTTGCTGTTGTTGACAGGTTAGTTGCAAATATGGGTTTTGACTTGGAATCCGCCTTAAAGACCGCCGACATCACTGAAAAACAGTATAATGAATATAAAGCTAAAATCAAATGACATACTGATATATAGCAAAGCCTCTGAGTGTTTTCATGAATAACAATCAGTTCCCGCCACGTTTCGTCTTGCTTTTGCAGGAGTGGTGAAAGTGGCGGGGATTTTTGTATCTTGGAGCAGGTGCCGAATGACCTGTGCTAAAACAAAACGATGCCCAAAAGCATCTGCAACGAATAAACCAGCCTTTTTTCAGCATACTATAACCGTATAAAAAAATCGTATCCGTAATTTTCTTACGGACAGTTATTAACTTTGAGGAAGAAAGCTGATATAATCATGATAAAGAGTTTACATTTTGGGAGTGAATTTTCGATGTTAAAGCGATTTGAGGTTGAAAACTACCGTTGTTTTTCGGAAAAGTTGGTATTTGATCTGACTTCCCGTGACTATAGCTTTAATCAAAACCTGGTTTATAATGGGATCGCTAACAAGGCAATCATATACGGAAAAAACGGCATTGGAAAAAGTGCGCTTGGTTTTGCACTTTTTGATATTATCAGTCACCTTACAGACAACAACTGTCTGCAGAAAAAGAATTACAGAAACTTGGAGCATCTGGGTCAGCCAGTGACTTTTCGCTACTTTTTCAAATTTGGAAACGATGATATTATCTACGAATATATAAAGCTGGATCAATACGACTTGCGCAAAGAAACATTGAAGCTAAACGGAAAGGAATTGATTCGATTCGATTACTTTAGCCGATCGGAAACGGAACGGTTTGTGGACGGCACACTCAAAGGAAGTTTGAATATCGACCTGCCGGACAACAAACTTTCTGTACTGAAGTATATCTATCGCAACACGCCTACAAATTCTTCTTCTCCAGTAACAAAGCTGATCCATTTTTGTGAAAATATGTTGTGGTATCGCAGTCTGTCCGAAGGAAATTCTCACATGGGCTTTACGACAAGAAATTTTGAATTGACAGAAATGATTCGTGAAAATAATAAGCTGGAGGAGTTTCAATATTTCTTAAAACAAAATGGTCTTAACTATCAGCTGGGATTTGAGAAGGAAAATGATGGATACATCCTATATGCCTATTATCGCAGCGAAGAACGCACTGAAAAAGCACTTTTTTATCTCTGGCATCAACCGGAACGCAGGCATTGCTCCTCTACTTTGCCTGGAGCGTCGCAGCTTTTCCTAAGATCTCTTTTTTGTTTATTGATGAGTTTGATGCTTTTTTCCACTATGAATCTGCGGAGCTAGTTGTTCAGTTACTGAATGAGCAGTCCGGTTTTCAGTCCGTGCTTACCACACACAACACCTATCTGATGCAAAATCGTCTTACAAGACCAGATTGCTGTTTCTTAATGACAAAAAATAAAATCACAAACTTGTATGATTCAACTGACCGTGAAATTCGAGAAGCACATAACCTGGAAAAAATGTATATCAATGGGGCATTTACGGAATGATGAGGATTTTGATCGTATTAGAGGGCGAACGAACAGAGCCGGACTTTTTTCAATCTATTCTTCAAAAATTCGAATTACACGCCGAATTATGCGTTATCGGAACAGACCTCTACACGTTATACCACAAGTGTGAAGAATATTCTTTTGACTGAGACATAAAAGATGTCCTGAAAGAACTTATCAGAGATGATGAGACCAAAAAGAGATTAGATCAAAAATTTGCCTACACCTATTTGGTCTTTGATGCCGATCTGCATCATAAAGCCCCGAAACAACGTGGATTGTCTGTTCCAACGAAAGAACTGCTTGCGGATAATTTTCCAAAGTTAATTGAAATGGCAAAACATTTTACAGATGAAACCGACCCGTCTATCGGGCGGTTATACATAAATTATCCCATGATGGAATATTTTCGATATTGCAATACATTTGATGACGACCAATATTTATCTGCAACAATTCCGATTGCTATGTTAGGAAAATTCAAGAGCTTAGCCAGTCAAATGAAGTTGTCAGGCATCGCTGTAACCGAATATAAAAAAGAAGATTTCGTAAAATTGATGCAGATGAACACCGAGAGGCTAAAAAACTTGTCAAAGGACTGTCCTGGCACACTCTCCTATCAAACATATCAAAACATTTCAGCGGCTCAAAAAATTGCTACAAAGCAATATGACATGGTTCTAGACAAGCAGGAGCTGTGGGTGCTTAACACTTGTCTGTTTCTCATTCTCGATTACTTCGGCAATAGAAACGGCTTCTATGACAGCATTATTTCATGATAATAACCTTACTGTTTCAAGTGAAAAATGATATTGCAGAGTCAAAAAACAAGCTTTATCAAAACATTTATAGAGAAAGCCTGCTCAGAGCAGGCTTTTTTCTTACTGCGCCTGCATTCAAGTTGATTTTCACGCTGTTTCATGATATAATAAATGCAAGTGAGAAATCGTTATAAGACTATGAAAGGAGTTACACCATGCGTTCCGAAAGAAAAATGCTCCCCATCGGCGTTGAGAATTTTGAAAAGCTTCGCAGAAATGATATGTACTACGTAGATAAAACAGAGATCATTGCAGACCTGCTCCGGAATCATGGGGATGCTAATCTGTTTACCCGTCCCCGGCGATTCGGCAAAACGCTGACCATGGACACGCTGAAAACATTCTTTGAAATCGGGCAGGACGCATCGCTGTTTGAGGGACTTGCCATCAGCAGACATTCTGACATCTGTGAGAAGCACCAGAACAAATACCCCGTTGTATTTATCAGCTTAAAGGGTGCGGCTGGAAACAGCTTTGAAGGTGCAAAAGCAAGAATCCGTACAATTATGTCAGCCGAGGCTATACGTCATTCGTATTTGAAAAACAGTGACAAGTTAGAAGAATCAGAAAAAAAGTATCTTCTGAAACTAATGAACTGTATTCTAGAGCCGATGGATATCACAGACAGCCTAGCCATTCTAACAAGCCTGCTCTGTAAGCATTACAATCGAAAAGTCATACTGCTCGTTGACGAATATGACGTCCCTCTGGATAAGGCGTTTTTGAATGGCTACTACAACGACATGGTCGGCTTTATCCGGACATTCCTCGGCGGAGCATTAAAGACCAATGACCACACAGAATTCGCCGTTGTAACCGGCTGTCTGCGAATATCAAAGGAAAGCATATTCACAGGTCTGAATAATTTCTCTACGTTAACCATAACAGACGATCTGTTCTCACAGTATTTCGGTTTCACAAACGCCGAAGTCAAAGAGATGCTGGATTATTACGGTGTGTCAGACTACTATTCCACCGCAAAGGATTGGTATGACGGGTACTCATTTGGAAAAACAGAGATCTACTGCCCCTGGGATGTGCTGAATTACTGTAGCCGCCTTCGGTTTGAGTCGGACAAATCACCGCAGGCGTTCTGGATCAATTCCAGCGGTAACGATATTATTCGCAAATTCATTGAAATGGCGAACTCCACTACGAAATCTGAAATTGAGTCGCTGATTGCAGGCGATACAATTACAAAGGAAATTCGTCAGGAACTGACCTATTCTGAGTTGTATGCTTCAATAGAAAACATCTGGAGCACGCTTTTTATGACGGGATATCTCACACAGAGACGCAGCTTGGGAAATGACACCTATGAGCTGGCTATCCCAAATCTTGAAATACGAAAGATTTTCCAAAGGCAGATCTACGAGTGGTTCAAGGATTTCAGCCGGAAAGACTCCTCTACACTGAATTTGCTCTGCCAGGCGTTTGCAGACGGTAATGCAGAAGAGGCACAGAAACAGTTTACCACCTTTCTCAGGAAAACCATCAGCATTCGTGATACCTATGTAAAGGCTGCAAAGAAGGAAAATTTCTACCACGGGATTCTTCTCGGTTTGCTCTCCTACCGGGACGACTGGATTGTAAAGTCCAATGTGGAATCTGGCGATGGGTACAGTGATGTTGTCATCAAGATCCCCGACGATGAAATCGGCATGATTATCGAAGTCAAATACGGCGAAGATGCTGACATGGACAAGGGCTGTGCAGATGTGCTGGCACAAATCGAACTCATGAACTATTCGGCAATTCTGGCGGATGATGAGGTGCAGACAATCTATAAGTATGGTGTGACTTGTTATAAGAAGAGATGTAGGATTGTGAAAGCGTGAGGAAAAGATATTCCATAAGAATTTGAGGTGAAGACAATGGAAAGAAAACCGTTGCCAATTGGCATAGAGGATTTCAAGCGATTGATCGATGATAAATATTACTTTGTCGACAAGACTTTGATGATAAAAGAACTGATCGAAAGTCAAACAATAGTCGGACTTTTTACCCGACCAAGAAGATTCGGCAAAACTTTGAATATGAGTATGATTCAGCGCTTCTTTGAGAAGACAGATGAAAGCAATGCGTATTTATTTGACGGTCTGAAAATCTCAGAGTTTCCCGGATGTATGCAGTATCAGGGGCAATATCCTGTCATCAGCCTTTCTCTGAAGAGTATGAAACAGGGAAGCTATAAAGATGCCTTTCATATGTTCAAAGTTTTGATTGCAAGAGAATATGACAGACACAAGGACATCCTTAAAAGCGACAAAATATCCGATTCAGAAAAAGACCTTTTTCACAGTATCCTAACTCAAAAAGCAGAAGATGCGTTTTATCTTGATTCCATAAAATTTCTATCGGACATAATTGTGAAATATTATAATAAGAACGTCATTATTTTGATCGATGAATACGATGTTCCGCTTGAAAACGCATTCCACCAGGGATTTTATATGGACATGGTGAATCTGATTCGTTCTGTCTTTGAATCAGCGCTGAAAACCAATTCTTCTCTTGATCGTGCGTTTTTGACAGGCTGCCTGAGAGTTTCAAAGGAAAGTATTTTTACAGGGTTAAACAACCTGGATATTTTCACTATCATTTCTCCCATGTTTACGGATTCATTTGGATTTACTCCTGATGAAATAACGGATATTTTGAAGTATTACAAACTTGAGGATAAAGCGAACGAAATCAAGGAATGGTACGATGGTTATTTATTTGGTGATACACAAATATACAACCCCTGGAGTACAATTAATTACATTAAAAATCTCACAGTAAATCCAAATTATCCGTGCAAACCCTACTGGTCTAACACCAGTTCCAATGAAATTGTAAAGCGTCTGATTGAAGAATCCAACGATAGGACGAAAAATGCGATAGAAGAACTGATAAACGGCACACCTGTCAGATCACAGATCTATGAGGATATCACTTATGGAACGATAGATGTGAACAGCGAGTACATCTGGAGCTTTTTGCTTTTTACCGGATATTTGAAAGTGATCAATTACGAAACGATCGGCGATGAGACCTATTATGAAATGGTGATCCCAAACACTGAGGTAAAGAGCATTTACAAGAATACCATTCGTGCCTGGTTTGAGAAGAAGATCAATGCAGACGGCAGAACGGATATTCTGGAAGCAATATTGAAAGCTGATGCAGAAAAACTGGAAGATCTGCTTTGCACCTGGATGGTAAATACGATCAGCTGTTTTGATGAACAGGAAAACTATTATCATGGTTTTGTGACAGGGCTTGTTTCAGGATTTAATGGCTATATGGTCGTTTCAAACCGAGAGTCTGGAAATGGCCGATTTGACCTGGTTGTGAAACAACGTTCCAAATGGAATTATGCCGCCATACTGGAATTCAAAATTGTGGATAAGTACAATCAGATGACAAAAGCCTGCGAAGATGCCTTGAAACAGATCGAAGAAAAAGACTACGAAGCGTCATTGAGAGATGAGCAATACGAGAATATTGCAAAACTTGGTATATGCTTCTGTCAGAAACGGTGCAGGGTGAAATCCGGCGGCGTAGATCGATTTGAATATTAATTCCCAAAGAACTCAGAAAACGCAATGTTTTCGGGCTCTTTTTGGTTTATCCGTCTGACATCGTTGTTGCTTTTCTGTTCGCTTTATGGTATAACCCGAGTTTGCCACTTAAAAAATTGAAAAAAGCATCACAAAGCAGAAACAAACAGCGAAAAAGCGTCAGATATGACGTAAAGACGGCATATTCTGAGTTTGATAAAATAGCATCACAATCATATTCCCATGTTGATATTATTGATTTGTGATTTCAGGTCGATTTTTCGGAATAGCTTTGTTGGAATTTTGATGTCAAATGAATCAAGAATCAATTTCAAATCGGGATTATCAAGATCGGTAAAACGATAAAAATCATCTGCAAGAAGGTCAACTTTCCATTTGTTCAGAGCTTTCTGAACCCGATAAGCTGGAAGTCCCATAGACCAAAGCGTTGCATCGTCAGACTTTGACTGAATCCCACTTTTGCATATTTTACACTGAATCATACGAATCATCGTCAGAGAAATCAGACAGATCAACAGATGTGCTTCAATATGCTCACGTGTACGAACATAAATCGGTCGTGTTTCAAGATCACTTTTCATAACTCTGAACTGATCTTCAATTCGGGTAAGACCATGGTATTTTTCTATTGCTTCAAGCGGTGGCATATTGATTTCAGAAGTCACAATCTGATAGAATCCAAAGTGTGATTTGAATTCTTCCAGTTTCTCTTTATCCAGTAATGCTCTTAATTTTGAAGATGCGATTACTTCACCTGTTTCGGCATTCAGAATATCCCCTCTGAAAAACGGACGCAGCAATCTTGCCTGCATATCAGTGATGCGGAAGCCTTTACGATTCTTCAAGATCCTTTCAAGAGTTTCCAGAAATCTTGCATTTTCATGTAAATCACGCTCATAGGAATTCCGACTCCAGTATACAATCACATTTTCTGCAACTGTTCTTTTTTTGCCGTTTGAATCCTTTACAGTTCGCTTTATGATATGCGATTTGTATTTGAAATCTTTACTAACTTCAATAAATCCATCATCCGAATACGCCCACTCTTGTTCTGATTTGGTGCTTCTGAGCAGACTTTTTGCAATGATATATCCATGATTCTGATCGAGCAGATGAAATATATTTTGATAATTGCACATGCCTCTGTCGCCAATCATAATAAATCTTGCATAATCTAACCCATCAACGCTTTTGGAAATGGCAGGTTTAAAAGTATTTGCATCAAGAGTGTTGCCCGGAAATGCTTCTATTGAAATTGGAAGTCCCTGATCATCCATAAATAATCCCATCTGAACAATCGGCTGTTTTCTGTTCTCTTTGCTGACACCCATTTTTCGGATTCCTGTTTCAATTATGTTGCCATCTTCGTCAAAAATATCTTCATCCGGATCAGAAGTTTCAAAAAAGAAATTTGTGACATCATAAAAAATGATTTCAGGATTTCTATGCCACTTTTTTACAAGCGATGTGTTCATTCGACGAATAATTTTTTCCTTGTTTTCATAGATAAAATCAAGTGTATCATAAACATTGTACTTGTTGAAGTTCTTTAAAAGCGGGGTATAATAATCATTATTTTGTTCCAAAGTTGCTATCTTTGAATCAGGATTCAATATTCTGCCATAAACAAGCAGACGAGTAAAATTCAGTACATCATATTGGATTTTTGAAAATCCTTTATAGGAACGAAAGAAATCTTCAAGTCCAAGTTCATCAAACAATTTATCCAGAAATACATGTGAATACAGTTTTGGATGACCTATACATTCCGGATCGCCTTCCTGCAAATGGATGCTGTATTTTTCGATTAACGGTTTCTTTCCTGTATATTCAGCAAGTTTTGGAATCAGTGGATTACCAAGTCGAAAAGATTCTCTCAGTCTTTCAAGATAATTTGGCTGACCATCATCAAATCTGGAAAGAGGTCCAATATTACAGATAATTCTTTTACGGATAGCTACTTTGCCCTCTTCATTTTTTGTGCGGTAACTTTCCATTAGTCTTATGTAATCTTTTCCATTATTTTTAAATACTGCAATATACATAGAAACACTCCTTAAATAGCTCTTATAGCTCTACGTTATATTATATCATACTAAAGCGAGTTTGTCAATAGAAAATCCCAGATTTTACGAAGATTTTTAATTTTTTTCGTGCTGATATTTGTGGAGCAAGTGGCAAAGTCGGGAGAGATGAGCAATACGAGAATATTGCAAAACTTGGTATATGCTTCTGTCAGAAA
>ERZ826613.2947-NODE-2947-length-15261-cov-96.463699_pt1 | contig 15261 bp, 10 predicted proteins | sample MGYA00519925_ERZ826613 | MGnify/ENA primary metagenome ERZ826613 (study PRJEB31778, sample SAMEA3449236) | human gut metagenome | biome: human gut; feature: human-associated habitat; material: faeces | place: United Kingdom | collected 2010/2012 ... | reverse complement strand
TTGCATCCGAAGTAGTTGTTCACCGCATTACTCAGGTAGGTCGTATTCGTGCCGAAAACAAAAGAATACTTATATCACTATAAATCAACAATGTAACTACCAAATAAAAAACTACTCTGTCTATTGGTTATCTATAGAAGGTCTAAATAAATTTTTATATATTATCAACGGAGGACAGTTTGCACGAATAATTACATTTATTGAAGATAGGAAAGGTTTTCTATTATTTCAAAATGCACCTTAATAGTGCAAAATAAGCAAATATATGTACAGCAAGAGTGTGCAGATAAAAGGGGGGCCGATTTAAGCCGCCGTACCGTTATGTATCAAATGCAGAGCCTCTCTTTCAGGGATATCTCCAACTGTTTCACCGTATTTCCATCAATACTTATTCTTTATCAGATATCCTGCAACACAAAGTCGAATTGCCGAAAGATTTCCGCCCCTTGGTATATTTTACTAATTATTTAAAGAGAGGTTATTATCCTTTCGTTTTGGAAGATGATTTCGATGTGCGATTGCAACAGATTATCAACCATACTTTGGAATCTGAAATTGCCGCCATATTGAGCGCCAGCCGTAATAATATTGAAGATTATAGCCTGTACATTGAAGAAGCCGGATAAATGAATGTCATACCCTTGTGGCAATTAGGTTTGGGTTATTAAAAAGCCGGTCAATGAGGAATTTCAGTAACAAATGCCCATTGGTGAACTGTACCTGTCGTTATAAAGGGAAAGCGGCATGAAGCTTCCCCAGGGTAAGATTTCTTATTCCGGAAGGTTCCTGAAAAAAGCGATGGAACTGATATACAATTCCAAACGTGTCATGTTGTAATCCATTGTGTATCTCCCAGCTGATAGGCGTACCATAAAATAGGGGTGTGAATGCCTTTATTCCGTATCTTACATATCCTCCAATGAGTAGCCTGTATATTCTATCTGATATCTTTTTAACTCGCCTATAAGTTTTTGGGATTTTTCTTTCAAGACCGGCATAGATATTTTATTCCGGTTAATCTTTACCTCTGCTATCCGGGCTGTACGGTCAATACGGTTTACAGCTACGATATCAATTTCATTTTCTCCTTTTGAATCCCACCAGTTTCCTATAATCGTGAAACGCTCCTCTTCCCATAACTTTTGTTGGAAATATCGCTCCAATACCAAACCGGAATAAACATCATATCCTTTCTTTACAATATCCAATAATAAATCCGACCGGTGATTCTCCACCAAATCAAGGTTAGGATAGATAAAGCGGAACCAGAACTGCAGAAAATTGTCATTCAGCTTGTACTTAACCCCCTTGCTCCGTTCAGACGCAAAGATGGGACGCATCTTCTTCAAAAGGGTATAATTGATTTCAAGGTTGCGCAGATAGGCACTTGTGGTGATACCTAAAACTGAGTCGATCTCACCGGATGTATTTTTCCCGTCAGCTATCAGGCTCAAGATAGAATAATAAACGGCTCCCTCTTTTCTAAATTCCATATTGATCAAATCATTCCCTTCTGTAAGAAAAGGCATGTATTCATTGGTAAAGCAAGTAAGCATTCGTTCTTTCTTGAAAGCACCTTCGTCCATCAATGTTTCTATATATTTTGCCACCCCACCGGTCAGCATATAAAGACAAAGTAAATCCGCCGGAGTATAAGCAGGATGATAATGCCTTAGAATCTGTTTCTGTGTTGCTATGCTGAACGGCTGCAAGTCCAGACGCTTGGTCATCCGTCCATACATGGCCGATTTTTTATCCTCAAACAGTTCTTTCATCAGTGAATAAATGGAGCCGCAAGTAATGAAGTTTATTTTCATATCCGACTTGTATTTATCCCATAATTCTTGCATGTCGGCAAAAATACTCTTGCGTACATAAAAGAACTCCTGTACTTCATCTATCACTAGATTCAGCTGGTTCTGAGTGGCATACGAAAAAAGAATATCCAAAATATCACGCATAGAACGTACCGAGCCATAAACGGATATACCAAGTTCCCTCTGTATCTGTCTTTGTATAGAACTGCAGAAGGTAGCTTCCGCCTCGTTTTTCGCCAATATATAAAGGCATTGCCTACCTTGAAAATTCCGTCTTATCAGACTGGTTTTGCCGATGCGGCGTCTGCCCATGACTATGGTGAACCGTGCCGATGATGCGGACAATTCTTCCTCTCTTCTGAGAATTTCTAATTCTTTTTCTCTGCCAAAGAAATCCATATATTGTTAACATTTAGCTGTTTATAAAAATAATAACGGTTATAATAACCATGGTTATTTTTGCAAATATACTTTTGTTTATTTGGAGCAGCAAGAATTGTGATATAATTTATCTGAAAAAAAAGCTGAAAAGAATTATCGGACCTGATAAACTGGAAGAAGAAGCTATCCGGAATCTCATTTTCATCTGTATGAAGCAACAATGTATCCTGAGAATGGAAAGGCTGGGAGGATTATTGTTACATAGTCTGAAAAATATAAATCTTTCATACCGATCATAAATCAGGCTCAAAACATTGATGATTATCTGTTTATTAGCATGTCGGGATTCTGAGATTCTCTTAATCTTGAATGGCTCAGCGATAAAAGCCGGTTGTTTCTTTCTTCCTTTCATCTACCGTCGAAACACCCTGCCGATAGGCGTTCCGGCTATGAAGGGACATCCTGTCATTGCCTTTTCATTCTCCTTTCCTACCGTTCTTTCACACCTTTCCGTAAAAGGGTACAAACATACGGCTGAAACGGGAGTGAGAGGAAGTAATTTCAACCTTAACCAGCTGATCGTCTGTATGTCTTAAATAAAATGACAGGATGAATGGAGAAGGAAGCATATCGGCTTAACAAGGAAGTAATGCGATGAACAAGCTTGGCTGGCACACGGAACACGATAGGCCTGTACGCAGAACACGGCAACTTTGTACACGGAACATGCTGACGTTTTTTTTAAACGTATTGTTGTTTTTTAAAAACCTGAAGATGTATATTTAAAACCTGAAGGTATATTTTAAAAACATGTCGGCTTATTCAACAATAAACATTAGTAACGTGCAAGCCTCAACATTAGTAACGTATGAACCGTAACGTTAGTAATGTGTAGGCCTGTACGTATATATTGTATCAAGTTTCACCATATCTTGTACCAAGTTTCATTGAACTTTGCACCAAGATCTGCCATATTTCCGCCCCCTCTTGACAAACGCCTTTTTATGTTGTATATTTGTAGTTTGCCAAACTTAAAAAAGTAACTCATGAATGTATTCGCTACTCTCAAAACAGTCTTCTTCGGAAGCAAATTCCTGTCAAGCCCTGTTCCTATTGACGGAACACCGCGTCGTGATCTCGTATCCGCTCTCAACGGGCTGATGCCGCTTTGCCGGACTATACCCGGCGTGCGTCTGGCGCTGGATATCCGCGAGGGCCAAGTAGTTCTGGCATTGAACTGGACTCCGCGCACCGACGGGAATGCTTCCACGGGCAGTTACCACTACATCGTGTCGGACGAAGAAGGAGTAAGAGAGATGGCCGACTCACAGGTTCTTCTCACTGAAAACGGTAAGGATAACCTGCCGGGGAGTATGGACGATTCTCGGATACATCCGATAGTCTCAACTGAAAAAACAGAGAAGGATTCCGCTCACTTGAAAAAAGATGTTCAGAAAAAAGCAGGACCAACCTCCCCAGAAGATACTGGCAAGAAAGCGAAATCACATACCCTGATGCAGGAAGTGACCGCTTTCCTCACCTCCCGCTACCGCTTCCGGTTCAATGTGCTTACTGAAGAAACTGAAGTGGCAAGTGTAGAAAACAACATTCCCGATACTCATCTGCGTTACACCAAGGTGGACGAACGATGGATGAACTCACTAAGTCTGGAGGCTATTGAAACGGGCATAGACTGTTGGGACAGGGACATTCAACGCTTTGTGCGCTCACGCCGCATCAGTGAATACCATCCCTTTACTGCCTATTTTGAGCAGCTTCCCGAATGGGACGGCACGGACCGGGTGTCCGCGTTGGCACGCAGGGTGTCCGACGACCCGATATGGGTGAACGGTTTCCACCGTTGGATGCTGGGACTCTCCGCTCAATGGATGCAGCTCAATCCGGATAACAACCGCGCCAACAGTGTGGCTCCCCTGCTGGTGAGCAGCCGCCAGGGATTGGGGAAAAGTACGTTCTGCCGTCTGCTGATGCCCGATACGCTGAAATCCTACTACACGGAAAGTTATGACCTAAGTTCCCCGGCATCCGCCGAAGCCAAGCTGGCCGCCTACGGATTAATCAACTTGGATGAATTCGACAAACTAGGTGCATCCAAAATGCCTTTGCTGAAGAACTTGATGCAAGCCTCCGCACTGAATATCCGCAAGGCTTACAAACACAGCGCTTCATCGCTTCCCCGTATTGCCTCGTTCATCGGCACCAGCAACCGGGAGGATTTGCTGGTAGACCGCACCGGCTCACGCCGCTTTCTTTGCGTCAGTCTGAAACATGCCATAGACTGCACCACGTCCGTAGAGCATAAGCAATTGTACGCCCAGCTTAAAACAGAACTTCTATCCGGTGAACGAAGCTGGTTCAATAAAGAAGAGGAACAGACTATACAGCAACATAATGCCCTATTCTACAAGCATGTACCCGAAGAAGAGGTGTTCCGCCTTTGTTTTCGCTTTGCTACAGAAGAGGACAATCCGCAGGAAGTGCTTAGCCTCTCCGCCACCCAGCTGTTTGAACGTATGAAGGCAGCCCATCCTTCGATCATGAGAGGGATGACCGCTTACAGCCTGAGCCGTATCCTGCCCCAGCTGGGCGAACGGGTACATACCACCAAAGGAAATGTATACCGGGTGGTAGAATGTTAACTTTCAATTAATTGAGAATTTATCTATGGAAATGAGATTCCCGGTATGGAAGTCGATTAGACGCATTCACACTCTCAAGCATATATTGTCAAGAAGTGTGAATGCCCTTTTCTAGTATATGAATGGGTCATCCGGCATCATAATGAGCGCTGCATACCAAACGTATTTTGTATTTCACCGTACTCCCCGCCTGTAAAAATTTGGATGAGGTTTTAAATCCGAATGCATATATGCTTCCGTTATGATCATATACATACCGTTTCTCAATATCCAATAACGGGTCTCCGTTTCTTAATCCCTCTATGGTTTCATTCAGTTCATCCAGTGATGATCCGCTGAACGTCTTATGCAATACTTTTGCCTCCTCTTCAGTCGGAAGATGCCATCCGTCTGCTTCCTCCTCCTGTATGATATTCCGCACATCGGAAGCGAATCCACTCCACTCATCCAGACTCATCAACAAAATATCCGCCCCTGTGGAACTTGCATTCTCTATGCCAGCTACAATACCGCCGTTCCAGATACCGCCAATTTCGGGTAGCCCGGAAAGATCCGGATTAATGGGAGGCGGCTCACTACCGCCATTACCTTCATCAGCACCGCCAAAATTGAATTTGATGTCTACCGGAGCCTTCCATTCACCTGATATCAAACTGCCCCCTACCGTGACATCACCCGAATAGCTACCCCCGATATTCAATGGCACGTTCGCTTCCGGCTTTCCTTTGAAAGTGTATCCAAACGTCTTTGTCTGACTATTATCTTCCAAGGTTATGGAAAAAACAGTCTGAGAGCCGCTCCCCGGAAAAATATAAAAAGGCTTTGCACTCCAGATTCCACCCGGCTCAGACTCACAAATAATTTCCGTACTCTTGTCTTTGCCGGAATACTCCCTTGTAAACGACAGGGAAGAATATAAAGGCGAAATCTGCAAACTCACCTTTTTAACGTTTGCCGGTATATCTTCCAAACTGATATTGACTAAAGATACAGCATAATAGAGGGTTACAGAAACAGATATATTTTTCTTATTGGCAATTGTCACAGTTGAAGTGCCCATCATTAGCGCGCGTGAGCTTCTGTTATTTTCTTTCATAACAATTACATCATCAAGGCTAGGATCTTTCGGAACGATATATTCCTCTCCCAAACCGGCTATTGCAACAATAGTATATCGGGCAGGAGGTAACTTCATTTCAATCTGAGCGTTATCTGTCATTTTCAGATTTGCAGAACAGCTGCCGTCTTCTGCAAACGCATAGATATAGGCCGGATAATTAATTGGGGACTCTCCGCTAGATCTGGCAGATATCTTTAGAGGAAGATTTGTTTGCGAGACTCCGTCTTCATCGTCTTCTTCATCGTACATCGGGCGTTGGCAAGAAACAGCAGACAGCAGCAATAGAAACAGAAGCACCTTTAATTCGGTTAATCTATAATTCATAACATATTATTTGTTTGTGGGTTTATTTCTTCTCCATTTATAACTATATCCTCTTCTTCATTTCCCGGAGTCCAACCCGAAATGCTTCCTCCCGTTATAATTACATTTCCGTCTTTTACAACAATATTGTATTTATGGATACATCCGGACAATAAGCCCGGAGACAGGCCATCTCGTCGTGTTATGTAATATTTGTTGTTACGGATATATTCAATGGTGAGATTAACAGAATGGTTTTTCACAGCTTTCGAATTAATGTTTCCGTCATTCTCGTCCCCGTTCAGGATAAAATAGAAAGAAACATCTTGATTGTTCATGGTGTGTGACGGAGTAATCTGGAAGGTTTCCTTGGGAGTTTCGCTGATGGTGATGCTGTTCGTTTCAAAGGAGTAGTGTCCTTGAGTCATCAACTCATTTCCTTCAAGTCTGATTTTGTCAATAACGGCCTGTGCCATATCTCCTTCACCCTTTATGCTTATCTTTAATAATGACAAAATGTGCTTAAATGAATAATCGCCCGAAAAGGCCACATTGCCAAGGTCGGTATCGTAGGAAAGCTTCCTGGATGCTACTAGAAAGTCATATTGGCCAATATTTTCCCAAGTCCCGTTCTGGCTGTCGAGAGAAGGCATTATTATATTTTCCTTATTTTCGGCCTTGGAACCGGAGTGGGGATAATATGCGTAAAAAGTATGTTCCTCGTTTTTATCTTTCCAAAAGACACTCTTTTCTGTAGTCCAGGAAGTTCCATCGAATATCCAGCGGACAGCACTGTCATTGTCCATAAAAACACCTATATCATCGGCTTTACTAAAACTAGCGATGGCATTTTCATTATCTTGCAAATAGCGTGCTCCAGAAACTGTTTTCCCGATTCTTGCCATAATGGATACCGTGTACTCTTTTTCTTGTAGTTGCTCTAATTCCTCACTACCTTGGCAGGCAGAGAAGCACATGAACGTCAATAGCGATACATACAATGATCTTTTCATTCTTTTATTTTATAATAGTGAGGGACAAAACATCAGCTTATCCGTTAAAATTAAAATGAGGACAAGTTGAATTGGTCGAGGATTAAAGCATGTCTGCTTATTGTCGGTAAGAAATTAAACTTGTGTTCGGCTGCGAAAATAATTCATTCTTTGCAAAAAGAAAAGCAAAATGATAAAAAGATGAAAATTAAATGAGTTATGCCGGAAACAGCATGAACATTCTTACCGGTATATTCCCATAAAAAATGATGGAAGATAACCTGTAGTTTAACGCTTCAGGCTGACTATGACTAAATCTTATTTGTAAATTATCTCCTTCCATTCTTCCACAGTACGTGTAAGGGAAGAAAAATTCACCCCGATACAGACTATTTTACGGTTATCGGTCAAATAAGATCGGGCATAGCCTTTCTCTGCTATTTGCTGTAAAGCCTCCTCTGCTGTTCCATCCATCTTGAATTCGAAAATGTAAACATATTCGTCCATTTCCAATATGCAGTCCACTCGTCCGAAGCTCTGACGGTTCTCACAATGGATTGCACGGCAATAAACTCCTATCAAACGGAGAATCAGATAAAAAGTGTATTGGAAATGTTTCTCTGTCATATCCAATTCCTTCAAGGAAGCGTGAGAGTCATACGGGATGCTTGCAAGAAAGGCGGTCAGAGAATCACAAAAAGCGGAGGTGTTCCCTTGCTCAAGGCAAGTAACAGCATCGATAATCCAACTGTTGACCTCTCCACCTCCGGGTTTCAAATAATGTGCTGCCAATACGGACAAGAACCCTTTACGCACCTCATTATTGGGAAAATCGAGCAGATAAGTTCCCATACGTCTATTATATTCTTTAATAGTGAAATATCCGCTCTGATAAATCATGGGTAGAGGCTGTTCCACATCAGCCTTATAATCCACAAACAAAGAGGGAACATAATAACGTCCGGCAAGTTCGTTTATCTGCTCGCGGCTGTGTTGCAGCAGACGAACCAAATAGGTGGGAGTACCTGTAGAGAACCAGTAATCACGAATTGCCATACTGTCAAAAGCATTAAGAATGCTGAACGGATTGTAAATGTCGGTCATCCTCTCTCCAAAATGATATCCGTCATATTGCCGTCTGAGAAGTTCCTTCATTTCTTTCACTGTGTACTGATATTTAGCAGCCAACTGTATGGTGGGTTCTTCGAAAAATGCTTCCAGCTCATTCTGGGTGATACCGCACAAGGCTTCGTACCGTTCATCCATACTGATATCCTTAGGCTGGTTAAATCCACTGAAAACACTTACTTGGGAAAACTTTGTTACTCCGGTCAACAATACGAATCTCAAGTATTGATCGGCTCCTTTAAAGGTAGAATAAAAGGATTTCAATATTTCCCGGTTATGGTTCTCCAACAGAACTTGCTTTCCATAATCATCATAAAAACAAGCTTCCGTATCTAATACATCCAAAATAGGTTTGTCATATTCATCAATCAGAACCACCGCACGCCGCCCTGTCTGTTCATAAGCCCGGCGAAGTATTTCAATGAAACGGGTTCCTATGGTTGTATAATTGGGATTCTTGCCATAAATATCTTCCCAGTTCCCTAAATAGCCTTCAATGGTAGCCTCCAGAATTCCGGGTTGTGTATACAGTCCTCCATTAAAGTCTATACGGAAGATAGGATACTCATACCAGTCCTTTTCCAATCCGTCGATTTCCAGTCCGGCAAACAAATCTTTGCGTCCCTGGAAATAACAGGCAAGGGTACTTACCAGCAGGCTTTTGCCAAAACGGCGTGGACGGCTCAAGAAATAAGTCTTGCCTTGTGTTACCAAGTTGTAAATCAAACCGGTCTTATCCACATATACATAGCCATCTTCACGGATTTGGTCAAAACTCTGTATTCCAATAGGGTATTTCATATTTTGTTGCGGTTCTAGAATGAATGATAAAACAAAGATATTAGTAAATGACAAACAAAGCAAATAAAGGATTTGTTTTTTCTGCTTATGACAAGTTTTTCCGTTTCCTATTAATGGATAATCGCCTGTTTCTGTCCATATATATTGGCATTCTGTCCTTTAAAGGATACTTTGAAAAGTATTTAGAATCTATCTATTCTGCAATAAGATATATTTCTTCTACTGAATTTTCTATATTATTGTTTATCAGCATTATACATATTCTTTCGTTTCCGGCACGAATACGACCTACCTGAGTAATGCGGTGAACAACTACTTCGGATGCAACTTCAAGCGGTTGATAAATTCCTACAGGGTGGCTCGCGCCAAGGAGCTGCTGGACGGTAAAGATTGCCCGGTGAGCGAGCTTTTCAGCCGTTGTGGGTTCGCTTCCAAGAGCGTGTTCTATGTGGCGTTCAAAAAAGTAGTTGGCATGACTCCCCTGCAATATATATCGCAGAGCCGGAGTCCTTTTATGATTCAACGCAATTAAGTCCTTTTATAACAATAAACATTTTGAGTTTTTAAATTTATAAATTTAAAGTTTTTCTATTATGAACAAAAAATTTTTAAGTGCAATCCTGTTCGGAGCCTTGATGGTTTCTTCAACAGGAACGTTTGTATCTTGTAAAGACTATGATGATGACATCGATCGTATCGACAAGGAGTTGACGGAGCTGAAGTCTCAGATCGCAGCTTTACAGACAACAGTTGACAACGGAGACTATGTAACTGGTGTGGCAAAAACTGCTGATGGCAAGGGTATTACGTTTACTTTTTCTAAAGGAAGTCCTGTCACAGTAACTTTGGATGTGAAAGACGGTGAGCCGGGCAAAGATGCTCAGAAAATTACTTTTGACAAAGACGGCCAGATGTTAATTGACAATGAGCCTACTGGCATTTACCCGACTAAAGATGCAGAAAAAGCTCCTGTAAAAATCGAGGGTGGATTCTGGTATACTTTAAATGATAAAGGCGAATACGAAAATAGCAATATTCCCGTATCTGGCTTAGCCGTTGCTGGTAGCGAGGCGGACGGATGGACATTGACAGTGATTGATGCTAACGGCAACAAACAAGAAGTAAAAGTTCCAACAGCAGCTTCTTTGATGAGCGAATTTGAAATCGTTGGTTTGCTTGGTGATGATAACAAGATAAGCTCTGATGCTGTCGTATTGAATTATTCAGCAAATAAAGTTATTGCAAAATGGGAAGGTCCTAAAGGTACAATTGCAAAAGATGACTATATCGTTGCAACAGCTAAAGATCAAAAGACTTTATTGGTTCGTATGGCTCCGTCATCAGTTGACTTTACCGGCCAGTCATTTATTTTGGTAAATAGCAAGGGAAATTCTCAGGATTGGCTTGCATTGAACAGTGCTGTAGCTTATAATAAAGTATTGGCCAGAGCTGCTCAGAAAGCAGGATTATATACTTTCTCTTTGGCTCCTACAGTAGTCAAGAAAGCTGATTACAAAGCTGATGCTTGGAAAGTGGATGGTTCGGACATCAATACGCAAAAACTTGCTTTACAAAATGAGGCAGGAACTTTCACCAGCCAATTTGGCATTGGAGTTACCCATGATGGTACTAAAATGGATGATGCTACAGTTAAATTAAATGGTAGTACTGTATTAGGCACCGAATCAACTCCTGTTGAAATCGACTTGAATGTTGATAATAAGATTACTTTTGATGCAGCAAATGCCGTATATGATGCATATATTGAATATTCTAATGACGATGATGTATTGTTTGCTATCGATCATGACAATGCTGCTATGACTTTCAAGGCAACTCAGATGCCGGATAGCGATACAAAGGCTGTATTTAAAGTTGTCGTTAGATACTTGAATGTTAATGGTAACGTAGCGTCAAAGGATATTTATGTGAAGGTTACCAAGTCTTTAGTTGACGGAGTTGTTTATGAAAGAACTCATAAGATTGTTGCAGATGCTACAAAGAACTTCTTCTCTATTGATTTGAAGAGCATGACAGATAAGATGAGTGCTGAAAACCTAGCTGTATTCAACAGAAATGCATTGGTAAATAATACAACATTCACTGTAAAGGATGCTAAGGGCGATGTTGTTGCCGGGTTAAATGGTGCTAAAGCTGCTACCCTGGTCGCTAAGGGTATCACTCCTTCTTTCCTTGATAAGGATGGTAAAGCAGTAACAGACAAGATTGCTGCTGCTACTACTGTGAAATTCGCTATTGATAATGAAAAAGCTGCTTCTAATTTCAAAGTCAATACTCCGTATACTATTGAAGTAGTTTATGCAGGTGCTGATGCCAAATTAGCTGATGCTACTATTAAGTTGACTCTGACATTACCTGCTTTGAAGGATATGTTCGTTCATCAGGATGGTATTTGGGTTAATGATATCGCTAGTGCTTATATGGATGAAGCAGCTAATGAAGGTGGTTCTACTGCTGCAAACAAAGCTGCTATCTATACAATTAAGAATGCATTCAAGAACCTGGCAACAACTGTTGGTACTTCTACATTTGATGCTAACCTTGACAATGCAACCAAGATTGTTGGTGACTATACATCTTATGGCTTGGCAGAATTAAGCAATGTGACTTCTACTTCAGCGAAAGTAACTGATATTACTACATGGACTATTAGATTGAAAGATGATTTGAATACCGATGGTACAAAGGATTTAAATGATAACGGTACTCAGAAGGGTTACAAACAGAATCTGACTATAGTAATCAGTAATGTCAACTACTTAGGATACTGGTCTTATGGCGATGAAACTTATAGCTTCACATTGAAAGTTATGAGTCCGATTTTGGAGGGTAAAGTATACGCTGTAGGTAATGAGGTCGTTATTCCTTCTGCTTCTTTGGATGGATATACAATTAACGACAATCATATCAAGGCTCATACTTACAATACAGAAGTGGTTTACAGTATCTTCTCTGATACAGACAATGGTACTTGGAAGCGTAAAGAAATCAAAGCTGTAACATTTAAGTCTGGTAACGAAGAATTGTTCACAGTTCCGGTAAATGGTACTGAGTATAAAGCTGCAACTGGTACTCCGGGTAAGGATGATTACGTAGCAGCTAAGAACGGTTCTCTTACTATAACCAAGGTTTCTGGAACTAGCATTGATACTGAAGTTAAGACTAACATCAAAGTCACCGTAACTGATGCTTGGGGTTATGATCTTGATCAAGAAGTTCCCGTTAAGATTACGGTAAAGAAGGATTAATTTGATTATTTCTAAACTATAAAAATAAAGAGGTTGTGCCTCGGTAGACACAACCTCTTTTTTCTATACAGATTTTACAGAATGTAAAAACCTTCTAATAAATACAAATCCAAAACTATTTACGAGGTTTAACAACCATCTTCAATGTAATAGTTACATCATGTCCATAGGAATCCTTACAATTAATAGTCAATGTAGAAGGAACATCTTGTTTCGGATTAGAGCCAATATCTGTTTTTATAGCTTCAAAGACATTTGCCTTAGTGAAATCAACTTTGAAGTAGTCTTCTTTACCAGTTGCATCAGAAGTCAACTTAGCACTTTCAATGCTCAGACTTGATCCATAAGCATCTTTAAGTGCTGTACTAAACAATTTATCTATAGCATTAGTACCCCAGATATGTGCAGTGGTAGGAGCGGCTGCATTATTGCCATAAGTCAAATTTGTTGAATAAGGCAAGTTAGCATTAGCAGCTAATCCTAAATTTTCGCGAGTAGCCCATGCCCAAGTATGTACTTCCGGTTTATAGAAGCAGCAGTAAACTGTATTAAATGTTGCAGCTTCTACTATAACATTTTCATATTCACCAGCACTATTTTTCTTTGAAGAAATCTTACCATAATTGTAAACAACCTTAGTTGCATGCTCTGTCTTATTATCAATATAAGATTTTACAACTTCAATGCTTTGAGCACCGTTTACTGTTACATCTTTATCTTTATCTCCATCTTTTACAGAAGAAGCAAATGTTACATTGTATTGGTCAGCTTGGCCCAACCCGAAATTAATCAAGTTTTCAATAGGCATTGCACCCTTAGAAGCTTGACTTGCAGCCCAATTATCAGCAATCATATAACAATTATAGATGCCGTCAATTACTTGTTTGTCTTTAATGGAGAAGCCTTGTGGTAAAGTGGTTGGAATTTCTTTAGTCATAGTAACATTTAACGTTGCTAATACAAATCCATCCTCATTCTTGATAGTCAATGTACCATTATATTCTTTACCGTCTTCATATTTCTTCCAGTCTACTCCAGTTGGTCTAGTATAAACTTTAACAACTTTGCTGAAATCAACTCTCTCCAAAGCAGCATTTAACATATAGTTTGTATCATAAATCTCATGTCCTTCTGAGTCTACAAAATATGCATGGAATACAGGTTGGTTATTATCAATCTTATCAGTAGTCCATGTGGCTTGATAAGGTGCGGATAATTTACTTAATGTAACAGCTTCTGCTTCTGATTTAGTCATATCTACAAGAGTTGCATCATTTGCAGATGGAGTTACTACCGTATTAATAGTTTCCCATGTAGCAGCTTCTTTACCTAATTTCACATAGAAAGCTTTACCATCAGGATCAACCAATGTACCATCATAGTTTACAGCATACACACGGAAACCAATGATATCATCAATGATATTATCTCCATTAATAGTAATTTCTGTAGAAGTACCTTCCACAACGGTATTTAATCCTGTATATTCATAAGAGTTCCAAGCATTGATTTCAGATGGAGCTGACTCTACAGCATTTTGGCTATCTAATGTAACATAAATAGCACGAATATTTTTAGGAGCTTCTACTTCATTATCTTTTGTTGACAATGAAATAGTCAATGCCTTACCTTGAACAGCTGGATAAACAGATTCTCTTTGACGATTATCACCTTGCTTAACGTTTGTATTTGATTTGTCTAAACCAATAACAGTAGTAGATACACCATTTTTCCATTCTAACTCTTTATATTCTACAGGAGTATTATTTTCAGAAGCAGAATAACGATTGTGTATTTTATTTACATTCTTTTCATTAACAAAGAAGTTCAATCCATTTTGTGGAGTATACGCCTGCCAATCCAGAGTTAAGTCATAAGATGAAATAACTTCTCTTGTTTCAGCGGTAGACAAGGTGTTATTTACCTGTACAGCAAAGAGAATAGCTTTAGTATCATTACCAACTTTGGTTTCTGTTACAGCAGAAAAAGCTTTTTCATCATAATTCTTTAAAGCAACTGTAACTTCCCATAATCCATTATTTCCTGCCGCACGGCTTAATAACCCGTTATATTTCTCAACTTTCTGAACAGATAAGAATTCATTCAGATTCTGTCCTTGGCTATTAGTCAAAGAAATCATTTCTGGAGTCAAGACTGCATTAGTCGGAGACACACGTACTACAAACTTATCTCCTGTTTGAATTTGATTACCTTTGGTGAAGGTAATGGCATTTGTAATACCTTCACTAAATACATTTTCTTTTTCAATAGCAGTAGAAAAAGTCAGTCCATCGCCTGTAGGATTAGCAGAATACGAAGCCACCAGTTCTACACTAGTAACCATATCAGCAATCTTACCAACAATGTCTTCTACTTTCTTAGTAGCAGCATCAACTTTCTCTGCCATATCTTTTAATGCAGCATCTGTGGATTCTTCTACTTCCTTTTTTAATGTCGCAATTTCTGCTTGAACAGCTTTGATCGCTTCTGCCTTTGCATCTGCAACAGCCTTGTCTGCAGCGGCTTTTGCAGCAGCGGCAGCATCACCAGCAGCTTTTGCAGCAGTTTCAGCGGCAGTTGCCTTAGCAAGAGCATCGCTTGCATCTTTTGCGGCAGTAGTTAAAGCAGCCTGCAAAGTAGCGATCTGAGAAGTCATGTCCTCCTTAGTCGCCAGTTTGTTAATTTGTTCCTGCAAATTGTCGATGTCATCATCATAGTCTTTACAAGATACAAATGTTCCTGTTGAAGAAACCATCAAGGCTCCGAACAGGATTGCACTTAAAAATTTTT